>Ga0247727_10009920_pt1 | contig 17032 bp, 18 predicted proteins | sample WisWelCaveWW1625_FD_202498 | JGI IMG/M metagenome (GOLD analysis project Ga0247727, IMG submission 202498) | Biofilm microbial communities from Wishing Well Cave, Virginia, United States - WW16-25 | ecosystem: Environmental > Aquatic > Deep subsurface > Groundwater > Cave microbial mat | place...
GCAACACCCGGATTGGCCTGATGTCTTATGCGGAAGCGAGTACTTTTGAAGAGCCCGGTGCGGTAATTCCGCACGCCGGGATCCGTGCGGGGGCTGTTGGGTAACTGGCAGTCCTACCGCAATGGCGCACCCTTGCAATAAAGTACCTAGACAACGAATAGGCAACCGCTTCGCGTAAACGAATGGCAAGGAGTAGCCATTCGTTTTTTTTCATTCACCATACAACCGACACAACGCCTGAATTGGTGATAGACAGGTCGTTGGTGATGAGTGTAGCCTCATTGGCCACCGCCTCGGCCACGATGAGCCGGTCATGCATTTCGGGGACAGCGGTCAGCTTCCGCAAATCGAGGGCGCGGGCCAATGTCAAATCGGCGATCACGATAGCAGGGTCGGCCTGAAGTTCGTTGAGAATCTCGTCGAGATCGCCACCCACAGGTTTATTTTGGATGAGATAAATCAACTCAGCCAGCACAATGACCGGCACGATCAGCGTTGAGTCTCCAGCGGCCACTTGGTCAAACGCCATGCGCGCCCCTGTTCCGAGACGCTCAGGGCGAGTGAAATACCAGAACAGGCTGTGAGTATCCGTCACATAAGTCGGCATGGGTCAACTCGCCGTCAGACGGGCCAGCTTTTCTGCCGAGCGCTGGCGGAGGGCGATCAACTCACGCTCGATGTCATCCACGATCTGATCCGAGAGGTAACTCAGTTTGCCCGCCAGCTTGCCAAAAGCGTTAGGCCTGGCGGGTTGAGCGGTGTGGGTCATAATACACAGTTCGACGGTTGCACCCTCTGGCAAATCGGGGTGCTCAATCGGCTTGAAAACGCCCTCGGCAAAAACAGCATGAATGGTGGTCGTAGTCATCTTAGCCTCCTGCCGCCTATTATATCGCTAGATCAGTTCATGCCCGAAAATATAACTGCTCAGGCCAAACCTTCATCCACAGATTTTCGCAGATTACCACAGATTACCAAAACAAATCTGCGATACGCGAAGCGTGTGTAATCTGCGGATAAAAATGGCGCTTACGCAAACGCAAGCCTGAGAAGTGACCCGAAAATCCGATCAGAAGGAATCTGGCGTACAATCGCCCTCATGCGCGCCGCCGCCAACCAATTCTTCGCCACCCCGTTTGACCTCAACCGAAATATCCTTTCAACGGATTGGGAAACAGAAAAACGGATAAGACGCGCTGCATCCGTTTCTCCGTTTTGCCGAAGGCATCCGTTGAAAACCGATTCCACAGTACAATCGCCCTCATGCGCGCCGCCGCCATTCAGTTCTTCGCCACCCCGTTTGACCTCAACCGCAATCTTCAAACCGCCGAGCGCCTGATCCGCCAGGCAACTTCGCAAGGCGCGCAGATCGCCGTCCTGCCTGAACTGTTCAACACCGGCTATGTCTACAACAAACGCCTGCCTGCCGCCGCCGAGGGGGCAGATGCAGGGTCTGCCCCTACGTTGCGCTGGCTCATGTCGTTGAGCAGCGAACTCAACATCATCATCGCCGGGTCGCTGTTGTTGCGCCAAAAGACTTCCGAAGCGCCAAACACCGGCGAGACTTCGGAAGTCTATAACACCTTTGTGCTGGCCGAGCCGGGCGGTAAGGTTCATCGCTACCGCAAACAGCATCCTTTTTTGTGGGAACACTGCTACTTTGAGGCCGGACGAGGGCCGCTCATCGTGAAAACTGCGTTGGGCAACGTTGGCCTGATGGTGTGCTGGGACATCGCCCACGAGCGCGTTTGGGAGCAGTATCGCGGCAAAGTGGACGTGATGCTGATCGCTTCATCGCCGCCGCGCTTTCATCGGGCCGTGCTCAACTTCCCGCTGGGCAAGAAGGTGTACGTGGCCGAGATGATGCCAACGCTCCTGCGCCAGCGCCAGACGATTGACCGCTGGTACTTTGAGGACGTGGCCGCTCGCGCCGCCTGGCTGGGGTCGCCCGTCGTTCATGCAGTCATGGCGGGCCGGTTCGTCACCGAGATTCCGTTTCCGCGCTTGAGCTTTTGGCTGGGGGCGATCACGCGGCCCAAATTGTGGCGGCTGGTGGGGCAAGCCCACCTGGCTACACTGCGGGCCACGTTTTACGGAACGAGCGCGATTTTCGATGCGCAGGGTCAAACGCTGGCGCGGGTGGAGGGGGAAGAGGGAATTGCGATTGCCGATGTTGTCGCAATTCGTAGTGATGACTTTAGTCATCCGCCGAGCGGCGCGACTGACCCCACAGGGGCGCTTCGCAGAGTCGCTACTACGAACCCGCTCAAAGTTCCAGCGCAGTTGAGGGTGATGGAAGTGCTGATGAGGTTGTGGACGAGGAGGTGATAGCGGACTTCCGAAGCAACTCTATCTTTAGCCAATCTGGAGCAACTCTCCTTTGGTTTCCAGGAAGCGGGCAAAAGGGTCCGGCTTATCCAAGTTGACGAGGTCAACCGAGTGATCCAACTCAAGCAGCAGTTTGCCCAATAATTGAAAGAAACTTCCTTTTGGACAACCTCGGATGGCAAGGTCAATATCCGAGCCTTCCCTGACCTTTCCAGAAGCCAGGGAACCGAAAAGGAAGACTTGGGTACATCCCGCCGTCTTGAGGATGGACACGGCTTGAGCAACATCCTTCTCATAAACTTCGGGAAGCTGAACTTTCTTTTCCATCTTGGTTTGAATTATACTCGCAGTTCCGGCAAGCAGGACGTAGGCTACTGTTGCCCGGTGTACAATTCCTCCCAAACACCCACACACCCACACCCACCATGCCCCCCATCCTCTCCGTCCACCACCTCGACCTCACCTACCCAAACGGGAACGGTGGCTTGCGCGCCCTGGCCGACGTGTCGTTCGACGTGGCCCCCGGCGAGTTCGTGTGCGTAGTTGGGCCGTCAGGCTGTGGCAAGAGCAGTTTGCTCAAAGTGCTGGCCGGTCTGCGCCAGCCCACCTCAGGCCAAATCATCTTTGAAGGCGAACCGCTGGCCCACCCGCGCCGCCGCATCGGCCTCGTCTTCCAAAAAGCCAACCTCATGCCCTGGCGCACTGTCCTGCAAAACATCACCCTGCCGCTCGAACTTCAACACACGCCGCCCGACGAAGCCCGCGCCCGCGCTGAAGAACTCGTCGAACTTGTGGGCCTGAGCGGGTTTGAGCAGGCGCGCCCGCGCCACCTCTCCGGCGGCATGGAACAGCGCGTCGCCATCGCCCGCGCCCTCGTCCACCGCCCCGATGTGCTCCTGCTCGACGAACCGTTCGGCGCCCTCGACGCCCTCACCCGCGAGCGCATGGGCCTCGAACTTTTGCGCATCTGGGACCGCTACCGCAAAACCGTCATCATGGTCACCCACTCGATCTCCGAAGCCATCTTCCTCGCCGACCGTGCCCTGGTCTTCACCCCGCGCCCCGGCTCCCTCCGCGCCGACCTGCCCATTCCCCTCCCCCGCCCGCGCGCGCTCGCCCAAATCTACTCGCCCGAATTCGGCAAACTCGCCACCCAAGTGCGCGCCGCCATCGAGTAATCAAATTGGGATTTTGGGGTTTTGGATTTTGGGTTTTTGGGCTTTTGGGGTTTTAGAATTTGGGGCTTGGAAGTTCCTCTTTTTCATTCCGTGTATAATCCTGACACTTTCGGAGAAATCAGTGCGTCGTCTTCTACTTTTGCTATTGATTCTGATATTCACCACCGCCTGCGGGGACACAGTGAACACGGCCACCCCTGCCGGTGGCGGCCCAACCCCCGTCGTCGCCGGGGTAACCGCCACCCCGACCCTCGAGCCGACGGCCACCCAACTTCCACGGGTCGCCAGCGTCAATGGTCAGCCCATCTATCAAACCGACTACGAAGCCGAAGTCGCTCGCTTTGAAGCCGGAGCCGCCAGTTTGGGGCGCGACCTGTCGCAAGAAGGCGATTACCAGGCGCGCGTGCTGGATGCGTTAATTGACAAATATCTCATCCTGCAAGCCGCCGCCGAAGCCGGGATCGCCGTCACCGATGCCGAAGCGCAAGCCGCCTACGACAGAGCCGTGTTCGAGCGCGGCGGGCAGGAAGCATTCGACGCCTGGCTGGCCGCCAACTACTACACCGCCGATCAGTTCCGCGCCGAATTGCGGGATGGCATCCTCACCTCGGCCATTCAATCGCAAATCGTCAACAACGTGCCGCCCGAAATGGAGCAAGTGCACGCCCAGCATATTCTGCTGGCCACTGCCGACGAGGCCAATCAGGCGCTGGTCGAACTGGCGGCTGGCGCGGATTTTGCAACGTTGGCAGTGGCGCGTTCGCTCGATCAAAGCTCGCGCATTAATGGCGGCGACCTGGGCTGGTTTCCGCCGGACGGGCTGACGGTGAAGGAAGTTGCCGACGCCGCCTTTGCCCTGCAACCCGGCGAGATCAGCGGCGTCATTCAAAGCCAGTTGGGCTTTCATATCATTCAAACCCTGGAACGCGGCCCCCAGCCGCTCTCGCCCACCGCCAAAGCGCTCCTGCAACAACAGGCGCTCGACGCCTGGCGGGCCGGCTTGCGGACCAAAGCCGTCATCGAAAAGTTTGAGCCTTAGAGGCCGCTTGTAAAACCTCCCGAAGGTTCCGAACCTTCGGGAGGTTACTAAGGGAGTTTTGCTATGGGTCGTTCTGGACCAATCATCGTCAACCTGCTTACACTCATGATGCTGGGAGCCACCGCGCTCGTGAGTCTGACTTTTTTGCTTATCCTGCTCAACCCGGCGCTTCCCATCAATCCGTTCCCACCGCGCCCCCTGCCGCCCATCGCCGTCCTGCCCAGCCCGACGCCGACTTCGCTCGTCCCGACCCTCCCGCACACCTTCACCCCAACTTTCACGCCGACACATACACAGTCTTTGCCGACGGCGACGTTTACGCCAGAGGGCGAGGTCACTGTCACCGTCGAAGTCACCGTCGAGGAGACCACCCCTGCGCCCGACATCACCGAAACCGCCACCGAGACTGAGACGCCCACCCTCACACCCACGGCGACTTCTTCCGGCCCGACGCCAACGCCCACCAAAACGCGCTCGGCCTTCCCCTTCACCGTTCAGGTCAATGGGCCAATACCCGTGCAGAATTTTGCCAACGGGGCGGGCTGTAACTGGATGGGCATCGCCGGCCAGGCCTTCGATCTCAACGGTATCCCGATAGTCGGCTACATTGTTCACCTGGAGGGCGGCGGCCTGGAGGCCGATTCCTTTACCGGAAGCAAAACCGCTTACGGCGCAGGCGGCTACGAATTCTTCCTCAACGACCACGTGGTGCAGACGACGGGCGAATACAAAGTGCAACTGCTCAATCCCAGCGGCACGCCCATCTCCGATTTTGTCGTCGTCAACACCTTTGCCGATTGCAGTAAGAACCTGCTGTTGGTGAACTTCGTGCAGAACCACTAACTTCAGTAGGCAGTGGACAGTGAACAGTGGCTGGTTGTTTACTGACCACTGCCAACTGTTCACTAACCACTACCATGGGCACGCTCTACATCGTCGCCACGCCGATTGGCAACCTGGAGGACATCTCGGCCCGCGCCCTGCGCGTTCTGCGCGAGGCGAGCCTGATCGCCGCCGAAGACACCCGGCAGACGGCCAAGCTGTTGAGCCACTTCGGCATCACCACGCCCGCCACCAGCTACTTCGAACACAACAAACTCGCCAAGCTCGATCACATTCTGGAAAAGCTGGAGAGGGGCGACGTGGCCCTGGTGTCAGATGGCGGTCTCCCCGGAATCTCGGACCCGGGCTACGAACTGATCCGCGAAGCAATTGCCCACGGGTTCACCGTCACCCCCATCCCGGGGCCGTCGGCCATTCTTTCAGCCCTGGTCGCCTCCGGCCTGCCCACCGACTCGTTTGTCTACCTCGGTTTCCTGCCGCGCAAAGCGAGCGACCGGGCGCGGGTGCTGGGCGATAACGCCTCTGACCCGCGCACGCTGATCTGTTTTGAGGCGCCGCACCGCCTGCTCAAGGCGCTGACCGACATTCAGCGCGAGTTGGGCGACCGGCGGCTGGCGGTGTGCCGCGAGCTGACGAAACTGCACGAAGAAATTTTTCGTGGCGCGGCGAGCGAAGCCGTCGCTCACTTCAGCGCCAAAGAGATTCGCGGCGAGATCACGCTCGTCGTCGACGGCCTGAAGGACAAGAGCGCGGTAGAAGTTTGGGACGAGGCCCGCATCCGGGCCGCCCTCCACGACTTAATCTCGCTCGGCCTGGAGCGCAAAGAGGCCGCCAAGCAAATTGCGGCGCAGAGCGGCTGGGAGCGGCGCGAGGTGTATAAGATGGCGACGGAGATTTGAATGGCTTCAGACCCCGCAGGTTTCGCGAAGCGCCTGCGGAGTCTTTTGTTTGTTTGACACAAAGGGGAAGTAACTTTACACTAGCCCCCGCTGTCATGTCAAATCTTGTCGGCTCTACCCTCGGTTCACATCATATCCTTGAGCAGATCGGCTTTGGCGGCATGGCCAGCGTCTACATCGCCTATCAGCCCGGCCTGGAGCGGCTGGTGGCGATCAAAGTCCTGCCTGAACAATACGCCCAAAACGCCAAGTTCATGGAGCGCTTCGCCCAGGAAGCGCGTATCATTGCCCGCCTCGAGCACCCCAACATCATCCCTATCTACAACTTCGACAATCACGACGGCATCGCTTATTTGACGATGCGCTACGTGCAGGCCGGGACGGTGAAAGAAATTATGAGCCAGGGGACGCTCTCGCTGGTTGACGCCGCCAAGATCATCGTGGACATCGCCGCCGCGCTGGATTACGCCCACGCCCAAGGGGTCATTCACCGCGACGTGAAGCCGGCCAACATTCTGGTGGACAAAGCGGGCCACGCCTACCTGACCGACTTCGGCATCGCCAAACTGCTGGAGGCCACCGCTGACCTGACCAGCACCGGGGCCTCCATGGGCACGCCCGCCTACATGGCCCCCGAACAAACTCTGAATCAGCCCATCACACCGCGAACCGATGTGTACTCGCTGGGCGTCATGCTATACGAGATGTTGACCGGCTGCTTGCCTTTTGACGCCGACACGGCAATGGCAACGGCCCTGATGCACGTCAATGCTCCGATGCCGTCATTACGCCAGTTTAACCCCGCCCTGCCTGCCGCCCTTGAGCCAATCATCGAGAAGGCTCTGGCAAAGGACCCGGCAGACCGTTACTCAACAGCAGGTGAACTGGCAAAAGCCTTCGCCGGGGTTGCCATCAACACGGCCAACGGGACAAGCCTCGCCAGCGCAACCACCACAGCCAGCGACGACGCCAATACCACCAAGCCGCCGCACCAACTGCTCAAACTGGCGGCAGAGGCCGCGGCCGGCAAGCACACTGAGGAAGTCACCCGCCAGGTGCTGGAGCAAGTGCGCCGCAAGCAGATGGCGGCGCGAAGAAGGCGGCTGTTGCGATGGGCGCCCTGGGCAATCGGCGGGCTGGCGGTGGCGGCATTGGTGATTGGCCTGCTTCAAGCCCGGAACGAGACGGAGCAGGTCAGACTCGCATCTGCCCAAACCGGCACTGCTGTTGTGGCGCAATTGGTCGGCCAATTGGCAACCGCCCAAGTTGCCGCCGCCGGGGGCAGTGACCCCGGAGCGCGCGCCACCGCCGACGCCCTGCAAACCGAATTAGCCATCATCGGCGTCGAAGCCACAAATGCTCCAACGGCAACGTCCACTCGAACTCCCACCGCCACCCGCACTGCCACCCACACGCCGACCGCGACTCGCACCTCCCGCCCGCCCGACACGGCCACGCCACTACCCACCCCAACAGCCGCCTTTGCCTTAGGCTCCATCCCCACCGCCGGGCCTGGCGAGGCCGGAGTAGTGCGCGGGCAAGTCCTCTATCGAAGCGCGCCTGTCGCCAACGCCAGAGTCGCCCTTCACCAAACTTCGACCGGCATCGAATTTGGCACGGCCATCACCGATCCCAACGGGCAGTTTACCTTTCCCGGTGCGCCACCCGGAACCTGGACGATTAGCGCCACCACCAGCGACGGCCTGAACAGCATGTTCTACGGCGGCTACCAGATTGGATCAAATTGTGATTACTTTGTGGGCCGGGCGAGACATACCTGGACATTCAGCACCGGCGTGAAAGAAGATGCCTCATTCATCCTGTGCCTGGTTCGCACGAGCGGCTTTCAAATCACCTCGCCCGTGCCTGACGTGCCGTTTCCCGGCCTCATCATTTCGTGGACAGCAGTAGAAGGAGCGACCAACTACGACCTGGGCGTGCAAGACATCACCGACTTATTCCAGCCGCCTCTGGCCGAAGACCATTTGATTCAACCCTTCTTCGACTTCACCCAAAAGCTCGGCGGCGACCCCACCATCTCCGGCCACTGCTATTTGATTCGCGTTGTTGCCTTTGGCGGCAACGGCCCGATTGCGACGGCGACGGCACAGGCTTGCCGCCAGTAAGCCCTATAGTTTCCCGTTTTACTCCGAATTTTTCTCCTCTGAGTCCTTATCCCCCTCATTTGGGAATTGACTCATGCCATAACTGAACTTAGACTACGCTTCAGTTATTCAACCCTTCCCAATCACTGGACAACTCATGGCGGATCTCATCGGCACTACTCTTGGGCCTTATCGTGTTCTTGAACAAATCGGTCTTGGGGGGATGGCGACAGTCTACAAAGCCTACCAGCCCGGCATGGATCGGCTCGTCGCCCTCAAAATCCTGCCGTCGCATTACGCCCAAGACCCGCTCTTTGTCCAACGCTTCGAGCGAGAAGCCCGCGTCATCGCTAGTCTCGAACACCCCGGCATCATCCCCATCTACGACTTCGGCGCGCACGACGGCGTCTCCTATCTCGTCATGCGCTACTTGCAGGCGGGGACGGTGAAAGACATCCTGGAACGCGGGCGGTTGCCCCTAGCCGACGCGGCAAAACTCACCAACGAAATCGCCGCCGCGCTGGATTACGCTCACTCGCAGGGCATCATCCATCGCGACGTGAAGCCCAGCAACATTCTGGTAGACAAACAAGGCAATGCCTATCTCACCGACTTCGGCATTGCCAAAGTGCTAGAAGGCACGTCGGAACTCACCGGCTCGGCCATGCTTGGCACGCCCGCCTACATGGCTCCTGAGCAGACTCTCAGCAAGCCGGTGACGCCGCAGACCGACGTGTACTCGCTCGGCGCGATGCTCTACGAAATGGCAACGGGGAAGCCGCCGTTTGAAGCCGAGACGCCGATGGCTGTGGCCCTCATGCATCTCAACGAGTCACTGCCCCTGCCGCGCCAGGTCAACCCTAACCTGCCCGAAGCAGTTGATCTCGTCATTCTCAAAGCGCTGGCTAAAGAACCCGGGGACAGATTCAAAACAGCGGGTGAATTAGCGAAAGCATTTTCCTCAGCTGTTCATGTAGAAGCGAATGTAGCTGTTGACCGCCTGACCGATCTCGCTAACCAAGCTGCGGCGGGCAAGGGTAGCGAGGAACTGACTTACGACGTGCGGGCCGAGATACGGAAGCAAGAACGTCGAGAAATCGCTGGAAAGGCGAGGCGGTGGCTGCCGGGCGTTGTGGCCGGGCTGCTAGCCGTCGTCACTTTGCTAGGCATGTTTATCTTATCGCGCGAAGCCTCAACTCTGCAAGGCGACAACGCAGCGACAGCCAGCGCAGCAACCGAGTCGTTTGCGCAGCTAGCGGCGGTGCAAACGGCGATGATGGAGGAAGATGTAAAATCTCAGGCAACGCTGAATGCGCTCGCAACGCGAGTGGCGGCGGCGAGCGCGACCCATACTCCTACGGCTACGCATACGCCGACTCTCACCGCGACTCGAACGCCCACAGCCTCTCGGACCCCGACTGCCACACAGACCGAGACTTCGCCGCCCACAGCATTACCCGCCATTCCGGCTACGGCGGCTGCGACCGCCGTTGCAGCGGGAAACGCCAGCGCAACATCTGGGGGGCTACTAAATACCGTGCTGGTAAGTGACTCCCAAACTGCATCGTCGCCGGACAATCCAGACAGGGTTTTAGAAGTAAAAGTTGTAGAAGAAGGCCCTAACCTGTTAACTCTGTCAGTGAGTTATAGTGTTACCTCGGCTACTTATGGTCGGCTTCATCTCAGAATCCTTCTGCTGGCAAATTGGCCTATGGTGAGAGATTTCTCGTTTTTATCTACAGGTAATGCCACTACACTTTTCGTTTTTGAAGCTCCCTTGTGCGGTGGTTTCTCTACGTGGCAGTCAAATTCCCTATGGATAACATTGGAGGCATCCAACGACTTTCAGACATTGCCGCCTTCTTGGGTAACTTACCATTATCCGTTATCCAAATCTTGGGACTGCCGTTACTAACAGTTGTTTTAAGCCAGCGCCTTCGAAATATATGTCTGATTTCCTCGGCTCTACCCTCGGTCCCTACCGCCTCCTCGAGCAAATCGGCCTCGGCGGTATGGCCACCGTCTACAAAGCCTACCAGCCCGGCATGGATCGGCTGGTGGCGCTGAAGGTGCTGCCGTCGCACTACGCCCGCGACCCGCGCTTCCTCAAACGGTTCGAGCAGGAAGCCCGCGTCATCGCCAAACTTGAACACCGCAACATCGTGCCTGTGTACGACTTTGGCGAACAGGACGGCACAGCGTATCTCGCCATGCGCTATCTGCAAGCCGGGACGGTGAAGAATATTCTCTCACACGGCCCGCTTCCCCTAACCGATGCCGCCAAACTGCTTGCTGACATCGCCGTTGCGCTCGATTACGCGCACGCTCAAGGCATTGTCCACCGCGATGTCAAGCCGTCGAACATCCTGGTGGATAAACACGGCGACGCCTACCTGACCGACTTCGGCATTGCGAAAGTTTTAGAATCCGCCTCTGAATTAACTGGGTCGGCGATGCTGGGCACGCCGACGTATATGGCCCCTGAGCAAACCATCGGCAAGCCGGTAACGCCGCAGAGTGATGTGTATTCTCTCGGCGTGATGCTGTACGAAATGGTGATCGGCAAACCGCCCTACGAGGCCGACACGCCAATAGCGATTGCCCTCATGCACGTACATGAGCCACTACCCTTGCCGCGCAAAATGAGACCCGATTTGCCCGAAGCTGTCGAGTTGGTGATTCTGAAGGCGTTGGCGAAGGAATCGAACGACCGCTACCAGAGCGCGGGTGAGCTAGCGAGAGCATTTGCCGGAGCGTTGAACGAGAGCGGGCCAGCGGTAGACTCACCTCCGAACCGGCTTGTGGAATTGGCGAATGTGGCAGTGGAGGCGAAAGGCAGTGAAGAGGTTACCTACGAAATCCGCGAGGAGATTCGGCGGCGGGATCGATCCGATCGCCTGCGCCGAGCCGCGCGCTGGTTGCCATGGGCCATTGGCACGGCAGCGATCGTCGGGCTGGCTATCGGTTTATATTTCACTTGGCAAAACACAGCCCAGAGGCGGGCCTCGGCCACCGAGACGGCAGAGGTAATAGATAACTTTCTCGGTCAATTAGCGGCGGCGCAGACAGCCGTTGCGGCTGGAAATGAGGAAGCGCTGGCGACAGTGCACAAAGTGGAAACGCAGTTGGCAACGGCGGCTACCGCCAATCAAGTCACTCCCATACCGACCTTCACACCGACCGCCACGCCTAATGCAATAGGAAGCTTGGCCCCGACTGCAACGCTAACCAATACCCCAACCAACACGCGTTCTGCCACCATCACTCCAGCTCCAACTTCCACAATCGAGTCAACTACGGCAGCCTCAGGGGTGATCAACGTAATGATAAGCGCGCTGCTCTGCTGTGAGGAATCCGGTGGAGAAATCATTTCGTCGGGAAGGGTCTTAGAACGTTCAGCGAAATTGAGTTTTGATATTACATGCACCGGTTGCAATAATGTAGTGCAAGGAGGAGGAAGTCCTGGAATTTACTTAAGTAACCCTGGAGTAAGTGTGCAAACGGCTACCGACACCCAATTTATTAGCGCAAGTTCTGTAGTGGCGAGCCCTGGGCCAGCATGCCCGACGTTTTGCGGTCTTATCGAGGGCGGGAAGATCCATGTTGTTGTAGAGCTATCAAGACTTCCTTCAAACATATTTGGTAACGCCACCATCCGGGGAACGGCAATCTTTAGAAGGCAATGGTATGATGGGCCATCAATTACCGTAGAAATTGCGAGGCCGTAATAGTTGATGTTGTAATCTCAGAATCTGCGCGGCGAGCACCTCGGCTTTGACCTGCATTCCCAAGGACTGGAACCGTTCGTGCATGGCCTGGAGCTTGGGTAACTCATCCGGAGAGCGGAAATATTGGAAATACGGGCAACACGAATATGCCCCGCCCTGTCCTTATCTCGTTTTCTGGAGCTCGGGGATACAATCCTGATCCTAATGTTCCCCCGGATGAAGTCATCATTGGCGTGTATTCCGGCAATGACACCGCCAGTTACGGTTGCCAATATTCAGGTAGCTTCATCGTTTATTTTGGCGGCTCTTGATGGGAGAGTGCAGCGGGGCTGAAAGCCCGCTAACGAATTGAGGAATGCTTCGCAAACGAAAACGCTGATGTATAATCTCCAACATCTTACTCACACAGGAGCCGCCATGCGAGGCATTCAGTATGTTACCAATGACAAAGGTCAACGAGTCGCCGTGATGATTGACTTACAAAAGCACGGCGAGCTTTGGGAAGACTTTTACGATGTGCTTATAGCCCGCCTGCGAGCGGCTGAGCCGCGAGAGTCTCTCGCTTCAGTCAAGAGGCGCCTGCGCAAAAAGGGCAAACTGCATGGGTGATTACAGTATCGCCTTTGCGCGCTCTGCCCGCAAAGAACTGGAAGCGTTGGACGAGGCTATCATCAATCGCCTCTGGCCGGCAATTGAGGCTCTGGCGAAACAACAACGACCCAAAGGTTGCCGCAAACTGCGAGGCGCAAAAAATCTGTGGCGGATTCGCGTGGGCGACTACCGCGTAATTTATTCCATCTACGATGACAAGCGCATTGTTGACATCTCTGCCGTCCGGCATCGCAGTAAAGCCTACGATTAAAGACACGCAGTCGCCCTTAAATATTTGATCACCCTTGGACCTCAACGACCTCTCCCACTTCAAACAACTCGATACCCAAAACATGCTCGCTCACATCGAAGGCCTGCCGGATCAAATTGAGGCCGCCTGGGCCCGCGCCCAAACCCTGCCCTTGCCCGATCTCTCCGGTGTGACCCAAATTGTGCTGTGCGGCATGGGCGGCTCGGCCATCGGCGGCTCGCTCGTCGCCGCCCTCATCGCTAACGAATGCCGTTTGTCGTTTGTCGTTTGCCGGGATTACGACCTGCCCGTCTGGGCTACAGGCCCTCATACACTTGTCGTCGGCTCATCGCACTCCGGCAACACCGAAGAGACGCTTTCCTGCTTCAAGCAGGCAATTGAGCGCAAAACAAAGTTGATGGCAATTACAGGCGGAGGAAAGATTGCGGAGATGTGCCGCGAGGCGGGCGGCACGATCTGGAAGTCCGATTACAAGAGCCAGCCACGCGCCGCCGTCGGTTACTCGTTGATGTTGCCTCTGGCCTTCTTCTCGCGCTCGGGCCTCATCGCCGATCAATCGGCGAGTGTGGCCGGGGCGGTGACCGCCATGCGAGAACAGCAAAAAGCCCTGCGCGCCGAGTCGCCGGTGGTGAATAATCCGGCCAAACGCATGGCCGGGCAGATCATGGATCGCTACCCTTTGATTTTTGGGTCGGGCATCATGGCCCCGGTCGCGCGCCGCTGGAAGGGGCAAATGTCGGAGAACGCCAAAGCCTGGGCCCAGTTCGAAGAAATCCCGGAGATGAATCACAACAGCGTGGTCGGAATAACCAATCCCCAATTACTAATTACTAAATACATGGCGCTATTTCTCGAATCCGACTTCGACCACCCGCGCAACAAAATTCGCTCCGAAACCACGCGCCGCTTATTCATGACCGCCGGTTACAACACCGACGTCATTCGCGGCGCTGGCCCGACGCTGCTGGCCCAACTGCTCACCGCCCTGCACTACGGCGACTACGCAAGTTTCTATCTGGCAATGGCTTACGAGACCGACCCGACGCCGATTGGGCCGATTGATGTTTTGAAAAAGAGACTTGCAGAGGCTTAGACAAGGAGACAGGGAGAAGGGGAGAAAACATCTCCTTGTCCCCTTGTCTCCCCTTCACCTTGTCAGGCCTTTCGCTTCTTCAACTCCGCCAGCGCCCCCGTCCACGGTTTGCCGACGGTGTTGCTCTTGGGCAGTTTGATCGTGTTGAGCCTGGCCGCGATCTCGGGCATCAGCACCGCCAACTCGCCCCAATCATTCAACAGCACCGCCTCACGCACCTTCGCCGCGCTCACTTGCGCCCACGCCCACTGCAGGCGAAACTGATCAGCCTTGATCCAGTAATCGCGTTTCTCCCATGCCTTCACCGACTCGTCCACCGTGTTGTGAATCTGGCTGAGCGCCAGCGCCAGGAAGGCGGCCATGTCGCGGGCTTCGTCGTCAACCTGTTTCTTCGCCGCCAGCTCTCGAATTGCGATCAGCACTGCCTTGCTCAACTGCGCCCGCTGTTTCCCTACCCCATCCGTGTTGATAACTCGACTCATAAGGCTCCTAAAAAAGATTTACCACCAAGACACGAAGGCGCAAAGCCACAGAGAAAAATTTGGCGGCTTCGTGCCTTAGTGCCTTCGTGGTTAAATTTCAAGCAGGCGCGATTGTCACCGATTGCCAAACGCCTGTCAAGACACCTTCCCGAAGGTTTGCGAAACACCGCGTAGCAACGTGGAGCAGACAAAACCTTCGGGAAGGTCATTATTTTCGCTGAAACACGAGCCGCACCGCGCCCGGATACGGCTCGTCCGATTCTGCCGGGCAAGTTGAGGCGACGATGCCGGTCACCGGCGGCGTCCGGCTGCCGATTTGCACACTGTAGGCCGCGCCGACCTCCATCAGAAAATCACCGTAGCCGGAGCTGATCTCCGGCTTGAGGCCGGTGACGAAACCGTCTTCGCCTTCAGCCCACGTCACCGACACTCTCACGCCGGGCAGAGGCTGGCTGTTCTCGTCAACAACGTCAACGATGATCAGCGGCAGGCGCTCGACATCGTTGCAGTACGTTTCCCGTGACATCAGGACGTAATCGTAGACTGGCGTGGCCGTGGGCGTAAGAGTGGGAAACGATGTTGACGATGGAAAGGGGGTGACGGTTGGCGACAAAGTCGGAGTCTCGGTTGCGATAGCGGCCGTCGTGGCAGTGGGAACCAGAGTCACCGGGGCCACGCCGACTCCTAAAGCGGCGGCCAGGGCCGAGGGCGCTGAGGTGTCTTTGCCCTCGGCGGCCAGGCGTTGAGCCAGGGCTGTCACTTCCCCGGCAGGGTCGGCCAACCCTAGTTCCGCTAAACGTTGACCAGCCCGATCCAGGTCGCCATCGGCGGCATAAGAGGCCGCGATCAGAATCAAATACTGGTCTTTGTAGTCGGCGCGGAGGGCGGCGGGAGCGGTATCGGTGTAACTCACCGGACTGATCACCCAGCCGTAGACGACGCCGAGCGCAACGCCGATGATAACGCCAAGCAGAATGAGCGAAGGTCGAATCACGGCGAGGTAGTTTGGAGTGGAGGCGGGGCGGCGCCGAGGGCGGTGGCCAGCGCATTGAGGGCGCGCAGGTCGTCGGCGGGAGCGCCGGCGGCGATTTGTTGAGCGGCGATATCGGCCACGAATTGGCCGGGGCTGGCAAGCTTGAGGGTGGCAAGGCGGGCGCGGGCCAGGTCAAGGTTGGCGTCGAGGGTGTAGGCCCGGGCAATCATTACTACATAATCGGCCTGGTAGTCGGCGCGGAGCGTGTCGGGCGAGACGTCGGTGTACTTCACCGGGTTGATCACCCAGGTGTAGAACAGGCCGGCCGCAAGCCCGATCATGATTCCGCCAAGGAGGTTGAAGAATGCCGTTCGAGTCATTAACGCAAACGGGGCGCATGCGCCCCGCGATGGTGAAAGTGCCTATGATATAATCCCGCCGCGCCAGAGTTAGCGCCAGTGCCGAAGGTGGGAGTCGAACCCACATACCCGAAGGTACACGATTTTGAGTCGTGCGCGTCTGCCAGTTCCGCCACTTCGGCAAGCGTTGCAAAGTATAGGCGAATGAGAGAGAACGGTCAAGGCCGAGCCAGATGAAGACTCTAAATCCCGACTTGCTGGCCGAGGTCATCCGGCGTATTGCCAAAGCCGTGAACCCGGAAAAGATTTATCTGTACGGTTCGCACGCTTATGGGACGCCGCGCGAGGATAGCGACGTTGACCTGTAATACTGATTTATCTGCATGAAACTAGGCATCATCGGTCTTCCCCAATCAGGCAAGACAACCATTTTCAACGCGCTCACCGGCGGCAGTAAACCGGTGGGCCAACTGGTGGGCGGCGGGCGGTTTGAGGTGACTCAGGCCGTCGTGCCTGTGCCCGACGAGCGCGTGGACAAGCTCTCGGCGATGTTCAAGCCGAAGAAGACGATTCACGCTCAGGTGACGTATGCCGACATTGCCGGCTTGGAAGAGGGCGCAGGCAAGGCCGGGTTTAGCGGCCCGCTGTTAAATCAACTGGCGACGATGGATGGCCTGATTCACGTCGTCCGGGCCTTCGAAAATCCGTCCGTGCCTCACCCCGGCGGCAGTGTCAACCCGGCTCGCGACACGAGCAACGTGGAAGCCGATCTGTTGCTCAACGATTTAGTGGCCGTGGAGCGCAAGCTGGAGCGGTTGAACGACGACTTGCGCAAAGGCGGGTTCAAAGATAAGGCCGCCATCCAGCGCGAGCAGGCCCTGTTCAACCGCCTGCACGAGGCGCTCTCTGCCGAGAAGCCGTTGCGGGAACTTGAGTTGACGGCGGATGAAGACAAGGCGCTTGCATCGTATGCCTTTCTCACTCGCAAGCCCTTGCTTACCGTGTTCAACATTGGAGACGACGACCAAGAGCCGGATTTCAGTAGAGCGACGCGAAGCGGGCAACTCGCTCTACGTGGACGGCTGGAGATGGAAATCGCCCAACTATCCGCCGAAGACGCGGCGGCGTTTCTGGCCGAGTACA
>Ga0247727_10009921_pt1 | contig 17032 bp, 12 predicted proteins | sample WisWelCaveWW1625_FD_202498 | JGI IMG/M metagenome (GOLD analysis project Ga0247727, IMG submission 202498) | Biofilm microbial communities from Wishing Well Cave, Virginia, United States - WW16-25 | ecosystem: Environmental > Aquatic > Deep subsurface > Groundwater > Cave microbial mat | place...
CCGCCAGGGCCAGCTGGCGCTCGAGAGCGGCAGCATACGCCAGCCGTCCCCAGCGCTCGACGTGGGGCCAGGCCTCCGTTGGCTCGGCCTCGATGCTGGCCGTGGATCTCACGCTTCCGGACGATACGACTGCATACGCCGCGGGACAACCGAGCCCATCCCTTGACGCCGGCCTGAGCGGGCGCTACCGAGGCAGCGTGCGGCGGTCGTCGTTGGTGCTCGTCCTGGGGTTCGTCTTCTTGCTTCTCGGAGCCGGCAACTGGGGCTTCGGCGGCGACAAGATGAGCGAGTACAAGCAACGCCGGAGATTCGCCGCTCAAATGGGCGGTCCGGCGGTCAAAGAACGATACCGCGGCACAGCCGGCGTTCTCGAGAAAAGGACTAGCGCCAACGATCTCTTCGAGGACGCCGACATCAAGTACGAGTACTACCGCGTCATCGCGCGCGGCGGTCGCATGATGACGATCACCGGCGCCGTGCTGGTGATCGGCGCGCTCGCGCGGAGGCTCGCGGTACGCAGCCCGTCCTGAGCCGGTTTATTCCTCTGTCTTTTCCTGCCCGGCATTGACCCTGTACACCTTTGGACGGTATCGTGTGCGGGTTCGCGTCCCGGAGGCCGGGACGAAGTGGGGTGGTAGATGTGGTGGTTGGGGAATTCTAGCGCTTGAGCGCCTACGCGGCCTCGTGTTTCGCGGCCTTCGCGGTGAACCTGCTGCTCGGATCGGCGGTCTTGCTGCATCGGCGCGAGGCCCCGTTGAACCAGGCGTTTTTCGTGGGGTGCTGTGCCCTAGCCGCCTGGTCGCTCGCTGCACTCGTGCTCTCTCAGCCGGTGGAGGCTTACCAGGCGGAGCGCTGGGCGCGGTTTCTGGCTTACGCGGTTTGCCTGATGGCCCCGGTTTTTCTTCAGCTCGTCTCCCAAGTCACCGGTCGCCCGCGGCAGCCTCTCGTCTTTGCGGGCATGGGCTTCGCTTTGGTTCTGACCGGGCTCAATGCCGGCGGGCATCTCGTCTCCGGCGCCTACGAGAACCTCCTACCCGAAGTCGGCGCGGCATGGCGGGCGGCACCGGGGTCTCTCGGCTGGCTCTTGGTGGTCTTCGTCGTCGGCGTAGCCGGCTTGTCGGTCGCAAGCCTCGTCCGTCACGCCCGCGAGGCGGAGGGGCTCGCTAGGGCACGCACCCGGTATCTCGCGCTCGCGGCAGCTTTGCTTGCCCTTGCCATGGTCCACGACACCGCTAGCGTCGCGATGGTCGAAATCGTCGGCGCGAATCGCTGGCTCGGTCAACCCTTGGTCCCGCCGGTGTCGGCGCTTTGGGCTCTGGTGACGGCCTATGCGCTGCTCCGCGATCGTCTCGTCGACTTGAGTGCGGCGTTTCGGCGCAGCGTGCTCCGCACGATCACGCTGCTGCTGCTCACGGTTCCTTTCGTCTATCTGATCGTCGAGGCGGAGCAGGCCTACTCGGGCTCCAAGTATCTACGATTCTCGCTCGTGACCCTCGTCATGTTCGTGGTGGCGGCCTTCGTGGTGCCGCCGCTCAGGCAAGCGGCTCACGAGCGGCTCGACCGCCTGCTCGGTGCCCGCGGCACGAAGCATCGGCGAGCGTTGCTCGATTTCAGCAAAGAGGCGGCACGTTTCTCGAGCCCGAGTGAGCTCATTGCCCGCGCGCGCTTCGAGCTCACATCGCCTCTTGGTCTCGACATCGCCGACATCTTGATTCACGACGGGCACGGCGAGCTCGTGGCGCCTGAAGGATGGCGCTTCGCGGGTGAATCGTTTGACGCGTCGGAAGTCGCCGACCTGCTGGCCCACTTCAAGCTGGCGAGAGAGCCGGTGATTCGCGAAGAGATCGTAATGGGTGCGGCCGGCGCGGTCGGTACGGTGGCGAAACGAGCCGCGGCCGTGCTCGCGAGAACCGGCGCGGAAGGTGCCTTCGAGCTTCGCTCGAGCGACGCCCTCGAGGGCGTTCTCTTGCTCGGCGGACGCAGCGACGGCGAGCCGCTTTCGAGCGAGGATGTCGACGTGCTCTCGATCCTTTCCAACAATCTTGCCGCCGCGCTTCGGAGCGCCCGCCTCTGTCTCGACCTCGAGCAAAGCCGTGAAGTCATCGCGCGGTCGGAGCGCTTGTCCGCCATCGGCACTCTGGCGGCGGGTCTTGCCCACGAGATCCGCAACCCTCTCGTTTCCATCCGCACCTTCACCCAGCTTCTCCCCGAGCGCCTCGATGATCCCGAGTTTCGCAGTCGTTTTCTCGAATTGACGCTGTCGGAAGTGGATCGCATCTGCGCGCTCGTGAGCGAGCTGCTCGCTTTCGCGAGGCCCGCGCCGGCCACCCTCGAGCGGATGGATCTCGCCGGTTGTGTCGAGCGCCTCTGCTTGCTGCTCTCGAGTCAGGCGAGGACCCGCGGTGTCCACCTCTCGATGATCGAGCCACGGAGCGAAGTCTACATGGTCGCCGACGAGGATCAGGTGAAGCAAGTCGTCATGAACGTGGTGCTGAACGCGATCCAAGCCTGCATCGACGGCGGGCGCGTCCAAGTGTCTTGTTACCAAAGTGATGCGCTCGACGGCAGCGCCTGCATCGAGATCGTCGACAACGGCTGCGGCATCCCGGACGACGCGCTCGATCGCATCTTCGATCCCTTCTTTACTTCGCGGAGCGAAGGGACGGGCCTCGGTCTCTCGGTCGCGCATCGCATCGTTGCGAGTCACGGCGGAGCGATCGAAGTGAGGAGTAGCGTCGGTCACGGCTCGACGTTTGTCGTTCGCTTTCCGCTCGCGCTCGAGCCGCTGAATGAGCTCCCGCTACCGCTGCTCCATGAGCCCGCTATGAGATTGAGGAGCCATGGCTAGGATCGCGCTCATCGATCCGGGCGGGCGCGCTACCACTACCGTACTGGCCGTGCTCGGTCGCGCGCACGACGTCATCGTGCGGAGTCGCATCCACGCTCCGGGTGACTGCGACTTGGTGATCGCGGACCTCCGCTACGACGAGCTCGCCGACACGAGCACGCTCAGAAGCCTGCGATCGTTCGGGCCGGTCTTGCTCTTGGTGGAGCGTTTGCAGCCGATCCCGACTGCCGTCGAGGAAAGTGGCGACCTGAGTGTGCTTCGAAAACCCTTCGACGCGTTCGAGCTACGAATCGCCGTCGAGCGTCTGTTGAAAGCGGTGCGGCGTCCGGCGCCTCGCCCGCTCATCGCTGCAGTAGAGGACGACGACGCTCAGTGGCTCGAGTTTCCCTTCGTTCCCGCCCCCGCCGGCGCCGTTCTCCGGCGCGCGGCTCGCATGGCGGCTCCCCTCTGGATTCTTGGCGAGGCCGGCTCAGGACGGCGTCGTGTGGCGATGGCCGTCTGCCGAGGCGCCGAGACTCGGCTCCGCATCGTCACGCTCTTTCCCGACGAGATACTCGCCGACCTGCTCGGGCGTGAGCGAGAGAGCGAGCCCTTCGCCCTTTTCATTCCGGAGATCGACGCGCGGCCTTTGCTCGAGCAGGAAAGACTGGCCGTTCTACTAGGCGGCCGGGTCGGCTTTCGCTTGATCGCAACCTCCATCGATGATCCAGCGGAGCGAGTCCTGACGAGGGAATTTTCGCGAAACCTCTACCAACACTTGATAGGCCTTGCGGTCCAGCTCTCCCCTCTTCGCGAACGCCCCGTGACCATTCCGCCCCTCGTCCAAGCGATGGTCCGGCGCATTGGTCGCGGGCTCGCCTTCGGTAGTGAGATCTCGTTCAGCCCCGAGGCGATGGCGCGACTGCAGACCTACCTCTGGCCCGGCAACCTCGTGGAGCTGGAGGCCGTGCTCAATCGCACCCTCGTTCACCTTCCCGACGCCGAGTCCGAGGCGCCGAGCGTCGGTCCGGACGAGATTCTCTTTACGCCGGACGACGTCGCGAGACCCCGATCGCCGGGAGGATCACGAGCGTCGAGTCTCGCTACGCTTCCTACCCTCGCAAGGCTTCCGAGCCGGGTAGCGGCGTCCGGTGCCGGGATTCCGGTAGCAGCGGCTTCGGATCTCGCCGTGGAGGTCCCAGGGCCTGCCGCAAGGGCGTCCACTGCGGATCTGCGGCAAGTGGTGGCCGGGCTCGCCCACGATCTCCGAAATCCGATGACGGCGATCAAGACCTTCGCGAGCTCCTTCGCCGACCCGATCGCGTCTCGTCAGACCGACGAGGATGCGCGTCGCCTCGGCGATTTGGCGGGCGAAGCCTGCACGCGCATCGACGGTTATCTGGAAGCGCTCCAGGAGTTCGGCGAGCTCGGTCAGCCGAGCCCGCGGAGAAGCGACCTCTTGGGTTTGGTCAGAGCGGCCGTCCAAGGATTGCCCGATGCAGAAGCGAGACGCGTCTCTCCGGCAACCGACGCGGTGATGCCGGCCGAGGTGGATCCGGCGCAAATGATCTTCGCGTTCGAGAACGTGCTTGCAGGCCTGTTGGCCGAGAGTGCACCCGAGGGGCAAATGCGCGTGCGTGCCGACGGGAACAGGGGGCTTTTGTTCGAGGCTCGAGTGGGCAGCGGTCCCATCGCGAAGCTTCGAGATCTGCTCGAAGAAGGCGCCGACCGCGCCATGTCCTGGCGGCTGCTGCTCGCTGCGGCTGCGTGCGAGAAGAACGGGTTCGAGGTGGTTGAGGAAATCGTGGGCGACACGCTGACCGTGCGTTGTCGTCCCGTAGACGGAGAGGTGGAGACCCGAGATGAGCAAACCCATCGTACTAGTCGTTGACGACGAGGCCGGCGTGCGGGAGTCCGTGCGCATGGTGCTCAAAGACTCCTTCGAGCCCATCGCGCTCGAAACGGGTGACGCGGCCGCCGACTGGCTGGCCGACCATCGCGCGGCCCTCATGTTCCTCGACATCTTGATGCCGGGGACGGACGGGCTCGAAACGCTCGAGAAAGTCAGAGCCCGGGCGCCCGATCTTCCCGTCGTCATGTTGACCGCGACCAAGACCGTGAAGACGGCCGTCACGGCCATGAAGCTCGGTGCCTTCGACTATTTGACGAAGCCCTTCGACGTCGACGAGCTTCGCCTCGTCGCGCAGCGAGCGACCGAAGTCGCGAGCCTCCAGCGCGAAGTGCAGCAGCTGAGGGAAGAGGTCGGGCGCAAATACAACTTCGACAACATCGTCGGCGAATCCGCTTCGATCAAGGCGGTGTTCAAGACCGTCTCGGCGGTCGCGCCGCTCAAGACCACCGTGCTCATCACCGGCGAGTCGGGCACCGGCAAAGAGCTGATCGCGAAAGCCATTCACTTCAATAGTCCGCGCGCGCAAAAGCCGATGGTGACGCTCAACTGCGCTGCGATCCCCGAGAGCTTGCTCGAGAGCGAGCTCTTCGGTCACGAGCGCGGGTCCTTCACGGATGCGCACGAGCGCAAGATCGGGCAATTCGAAATTGCCGACGGAGGGACGATCTTCCTGGACGAGATCGGCGAGATGAGCGCTGCGCTGCAGGCCAAGCTGCTCCGCGTGCTGGAGCAAGGCGAAGTGTCTCGCGTCGGCGGCGGCAAGCCCGTCCCGGTGGACGTTCGAGTCGTAGCGGCAACAAACCGCAATTTGGCGGAAGCGATCTCGCTAGGGCGCTTCCGAGCGGATCTCTACTATCGCCTCAACGTCGTTGCGGTAGCACTTCCGTCGCTTCGGGAGAGAACCGACGACATCCCCCGACTCATCCGCCACTTCGTCGATGCAAAGACCAAGGCGCTAGGCCTCGCACGACGCGAGCTCGCACCGGAGACCGTCGATCGGCTGCTCGCTTATCATTGGCCGGGTAACATCCGCGAGCTCGAAAATGTGATCGAGCGCGTGCTCGTGCTCGGGCCCGCGTCCGGATCGATCGGACCGGAGTTTCTGCCTCAGGAAGTCGTCGACGGCTCGACCGTCTCGACCCACGTGCGGGAAGAAGTGCTTTCGGGTCACAAGTCCCTCTCCGATGCCGTCGACGAGTTCGAGCGTGATTTGATCGGCGAAGCTCTGACGCGCACACATTTCAATCAGACCCGTGCGGCCACCGTGCTCGGGACCACCAGGCGAATTCTCAAGTACCGCATGGACAAGCTAGGCATAAACGGTGGTGACAATGGAGAACCGAGTGCGGACTACGCGGCCCTGGCGCCGCGTTGACAACCGGCAGCCGGACGCCTACAAGGCCGACGAGCGCTGAGCTCAAATGGCGAATCCCGCCGACATCGCACTGAGCAAAATCGCGGGCCGCGAGCGTCTGAGCGCCGACGACGCTTACGCGTTGACGCACCTCGGCATGGACCGCACGGACGACATATGTCGCTCGGCCGCGGCGTTGCGGGACGCGTTCCATCCGCCGGTTCTCACCTATTCGCCAAAGGTTTTCCTGCCCGTAACGAATCTTTGCCGAGACCGCTGTACCTACTGCACCTTTCGCCGCGACCCGGACGATCCCGGCGCCTGGACGATGACGCCCGACGAGATCGCCGACTGGTCGAAGCGCGGCCGCGCGGTCGGGTGTATCGAGGCCCTCATGTGTCTCGGTGACAAGCCTGAGATCGCGTTCCGCGGCTTCGTCAAAGTGCTTGCGGAGCACGGGGCCAAGAGCACGGCCGACTTCGTCTACAAAGCCTGCGAGATCGCGATCGACGAAGGCCTGCTGCCCCACACGAATGCCGGATTACTGTCAAAAGACGAAATGCGTAGCCTCCGTCGTGTCAACGTCAGCCTCGGGCTCATGCTCGAGAACGTGACCGAGCGGCTTCGCGATCGTGACATGCCTCACCAGTTCGCTCCCGACAAGGATCCGGAGAAGCGACTCGCCATGATTGCGGAGGCCGGCGAGTTGCGCATTCCGTTCACCACGGGGATCCTCTGCGGCATCGGCGAGAACGAAGCCGAAAGAGTGGCGAGCTTGCTTGCGATTCGCGATCTTCACGAGCGTTACGGTCACATTCAGGAAGTGATCGTGCAGAACTTCCGCGCCAAGCCGACGACACCGATGGCAGGCGCGCCCGAGCTCACCGACGACGACATGGTTCGAACCGTCGCCCTCGCCCGCTTGATCCTAGGCGGACGCATGAATCTCCAAGCGCCGCCGAATCTGAGCCCCTCGGCGCACGCTCGCCTCATTCGAGCGGGCATCAACGATTGGGGCGGAATCTCACCGCTTACGATGGACTACGTGAACCCCGAGGCGCCGTGGCCCCACATCGAGCAGCTGAGAGCGACTTGTCGAGCCGAAGGCTTCGAGCTCGAGCCGCGCTTGCCGATCTATCCGGAGTACGTGCGTGACGAGTTCGTCGATCCTGCGGTTCGCCCTCTGATCGAGCAGACCACCTTCGAGAACGGAGCGGGCGCCGAGCCCGCAGGAGCGCCCGCGTGACTGGAGTCGAGCTTAAGACCCAATGTGACGACCTGACCGGGCTTCTCGCCGACGAGCGCACCCTCGAGCAGCGCATCGCGGCTCTCGACGCTCGTAGCGCGGGCATTCTCGATCGCGCGCTTTCGGGCACGCGCCCTACGGTCGAGGAAGGCACCCATCTTCTCGGGTTTCGTGGATCGAAGCTCGCTGCGCTCGTCGCGACCGCCGACCGTATTCGCTTCGAGGATGTCGGCGACGTCGTCACCTACGTCGTAAACCGCAACGTCAACTGGACCAACATTTGCTTCGTCGGCTGCAAGTTCTGCGCGTTCGCCCATTACAAGCGCGATCCCCTGGCCTACGATCTCCCGATGGAGACGGTGCTCGCAAAGATCGCCGAAGGGATCCAGCGCGGCGCGAGCGAAGTCTGCATGCAGGGCGGGATCAACCCCGACATGCCGGCCGATGGCTACTTCCGCATCCTGGAAGCCGTTCACACCGCATTCCCCGAGCTCCACATTCACGCGTACTCTCCGATGGAAGTGTTCTACGGCTCCCGGCGCGCCGGGATGAGCTTTCGCGACTACATCGCGCGACTGATGGAGCTCGGCCTCGGCAGCATGCCGGGAACGGCAGCCGAGATTCTCGACGACGACGTTCGCGAGATTCTCTCCCACAAGAAACTGACCACGGCCGACTGGGTCGAGATCATTCGAACGGCTCACTCGCTCGGGCTTCCCACCACGTCCACCGTCATGTACGGGCACATCGAGACGCCGGGTCACGTCGCGCGCCACATCGATCTTCTCCGGAGGATCCAGATGGAGACCGGCGGGTTCACCGAATTCGTCCCGCTGCGCTTCATTTGGCAGAACACCCAGCTCTACGCCGAGGGACGGGTTTCGCCCGTGACTCAAGGCGAGCTCGATCTCGCGGTCTACGCGACGAGCCGCCTCATGCTTCGAGGGCTCATAGACAACCTCCAAACGTCTTGGGTCAAGGTCGGTCACACGCTCGCAACTCTCACCCTCATGGCCGGCTGCAACGACATGGGCGGCACGCTGATGGAGGAAAGCATCTCGCGTGAAGCGGGAGCGGACGCAGGCGAGTACACGTCCGTCGAGGAATTGCGCTCGATGATCGAGAGCGTCGGCCGCATTCCGCGCCAGCGCTCGACGCTCTACCGTCTGATGGATGAGCCTTGCCATGAAACGGAGGGCCCGGTTGAAGGTCACGCTGCTCGCGGGTGGAGTGGGAGCTGCTAGGCTCCTTCGCGGACTCGTCTCTCTCGTCGATCCGGAAGACTTGACCGTCGTCGTCAACGTGGGTGACGACGACGAGTTTTATGGTCTTCACGTCTCGCCCGACATCGATACCATCGTCTATACCCTGGCCGGGCTAGCGCCGCGCGACCGTGGTTGGGGAATTCGCGGCGACGGGCGGCGCGTGATCTCGCAGCTCGAGACTTTCTACGGCCCTTCCTGGTTCGCGCTCGGCGACCGCGATCTCGCGACTCACATCTATCGAACCGATCGACTTCGGCGCGGCGCGAGACTCAGCGACTGCACGCGAGAGATCGCCGAAGCGCTCGGCGTTCGTGTGCGCGTGCTACCTGCGACCGACGATCGGCTGCGCACGATGCTCGAGACCGAGGAAGGAACGCTGGCCTTCCAATCCTACCTCGTGAAGCGACGAGGCCGGCCGCTCGTGCGAAGCGTCCGCTACGACGGGGCAACGACCGCAAAGCCTGCCCCCGGCGTGCTCGCTGCGATCGCCGGCGCGGATGCGCTGCTCATCGCACCGAGCAATCCCTTCGTCAGCATCGGGCCCATGCTCGCGATGGCGGAGCTTCGGCAGGCGGTCGCGAAACGGCGCATTCGAGCGGTCGCCGTAAGCCCGCTCATCGGTGGCGCGGCGGTCAAGGGACCGCTTGCGGCGATGTTGGCGGCGATGGGTCGTTCCGTCGACGTCGGCGAGATCGCGAAGATCTATCGCGAACTCGTAGCAACGCTCGTCGTCGCGCCGGGTGACCTCGTCTCAAAGGAAGCTAGGCCCGCCGAAGCGCCGTCATCAACTGAGCCTCGCATGGTGGAGCACGACATCCTTCTCGACAGCGTTGCGGCTGCGCGAAAGCTCTCCGCTTTCATGATCGCGCTTGCCGCCGGGCCTCCCGGCGGGCAGGCTCGGTCTCGCACGTGAGCATCACGATCGAGCCTCTTCTCGGAATCGGCCGCGTCGAGCCCGGCGACGATCTGGCTCGCCTGCTGGCCCCGCCGCTGGCCGCGATCGCGAATCCGATTCGAGGTGACGACGTGCTCGTCGTCTGCCAGAAAATCGTCTCGAAGGCCGAAGGTCGGATCGTCGACCTCGCCTCGGTGACACCGAGCGCACGCGCCGTGGAGTTCGCCGGAAGCTACGGGAAAGACGCTGCGCTCGTGGAGCTTGCGCTACGCGAGGCTACGGAAGTTCTCCGCATGGAGAACGGCCACCTGATCACGGCGACCGGTCCGGGCTTCATCTGCGCGAACTCCGGCATCGATCGCTCGAATCAAAACCGAGACGGAGACGCCACGCTCTTGCCTCTCGACGCCGATGATTCTGCACGGCGATTGCGGGCGCAGCTCGCGGAGGTCTCCGGGATGGAAGTCGCGATCGTGATCTCGGACACGTTCGGCCGCCCCTGGCGTCTCGGCCAGCTCGACGTTGCGATCGGCTCCGCCGGCCTCGAGGTGCTCGACGACCATGTCGGTCGGAGCGACTGGGGCGGGCGGAGACTCGAGCACACGCTCATCGCCGTGGCCGACCAGATCGCGGCCGCGGCAGGCCTCGTGATGGGCAAGGCCGACGGCGTCCCGGCCGTGCTCGTGCGCGGCTATCCATACCGGCGAGCGGCCGCGGCCGGGGCGGCGGCTCTCGTTCGCCCGCGTTCGGAAGACATTTTTCGCTGAGCGCCGGTATTGCCCTCGGCCCCTCGAGCGTTCATAACGAACGAGGTCGGTAGCGCGGGCCTTCGCCCGCATCGGGAGGAGGTCCTCGGTATGCTGGACGGCCTGCGCACGTCGGAAACGTCGGAGAGAGAGCGCGTCGCCATGGAGCTGTCGCGCATGATCTCCGAGCTGAACGAAGTTCGAATGCGGCTCGATGCGGTGGTGAGAAAGCTCGCCGACACCACTCGAGAAGAGACCAGTGACGACGAATCGGTCGAGATGCTCGAGCGCCTCCGCTTGACGCTGGCGTCCCAGCTCGACCGGATTCGACAAAAGCTGGTGGCACGCATACCAGAGCAGGCTTGAAGCGCCTTTTCTGGCGACACTTCTTTCGCATCCTGCTCTTCGCCATCGCGGTCGCAGAATGGGTGACCGCAACCTATCTGCTGCGCGGCCTCGCGGGCTTCTCCCTCCCGGGATGGCTTCACGTTGTCGGGCCCTTCGCGATCCACGTCTTAAACCGCGCGATCCTACGTAGCCCCCAGCCTGCTAGTGGGCTCCCGCTTCGACTCCGGCGCCTCTACACGGGCGCGGCGTTCACTTCCGTGTATTGCCTGATGTTTCTCACGCTCTTGGCGGGCGTGACGGAGATCGTCGGACAGCTGTTGCGCTTCTTCGGAATCTTCGACGCGGATCACGGCTTCCGGCTGTATCGCGGGTTCGCTCGCGCGCTAGGCACGGGCGGCGTGCTCGCGATCATCGCTGCCATGGCCCACGGCTACACGCGCGGCGCACGGCGTGTCTGGGTAAACGAGATCACGGCCCCGCTTCGAGGGTTGGCGCCGAGCTTCGACGGGTTACGGATCGCGCAGCTGAGCGACGTGCATCTAGGCACTCTCATGTCGGCAGGCGCAATTGCGGCCCACGTCGACAACGTGAATCGACTCGGAGCGGATCTCATCGTCATCACGGGCGACATCACGGACGGGCTCGAGCACGCCGATTCTACTTTCCCAGCGCTGGCCCGACTCGAGGCACCGCTTGGCGTGGTTGCCATTCTCGGCAACCACGACGTCGCCACCGGCGCCCGAGCGGTCAAGGAAGCCCTCCGAAAGCATACGAGATTCACGGTGCTCGATGACGAGCTGCACGAGCTCATACGCGGCACCGCAAGCCTTTGGATCGTCGGTCTCATGGATAGAGGGCTCGACTGGGCACGTGGGCTTCGCCGCTGCGACGTGCTCGAGCGCCTCGTCACGATGGTGCCGTCCGCCGAGCCCCGGATCGTGCTCTCTCATCGCCCCGACCTATTTCCCCACGCTGCCGAGCTCGGTTGCGACCTCGTGCTCTCGGGCCACACCCACGGCGGACAGGTCGGCTTCCCTTGGGGCCGAAATCAGACGGCGACCCTGGCCCGCTTCATGACGCCTTTTCCGCGCGGGACCTATCGGCTCGGCGAGGCTTTGCTGCACGTCAATTTGGGGCTTGGAATGACGGGGCAGCCGGTTCGGGTCGGTACCCCGCGAGAGATCACGCTCATCACTCTCGAGAGCTGCTGAGACGGTCTTGCCATTTGGCCGGCCCGCGACTACGAGAAACCGATGCACGACGACATCCGTCACGACTGGAGCGTCGCGGAGACCCGCGTGATCCACGACCTTCCGCTCCCCGATCTACTCTTCCGTGCTCAGGCCGTGCATCGACATCGTCACCGTACCGACGAAGTCCAGCTTTGCTCCTTGCTCTCCATCAAAACGGGGGCTTGCCCCGAGGATTGCGCCTACTGCCCCCAGAGCGCGCACTATAAAACCAATGTCGGCCCCGAGCGCTTGCTCGCAGTCGACGACGTTCTCGAGCAGGCGCGAGCCGCGCAAGGGGTCGGAGCCACACGGTTCTGCATGGGCGCGGCGTGGCGAGATGTACGCGACGGCCGCGACTTCGACTCCGTGCTGACGATGGTACGCGGCGTGCGCGAGCTCGGCATGGAAGCTTGTGTGACGCTCGGAATGCTCTCAGCCGATCAAGCGCGGCGTCTCAAGGCAGCGGGGCTCACCGCCTACAATCACAACCTCGATACGTCTCCAGAGTTCTACGGCGAGATCATCACGACTCGCACTTACGACGAGCGCCTCGATACCCTCGCCCGCGTGCGCGATGCCGGCATCTCGGTTTGCTCGGGCGGAATCATCGGCATGGGCGAGTCTATCGACGATCGCTGCGCCATGCTGGTCCAGCTCGCGAATCTACCCGAGCATCCCGAAAGCGTGCCCGTCAACGCGCTCGTCGCTGTGAGCGGCACCCCGCTCGAGAATCGTCCGCCGGTCGATGCCTTCGAGCTCGTGAGGATGGTGGCTACCGCAAGAATTCTCATGCCGGCCTCGGTCGTCCGCTTGTCGGCCGGACGCACTTCGCTAAGCCGTGAGGCCCAAGTGCTCTGCTTCGTTGCCGGCGCGAATTCCATCTTTTACGGCGATCGACTGCTTACGACCGGGAACCCGGACTGCGAGGCCGACCTCGACCTCTTGTCCACGGCCGGGCTCCGACCGCTGCGCGGACCGATCGCGAAGGAGAGCGACGCGGCCTGACCTCGGGCCGCGCCGTCAAGGGGGTGCCGTGCTCGACCCGACAACGATCGAAGCTCACATCCGTCGGATCGCGACCGACGGCTACACGATCATCGAAAATGCGATCGACCCTGCGCTTTTGGATGCGCTGGCTCGCGAGCTAGAGCGCTTGGAGCACGAGCTCGGAGCGGTGCCGGCGGGAAACTCCTTCGAAGGCGCGAACACGGTCCGCATCTACAATCTGCTCGCTTACGGCGGACCGTTCGCCGCGGTCCCCACCCATGCCAACGTACTCCCGATCGTCGAAGGCGTGCTCGACGACGGCTGTCTCATCTCGTCTCTCTCATCGATCGCGATCGACGCCGGCGAGATCGCTCAGCCGATTCACGCGGACGATCAGCTGATCCCGGTGGACAAGCCCCACGTGCCGCTGGTCTGCAATACCATGTGGGCGATCACGGAGTTCACGGAAGAGAACGGCGCGACGCGCATTTTGCCGGGCTCCCACACGCGCGATCACTCGCCCGAATACGGGCGGCCCTACGAGAGCATCGCTGCAGTCATGCCGCGAGGCAGCGTGCTCGTCTGGCACGGGAGCCTCTGGCACGGCGGCGGCGCGAATCGGACCGGCGAGCGCCGCGTCGGAGTCGCGATGAACTACTGTGCGGGCTACGTCCGCCAGCAGGAGAACCAGCAGCTCGGGGTCCCGGCGGAGATCGCTCGGACGTATCCGGCGCGACTCCTCGAGCTCATGGGCTACGGCATCTACCGGGGTCTCATCGGACACATCGACAAGCGGGTCCCTGCCGACGTCGTTCTCGGCCGCGATCTCTCCGCTCCCATCGTTTGGGAAGAACCGAAGTCGACGCGCGGAAGCGACGACTGACGGCTAGCTAGTGCGAGACGTGCCCGAAAGGGAGAACGAAACGGAAGGTGCTGCCGCCCGTGTCGTGAGGCTCCGCCCAGATGCGGCCACCGTGAGCTTCGACGATGGTCCGACTGATCGATAGTCCGAGCCCGAGCCCGGCAGCCTTCGTGGTGTAGAAGGGGTCGAAGATCTGATCCGCACCCACATCCTCTAGACCCGGGCCGTTGTCAGTGACGCTCAGTCGAACCTCGTCGCCCTCCGTCAGATCCGTACGAATCGTGAGGGCCGGCTCGCCGGTTTCGCTCGCGGCCTCGATTCCGTTGCGCACGAGATTCAAGATCACCTGCTCGATCTGGATCGCGTCCGCGTCGATGCGCGGAAGGCGGTCATCCAATACGAGGCGCAGCTTCGCCTTCGTGCGGCGACCGGCACCGAGCAGTCCGACGGCGTTGCGGACGAGCTCGTTCAAGTCGCAGGGCTCCGTATCGATCTCTGCCTTTCGCGCGTAGGAGCGGATGCGACGAATGAGCTCGGCGGCACGTAGCGCTTGGGTCGCGACCTTACCCATCAGGTCACTCAATTCTTCGGTCGAGACGTCGGATGAGCGAAGTCGGTTCGATGCTCCACGCGCGTACGCGACGATGGCGGTGAGCGGTTGATTGAGCTCGTGAGCGATCTCGGAGGCCATCTCTCCCATGGTCTGGAGTCGGAGCAAGTGGGACATCTCATCGCGACGCTCTGCCATCTCGCGCTCGATCCGACGTGAATCGGTGACGTCTCGCGCGACCCCGTAGAGGCGTAGCTCCGCCGGAGAGGAAGATACGTCCCATGACAGGACGCGATAGGTGCCGTCTTTCCGACGGATGCGCATCTCGACGTTGGACAGTGCGGTTTCCTTCGTCGTCAACGTCCGAAACTGCTCGTTGATCACATCCACGTCGTCCGGGTGGAGCAGCTCGATGGCACGGCGGCCGAGCAGCTCTGCCTCCGTATAGCCGAGGCTCTGAGGAAGAACGGGATTCATCATGATGATCTGTCCCGTCCAATCGAAGGTACACATCGCGACGGGTGACAGTCGATAGATGCGTCGGATCGCGTCCATCTGCTGGGCCTGTGCCGTGATGTCGCGCCCGACATTGTAGAACGCCCTCTCCGCGTGCGCCGATGCCGTCTCCCAAGCGAAGAGCCGCACGCTGCCGTCTTTGCAGACCATTCGCGTGTCGTAGCTCGCCGTTTGCTCCGTTACTCGCAGCTCTCGATCGAGCGCGTCGACGGCCGGCAGATCGTCGGGATGCACGAAATCGCGATACGAGCGACCGATCATCTCTTTTTCCGAGTAGCCGAGGGCCGCTAGATACGCCGGATTGGCCAGCGTGATCCGGCTGTCCCAATCGACGCGGCTCATCGCGAGCGGAGAGAGTCGATACACCCTGCGGATCGCGTCCGTCTTGCGCGCCTGCTCGGTGACGTCGGCGCCGGCGGCGTAGAAGATCTGTTCGTCGCGCGCGAACGCGAGCTGGGACGAGAGAACACGGTAGGTTCCGTCTTTCGCTCGGAACCGGTTCTCGTAAGCGACGAGGCCTTGGCCGTCGGCAAGCACTCTCATGGCCGCTTCGCGTGTGGCTTCGAGGTCTTCCGGATGAATGAAGTCTTCGTAGCTTCGGCCGATGACTTCTTCCGGGGCGTAGCCAAACGCGTTCTGACAGGCGGGGTTCACCATCAGGATTCGCCCCGTGGCGTCCGTGGTGCACATGAGCGCCGGAGACAGCCGGAATACGCGCTCGATCGCTTGCACGGTACGAAGTCGATCGGTGACGTCGGTCGCGACACCGCCCACCGCGTACACCTTGCCGATCGCATCTCGCAGAGGGAACTTCGTCGTCACGTACGTGCGCCGCCCGCGCGGAACGTCGAGCGTGTCCTCCACCTCGACGATCGCGCCGGTGTCCATGACGTGACGGTCTCCGGCTCTTAGCTGTTCGGCAACATCGGGCGCGAACAACTCTGCGTCGGTTTTGCCGCGGAGATCTCGCAGCAACGGAATTTCGTCGGGGTACACCGTCGGCTCGTTCACGTAGACGTAGCGGCCCGCCAGGTCTTTGACCCAAATGTAGCTCGGCGTGTTGTCGAGGATGGCGCGCAGGCGTGCTTCGCTGTCCGCGAGCGCGGCCTCGGCGTGCCGGCGATTCGTCACTTCGCGCTCCAGCGACGCATTGGAGTGGACGAGCTCCGCCGTCCGCTCGACGACTCGACGCTCGAGGGTATCTCTCGCGTGCTCGAGGGCGATCTCGTTCTCCTTGCGTTCCGTGATGTCCGTAATCGCGCCTACGTGCCCGATCACGTCGCCGTCGTCGTCTTTCAGCGCGAGCACGTGCCCGAGCACCCAGATCGCCCGGCCGTTGGTCGTGACGAATCGATATTCGGAGCGGAAGTCTCGCCCTTCGAGCGCCGCGGCTTGCCACTCTTCCATCACGCGGTCCCGGTCTCCGGGGTGCAGGCTCCGCATCCACCCCTCACCGATCGCGTCACCGAGGGAGATGCCGAGCATTTCCAGCGCGCCCTCGTTCGCGTACACGGCGCGGCCGTCGACGTCGGCTTGAAAGACTCCGACCGGCAAGACGCGGGAGATCGAGCGAAATCGTTCTTCGCTGGCGAGCAGATCGGCGTAGATGCGCTGGCCGCGCTCGAAAACCTGGGAGACCGCGACCACCGACACCAGCGCGAGCACGGTGATGACGAGCCACCGGTATTCCAGCACGAGCCGCGCGCCTTCGACCGTGAGGAAGCCGGCACGCTCACCGATCTCGATCAACGGGCCGGTGGCGACCAGGAAGAGGCAGAAGATCGGGATGACGAAGCGCCAGTCCCACCAGCGAAGGGCGTAACGGACGCCCCAAATACCGGCGGCAAGGCTGGCCCCGAGGGCTGCCCAGAGGACGAAGCTGACTTCACCCATCGACGTTCACTAGAATGCCTCGGCGGGCCCGCCGAAGGTAGAGAGACTTCCGCCCCGGAGGCGGATCTCAGTCGGCAATCGTCGACGTCGAAGCGGCGTTTTCGGCGGTTGTCGTCGTGCTAGGGCTCGGCTCCTCGGTCAGCTCGGTGACCTCGACGACGGGCGCGATCGCCGGAGGCTCCCCCTCGATATCGAGGGCTTCCCGCAACGAGACCGAGAGCTCGTCGCGCGATGCGGCGGGCCTGGCGCGGAGCCTACAGCGGACGAGAGGGGTCGGCGTCGCGATCCCGGTGAACGCCGATACCGCTATGTTCACTCGATCGCGAGATCGGCGGCCGAGCACTCCGAAGGCCCCGGAAACCAGGATCTCACAACGAGGCGTCTCGCCATCGAAGAGGA
>Ga0247727_10009922_pt1 | contig 17032 bp, 20 predicted proteins | sample WisWelCaveWW1625_FD_202498 | JGI IMG/M metagenome (GOLD analysis project Ga0247727, IMG submission 202498) | Biofilm microbial communities from Wishing Well Cave, Virginia, United States - WW16-25 | ecosystem: Environmental > Aquatic > Deep subsurface > Groundwater > Cave microbial mat | place...
CGCTATTTGTATCTAGCAAAAATACAGCGTGACTTCGTCCGCAGTTTATTCTGCGGCGAAGCCGCATAAAAAATATTTCTAGAACTCAGCCTAAAGGCAGGGGGTTTAAACCCTAAACGCCACTAACTAATTTAGGAAGCGTTTTTGTTTCATTAGCAGAAACTGCAATGCAAATGTTAAGCACAGGAATGGCTGTTCTATATTTTGGCAAATTGGCATATGATAGCATCTATGCAACATATTTGACCAGCAGGATTTACGGTACTGGTCAGATTATCAATAAAATTTATGAAATTCTGGTAAAGCCCTATGAAGAAGCGGGAAGCAATGTTATTAATGATTTCAGGAAGCACGCTCATTTAATTAGCAATCTTACTTCTGAAAATCGATCACAGATGCTTTTTGTTCGCAGTTAGCTTAAAATGAAAAAAATATTTACAAAAGGCTATTCGCAAACTTTTATATATAATAATTGCTTATATTAAATTACCTTATATTTTTGCGATATTTAAAATGGAACTTGTTAGCAGGATTAGGATCATTGGTCCTCGCAGTCCCTGCCCTTTATTTTGGTTATAAACTAGCAGAAGGTTTTTTATCATACAATCTTCCAGGAGCATTAGACTGGAGCTATGAAATGCCAATTCCAAATATTCTCACAGGTATAGCAGGTGCAGCAGTCTTTGGCTTTTTAGGAGCAGTAACAGCATCAAATATAGTTCAAAATGAGATAGGAATAAACTTTTCACCTGTAGGATGCATTGGTGCCTTAGCATCATTGTTAATTATTCCGCCAGCATGCGGTATCGTAGGTTTGCTATAGGCTATAATGCCAAGAACATTTATGAGTTATTTGCAGATGCACAGACAAATTATAGAATCGCAATAAATAGCGCGTCTGATTATTATGACATCTCCAAAACCATGGTCGAGAATGGACTGGATCATATTGTTTCTAATAATTTAGTAGCTGAAGCTAAAAATTATCTTACAGAAAAGGCAAATGAATTAACTCAATTTACAAATAAATTGTATGATTTGACTAAAATCCTGTCATGGGAATATGCAAATGGAAAAAAGGCTTTAATTGCCCATGCATTTATTGACCTCTAAATTTTCAAAGCCAGAATTATCTTCTGCATCATTTTCTCAACAATTAGAATCAGCTTATTTAAAAAAAATAAGTTGCCTCTATCCATAAAAGTTTTCGGGGGTGATTTATAGATAGAGGCAAGAAGGCACCACACAAAGACTAACGGGTGGTCTTCAAACGCCTCAAGAGGCTTTATTTTACTATTTCAATACCTAAATCTTCGGAAATTTCCATCCTTCTCCTGTTTGCAGATGCTTTTTCGGTTTTTCCTAAAATCCAAGGGCTCTTTACTCCTGTTATTATTGTCATGACAGTCACTTTTCCTTTCATCTCTTCGAGTACTCTTGCTCCCCAGATGACATTTGCATCTTCGTCAAGGCTCTCAGTCACAAGCTCTCCGACTTTATTTATCTCATCAAGAGTAAGGTCAGGCCCTCCGCATACATGTATCAATGCGCCTGTTGCTCCGTCATATGTTATATCAAGAAGAGGATTGCTTAATGCTCCTTTTACAGCTTCTTCAACTCTGTTGTTTGTATCAGATGCGCCGACACCGATTGCAGCAACGCCGCCATTGGTCATGATTGCTTTTACGTCAGCATAATCCAGGTTTACAAGGGATGGCACTGCAATTGTCTCAACTATCCCTTTTATCATTGTAGCGATAAGTTCATTGGCTACTGCAAATGCCTGTCTTATAGGTAAATTACCTGCAATCTGGACTAATCTATTATTATCTATAACTATTACAGTATCAGAGACCTGCCTCAATTGTTGAAGGCCGAATTCTGCTTTATCAACTCTTGCTCTTTCAATCCTAAAAGGCATTGTTACAGTCCCTATAACTATCGCTCCAAGGTCTTTTGCAACCTGGCCGACTACTGGCGCTGATCCTGTTCCGGTTCCACCGCCCATTCCTGCGCAGACAAAGACCATGTCAGATCCTTTCAGGGAATCTTTAATCTCATTCATCTGCTCGTGAGCAGCTTCTGCTCCTTTTTCAGGGAATCCGCCGCAGCCTAGACCCCTAGTTGTCTCTCTTCCAATCAGAAATTTTCTGTCAGCTTCAGTTATGCTCAGATGCTGCTGGTCTGTATTGCAGGCAATGATCTCAGCACCCTTTATGCCCTTTTGGTAAAGCCAGTTTACCATGTTGTTGCCTGCTCCTCCGCAGCCTATGACTTTAATAGTTGCTTGATGTATCTCTACACCTTCAAATGCATTGTTCTTCAAAGCGTTGTCCACAGTGAAATCCATTTTTTATCCCCCACAATTGTCTTTGTGTTTTTTTTTATTTCAATAGAGTATCCTGTATACTGGAATATATATGTCAAACTAGACAAACCTTTAAATACTAGTTTACAGTATACTCTCTTTTAGAACACGCAAGTTCGATTATAATACGCCAATATTATGATTTTATTGATACCGTCGAAAAACGCCAATTTTTCAAGGTACACTGGTTTTGATTCCAAAACCCCACTTCTTTTTTAATATTGACTCTTAGTATTTAAAGCTTTTCATAATGAAAAATATATCTTTCAGAATATACATCAGGTTTTTTTTGCATGATTTATGCACGTGAAATTAAAAATAATTTAACTAAAAAATTTAATTTGCCAGCGATTGACAAACTTAAAAATTTTCAAAACAAATATAAAACTTATATCTCCCTCTGCCGCCAAGCTGATCTCTGACGAGCTGTATTTGCGGCTTTTCGCACACTTTTTTCACGATGCTGTTCTTATTTCTTGAACTTTCCGCGATTAGAAATAATATCTTTTCCTGCATCTGCAAATCCGCCTATAAGCCTTGAAATTTTCTCAAACACAAGAGGGTTCTGCATGACTCTTTCGATGTTCGCTATCCTTGAGCCGTATGATTCAAAAAAACAGACATTCTCAAGTGTATAATGAATGGGAGCCGGGACAATCTCATCAGGATAGCCGATAGGGATTATTGCCTGCGGTCTTATATCTTCAGGGATATTTACTGCTCTTCTTAGCATTGTCTCATCAAAAGCGCCAATCCACGAAGAGGCAAGGCCTAATGCATGTGCAGTAAGAAGCATGTTCTCGATTGCTGCTGAGCAATTCTGGATGGCATATAACCTCTCTCCTCTTATCCCGTAATACAATCTTATTTTTTCAATCTCTGCACATACGACAAGCACTACAGGAGCTTCTGCTATCCACATCTGCTGCATAGAAGCTTCAGCGACTTTTACCCTGTTATCTTTATTTTTTACAATCACAAATCTCCAGTTCTGCAGGTTCCCTGAGCTTGGCGCATATCTTCCTGCATCAAGGATTATTCCAAGAATCTCCATAGGCACTTCCTGCATCGTGAATTTCCTTATGGCTCTTCTTGTCGCAATGGCTTCAAACACATTCATCTTTATGTTTGCAGGTTTTACACTGTCAACAATTTCTTCTTTTATCTCTTTTTCTTCCTGCGCCATAACCCTTGCTTAAGAATATCTACTATAAATATTTTGTTATGGTAATTTCAGAGTAATTATTATAATCATATGAAAAATATTAGATGAGCAATTACATCTGATGCAGCTGTATTAAATTACCGCAGGTATCTTCAAATAATGCCTGTATGCCCCAATCAGTTTTTGTCGGTTTTGTCCTGAAAACAACCCCGAGTTTTTTGAGCCTTTCATATTCTCCTTCAATATCTTTAGTTGAGAATATTATTACAGGAAGATTTGCCTTATACACGCCCTCATAGAATGCCTTTGCACCAAGGTTTGTGTTCGGTTCAAGCAGAAGCGCAGTTCCATCAACATCTTCAGATGAAACAACTATTGCGAGAAATGCTTCAGGCATGTAAACTTTTTTTTTAAAGCCCAAAATCTCTGTGTAAAACTTGTACGCTTTAATAGGATCATCCACTGATACGCTTGTGAGCGCGATTTTCATAAACCTTAACTATTTTTTAAATTTATAAATTTGTTGCTGTCTAGAGGATTTATTTTCAGATCATCATATAAGTCATTTTTATAAACCAATAAATAATTTTTAGAAAAATGGTTTCTGGGCAAGTGGTTTCTGACATCAGGAAAGATGAGCTTTTATTCCCGTTCCCGATTTTGAGGGACGAGCAGAACAAGCTGCTTTTACTGACAGATGCAGCTATCCAGAATAAAAAAAACCTTATTGTGCATGCTCCTACAGGCCTAGGAAAAACAGCAGCGACACTCTCTCCTGCTCTTGCAGCTGCAATAAAAAATGAATTGACTGTCTTATTCCTGACATCCAGGCATACGCAGCACAAGATTGCAATAGAGACTCTTAAGCTCATAAAAGAAGGCCATAATAAAGCATTTGGCTCTGCGTCAGTCATTGGTAAAAAATGGATGTGCCTACAGCCCGGAGTTGAAACATTGTACAACAGCGACTTTGTGGATTATTGCAGGAGGCTGAAAGAAGAGAAGAAATGCAATTTCTACACCAATGCAAGAAAGACGCAGACAAAATTCAGTATAGGCGCATCTCAACTATTGAAGTCAATAGATGATGCAGGCCCTTTGACAACAGAGGAAGTCATAAAATATTCACAGAGAGAAGAGATGTGCCCTTATGAAATCTCGCTTGGCATAGCAAAAGGCGCAAAGGTTATCATAACTGATTATTATTACCTGTTCCACCCTGATATAGGAGACAATTTTCTCACAAAGATAGGAAAAGAACTGGAGAAAATCATTGTCATAGTAGATGAGGCGCACAATCTGCCTTACAGGCTAAAGGACCTTGCTTCTGAATACCTGACCTCCATAACAATTTCCAGAGCGATGAAAGAGGCAAAGAAATACGGATATGAACAGATGAATGAGATCCTTCAGGAAATTAATGAGATTATGGAAAAACTGGCATCCGGGATGAAGACAGGCGCTGAAAAACTGGTGACAAAAGATGATTTTGCAAAGCCTCTTTCAACAAGTTATGACTACGAGCAAATGATAGAGGATTTTGAATCAATGGCAGATACAGTAAGAGAACAGCAGAAACAATCTTACATGGGCTCTATCGCAAGGTTTCTGAAAATGTGGCAGGGTGATGATTCCGGATTTGCAAGAATAATCTCAATTAAGCAGAGCACAAGAGAAGATTATACAGTGTTATCATACAGGTGCCTTGACCCGAGCATTGTCTGCAGGGACATTATAAATAATTCGCATTCAACAATACTTATGTCAGGCACTTTACTGCCTACATCCATGTACAAAGAATTATTGGGAGTTGAGAATTGCCAGGAAGTAGTCTTCAAAGACCCCTTTCCAAAGACAAACAGGCTTAACCTAATAATCCCTAAGACAACTACAAAATACGAAGCAAGGAATGAAGAGCAATACAAAAAAATAAGTGAAACTCTCTTTGAAATAGTTGAAGAGATCCCCGGAAATTCAGCGATTTTTTTCCCTAGCTATAATATACGTGACCAGGTATCAAAATATTTCAGCACAAAAACTTCAAAAACAGTGTTTTCAGAAAGAGCAAACCTAAGTAAAGAAGAGAAGCAGGAGCTCTTAGATAATTTCAAATCATACAAGGACATTGGAGCTGTTTTACTGGCAGTAGCATCAGGAAGCTTCGGAGAAGGAATTGATCTGCCCGGAGATCTTTTGAAAGGAGTAATAGTTGTAGGGCTTCCCCTGAACCAGCCAGATCTTGAGACAAAATCCTTGATAGAATACTTTGACAAAAAGTTCAAGAAGGGATGGGACTACGGATATTTGTTTCCTGCATTCAACAAGACTTTGCAGAATGCAGGCCGTTGTATCAGGTCTGAAACAGACAAGGGCGTGATAATATTTTTGGATGAGAGATATGTATGGAGTAATTATAAGAGATGTTTTCCGGAAGATTGGGAGATGGTTGTGAGCAACGATTATAAAAATGAGATAAGGAAGTTTTTCAATCTTTAATAGGTATATCTTCAAGATAATAAGGTGGTGGCGAAACAGAAAGCATCCATTTTTGATAGCCTTTTAGCTGAGGAGCAACTGCCCAATATATCACTTTTTGGACATCGCTTAAGGGTAATGCCTGGTATCTCTGGTCTCTTTTGAATGCAGTTAGTTTAATACCCACTCTACGCTCTAAATCTTCTATATATTTTTCCATACGTGGTTCATCCATGAAAAAAATAGGGATACCGCCGGCTAATGCATTCATCTGGGTTTCAGGGCTATAATTCAGGAATTCTTTTCTCAGGTAATTCAGCACTCTGTTACCGTGTCCGCTTGTTTTTAGGGCATTAAACATAAGAGAATAATACTTGAGAGGGTCTATAAGTTCAGACGGGATATAGATATTATCATGCCAGGATATGATATCTGCAGCATCTCCTGATAAATATTTTCCGACCTGTGCTGCCTGGCTGCTTGATACCATTTTTGCGAGAGTCAATAGATTTTCAGGCACATCAACAAACTTAACAGTATTAGCTAAGATATCAGTAATATTAGCAGGGTAATTAGTGTCTTCCTGTTTATTAGGCCTTTTCATTTTTGTATATTTGGAATAGAATGTGGGAGATTCCCTGGTGTCCATATCAATCTCGACAGCTTTGAAGATCCTTTCCCTAAATTTCAATTGGGCAGGAGACAATTCTATTCCTAAAATTGATGAGGTGTAAATATCGCTTAATGCCTTAATTATTTTTAATGTTGATGTCGATAAATCATTAACCGCTAATTTCCCGCTAATTATTTCAAAAAGAGCAATAATTTCCTCACTAGGTTTAAAACTCTCATTTTCATCAAGATGCAAATAACCGGCAAAATAGTTGACAAGTTCATTGATGCTTTCATGGTCCTTGATTGACGGATCAAGAAGGTATACAGACCTGATGTTTAGGATCTTGCTGATAATTGATGCTTTCTTCTGTGAATGGATCGAATTAACACTGTTTTCAAGAACGTTGCCCGGTAGGATGTCTCTGACATACTCATATAGATAATCAGTAGACTCTTCTTTATATATCTGGTTTTGCCTTATGAACTGAGAATTTACACTGAATTTATCCCTGCCTACAGGAGTTTCAGTGATATCTATCCCTTGCGCTACAATGAAATAAGCCCAGTCAATATTCTCTTCCCCGACAAATTGCGGCTTTTGCCAATTCCCTGTCAATAATCTAACAAAATCAGAAATATACATTGCGGTTAGTGTTAAGTCAGAATAAACATATTCAGGGTCATGAGGCATTATGTCCAAGGTAAATGTTTCGTTATATCCTTTTTCAAGGATTTTTGAAAGAGAATATTTTTTCACAAAGCTCTTATTCATGTAGGTATCAATATTATGGGCAAGCCAGCACATCCTGTCAAAAACACTTTTCCTATCAAGCTTATCTACAGCATTCAAGACAGCATTTACATACAATGAAATTTCATCTTCGTCATACTTTCTATCAGGATCAGCTGTTTGTCTACTGTTATATTGCCCAATTCTTTTAACCAGCTCTTTTTTTAAATCAGGTATTGAAATCCTAATATCCAATTTCTTTCCATCGCCTAATAAATCATGCAAAAATATCCCTGAGACAACAATGTCATCTAGAGTTACCTTTCCAAAATACGGGCTTTGCCTTGAAAAATTACCTTTATTTTGAGTTGGCTCAGTTGCCCAGTACAAAGCAAGAATTCTGAGATTATGGTGAACCTCTGCCATTGGCTCAGTTATTTCAGGCATTTGTACATCTGTTGGAAGTGGCAATGGCCAAGAAGTCTTTCTTTTTACATACTTTGTCTTTTCATATGCAATATCATAAGCAATCTGGGCAAGCGGGCTTAATTTTTTCTTGCCTGAGATAAGAAGGTCAAGCTGGTCAAGAATTACCTTCTCAATATTATTTGGATCAATTACTTCTTTGCTTAATTTTTCAATTCCTCTTGTTAAATGGATATAACCCCTTATTGTTTCTAGAGGATCTATATCCGCTGGTTTCATCGGCATTTTTTCAATGGAATCTCTCTAATTTATAAATTATTCTATTTGATACTACTATATAATAATAACTTTTAAAGATATTTATTAAAACTCTTTTAGTGCTTCTCTAACCAGGCCTTTAAATTTGATTTAGCAACGTTTAAATAAAACACTTTTTAACTGGTTTTATGCTTCAATTGCCTCCTAACGATATATTTGATGTTGTTGCAAACTTTGCATTCTATATGACTAGTTACGAACACATTTTCCTTTCGTCTCATTTGGACTATTATTTTTTAGGAGATAAGAAAGCTCCTGAGACGCAGCTTGGGAGAAAATACAACATAAGAGACTATGTTATAGATGTTAAAGGGAAACTGACACAAAGAGTTTTACTGGATATTTCAGGGCTTGAAGGGCTAGTAGCACCGGGCGATATTATACTGCAGTTTCATTTGCCGATTAAAGATATATGCCCTTATCCTATAAAAGAGGGCGTTGTAGATTATATTGAACTGTTGGAAGTAGATTACCTTAACGGAATAATCGGCGGGCATAATTATTATTCTATTGATGTTGAAATAAGACGTGTACAGGCTTATGAGGTCAGGGTGGTTGAGGCTGACATAATTGATTCTGATTATACGCATAACGGGAAAAACTACAGATTCAAGTTCACGAGAATTGAGCCTGTAAGAATTACAGAGATAAACATACCTTTGGAGTTTATAAAGCTAAAGGATGCCAGCTCTGTGCGTTGTGATAGTAAGATAAGTGAGAAGGAATTTTTAAGTTCGTAGGCTCGACAATCTTTAGCCTTTACGCAGGCAGCTGGCCTAGTGGATGATCATTTAAAAAGGGTGTTTTAGAAACAGGAATTTTTTGTATAGTATTACGCTTTTATTTTTATTCAATAATAAAGTAAATTTAAACCTCAATTTCAATCTTAATATGTTAAATGACTCATAAAACGACTTATTATACTCTTATTCGAAAAGTTTATATAGTAGTTGTTACTACATAATAGTAAATAATCAATAAAACGTAAAATGCAACCTATAATATTACTCGAAGAAATTATGGAAAATATCCAGGAAGACCTAAGTAATATTCCAAGAGTTCTAGGTACTGGTTTATTGGGTGGACTTTATGCAGCTTATATGCTGGGAACCGGTCACCAACTTACCCCTATTGACTATGCCCTAACTTTTACATTTGCTTTTCCTATTTCTGATCTTTTATTTGAAGGAATGTTACCTTCACTTGCTAGAGTTGGAAATGGTGCTTTGAAGAGATTGGAGGAATATGGAAATAAGTATATTAAAACGCCAATTAGATTGGTAGCAACTGGTTTAGCAGCTGTTGCAGCTGGTGTAGTGGCTTATTATGCCAATAGTAAAGGGATTGACGCAGCTTGGATACCTGCAGTTTCAGCAAGTGTCGGAACATATCTTGGAGTTCTTGGAACTTATTTTGCAATTGGTACTATAGGAGCTGCTATTGGCGAAATCGGTACAGATTTATTGGAGCCTATAATGTCTGGAATTGAATATTTCGCGGGATTGGGTAAAAAACTAGGGCACTCCGCTAGGACAGCTAAGATTCAAAAATATGACTGATTTTTTAAATGTTTTTTATCTCTATTCTATATTAATAATAATGTCTTTTTACTTAAACGAAACCTCATTTATCTAATATACATTTTTCTATACTAGTTTACCAAAACGAAACATTTATATATTAGTAGGTATTTGTATATTCAAATGGTTGTGTTGTTCGATCAATATAATTTGCCAGAAGACATATATGAAATCATATTCGCTACAAAGCAACAAGTGATTGTTGCCAAGCTCCTGATAAGGCATATGAAGGAGAACAATGGTGAAATCGGAAAAACAGAGATGTCCTTATTTGCCACAAAACTGCACGACGGTGATTTGGTAACAGTGCTAGATGAGCCTGAATATAGAGGCAAGAAGGTAAAAATATCTTACAACAAAAGGCAGTTTTATGACAGGATCTTGACACCGATGAAGAGCATGGGTATAATCGATTACGATCTATACAAGAAAACATATGCCTTATCAGATAAATTTAACAAGAACATGATGAAAGTCGGCCTCATGTGGCTCCAGGAGCTAAGAAGGCCTCCATTAGACTATAAAAAATAAGAAAACAAGAGGTATCACAAAAAATTCATTGTAATGAGAGCTCCCCTTCCCCAATTCTCGACAACCCCACCCACAAAATTGAAAGGGGAGCTTCATTCCTTATCCTTATAGACCAGAGGATCTGTAAGGCTCACACTCAAGTACGGCTCCCTAGTCGCCTTTCTAATCCCCTCCCCAAAGAAAAAGATTAGGGAGCCTTTTTCTCTAACTTTATGCTCATTTCATCATTCATCACGCGGAGTTATGGCTAGCTCTGCTTCGCAGAGGAAATTCCTCTGCTATTATCCCTTCTTTTATTTTGTATTGATTTTTTTAGTTAGCAAATCTTTCTTATTGCGCCATTACAGGCTGTGCTACGGACAACATCAAAAACATGTTGTCCTACGTGCCACCCCGTAGGGGGCTCCCCCGTCACGAAGCACGCCACTATGGCGCAGGCGAGGGAGGGTATTCCTTATGGGAAACCCGAGCAGGCTTTCCGTCTGCTGCCAATAGTTGCGTGACCAAAACTTAATATCCTTTCCTCATGCTAAACTTTTTTATATTAGCTTAACCTCTGAAAATAGGAATGGAAAAGAGGATGCAGCTACTCGTCACAGGCAGAGTCCAGGGAGTCTTCTACAGGAGTACAGCTAAGAGGATAGCGCAGGGATTGAAGCTCAAAGGCTATGTGAAAAATAATGAAGACAGCTCAGTTTCTATTGTAGCAGAAGGAGATGAAGCAATCCTTGAAGAGCTTTTGAAATGGTGTCATCAGGGACCTGAAAATGCAGAAGTAAAAGACATTGACGTAAAATATGAAGTTGTCACAGGAAAATATCCTGATTTTTCTATCAAGTATTGATTTAAACTGTTAGGTTTATTTGTTTTAAACAGCAAATTTATTAATTCAGATTTTTAGTTAATGACGAGATGAGCGGTGTGAATTCTATTTCAGATAGAGTTGAAGAGCTTCTTGTAAAGGCAGAGGGTCTATCAAACGGGAAAAGGACGCGGCACTTTGTTGATGCTGCAAAGCAGATAGCAGCTATTCATCCTGATCTCAGGATTGAGGAATACGGAATATCCTTATCTAGTCAAAGAGGTTATGCACTCTTGATTCCTCCTGTTGGAGGTGAAAAACCTGATTCGAGGTATTTATTATTAAGCGCACATCTTGATGCTGCCCCTGGATTACTAAGCCCTTTTGGAATCCACAGGCCAGGTGCAAACGACAACGGATTTGCAGCTGCTTTTAACATTGCATATGCAGAAGAGCTTGCAAAACAAAGAGGAGACTTGGGAATAATTATAGGAGGATTCCCTCATGAAGAAGGCCAGGGTATATATAAGCTGATTTTTTCTACTGCTCTTGCATCAATTACAGCAAGCATTATAGGAACTTTTGTGGATCATTCAATAGCAGGGACTTTCCTGCAAAACATAGTGAATCCTTCAACTTCTTTTTTACTCAGCTATTTTGCGACGATACAAGCATATGATCTGCTTGGCGGGCCGTTCAAGCAGGGGCTTGCAGGGTCTGCAAGGCCTTTCAAAAATACTTTGCAAAATAAGTTAGGTCTGGATTTTAGGCAAATAGAATATGCGATAAACCTGGACATGGTGGGGACAGCTGATGAAGTTGTCGAGGCAATGGTGCCATATGATTCTCCGACTGTAAACCCTTCAAGATGGGTCAATCTGAAGCGTATGGATCTCTCCATGCTAAGTGAGCTTGAATGCATGATGCTGTTGTCTTTTGCAAAGACAGACGCTGCCTCTCTAAACAATCTTTTGATACATCATCATCTGCTTCTCGGAACATCAGACCATGCAGAATTAGCAAGATACTTGGAAAGGGTAAACGGGATCCTGCACATAAACAAATGGAACGATCTTCATACAAGAAATGATGTTGTCTCCCGAGTGAATTATGAGAATGCAAAGTGGTACATGAATATGCTTGAGATGTTCAGGCAGAACATAAACTCTCCATGGAAAACAGAGGAAGACTTGAGGGTTCTTGAGAATCATCAGCTAATACCTGTAGCAAGTGAGAATGACATCGGGACTGTCTATGATAACAGAGGCGATAAATATTATCTTTTAAGGAGGCATGGGAGCAAATCAATTAATCCAGTAAATATTCTTTATAGATTGCATGAAAAAGGAAAGGATTCTTATGAAGCAGAATTCGTCACATACGGAATACAGGATAAGCCTCTTGACCTGCTGAAATATCATGATGCAAATCTTGCAATGCATCTGCAGGAAACAGGTGCAGAATTTAAAAAATACAGGTTTTCTAATGAGACTTCCATCAACATTTTAAATAGAGAATACCAACTTGTCCCAAATCATTATAGCGTGATACCAAAGGTGCTTTCCTCTGCATTTGCAAAAACATCTACCTTCTTAAGCGATAGATCGCTTGCAGTTATAAGTTGTCTATTGATAGGACTCAATTATTATGTCTACAGCATGTTAGGTCCGGATGCAGGTCCATCACAGGTAATCCAGAGCTATTCAAACGAGCTTTCAGAACAGATGGTCCAAAGCCAATATTCAAGCCTTCTATATCAAGTTCCCTCTATTTTTGCTGTAAGCATTGCTGCAGCAAGCTGTCTCATGGGAATAATGAGGATTGCTCCTGCCATAAAAAGAAAGATAAGGATGATGAATGTCAATGAAGGCAATTGTTTAGGCGACTACAAGAATACACTGACAGAAGAAACCCTCTAGACATTCAAAAAAATTATTAATCAGTTCAACTTCTGATTCTTCCATGGTAAATGAAACATCAGCCGGAATAATAGTCTATCACGATAAGAAAGATGACAGGAAGTTCCTTATCCTGCATTATACTGAAGGCCACTGGGATTTCCCTAAGGGACATGTCGAGATAGGGGAGAGCTTAGAGGAAGCTGCTCTAAGGGAGACAAAAGAGGAGTCAGGTTTAACAGTTGACCTTAATCCAGGATTTAAAGAGCATTTCGGATATTTTTTCAAGAATAAAGATGGAGTTATAGTCCAAAAGACAGTATATTTTTTCGTGGGAAGGGCAAAAACAAATCAAATACAATTATCAGATGAGCATATAGGGTATGCATGGCTTTCGTACGAGAATGCAATAAAGAAATTGACTTATGACAATGCAAAGGAAGTCTTGAAGAAGGCTGATGCGTTCTTAGGGCAGAAATATATGCACGAGCTTTAGTTATTATTAACTAGTGGTAATATTTAAATATTAGTTATTTCTTTTCTTTCTAAAATGAAGATACTTGATATTTACAAGCAGTATGAAATCCCTCCTGACCTTATTGAGCATCAATTAAATGTTGCTTCAGTAGGGCAATTTATTTGGGATACTCTTCTTCCTCCATTTCAAAAAACAGTAAGTGTTGATGATTTAACTAAAGCACTATTGATACACGACATGGGAAATTTTGCCAAATATAACTTAGAAAAATTTCCGATAAAGGGATGGAGCGCTGAATATGCCAAAGAAGCACAAAAAAGATTTATTGCAAAATGGGGTGATAATGCAACAGAAGCGACTTATAAGATTGCTGAAGACTTAGGAGTTTCATCTGATATAGTGGAAATTATGAGATCCATAGGTTTCGAAAACGCATCTAACATATACAAAGAAACAAACCATGCTCAGATGATATCGAATTATGCTGACCAGAGAGTCACTCCTGAAGGAGTTATGCCTCTTCTTGAAAGATTAGAAGAAGGTAGAGCAAGATATGTGCTGACACCCAGATTTAGAAATAAAGATAAAAACGAAAAACGAAAAGACAGAAGGGCCTATAATAAAGGGAGAGATGCATTGTTAGGTATTGAAAGTCTCTTATTTACATTTTCAAATATTGGCCCTGAGTATGTTATTGATGAGACCATAGCGGTTTACAAATCCAAATTGATGATATATGATTTTAATGCAAAATGAGTTTTTTAATTTATCTTGGAAACTAATTCTACAACTACCTCTATATGCGGCGTCTGCGGGAACAAATCAAAAACAGTAGCACTCTTTATCTTGTAGTTCTTGAATTTCAAAAGCTCCTTTCCCAGCTGGATAGGATTGCATGAGATATAGACAATTACTCCTGGATGGAATGATTTCAATTTATCAATAGCTCGTTGATCCATCCCGCTTCTCGGAGGGTCTGTTACAACAAACAGAGGGCTTTTCAGATCCAATCTTGATATCTGGCCTGCATCTAATACATGAGTCTTGATATTTTTTATGGTGTTCTCTTTTACATTTATGTTTGCAGCATCTATCGAGCCTTTGAAATTTTCGACGACATCTACTTCCTTAAATAAATCAGAATTTGTTATCCCGAATGTGCCTACACCTCCGTATAAATCAAGAAGGTTTGCGTTCTTTGTATCATAGGTCTTCATTATATTGTTCACATATTCAAGCATTTTCTCTGCCATATCTGAATTGTTCTGGAAGAATCCCTGCACATTATAGATGAATTTTTTATCAAGCAGAACTTCTGACAAAGTATCTTTCCCTTTAACGACAAAATAATTTGTTGATGTCGATACTTCGCTTCTTGCCTGGATATATGTAAGAACAATATTGTCAGCGCTTGATATTTTTGCGTATTCATTTATTTTTTCTATTGCCTCAGCAAGTCTTGTGGATGCTTCATTCAAAACAAAAGAAACAGAGGTTTCATCTTTAGGAGCTCTGATAACTACCTGCTTGAATGTACCTGCCTGTTTTTTTAAGTCATAGAAATCTACGCTCCTGAAAAATAGTCTTATCTCTTTTATCAGGATATTTATTTTTTCATTTGCTATAGCACATTGCTCTATATCAATTATAGAATACCATTTGTTTTTCTCTCTTAATCCAAGGCCTCTGGGATGGAATATCATGTCCATCCTGTTCCTGTAGTAATAATCCTTGCCGGAAAAAACTTTCACATCTTCAAAATCTATGTGATGAGAGACAAGCTTTCTTTTGTTTTCAAGCTGGACAGAATAATCTATGTGCTGGCTTGAGCATCCTCCGCATGAGCCGAAGTATGGGCATAGTGGGGTTGACATTAATTAAAGGAATAAGAGAATGTTTTTAATAATATTGAAGCATAACCAGCACTCGGGTTTAAATATAAATCTATAATAACTATTCTTATGGGGCTTGAAATTGAAAAAAAATATCTCCTGAGAGAAGGAGAAAAAACTTATCCTGCAATGGGATTTTTTTTGCTTTATACTTCTTTAAGCGAGCTTGAAGAAAAGGTAAATAGAGATGGAACTGAAATAATACAAGGATATCTTTCTATTGGTACTGGTCTTGAAATAGCAAAAAGGATTGAAAAGAGACCAGAATTTTCCCCTGTTGAAGCAAGGCTTAGAAACGAAGGAGGCCATCTTTATTTGACTTTGAAAGGAGAAGGAGGAACAGTAAGGCCTGAAGAAAATTATGATTTAACTGCACTTATATTTGAAGAATATTGGGGCAAAACAAAAGGAAAGAGAGTCCATAAAAAAAGGTTGGATGTGCCATATGAAGGCCATATAGCGCAATTTGACGTATATCTTGACAGAGAACTAGTAATTGCTGAAATTGAGTTTGGCACTATTGAAGAAATTGAAAAACTTGCGCTCCTAGGGTTAGATGTTTCTGAAATGCCGCAATATAAGAACAAGAACCTGGCGAAATAGTTTAGATGCAGAGTTAACATCATCAAATAGTTAATGTTCTTAAGACTAGCAGGATATTTTTTGATTTTTAAGATGATTATACTGCATAGAAATCTTTATATATACACTGTATATACTTTGTTAATATGGCAACTGAGCTTGTGACATTCAAGATGGAGCATGAATTTTTAGCGGACATAGACAAGACAATAAAAAATGCAGGCTTTCAAAACAGGACAGAATTCATTAGAGCGGCATTGAGGGAAAAGATAGATGAAATCAAGCTGAAGCAATCTATGATCTTACTTAGCAAGATGAGAGGCACAGCTCCAAAACAGACAACAGATGAAGAGAGGCATAGAGTAAGGGAGCAGGTGTTTCAGGAATTTGATAAGAGATTTAAAAAATAATTTCTTCCGGCTTTGCAACTAAGCAAATGTCTTTTAGAACTTGGAAATGTATGTCTCTTGAAACTAAAATCGCTTTACTATCTCTTGCCAATATTGCGTGCAGTGCGTCTCCGTTAGGGACATTCTTCTCTTTTGCAATTTTTTTTGCTTCTTCTTTCTGTTCTTCTGTGGCATCAATCTTTTCAAAAACACTTACAAACGGTCTTGTCATTCCCCTTATCATGTCTAATGAATAGTGGGCTTCAAGCTCTCTTAAGAGGAAACTGGAAACAATAATTTTGCTTCCTGACTTTAATATCTTTGATAACAGCATATATGCATATTCTCCGATGTTTTTTGAAGAGTCTTTTCTGTCTTCATAATAGTCCATCCATACAGATGTGTCAAGGTAATATCTTCCATGCATATATTAGGTAATATATTAGTCATTTAATAAATGTTTTGAGAGCAGAACAATGCCATAATAAAGTTGAGTAATGGATTGAGTAAAGCGCAAGGTAAACAATGTTTAAGAGCAGAGAAGAATACGAAACATCCAAAAATTAATAACCAAAAAAAAGGCTTAATTTTGTTATGTTTAAGTTTTAATGAGCTCAATAAATCTTCATCAGTCATTTTGATACAGCTTATCAGTTAGGGGACTGTCCTAAAAACAATAGCTTAATAAACTAGTTCTGCATTATATTTTTTCATGGTAAGACCACGAAAAAATCATAAAGTTGTTTGCCAAAACAACAGATGTGAATATTACAGGAGAGAGAA
>Ga0247727_10009923_pt1 | contig 17032 bp, 9 predicted proteins | sample WisWelCaveWW1625_FD_202498 | JGI IMG/M metagenome (GOLD analysis project Ga0247727, IMG submission 202498) | Biofilm microbial communities from Wishing Well Cave, Virginia, United States - WW16-25 | ecosystem: Environmental > Aquatic > Deep subsurface > Groundwater > Cave microbial mat | place...
CCGCCACCGCATGCGGCGCGCCGACGTACGCGGCGCACGCCGCCTCGAATTCGCGGGTCACGGTCCCGGTGGTGAGCCAACCGGAATCCATCACCGCGGACACTGCCGCCTTCTCCTCGGCGCCGACGCTGGCGCGGAAGTACGGGACGTTCATCTTTCCTCCCGCGGCAGTCGGTGCGCGTTGCGCAACGCGAAGCCGGCACCGGTCGCGAGCCCCATGCGGAGCCCCGCGTGACCGCGCCACGGCGCGGACTCCATCGCCGCTTCTCGTTCCTGGTAACGGAAACTGGGCCACACGCGGCGCAGTTCGGCGATCAGATCCGGGAGCCGATCCGCATCCACCAGTTGCCTCCAGTAACCGACGCGTTCGAGCACGCTGACGCGGCGTTCCTCGACGCGGATCATGATCAGGCGATCCTGCGCCAGGCGCTTTTCGACTTCCTCGCTCGGATCCCACAGTTCCTCGTTCAGCTTTTCGCCGCCCGTGAGGCCGGTGAACCGGATCGGGATGTCGACATCGGGCACGTAGCCGGCCAAGCAGATCATGGTTTTCGCCAACTCGTAGATGTTCACCGACTCGCCGGTGTCGAGGACGAAGATGCGGCCGCTCTCGCCCAGCACGGCGGCTTGCAACACCAAGCTCACGGCCTCCGAGATCGACATGAAGAAGCGGGTGGCGTTGCGGTCGGTGACGGTGAGCGCTTCGCCGCGCGCGATCTGCTGCCGGAAGAGCTGCACGACGCTGCCGGTGCTGCCGGCGACGTTGCCGAAGCGCACGATGACGAAGCGCGTCGACGCGCCCTCGCTGATCTCCTGGATGCAGAGTTCCGCCAGCCGCTTCGACAACCCCATGTAGGACGTCGGCTTGACAGCTTTGTCGGTCGAGATGTTGACGAACAGTTCGGCACCGGCGGCAATGGCGGCGCGCGCGGCGTTCGTGGTGCCGATGACGTTGTTCTTGATCGCCAAGTGCGGCTGGCGCTCCATCATGCCGACGTGTTTGTGCGCCGCCGCATGGAACACCGCGTGCGGCTGCGCCGCCAGAAACACCCGCTGCAGGTCCGGCTCGTCGGTGATGTCGGCCAGGATCGGGTGGACGCGCAGTTGCGGCCAGCGGCGCGTCAATTCACGATGCACGAAGAAGAGATTGTTCTCGCTGCGGTCGAGCAAGAAGATCTCGCCGGGCTCGTAGGCTGCGATCTGGCGGCATAGTTCCGCACCGATCGAACCACCGGCGCCGGTCACCAGGACGCGCCGTCCGTGAATGAGCTGTTGTACGGCCGCGACGTCGATCGGGATTTCGCGGCGTTGCAGAATCAACTCGATGTCGCGCTGATCGTTCTCGGAAGGGGTCGAGGCGTTCAGCAACGCGGCGCCATCGAAACAGACGAACTCGATACTCTGGCTGCGGCATTGCGTCAGCAGGCGCAGCAACAGCGTGCGATCCATCCCGTGGGTCAAGAAGACGACGGTTTCCGCCCGCGTCACGGCCACGACCTCGAGCAGTTGGTCGAAGGTGCCTTTCACCGGCACGCCGAGCAGCTTGCGGCCGACCACCGCGGTGTTGCCGTTGACGACGCCGATTGGACGCCAGCGCGCCGACGCGTGCAGCTCGCGCAGGACGCGTGGCATCGCGGCCGTATCGCCTACCAGCAGCACGCGGCGCGAGCCCCACTTGGTGCGATGGCGGACCGCCTGCCAGATGCGCAAGCTCGAGTAGTAAGAAGCGATGGCGAACTGCAGCAGGATGCAATCCAGGAATACCACCGAGCGCGGGAAGTAGAGCGCGTCCCGTTGCCACAAAACGAAGAGGCCAAAGGTGAGACTGCTAAAGATAACGGCCGCGGTGATGGCGAAGACATCCGCGAAGGAGATGTAACGGAACCACCGGCGGTGCAACCCGAACACCACGAAGGTCACCGCGCGCAAGCACAACAACACCGGCAGCGTGTGCACGATCAGGCCGCGGTTGTTGCCATCGAGTTGGAAATCGAAGCGCAGTGCGTATGCGCCCGTGAACGTAAGGGCGGCGAGCCCCAAGAGTTCCAACAGCAACAACGCGTATTGGAAGCGGGGGTCCGCACCGATGCGCGCCAGCCTCGCATGGATCGAGGGCATGATCGATTGCAGCGCCGCAAGGTGCGGCGTCGTCTTTTCCTGCATTTGATCAGGCATGCGAGCGGTCTACCACCGGATGGGCTTCGTCGCCGTGGGGCTGGTTCGGCGCGCGTGACGCGCGGCGCGCCACCTTGTCGAGATAGCTAGTGACCAGATCCTGAAGTCGCTGGAGACTCGCGAGGCTCGGGAGCGCGATCTTGGACTCCTCGCCCCACAGTTCGACGTCGTCGAGAATGGTGCCGAGAACCGCGATGCGCGCCGCTCCCAGCCGGTGCATGATGCGCTCCGCCTCGCGCACGCGACTCGAGCCCGGCTTGGCGATCAGCACCACGTCATCGACTTGCGCGAAGACATCGAGAGCATGATGGCGCTGGCTGGCCGACGGCAGCTCGATCAAGGTCAAGGGGAAGGCGGCTCGCAAGCGGCCGAACGCCGTTGCACCGCTCGGCGTACTCAAGCGTTCGGCGACCATCGTCGGATCGTCGCCCGCCGTGATCACGAAAAGGTTGTCGATGCCGGTCGCGCGCGCGAAGCCCGCCGGATCGGCGCCGGGCGTGGTGAGGTAGACATCGAGCCCCGGCTTGGGCTCGAGATCGAAGAGGTCGGCCAAGTCCGACTTTTTACCGCTGGCCTCGACCAGCAAGACCGGCGAGTCGACCATCGCCGCGATGGCGCGGCCCAAGCTCCAGAGCACCAACGCGGCCGAGTCCGCGGCGCGAATGCACGACAACGCCATCGTGCGCGACGTTGTCGGACTGCTGACGATTCGATCGATGAGCGCGCGCCAACCAGGTTCCGATCCCGGTACGATTTGTTCCACCAGAACCGCACGTTGCGGTGTCATCACCGCGGGCACGCTGGGTGTCGCGATCGTGCCTACCGTGACCGGCCCGAAGAGATCGCTGCTGCGCTGCAATCGCTCCAACATCTCGTAATTGCGCGTCGCTTGCGGTCGGTGCAGAGCCACGTCGTGCACGGCCAGCGCTCTTGCAGGCACCTCCGACTCGGACGCGATCGCCGGCACCACGGCTTCGGGCTGCTCGAGCTTCACGAGTTTCTTACCGCGACGCTCGGCCCGGCGCGCGATGTCATTCGGCGCCGGGTCCTCGCCCTCCTGCACCGGTGTCACCATCGCAGTCGGCCCCGCCGCGAACGATCTGCGTACCGAAAACTTCGACCACGCGGCTTCCTCCGACACTTGCCACGGGAAGACGCTGTCGAGCATTTCGGCGGCGATGCTGTCGATGATCGTAGCTTCCACCAGGTCACGGCCCGCCAGCCAACAGTGCATCAGGGCTGCGTGCGCGATGATGTTGATGCGCAGCGGAATGCCCTTCGAGAAATCCGCGACCGCCGCGCGGGCTTCCCGGGTGAAGATCTCGCGGGTCGCGCCCGCAACCTCGAGCCGGTGGTGAATGTAGGCATCCACCTCGTCGACCGGGAGCGGCAGCAGATGACTGAAGATGCCGATGCGCTGGCACAACGACTCCAGCCGCGGCGTGCGCAGGATCGGCAGCAGACCCGGTTGGCCCGCGATCACGATCTGGATCAGCTTCTGCTGCGGCAGCTCGCAACGAGTCATGAGCGCGATGTCCTCGAGCGCGTCGTGGCTCAAGCTCTGCGCGTCGTCGCAGACCAACACCGCCTTGCGGCCTTGTTGCGCCCGCTCGACCAGGAAGGCATGCAGCCGCCGCCAGTTCTCGCCGGTGTCGTCGGTCACCGCTTCGCAACCCAGGAGCGTCATGACTTCGTGCAGTAGCCCGCTGCGCGTAGGCGCGAAGTTGGACAGCACCGCGACATCGGCGCTGTTGCCGAGCCGCGCCTGCAGATAGTTGAGCAGCGTCGTCTTCCCCATGCCCGGCTGGGCGACGAGCAACGCACAGCCGCGGCCCTCCAGGATGCTGCTGTACAGGGCAGCGATCGCTTCGCGATGCGCGTTGCCGAAGAAGGCGAAACGCGGGTCGGGCGTGACGCCGAAGGGTTGATGGTGGAGTCCGAAGTGTTCGAGCGACATCAGTTCCCCCGCGAAAGTGACGCCAGGATCGGCAAGCCGGTGACGGTGGTGAGGTCGTCGCGGCCCCGAATCGGCCGATCCACGACCTCGGTCACGAAGGCGGTGGTGGCGCTCGCGGCCACCGCCGCAACGAATCCGAGCAGCACCAACAGCAGGCGATTCGAGCGCACCGGCAGCGACGGCATCGCCGCCGCCTCGACCACGGCCACGTTCAAGAGCTTCTCTGCGTCCATGACCTGTGCCAGGTGCAAGTCCTCCTGCTTGTTGCGATACAGTGCGAAGCGCGTGTCGGCCAACTCGACATCGCGCACCAAGGTCTCGTAACTGCCGGTCAAGCTTTCGAGCTGCGCTTGCCGTGCCCGGGTCTGCCGCAAGTGCGAACGGATGCCGGCTTGGCGGCCGTCGGCGCCTTCGACCACGACCTGCGTGTGCAGGAGATCGGTTTGCACCGCCTGGCGAAGCGGATTCGGAGCCTCGGTGCGATCGACGACCGCGGGCGCTTGCTCGCGCTCCAATTGTGCGCGCGCCTGCTGAATCTGCTCTTCGACTTCTTTGACCAACCGATAGCCGGGCGCGTACTTGCCGAGCAGCACGGTGCGCTGGTTCTCGAGTTCGATCACTCGTTCACGCAAGCGATCCGCAAGCGGGCCGTTGGCGATCGTGCGGGTGCCGGTTTCGAGCGTCGCCGGCAGTTCGCGATGCTGCTCGCGCAGCAACACCAAGCGCTCGCTCGCGTCGCGCGATTCGGCTTCGATCTGCTGCAACTGGGTTTCGAGTTCCGCGGCGCGCGCGTGGGTCGCCGCCTTCTCGTCGGCGAGCGCCGCGATGCCGTGCTGGCGCTGGAAGTCGGCCAATCGTTGTCTTGCCGCCGCTGCTTCACTGCCGTAGCGGGTCGCTTCCTCGGCGAAGAACGACGCGGCGCGGTCGTTGCGATGAATGGCACTGTGCTTGGCCAGATAGGCTTCGGCAAGCGCGTTCGCAACCATCACCGCACGCTGCGGATCGCGCGCCGCGTACTTGACCTCGATCAGGTTGGTGCGTTTGACCGCCGCCGCCCGCACGCGACTCTCGAGGCTCAGGACCGCGCGCGCCATCGCGGCGCGCCGGGCTTCCGGCCCCAAACCGTCCAGCTTGGCGAGCCCGCACTTTTCGACCACTTGCGCCAACACTTCCTGATTGCGGAACAGGTTCACTTCGGCGGCGAGGTCGGCTTCACTGACATCGGTGCGCAGACCGGCGCTGCCGGCATCGGCGAGCCCGCCGTTCGACACCCGATCGGGTTTGACCAGGAGCTTGAACTGCGCCTCGTACTTGTTGGGTTGCATCGCGGCTGCGACCAACGCCACACCGAGGACGGTGAGTCCGGTCACGATCATGGCGCGCGCGCGCCGGCGCAGCAGTGCGACCAGGCTCCGCAGCGAGTACAGACTCGCTTCGGGCTCGGCCGCGGCAACCCGCCGTACCAAAAGCGTCGCCGGCGCCGATCGCGCCGCGGAGCTCGATGAAGCTTCGATGTGCATAGGTCGCGTTCAACACTCCATCTCGGGTGAAATTAGAACAACGGCAGGGTCAGCGGCAGGTAGAAGCCGAGCCGCGTCACTTCCATGAAGCGCTCGACCTTCCCCGACTTGGATCGCGAGACGTAGATGATATCGCCCGGGCGCAGCGTGTGATCGGCGGCCAGGTCGAGTTCGCGGCCCGACTTCCACTCGATCTTCTGCACCTCGGCCATGGTCTCGGAGATGCGGCGCACCAGCAGGATTTCGGATTTGCGCGCGCCAGGAAGGAACCCGCCCGCAGTCGCGATTGCATCCGACATCCGCGCATTCACCCGCAGATCGAACTTGCCGGGATGCGCGACCTCGCCCAAGACCAAGAAGAACGGCCGCTGGAATTCCTTCAGAACCACGGTGACCACCGGCTCTTGCAAGATCGAGGTGTACTCCGCCATGACCGCCGCGGTGGCTTCGGGCACCGTCAGTCCACCCAACCGGATCTCGCCCGTGCCCAGCAACGACACGAAGCCGTCCGGCTGCACGGTCACGGTCTGGTTGAATTCCGGCGTGAAGCGCAGCGTCAATTCGACGACGTCGAGCGGCTGGATGCGATAGCGGGTGTCCGCCGCCAGCAAGCTGGCCGGATTCGATTCGGTGACCCCGAGCGAAGCGTGTGGCTCCTGCGCGCTGGCCATGCAACTCGCGAGCGCAACCCACAGCACCACCGCCGCGACGTGCTTCACAACACGTCGCGGTTTGCTGAACTGGATCATCAAGCGGCCCCGTTCGACGGCGGATAGAAGCGGCCTTGGGGCCCATCCGGCGCGGACAAGTGCTGTTTGGTTTCCAGCACGCGTCCGATGACGCCGGTGCGCGACGACGTGTGCGTCTTCGCCATCACGATGCGCATGAACGCTTTGACGGTGTTGGGACTGATCGCCATGCGATCGGCGATCTCCTTGCTCGAGAGGCCGAGCATCAGGAACTCGACGGTTTGCAGTTCGCGGGCCGTGAAGCCGAAGCGCCCCGCGACCTCGGGGCCGACCAGCGGCTCTTGGCGCGAGCGTTCCAACAACAATGCGATCGCCGGCTCGCCGGGATCACCCAGCGGCCCGTGCAATCGGAAAGCGCGCACGACATAGCGGCGCCGCCCCGAGTGCCATTCTTTGACAATGGAAGGACGCGACTCCAATTCGGCGCCGAGCAGCTCGCGCAACCGGCGGCCGATGAAACCGTTGAATGGATCCAAACAGGTCGGATCCTCGGGATAGGCAAGGACTTGGAGGGTGGCCTCGTTGTGGTAGATCGGTTGCAGCGTCGCGTCGAGCAACGCAAAACCGATTCCTGAGGTGATCATCCCCGGCTTCGGGCAGATTTCCATGCTTCCGGAACTGCTCTCCGGGGGCAACCTGAGAGATGCTTCGATTTTGCTAGTCGCGTGCACGCGATGCAACTGAAAATTGCGAATGACAATCCGTCACGCGCAATTCAGGTGACACGACGTGCGATGTTGGGTGTGCAGGCGCACAAAACGATTCACACCACGATGTATGCGACGCGGGTGCGCGCTTTCGCACAGCATCGTCCTCGTGATGGATTGCATCGTGACTCGAAACGGCGCGCGACGTCTGTTAGCATCGTGACACGAGCCCCCGCGGCGTCGCGGCCTGTTTGCCGCGTTCGATCGCAGCCGGCGACACGACTTCCGGCGCGGCATGACCAACCCGAGGTGCAATGCTCCGCACCATTCCCCGTTTCGCCGTTTCTTACGGCGTCGGTGACTATTTGTCAGCGCTCGCCGCCCTGTCACGGCGTGACCCGCCGCCGCCGCACGACTTCGCCGCGTTGTTCGGCGCGCGTGCCACCTTCTGGACCAGCAGCGGCCGGCAGGCGCTGTGCATGATGTTGCGAGCCCTGCAATTGCCGGCCGACTCCGGTGTCGCGGTACCGGTGTATTCCGATCCGTCGGTGTACCGCGCCGTGCGGGCCGCAGGTCTGCGCCCGGTGTTCGTCGACATCGTTCCCGCAACGTTGACCATGGATCCAGCCGATCTGGCGCGCGTGCGCGATCAGGTCGCAGCGGTGGTCGTATTGCATCTCTTCGGACAGGTGGCGCACATGGATCGCTTGGTCGAGGTCGCCGACGGGTTGCCGTTGGTCGAGGACACGGCGCACGCACCACTCAGCTATCACGGTGACGCCATGGTGGGCAGCTTCGGCGTCGGCTCGTTCTATAGTTTCGCGTCTTCGAAGTATTGGCCGGCGGCGGGCGGCGGGCTGGCGGTCGTGGGCGATCGCGACATCGCGTTGCATGTCGCCGATCAAGTGCGTGATCTCAAACGGCACTCGTGGTCGGACGAGTTCACGAGCCCGCTGCCGCAACTCGCCAAGGCGACGATGTTTCACAGTTCGATGTACCGGCTGGTGGGGATGCCAGTGCGCCGTCGCACCGAGCGCCACCAGCTCTTGGAACCGCAACTCAGCGATTGGGGAATCCAGCGGAGCCAGGCGGCAGTGGCATTGCGACAAGTGCCGCGCATGCGCGACCGCGTGCAGCGGCAACGTGCCAACAGCTTGCACTTGCTTCGATCATTGGGCGCGGTCGAGGATGCCGTCCTACCGCGCGAGCGCGACGGCGTGCGCTACAACTATCACATCTTCCCGGTGGTGCTGCGGAGTCGCGATGAGCGCACTCGGGTCGCGGCGGCGATGCTGCAGCGCGGCGTCGATACGTCCAGCATCTACCACGACTGCGTCGAGTACGCACGTAGCGCTGGCTATGAGGGCGGCTGTCCCGCGAGCGAAGCCGCGGCCGCCGGTATGCTGAGCCTTCCCAACTACGCGTCGCTCTCGCGCCGCGATCTCGACCGCGTCGCCGAAGTCTTCCTGGCATCGCTGCGCGCTGTTCGACGCGCCGGCTGAGCCATCCCGGCCGTTGTCCACTGCGGCCGAGGGTTGTACAATGCGTTCGTTGCAAGCCTTCCTGGAGGTCGGTCATGCGTCTCGCTATCGACCCATGTGTTTGGCCATGTGTTTGGTTCCGAGCGATCGCAGGAATCATCGCGCTCACGCTCACCCCCACGGCCCGCGCTGCATTCGTGCAACGTCCCACGACATTGCCGGGCCTCACGAACTCCGCGGTCGCATGGGGCGACTACGACCGTGATGGCGACTTGGACCTGGCTCTCGCCGGCGCGCTCACCGGCGGCGCCCCCTGGATCACCGCCGTCTACCGCAACGATGGCGGCGACCCGCCCGTCTTCATCGACATCGGCGCCGGCCTGCCTCCCACGTTGGGCGGTGCGGTCGCCTGGGGCGATTTCGACAACGACGGCGACTTGGACCTGGTCCTCACCGGCAAGGCGCTCTTGCCGGGCAACAAAACCACCAAGGTCTATCGGAATACCGGCGGCTCTCCGCCGTTCGTCGAATTGCCGTTGAATTTGACGGGTTTCGCCTATTCGGATGCGGCATGGGGCGACTACGACAACGACGGGGATCTGGACATCGTGATCTATGGTGCGATCGGTTACGGTTGGAACAACGACACCCCATCGGCCGCCGTCTTCATCAACCACGGCGACGCGACGTTTTCGGATGCGGGCGCGAGCCTGGTGGGAACGATGGACAGCGCCGTTCGCTGGGTCGATTTCGATCGTGACGGCGACCTCGACCTGATGGCGACCGGCACCAATCAACAGGTGTACCCCTACACGCACTTCCTGACCTACTCGAACCCGGGCGCCTCGAATCCGGGATTGGAACTGGTCGCGGATGGCGGCGGCGTCTACCGCGGCTCGGTGGATTACGCGGATTGCAATGGTGATGGTCGATTGGACCTGCTGCTAGCAGGTTATGCAGGCGGGGGCCCCATGACCGCCGTTTACTCGAGTTCGGGCGACTTCACGCAGCCGAATACGATCGACAATCCGTGGTTCAGGCTGCAGGCGAGCTTGCTGGGGACGTACTCCGGCAGCGCGGGATGGGGTGATTTCGACAATGACGGCCGCTCGGACCTCGTCGCGATCGGAATCTCCTCGGGGTCGACTGCCACCGCGACGATCCACCGCAACAACGGTGGACCGTCCCCCAACTTCTCCGACCTCGGCGCCGGTTTGGAGGGGCTGCAGGTCGGTGGGTCGTGCTGGGGCGACTACGACAGCGATGGGGATCTGGACCTCTTGATCACCGGACGATCCGAGACGGTGGATGGCGTGACGACGCTGTATCGCAACGACACCAGTGTTGCGAACCAGAGTCCGGCTGCACCGGCGGATCTCGCGTCGCAAGTGTTGGCCGACCCGTTGAGGGCCAAGCTGCAATGGCAGCAGGCGACGGATTCCGAAACGCCGGGCCCAAGCCTGACGTACAACTTGCGTATCGGCACGACTCCCGGCGGTAGTGACATCTGCTCGCCGATGGCGCTGCCGTCCGGCCAGCGGTTACTGCCGGCATCGGGCAACACCGAAACCACCCGCGAACGCGTCGTGCGCTTCCCGCATGCCGGCCGCTACTACTGGAGCGTGCAGTCGGTGGACGCGGGTTTCGCGGGTTCAGCGTTCGCGCCGGAACAATTCGTGGATGTCGGCACCGCGACGGATACGCCGCTCCAGATCGCAACCCAAGCCAGCGCGCTGGATCTACGCATTCGCACGACGGCGTCGCGCCGTCTCGCGGTCGAGTTCTCCCTCCCCGAAGGCGGGCGTGCGACCGTCGAGGCCTTTGCCGTCAACGGCCGCCGCATCGGCGAACTGCTCGAACGCGACCTGGATGCTGGAACCTACGTGCAGACTTGGGACACGAGCCGGCTCGCGCGCGGCGTGTACTTGTTGCGGCTGTCGGCGCCGAGAGGCCAAGTGACGCGGCGGGCCGTGCTGCGCTAGTTGCGGGCACCCTGGGACTGCGTCGGCGACCAGTTCAGGATGACGTTCAGATGTTGCGAGTAGCTCTCGGTCGCGGTGCCGCGGATGATGAGGAAGCGGCCATCGGCGGCGACGTCGTAGTTGGTCCTGAACTCCGACACGCCTTGGAACGGGATCTCGAACAACTGGCGCGGTGCGCCGTGGGTGAAACTGCTGCCGGTCCCGACCGACACCGCCATCATCTTATAGCCGAGCACGTAGAAGAGCTCGCTCCCATCGCGCGACCAAGCGGGCGCGTGACCGCCACTCTCCGACACTTGCCAGCGCCCGGTCGCACTCGGAAACGCCTGCACGTACACATCGATGCGACCGCCGTCGTTGATCGAATAGGCGAGCCACTTGCCGTTTGGTGAGATCGTACCCGCCATTTCGAAACTCGGGCTGTTCACCAGCGGCTGTAACTCCGTCCCGCCGATTCGATAGCTGAAGAGATCGGCGGAGGTCGCGAGCATGTCCTCCACCAACACCGCGGTCTTCCGATCCGGCGACCAGCACGTCACGTTGCGCGACCTGGAATTCTGGAACTGCAACAAGGTTCGCACCGGGCCGTTGCCATCGGCGGGTTTGGCTGCGATGCGATCGCCGCTCGACTCCACCGTGATGTACGAGATTTCGTTGTCTCCCGGCCCCCAAGCCGGCGACTCCGCGTTGTTCTCGAACGTCAGACGCGAAAACGACCCGCTCGTAAGCTCGTGGACCCAGATGTCGCCGGCGCTCCCGCCTCCGGAGCCGATGCGGACGGCGATGCGCTTGCCGTCGGGCGAGAGGCGCGCGACGCGATACTCCCGTGCCGGCAAGTCGAGCTTCTCGACGCTGCCGTTGCGCGACGCCCACGCGAGTTCGAACTCGGTCGCGTGCGGATTGCGCTCGACGTACACCAAGGTTCCGTTGGTCGCCAGGTCGAAATAGACGATGCCGCTCGACGCCGCACCCTCGACGCCACGCAGCACCACCGCCGGCTCCCGTGTCGTGCCCCGACGTACTTCATCCAGGGGCAAAGCCTCCACGCGCCCTGCGCGTCCCAACAACAAGGTTCCGGATGCGGTCGCACGCACCATGCTCGCACCTTGGAACAGACGCCGTCGCTTGCCGGTGGAGAGAGTCACGACGTCGATCGCCGCGGCTTCGTAGTCGCTGGCCTTGTCGCGCGTTCCGACGGTGAACGCGACCTCGTCGCCACCCGGCAAGAATTCCGGCCACCGATGGGTTCGTTCCTGCGCGCCTTCGTCCAATTTCGTCAGCTCGACGGGTGTGCCGCCGGCGCTCGAGACGCGCATCAAGGACGCGGAAGTACTCGGAGAAAAAACGATCGTCCCGTCCGGCCCCCAGGCGCCACCGCGATTGGCCATCGCGACGCACAATTCCCTGGGATCGCCGCCGTCGATCGCAGTCTTCCAAATGTGCCCGCGCGCGAAGAATGCGATCCAACGTCCGTCGGGGGAAAAGAAGGGACCGGTCGCGTCCACGGTTCCAGGCAGGCGTGTGGTCGAGCCGTCCTCGAGAGAACGCAGGTACAGGTGCCGCTCGAACCCCGAGGCCGCGGTGAAAGCCACGTGTGTTCCCTGCGGCGAGATTGTAAGCACTTGCACTTCGGTGACATTGGTCTCGGTGTCGATCTGAACACCTGCAGGCAAGCGGATCGCGAGATGCACCGGCCGGGTGCTCGCGGGAGCGCGTCGGTTCGCGAGCTGTGACGCCGCCCACACGAGAGCAAGCGCGGCCACGCCCCAAGGCAGAACGCGTTTCCAGCGCGCCGGTGCCATCGCGCGCGCCGCGACGGCGACGGCTGCCGGTACGGCGGGCTCCTGCAACGCGAACAGTGCATCACCGATGTGGCGCAAGCGCCGGCGTGAATCCTTCTCCAAGCAGCGTTGCAGCAATTGCCGCATCGCGAAGGGTGTGTCGCGCGGCAATGCATTCCAATCCGGGTCGCGACTCACGACCGCGGCCAGGCAATCGGTGATGGTCTCGCCGTCGAAGGCACGTTTGCCGGTCAGCATTTCGTAAAACACGCAGCCAAAAGCCCAGATATCCGTGCGACGGTCGACGGCACGACCGCGCGCTTGTTCGGGACTCATGTAGGCGGCTGTCCCCAAGATGGCGCCGGCCATCGTGCCGCCCGAAGTCACGGTTGGTTGGCCGCCAAAACTCGAATCCCCGCTGTCGGTCGCGAGTGCTTTCGCGAGCCCGAAGTCGAGGATTTTCACCGCGCCTTCGGGCGTGCGTTTGATATTCGCGGGCTTGAGATCGCGGTGGACGATGCCGTGCTCGTGCGCGTCCTCGAGCGCGGTCGCGAGGTGTTGGGCGATCTCGATCGCTTCATCGATCGGCAACGGGCCGCGGGCAAGCCGTTGCGCCAGATCCTCGCCCGGCACTAGCTCCATCGCCAAGAAGCGAATGCCATCGGCTGAATGGAAGCCGTGCACCGCCGCGATGCCGGGATGATGCAGCGAAGCCAGAACCTTCGCTTCGCGTTCGAAGCGCGCCAAGCGCGTCGCATCGGAAACGAAGGCCGCCGGCAGGATCTTGAGCGCGACCTCGCGATCGAGCGTCGTGTCGAACGCCTTCCACACTTGCCCCATCGCGCCTTCGCCGATCGGCTCGAGGAGACGATAGTGCAGCAGCGATTCACCGGGCGCGATGGACACGAGACCTCCGGATCAGCGATGCACGCCTGCGGCTTCCGAGCCGGTGCGTTCGACGAATTCGACGTAGCTGCCGGGATACAGGAGCGGCGGTTTCGCGGGGGTTCCATTGCCGTCACCCGGACGCAGTTCCAAGACGCGGTTGCTGAGTCCTTTCAGGAACGTGCGGTCGTGCGAGACGAAAAGCATCGTGCCCTCGAAGTCGGCGAGCGCCGCGACCAACATTTCTTTGGTTTCGAGGTCGAGATGGTTGGTGGGCTCGTCGAGCACCAGAAAGTTCGGCGGATCGAACAGCATGCCGGCCAGCACCAGCCGCGACTTCTCGCCGCCCGACAGCACCCGCACCGGTTTGTCGACATCGCCACCCGAGAATTGGAAGGCGCCGAGCAAGGTGCGAATCACGCCCTGCCCTTCCTTCGGGAAGTCGTGCTGCATCTGCTCGAAAACGGTACGGGTGGGATCGAGAAGTTCCAGCGACTGCTGCGCGAAGTAACCGAGCTTGACGTTGGCGCCGAGTCGCACCGCGCCATGATCGGGCTGCAGCGCCCCCGCCACGATCTTGAGCAGCGTCGTCTTGCCGGCGCCGTTGCGGCCCATGACGCACCAGCGTTCGCCGCGCTGGATGCGCATGTCGAAATGATCGTAGATGACGCGCTCGCCGTAGCCCTTGGCGATGCCCTCGAGTTTCACCACGTCGTCGCCGGTGCGCGGCGGCTGGCGGAACTTGAACTCCACCACTTTGCGGCGGCGCGGAAGTTCCACCATCTCGATCTTTTCCAGCTTCTTGACCCGGCTCTGCACTTGCGCCGCCTTGGCGGCATGGGTTGCGAAGCGTTCGATGAAACGCGATTCCTTCGCCAGCATCGATTGCTGCCGGGCGTATGCGGCCTCGCGATTCGCCTCCGCAATGGCGCGCTCGCGCAAGTAGAAGTCGTAGTTGCCCGAGTAGGCGACCAGCTCGCCACCGTCGATCTCGACGACGCGCGACACGACGCGATTCATGAAATCCTTGTCGTGGCAGGTCATGAAGACGGTGCCGGGATAGTCGCGGATGAAGCGCTCGAGCCACAGAATCGATTCGATGTCGAGATGGTTGGTCGGTTCGTCCATGAGCAGCACATCGGGGCGGCCCAGCAACACCCGCGCGAGGCCGACGCGCATCTTCCAACCGCCAGACATCGCGCCGACGTCGCCGTCGATGACCTCGTCCTCGAATCCCAGCCCGTGCAGCACTTCACGCGCGCGGGCTTCGAGTTCGTAGCCGCCGCCTTGTTGGTACCCATCCTGCACTTCACCGAAGCGCGCCAGGATCTTTTCCATTTCGTCGGCGCGATCTGGGTCGGCGAGGGCGTGCTGCAAAGCTTCGAGTTCGTGGTGCAATTCGCCCGTGCGGCCGCTGCCGGCGATGGCTTCATCCAGCACGCTACGGCCGGACATTTCGCTGATGTCTTGCCGGAAGTAGCCGACGGTCAGGCGCTTGGGGATCGAGACGGTGCCCTCGTCGGGCGATTCCTCGCCGACGATCATGCGGAAGAGCGTCGTCTTGCCGGCGCCGTTCGGTCCCACCAATCCGGACTTGTCACCCGGATCGAGCTGGAACGACGCCTCGACGAAGAGCACCTGCCGGCCATATTGCTTGCTGACGGAGTCGAAGGAAATCATGCGTCGCGGACTATAGCATCGTCAGTGCGCCGGCGCACCGGTGACGACGACGCGCCGGCTGGCGGTGAATCCGCTGCTCTGCAGTCGGACGAAGTACACGCCCCGCGCCGTGGCGCCGGCGTCGCCGCGCGGGTGCCACGCGATCTCGTGCCGTCCCATGGTCCGCCGTCCGTTCACGAGGCTGCGAACGAAACGTCCGCGCGCGTCGAAGACGTCCAATCGCACCGATGCACTCGCTGCCCCGACGTCGAATGCGATTGCGATCGAGCCGTCGGAACGGTAGCGCGGAGCGTGTAGCGCGTGCGCGACCGGCGCGACGACGACCGTTCGCCGCACCACGATCGATGCTTCGCCGTTGCCACGGCGCACGGCGAGTGCGTAGTCGTACTCGATTCCAGGTTGCACATCGCGATCGACGAACCGGCCGCGCGCCCACGGATCCTCGAAGGCGGCCAACTCTACGAAGGCGTTGCCGGCTGACGCCCGCAGAATTTCCACGCCTGCGAGATCGGTGCCGTCGTTCGGACCCAGCCACCACGACACGGTGACTTCGGTGGCCGAGCTTTCGACGGCGAACTCGACGATCGGCGTCGTGCGCGGCAAGCTCGCGAGCATGTCGACGATGCCACAGCTTGTGTTGGCGAGGAGAAGATCGGGCCGGCTGTCGCCGGTCAAGTCGCCCGCGACCAGCGCATCGGCGGTCGTCAAAACGCCGTAGTCCACCGGGGCGTCGAAGATTCCGGGCTCGAGCGCCGTCCAGTACTGCACGGTTCCGTTGTAGAGTGCGGCCACCACATCTCGATCGCCGTCGCCCTCCAGATCCACGACCACGATCTGCTTCACGTAGTACTCGCTGGCAAGACTCGGCCCGGAAGTGAACACCCCGTCTGCCGAACCGAGGAAGATATCGATCGATTGCGAGCCGACGAGGAGATCATTCCATCCATCGCCGTCGACATCGGCGGCCGCGAGACGAATCGCGGCAACCGGAACCGGGAGACTCTCCGCTGGCTCCAGCCCGTTGGCTCCACCGCGATACACGAGGAGCTGGTTCCCCACCGGTGTGTGCGACATGAGAACGGCGAAGATCGCGCGTCCGTGGACGTCACGCCCCAACGGCTGTGCGTCGTGAACGTAGCCCGCGGTCGCGTAGGTGCGATAGGTCGCGAATGTGCGGGCTCCTACGGATTGCAGCACCGTGAATCGCCTCGAGATGAAGAAGTCACCCCACTCCGGCAGCACGACAACATCAGGTTCCGTTCCCCCATCGACATCACCGACGCGCACGCGTTCCAAGGCAGCGCCCGTCGCCCATTCGCGCACCGGTTCGAAGCCGCCGGTCGCACGTCCGTAGGCAATGGAAATCTTGTTGGACGCCGGATGCACGGCGATCAGATCCTGCTTGCCGTCTGCGTCCAGGTCGAAGCCTGCGAATCCCGTGGTCGGAGCGATGCCAAGACTCTGCGGCGCACCGAATCCTCCGATTCCATCGCCGGAGAAGAACGCGGATTCGGATCCGTTTGCGCTGACGACCAAGTCATTCATGCCATCCGCGTCGCAATCCAAGACCGCAACACCGGTTGCAGATCGTACGGCCGCGGCCAACAAACTGCGACCAAATGCGCCATCGGGCGCGGCCGGAATGATGAACGTCTGCTCCCCCGCGCCACACAACAGGTCGAGCTTGCCATCGGAGTTGGCATCCAAGAGATACGGGCGCTCCAACTGCAAATCTCCCAGCCCATAGGCCGCGACCCGTAGGAATCCGCCTGCTCCGTCGCCGTGGTAGATCTCCAATTGCGCGGCGCCGGGCTCGATCAGGTCCAGCTTCCCGTCTTGGTCCCAATCGACCAGCTGTGCTGCCGCAAGCGACGCACCGAAGTCGACGCCGGGACGAAACGTGCCGTCGCTGTTCCCGAACACACTCACGGCGCGGTGGAAATTGTTGCCGACCAGATCGAGGACGCCGTCACCGTTCACGTCGCCGGCCGCGAGCACGCTGCCGAGCGTGTTGTAACTGGTCTTGGCATCGCCGAAGCCGCCATGTCCGTCGCCGAGATACACCGGCAACTCGCTGCCGCCCAGAACCATGTCGACGTGGCCGTCGCCGTTCACGTCGGCGGGGAAACCGCGACTGAAATCCCAGGGCAGCGGTCCGCTCGCGTCCGCGAAGCC
>Ga0247727_10009924_pt1 | contig 17031 bp, 11 predicted proteins | sample WisWelCaveWW1625_FD_202498 | JGI IMG/M metagenome (GOLD analysis project Ga0247727, IMG submission 202498) | Biofilm microbial communities from Wishing Well Cave, Virginia, United States - WW16-25 | ecosystem: Environmental > Aquatic > Deep subsurface > Groundwater > Cave microbial mat | place...
TGACCACCAGTGGCGAGTCGGCCTCGGCCCTCGGAGGCTCCGCTGCAGCGTACAACGCCCGCAGTCTCCGCTCGTTTTCTGCGGGACGTTTCGTGCCTGCGTTAGGCGCGTGGGGAGCTAACAAGCGATCGTGATCGAAGTCAAGACGCTTAGGCTCCTCCCGACGCCTGCCGGCAACGCAGGTCCGATGAGGTGCGAGCCGCGCGCTCACCGGCGACCGTGGCCGCGCGCGGCTCCAGTCGGGACCCGTGCGAAGACCTGGTGGGACTTCAGCGCCGCGGGTGGGCCCTGCAGATCCCTCCGGGCCAATCAGACCGTGGCGCGGCATCGGCATCCGTCGAGCGGCCGCACGTGGCGGGAGCAACGGCGGGCCGGGCCACCGCTGCTGCGGTTCCACCCCTTCCCTCACCAGCCGTCCCCAACCCGGCAAGAGCCTTCAGCTCGGCATCGAGGAGGGCGGGACGCGCGGCGATGCACACGCGCCGAAGCTCAGCCGCCCCCGAGCCGCTTCGGCGCCCACCACGCCCGGTGGCCGAGCAGCTTCATCGCCGCGGGCACCAGCAGCGCGCGCACCAGGGTGACGTCGAAGATGATCGCGGCGGCCATGCCCACGCCGATCTCCTTGACGAAGATCAGCTCGCCCGCCGCGAAGGCGCCGATCACGACCAGCAGGATCAGGGCGGCGTTGGTGATCACGCGCCCGGTGTAAGCGAGACCCTCGCGAATGCTGGTGCGCACGTCGCGGCTCGCGACGTACTCCTCCTGGATGCGCGCCAGCAGGAATACCTCGTAGTCCATCGAGAGCCCGAACACGACGGCGGCCATCACCAGCGGGATGGTGGCCTCGATGCCGCCGGGCGGCTCGAAGTCGAGCAGGCCCGCGAGATGGCCGTCCTGGAAGACCCAGACCAGCACACCGTAGCTGGCAGCCAGCGAGAGCGAGTTCACCAGGGCCGCCTTGAGCGGCACCAGCAGCGAACGGAAGGCCGCGTAGAGCACCGCGAGGTTCCAGAGCACCACCAACGCCGCCACCGCGGCGGCGTAGCGACCGAGGGTGCCGCGTACGTCCACCAGCAGCGCGGTCGGACCGCCGACCTCGACGCGCAGGCCTTCGGCTGCGAGCGCGCGGACGGCGCTCACCGTCTCTGCGGCCTCCGGCGTACGCCAGCCGTGCGCGCCTTCCACGTTCACGAGCGCGAGGTTCTCGTGCACGGTGCGGTCGAGCTCCAGCTTGCCCGCGGCATCGGCGCTCTCGCGGCCACGTTCGGGATCCAGCGAGCGAAACGACGAGCGTACGGCCTGAACGCCCGGCAACGCCGCGAGCCGGGGCAGCCAGGCCTGGATGGCGCGGATGCCCGCGGGCCCGAGCGCCGGGCCCGCGGTCTCGACCGTGAGCTGCAGCCTGGAAGCGCCGGCGGGATCGAACTGCTCGGGATCCCCGATGCGCTCCTCTACACGGCGCACCTCGGAGCCGGGCGGAAAGGTGCGTGCGTCCGGCAGCACGGCCTGCATGCGCAGCGCCGGCGTGGCCAGCACCCCCAGCGCGGCGACGCAGGCGAACGCCGTCAGCAGCGGGCGCCGCATCGCGTTCTCCGCCAGCGCGGCCCAGAGCCGACTCGGCCCCGCTAGGTCGCCGGCCCGTCCGAGCGCGAAGCGATTCACGCCGGCCCCGACCCAGGCCAGCAGAGCCGGTAGCAGCACGAGCGCGCCGATCAGCGCCGAGAGGACGGCCAGGATCCCCCCGAGCGCGAGGCCGCGCAGCAGCGGCACCGGCACCAGGAACAGCACCACGATGCTCACGATCACCGTGATGCCCGAGACGCGCACCGCACGCCCCGCCGTGAGCATCGTGGCCGCCACCGCCTCGATCACCAGGGCGTGACGCGGCAGCTCCTCGCGGAAGCGCTGCACGATCAGCAGCGCATAGTCGATCGACAGCCCGAGGCCGAGGAAGGCGGCGATCGAGAGCGCGAAGATCGACACCTCCATCACGTTGCCGATGGCGCGGGTGAGGGCCGCCGAGAAGGCGAGCGCGAAGGCGCCGATCGCGATCGGCAGCAGCGCGGCGATCACGCTGCGGAAGAACCACAGCGTGAGCGCCAGCGCGAAGGGCAGCGCCACCAGCTCGGCGTCGCGAATGTCCTGCTCGGCGATGCGCTGCGCCAGCACCGAGGCCGGGATCGCGCCGCCGAGCTCGACGTCCGGGAAGGCCTCGCGCAGCAACGGCTCGAGGCGCAGAAAGGTCGCGACGCGTTCGGACTGCGAGCCCTGGAGATGGACCAGCACGATGGTGCGGCTGCCGTCGCGCGAGATCAGCGACTCGAGCCCGCTGTCGTAGTGCGACGTGACGCCCAGCACGCCTTCGTCTTCGAAGACCCCGTCGAGGCCGTCGACCACACTGCCCGCGAAATCCGAGTCTCGCGCGTCGCCGCCCGGCGCCGCCAGCAGCGCGACGATGTCGGGCGAGCCCACGCCGAGGCGCGCGGCCAGGCGCTGCGTCACCCGGTCCGATTCGCTGCCCGGCACGTCGAGCCCGGTGGCGTGCAGCACGCGCGCCGCGGGCAGGCCGTAGACGGCCGACACGAGCAGGATCGCAAGGAATATCGAAATCACTGCGCGCGGACGAGTGCTCGCGGCACGCCCGAGGCGCTCGAACCAACCAGGCCTCGCGGTCGGGCTCTCGATCGACAAGGCCCCGCGTTTACCGCGCGCCGTTCGGGCCGTCAACTGCGCGCGCGACTGCGCTGCGCTCTGGTCAGCTCGCCTGGACGATGGTCTCGTCGGGCAGGCGGATCGCGCTGAGAGGCCCGCCGTACACGGCGCCCGTGTCGATGCCGATGCTGAAGGGCTCGTTCCAGCGCACCGAGAAGTCGCGGCTCGGCGTGTGCCCGTAGATCACGGTCAGACCGAGCGTATGCGGCAGGTCGGCGGTAGCGCGATTCCAGAGCAGGTCTTCCGGCCGAGACAAGCGCAGCGCGTAGACCGGATCACCGCTCTGGAGCCCGCGCGGGCCGAGCCCCGCGTGCACGAACAGGTAGTCGCCTTCGTGATGGAACAGGCGAAGGCCGCGGTAGAACGCCGCGTGCTCCGGCGGCAGATCGAAGCCCTTCTGCTGCGCGCGCTCGCCGAAGAAGCCGTAGCTCGCGAGCGTGCGGTCGCCGCCGTTCATCAGGAAGGCGTCACCGCCGAAGTAGGCTGCGCCCTTCCAGCCGAGGAAGTCGAGGAACATCGATTCGTGATTGCCGAGCAGGAAGATGCAGCTCACCTCGCGGCTCAGCGCGATCAGTCGGCTCACCACCCCGGCGGCATCGGCCCCGCGGTCCACGTAGTCGCCGAGAAAGACGAGGCGGTCACCGGCGCTGGGACGCAGCGCGTCGAGCAAGCGCTCGAGCTTGCCGAGCTCCCCGTGGATGTCGCCGATCGCGTAGAGCACTCTTCCCTTTCGGCTAGGTCGCGGGCGCACCTGATCGCGCCACGCCGCGCGCCGCGAGCTGCCCGCAGGCCGCATCGATGTCGGCGCCGCGGCTCCGCCGGAGCGTCGCCACCAGGCCGCCGCGCACCAGCTCGCCCATGAAGCGGCTCGCCACTTCGGGCGCCGGCGGGCGGTAGGGGGCGTCGGCGTGTGGGTTCATCGGGATCAGGTTCACCTTGGCCGGCAGCCCGCGCAGCAAGGCGACGAGCCGCCGTGCGTCCTCGACCGAGTCGTTAACGCCCTCCATCAGCGTGTACTCGACGAACACCGGATGGCGGCGCGAGAGCTGCGGGATGCCGCGCAGCGCCGCGAGCAACACGGCGAGCGGAAAGCGCTTGTTGAGCGGCACCAGCACGTCGCGCACCGCATCGGTGGTGGCGTGCAGCGAGACGGCGAGATTCACCGGCACGGCGGCGAGCAGCTCCGCGATGCGCGGCACCACGCCCGCGGTCGAGACCGTCACGCGGCGCGGCGCGAGTGCGAAGCCCTTCGGATGCTGCAGCGTGCGCACGGCCTCGACCACGGCCGGCAGATTGAGCAGCGGCTCGCCCATCCCCATGAACACGACGTTGGTGATGCGGCGCTCCGGCAGCAGCTCGCGCATGCGGCAGAGCTGATCGATGATCTCGGCCGTGCTCAGGTTGCGATCGAGGCCGAGCGCACCGGTGGCGCAGAACGAGCAGGCCAGCGGGCAGCCGATCTGCGTCGAGAGGCACAGCGTGGTGCGGTCCTCCTCGGGAATCACCACGGCCTCCAGCACCGCGCCGTCGTGCGTGGTGAGCACGGCCTTCAGCGTGCCGTCGCTGGAGCGCTGCGAAGACGCGACCTCCAGTGCACGCGTCTCGAAGCGCGTGGCGAGCGTTTCGCGCAGCTCGGCCGGGAGGTCCGTCATCGCGTGCGGATCTTCGACCGCCCGCGCGTACAGCCAGCTCGCCACCTGATCGGCGCGAAAGGCAGGCAACCCCTCGGCCGCGAAGCGCTGGCGCAGCTGGCCCGGCGAGAAGTCCTTCAGGTTCGGACGCAGGTCCGCGCGCGGACTCACGCTGCGCCCCGCCGCCGGTAGCTGAAGAAGTGCAGCGGGCGACCCTCCGCCCGCCACATCGCCTCGTAGGCGGTGCAGCCGCGGCCCGGCACCTCCGCCGCGAACGGCACTCCGAGCACGTTCTCGAGGCGCGGCTCGCCGGAGAGCACGGCGTCCATCTGCTCGGCATAGCCGACGTGATCGGTCGCCACGTGCAGCAGGGCGCCGGGCGCGAGGCGAGCTGCCAGCATGGCCACGAAGCCGGGCTGGATCAGGCGACGACGCTGATGCCGCTTCTTCGGCCACGGGTCCGGGAAGTTGATCCAGCAGGTTGCGACGGCGGCCTCCGGCAGCGCCGCGCCGACCAGCCCCTCGGCCGTCGCCTCGACCAGCCGGATGTTGCGCTCTTCGGTCTGCGCGATGCGGCGCGCCAGCTTCAGGACGCGGCGGTGAGAGCGGTCCACGCCGACGTGCGCGACGCCCGGTGCCGCCGCCGCGAGCGCACGCAGGAACTCGCCCCGCCCGAAGCCGATCTCGACCACGAGCGAAAGCGGCGGCGCGAGGTCCGGCGCGAACAGCGCTTCCCAGCCTTTCTCGCGCGCCTCGTCGAGGCTGACGCGACGATCGGGCCCAGGCATGTCGGTCTTGAGCGTGCGCGACACGCCGGATCGTAGCTTTGGACGCCGCGACTGACGACGAGGAAGGCCGCGGCCGGATGCGGGCGGCGTGAACCGGGGCGCGAAGCCTGGATCTTGTCACAGCGGGCGCGCCGCGACAGACGAAGAGGAACCGCGAAGGCGGAGGCGGGCGGCGTTTGCCCTACCTAGCCGTCGGCCCGCACGAAGCGCAGCCAGTCGCGCAGCAGGCCGAGACGGGGCGGGCTCGGCGCGAGCAGCAGCGGCAGCGGCCGCTCGGGGTCGAGGCCCGCCCGCCGCAACGCCACGGCGATGGCCTCGAGCGGACCGCCGATCTCGTCCACGAGGCCGCGCGCCTTCGCTTCGGCCCCGCTCCACACCCGCCCGCCGGCGCTCTCGCGCACGCGCTCGGGCGCGAGCTCGCGGCCCTCGGCGACACGACCGACGAAGCGCTCGTACGCTGCCTGCATGGCCTCGCGCACGAGCCTGCGCTCGTCGGGCGAGAAGCCGCGCGCCTCGGAGAAGAGCCCGGCGCGCGCACCGCGCTCGACCGCATCGCGCCCGATCCCGATGCGTTCGTAGAGACCGGACAGGTCGAGCTTGCCGCCCACCACGCCGATCGAGCCGGTGAGCGTCCCCGTCTCGGCGACGATCGCGTGAGCCGCCGCGGCCAGGTAGTAGCCGCCCGACGCTGCGGTATCGCCGAGCGAGGCCACCACCGGCTTCTCGCGACCGAGCTGGCGCAGCGCTCGCCACAGCAGATCGGAGGCGACCACCTCGCCGCCCGGCGAATCGACGCGCAGCACCACGGCGGCGACGCCCTCGTCCTCGGCGAGCCGGTCGAACAAGCGGCGATAGCTGTCGCACGCCACGCCGCGCCGCCCACGCCCGCGTGCGATCGTGCCGCGCGCCACCACGTAGGCGAGCGCCGCGCGCTCGCGCGCGAGCGGCGCCCAGCCTGCGTCTGCGGCGCGCAGCGCGAGATAGGTGCGCGCATCGATGCTCGGCAGCGGGTCCTCCCCGGCGAGCACAGGCGCCAGCTCGCGCACGAGATCCGGCAGCTCGTCGGGATAGCGGCAGTCGTCCACGAGGCGAGCCTCGCGTGCGGCCGGGGCCGTGAACGGGCCGGCGTCCACCAGCTCGCGCACCCGCGCCGGATCGATCCCGCGGCCGGAGGCCACCGCGTCCACCAGCGCGCCGAACTGATCGTCGAGCAACGCCTCGAGCTGGGTGCGCTGCTCGGCCGAGAGCGAGCCGCGCGTCAACATCTCGCCGGCGGTCTTGAAGGCGCCGACGTGCACCACCTCGGGCGCGATGCCGAGCCTCTGCAGCAGCTCGTGCAGGAACACGCCCTCGTAGCGCAGTCCCATGAGCTGCACGCTGCCCGCCTCTGGCACCAGGAGGCGCGTGGCGCTGCTCGCCGCCAGCAGCTCTTCCGTCGAGAGACTCTCGGCCCATACCACGACTGGCTTGGCGCGCGCCGCCTCGCCGAGCGCACGGCGCAGGCTCAGCGCGCGGGCGAAGCCGCCCGGCGGACCCTCGCTGCGCACGACCAGGGCGGCGACGTCCGGATCCTGCGCCGCGCGCCTCAGCACCAGCAGCGTCTCGAGCAGCGAGAGCGATGGCTCGGCGCCGCCGAGGAAGCGCGCTGCCGGCAGCTCGGGCACGGGCGAGCCGAGACGTAGCCGCACCACGAACGGTGCCTTGCGGAGGGTGAAGCGCCCGACGCCGAGGCGTACCGCGCGACCCGTGTTCTCGAACAGCCGCCGTGCGAGGCTCAACGAATCCTCTTCCGCCGGTGGTTCAGGTAATCGACGGTCAGGAAGCTGCCGAGCTGGTTCGGGGAGGTGAAGAAGGCGCGGCCACGATTGATCTCGGTCATGCGTTCCACGAAGCCCACCAGCTCGGGCGCGTCGTCGAGCATGAAGGTGTTGATGGTGATGCCGCGGCGGGTGATGCGGCGCACCGTCTTCAGCGTCTCGGCCACGGCATGCGGCGAGACGCCGCCGAAGCCCATCGGCCACTCGACGCGCAGCTCCTTGCCCTGGAAGTACGCCGTCGGCTGGCCGTCGGTCACCACCAGCACCTGCGGGCTCGGGCTCGGGTGCCGGCCGATCAGCCGCTCGGCCACGAGCAGCCCTTCCTGCAGGTTCGTGAAGGGATCCCCCATGTCCCAGGTCGCGAGCGGCAGCTCCTGGATGGGCAGCTCGCGCGCGCGCGTCGAGAAGCCGACCACGAAGAAGTGATCACGCGGGTACCGCGTGCGGATCAGGTGATCGAGCGCGAGCGCCACGCGCTTGGCCGCGGGGAAGCGACCTGCCCACGACATCGACCAGCTCATGTCGAGCAGCAGCACGGTCGTGGTCTCCGTCGAGTAGTCGCACTCGAAGACCTCGAGGTCGTCGCGCTCGAGCCCGAGCGGCGCGGCGGTGGGCTCGCCCTTGGCCGCCAGCCGCTGCACGGCGTTGAGCAGCGTGCGCACCACGTGCAGGTCCATGGCGTCGCCGTACTGCCACGGTCGCGTCTCGTCGGGCCGGCGCGTGGCCACGCCGTGGTGCACGGTGTCGTGGCTGCCGGGTCGGCTCTTGCGCAGCTGCGAGTACACGGCCGCGAGCGCCTGCGCCCCGATGCGGCGGATCGCGCGGGGCGTCAGCTCGAGCCCCTGCTCGCCCTCGCGCACCAGACCCGCGTCGCGCAGATCGCGCTCCAGGTTGCGCAGCAGGATCAGGGATCGAGCGCCCTGCTCCGAGAGCAGCTCGCGCAGCTGCTCGGGCGTGATCTCGTCGAAGCGTCCCTCCGACAGGGCGCGCGCCATGTTCTCGAGCGCTTCGATCTGCTCGCGCAGCTGCTGCGCGGTCTCGTAGTCGGCAGACTCGCGACCGCGGAACTTCTGGCCGTGCTGCTTCAGGAAGTCCTCGAGCTGGCGCAGCCGATCCTGCTCGGCGAGCAGCTCCTGGAAGTCCTCGCCGGCCTCTTCGTCCGCGAAGGCGTGATCGCGGAAGGCTTCGATCGCGTCGGCGAGCGAGCCGTGCTCGCGGTGGCGGCGCTCCAGGAAGTCGTTGAGCGCCTGCGACTCGAGACCGTGAACGGCGCGCTGCGCGCGCTCCTCGCGCTCGAGGATGTCGTCGAGCCGACGCGCCAGCTCGTCCGTGGCGCGATCCATGCGGTAGCGCTGCATCAGCTCGCGCGCCTGCGCGCGCAGCTCCTCGATCAGCTCTTCGGCGCCCATCACGCGGAAGTTCATGCCGGCCAGCGGAAAGCCCGAGCGCCGCATCCAGTCGAGGGCTTCCTCGACGGACAGCCCTTCCATCAACAGCTCGGAGAGCGCGTCGAGGGCGCGCTTCGGGTCGAGAGTGAACTCTTCCTGCGTCCCGTCCCAGCGGCTGTAGCGCCAGACCTTCACGCGCGCCCGTAGCGCGAGCCGCGCTCGGTCTCGTGCTTGTTGAGCCGGTTCGAGAGATGCAGGCCCTCGAGTACGAACTCGATCGCGGAGGCCAGCCGCTCCGGTGAGTCGCCGCCTGCCAGACGCGCGGCCGCCTCGCGCAGCCCCGGGATCTCGTCGAGGCCGTCGAGGTAGTCCACCGCGCGCATGTCGGCGGCGACCTCGACCTTCCAACCCTGTTGGAAGGAGTCGATCACCGAGGCCATGCCCTCGAGCGGAACGACGGCGTCGAAGACCGCGCGGAGCGCGCGCTGCACCAGCCCGCGCACGACTTCGGCTTCGGAGCGCTCCTCGCCGGCGTACTCGAGCTCGAGCTTGCCCGAGGTGCCGGTGACCAGCGCCTCGAGGTCGGTGATGCGCGGCACGGCCTCGCGCTCCCCGAGCGCGAGCGCACGGCGCAGCGCGTTGGCGGCCAGCGTCTCGTAGTTCGCGATCGACATGCGCACGGAGACGCCCGAGGCCTGGTTCACGTCGGGGCTGTGGCGCGCCTGGAGCGTCAGCTCGGCCACCGCGTCTGCCATGAACTCGGGCACGAAGACCTGGATGCCCGGCGCCTCGGGCACGCGCGCCTCCTGCCGGGCGATCAACAGCTCGAGCTCGCGCGTGGCCGGGTAGTGCGTGCGGACCTGCGCGGCGTAGCGGTCCTTGAGCGGCGTGATGATGCGGCCGCGGCTGGTGTAGTCCTCGGGGTTCGCGCTCGCGACCACCAGCACGTCGAGCGGCAGACGCACGTTGTAGCCCTTGATCTGAACGTCGCGCTCCTGCATCACGTTGAACAGTCCGACCTGCACTTTCTCCGTGAGATCCGGCAGCTCGTTGATGCAGAAGATCCCACGGTTCGTGCGCGGGATCAGCCCGAAGTGGATGGTGAGCTCGTCGCCGAGCGAGCGGCCGGCCGCGACCTTGATCGGATCCACGTCGCCGATCAGGTCCGCGATCGTGACGTCGGGCGTCGCCAGCTTCTCCGCGTAGCGCTCGTCGCGGTGCACCCAGCGGATCTCGGCGGCATCGCCGCGCTCCGCGACGAGCTGTCGCGCGAAGGACGAGACCGGCGCGAAGGGATCGTCGTGGATCTCGCTGCCGGCCAGCTCGGGAATCCACTCGTCCAGCAACGCCAACAGCGCGCGCATCATGCGGCTCTTGGCCTGACCGCGTTCGCCGAGGAAGATCAGGTCGTGTCCGCACAGCAGGGCGTTCTGGACGGCCGGCACCACGCTGTCGTCGTAGCCGTGGATGCCGGGGAACAACGTCTCACCGGTGCGCAGCCGCTCGAGCAGGTTGGCGCGGATCTCCTCGCGTAGCGTGCGCGCGAGGTAGCCGGACGCGCGCAGCGCTCCGAGCGTCCGGTGGGTCGGCTTCGACATGCGCATCCTCCAGAGCGGCAGCGGGACACTCTAACGGAGCCGACGCGGATCTCTCACCAGAAGCTCCCCACGCGGCGTCGGAGGGCGGGTTCCGCTGCCAGCGGAAGTGGCTCGAAGACCGAGAAAGAGGGTCTCGAGGGGTGAGGAACTCGCGCGCGCCGTGAATCGGGTGGAGGCGGGTCTGAGAGCAACCGCCCGACGCCGCGTGTACCGTCGGGCCTGTGACCTTCCTCCAGACCGTGGAGCAGGCAAGGGCGCTCCTGGAGCGAAGTGGCCGCGTCTCGCTCGGCGCTCTCGCGCGCGAGTTCGATCTCGACGACGACGCCCTCACCGCGCTGGTCGAGGAGCTGGTGGACGTGCAGCAGGTCGCGGCGCTGGAGGGCAAGGTTCTCTCGTGGCTCGGCGGCGCCACGGAGACGCGCGCGGCGGCGCTGCCCACACAGGCGGCGCTCGCCGCACTCGACGCCGAGCGCCGCCAGCTCACGGTGATGTTCTGCGACCTCGTCGGCTCGACCGATCTCTCGCAGCGCCTCGACCCAGAAGACTTGCGCAGCGTCGTGCGCGCCTACCAGGAGGCGGCGTCCGGTGCCATCGACCGCTACGCGGGGCACATCGCGCAGTACCTCGGCGACGGGCTGCTGGTCTACTTCGGCCATCCGCAGGCCCACGAGGACGACGCCGAACGCGCCGTGCGCGCCGGGCTCGAGATCCTGACCGCGCTCCGCACGTTGAACGACGCGCTCGAGCCCGAGCACGGCATCCGTCTGGCCGCCCGCGTCGGCATCCACACCGGCCCGGTCGTGATCGGCGCGATGGGAGGCGGCGCGAAGAGCGAGACCCTCGCCCTCGGCGACACCACGAACATCGCCGCGCGCCTCGAAGCCGTGGCCGCACCCGACACGGTCGTCGTAAGCGGCGCCACGCAGCGGCTCGTGCCGGGCATGTTCCTGCTGCAGGATCTCGGCACCCCGCCGCTCAAGGGCGTCGCCACACCGATCCACGCCTACGCCGTGCGCCAGGCCACCGGTGTGCGCAGCCGCCTCGACGTGGACCCGAGCAAGCTCACCCCGCTGGTTGGGCGCGCCCAACAGGTCGGGCTGCTGATCGAACGCTGGGAGCAGGCGCAGGAGCGCGACGGCCAGGCCGTGCTGATCGCCGGCGAGGCGGGCCTCGGCAAGTCACGTCTGCTGCAGGCCTTCCGCGAGCGGCTGGCCGACACGCCCCACAGCTGGCTCGAGTGCCGCTGCACGCCCTACACCGAGGGCAGCGCCTTCCATCCGTTGATCGAGCTCGTCGAGCAAGGCCTCGGGTTCAAGCCCGACGACGATCCCGAGACCCGGCTGCGCCGGCTCGAGGGAGGCATCGAGCGCGCCGGGCTCTCCGTGCCCGACGTGGTGCCGCTGATCGCCGCGCTGCTCTCGCTGCCGCTCCCTGAGCGCTACCCGCCGCTGCGGCAGAGCCCCGAGCTGCAGCGCAAGCAGACCATGGAGGCGCTGGTCGCCTGGACCCTCGCGCTCGCGGAGCAGCAGCCGCTGGTGATGCTCTACGAGGATCTGCACTGGTGCGATCCCTCGAGCGTGGAGCTGCTCGGGCTGCTGCTGGCGCAGATCCCGACGGCGCAGGTGCTGACGCTGCTCACCTTCCGCCCCGCCTTCGTGCCGCCCTGGCCGGCGCGCTCGCACCTGACGCCGCTGGCGGTCAATCGCCTCTCGCGCCGCCAGGCAACCCACATGATCGGCGGCATGACGCGCGGCGTGCCCCTCCCGGGCACGGTCGTCGAGCGCATCGTCGAGCGCGCCGATGGGGTGCCGCTGTTCGTCGAGGAGCTGACCAAGATGGTGCTCGAGTCCGATCTCGTCGCAGTGCAGGGCGGGCGCTACGAGCTCACCGGCCCGCTCACCGATCTCGCCATCCCGAGCACGCTCCAGGACTCGCTGATGGCGCGCCTCGACCGACTCGACGCGGGCAAGGAGGTGGCGCAGCTCGGCGCCGCGCTCGGGCGCGAGTTCCCCTATGAGCTGCTGCGCAGCGTCTCGCTCCTGGAGGAGCCGCGCCTGCACGCAGGCCTCGCCCAGCTGGTGGACGCCGAGCTGCTCTACCAACGCGGCGCGCCGCCCGCGGCCACCTACACCTTCAAGCACGCGCTGATCCAGGAGACGGCGTACCAGTCGCTGCTCAAGAGCGTGCGGCAGCAGCTCCACGCGCGCATCGCCGAGGTGCTGGAGGAACGCTTCCCCGAGCGCGTCGCGGCCGAGCCCGAGGTGATCGCGCGGCACTGCGAGCAGGCGGGGCTCGCCGTGCAAGCGATCGCGCACTACCAGCGGGCCGGCGAGCGGGCGACGCAGCGGTCGGCGAACGAGGAGGCCATCGGCCATCTGCAACGCGCCCTCGCGCTGGTCGAGACGCTGCCGGAGACGCGCGAGCGCCATCAGATGGAGCTCGGCCTCCAGATGGCGATCGGGGCGCCACTCGCCGCGGCCAGGGGATGGTCACATCCGGAGTACGAGGGGACATACGCGCGCGCGCGCGAGCTGACTTCCCAGATCGGCGAGTCGCCCGAGCTGCCGGGAGTGCTCGTGCAAATGGCGGCGGCCTACCACGTAAAAGGTGACCTCGGGACCGGGGCCAGTGTCGCGCAGGAGGCCTTGGCAGCCGCCGAGCGCACGGGAGAGGCGTTCTACCTCCTCTCGGCTCACCACCAGGTCGGCCAATCGTTGTTCCACCGGGGCCACTTCTCGCGGGCGCTGCAGCATTACGAGCACAGCATCGAATTGTACGATCCCAGCGAGCATGCGTCCTTCGCGTACACGGTGGGGAACGACAATGGCGTCGTCGTCCACGGGTATGCGGCCTGGTGTCACGTGTACCTTGGCCATCCCGACCGGGCGCTGGAGTTGAGCGAGGAGGGGGTCGCGCTGGCGAAGCGCGTGGAACATCCGGTCAGTCTGGCGAACGCTCTTTTCTTTGCTGGAGTTGTCCATCTCCGGCGCGGCGAGCTCGACCGGACGCGGGAACGCATCGGAGAACTTGTCAATCTCGCCGAGCAGCTCGGGTTTCCGTTCTGGCTGGGACTGGGGAGGTTTTTTCGAGGCTGGGCCCGGGTCGAATCGGGGGAGGGCGAGGCGGGCATCGCGGAGATGCAGCAGGCGATGGTCGAGCTGGCTCGGATCGGGGCCGGACTCGGCGCGCCCGCGATCCTCTTCGCACTCGCCGAAGGCCTCCGGAAGGTCGGGCGCCACGACGACGCCCTGGGCGCACTCGGACTCGGCGTCGCGCGAGCCGAGGGCCAGGGAGAGCACTACTTCGATGCCGAGCTCCACCGGCTGCGGGCAGAAATCCTCCTCGACATGGACGGCAATGCAGCCGAGGAGGCGGAGGCGCTCTTCGGCCAATCCCTGGAGATCGCCCGGCGGCAAGAGGCCAAAGGTTTCGAGCTGCGCGCCGCCACCAGCCTCGCACGCCTCTGGCAGCGCCAGGGCAAGCGCGACGCCGCCCGCGCCCTGCTCGCCCCGCTCAACGCCTGGTTCACCGAAGGCTTCGCCACGCGCGACCTGAAGGACGCGCAGGCGCTACTCGCGGAGCTCGCCTAACGAGGCCGCGCCTTCCCGGTGAGCAGGCGAATGCGGTGCTGGATGATCTCGAGCTTGCCGTCGTCGTCCTGGCGCAGGCCTGCGGGGAGCTGCTGCGCCTGGATCAGCGCCTGCGTGCTCTCGATGCGCTCCGTCGTCGCCGGGTGGCTCGACAGGAAGCTGTCGCCGCGGTCGCCGTACTCCTTCATCAGGGTGCCGAAGAAGCTGGTGATGCCGCTCGGGTCGTAGCCGGCCTTCAGGACGGTCTCGACGGCGAAGGCGTCGGCCTCGCGCTCGGCGTCGCGCCCGAACTGGTTCAGATAGGCCATCGCACCGACGCCCGTCACCAGATCGGCGGCCTGGGCCGCAGCGCCGCCGGCCAGCACGCCCACCCCGATCACCCCGAGCTGCTGGGCGATGCTGGTGTTGCGCTGGGTCCGGTAGTTCTCGGCCACGTGGCGGCAATAGACGTGACCGATCTCGTGGCCCATCACACCGATCAGCTCGCTCACGTTGCGCGCCTTGAGGATCAGCCCGGTGTGCACGTAGACGTTGCCGCCCGGCATGGCGAAGGCGTTCAGCTCGTCGTCGTCGACGACGTAGAAGTCGTACTCGAAGGGCTGCGGACCCATCACGCGCAGCAAGGAGCCGCCGAGGTCCGTCACGTAGTTGAGCACGACCTTGTCGCGCACGAAGTGGAGCTGTGGGCGAATCTTCTGCTCGGCCTGGGCGCCGAGGGCGCGCTCCTCCTCGAAGGTCAACGGCCCGGTCGCGCAGGCCAGCGCGAGGAGCGCGAGCCAGGCGCAGGCGGCGCGCCTACCCGAGCGGCGGCGCACTCGCGCCTCGCTGCTTGCCGAGGGTCTCGATCACGTGCCGCAGGATGGACAGCACCGAGTCGTCGAAGCCCACGTTGTCCACGATCGGCACACCGTGCTCTTCCGCCAGCTCGAGGATGTGGTCCTGGATGCGCAGGATCGCGTCCAGGTTCTCGAGGTAGCGGTGCGGAGGCCGGTGCGCCGCCTTCCGTGCGCGCGCCTCGAAGCGGCTCCGATAGGCCACCGGATCGAGCGTGGCGACCGCCAGGAAGATCAGATGCGCGTCGTTGGCGTAGCGCTCCCGATCGAAGAGCCCCGGCAGGATCGAGACGCCGTCGAGGATCATGTGCGTGTTCTCGGCGATCGAGCGCTCCACCATGGCGCGCACACCGACCGACACCGTGGTCGCCTGGCGGCGGAAGCCTTCGACGACGGGATCGTTCGCCTCTTCGAGACCCGGCACGGCCTGCCAGGCGTCGTAGGACGAGGCGTGGATCGCGGGGGCCAGCTCGGGCGAGAGCATGATGCGCATGACCTGGCGGATCGAATCCGTCGACGTCACGCGGGCGATGCCGAGCCGGTAGGCGACTTCCTGCGCCAGCGCGGTCTTGCCCACACCCGCCGCGCCCGCGAGCAGCAAGATCATCGGCCGCTCGGACTCCTGGAAGGCGCGCCAGGTGCGGTAGCGCCCAGCCACGCGCTCCCCCATGGTGCGTTCGAGCGTCTCGGTCACCAGCGCGCGCAGCTGGTCGCGATCCACCTCGGAGGCGCGGCGCCGCAGCAGCGCGGACTCGAGCTCGCGCGCTACTTCGAAGGCCTGGTCCGGTGCGATGGCGGCGGCGAGCAGGGACTGAGCCAGCACGCCCTTGGAGAAGGGCAGGCGATGACCGGCCTCGACCACGTGGATTACGCGCGGTACCGGCAGCGGCAGATCTTCGAGGTGGCGGCCGGCACCGAGCTCCGCCTCCACCAGCTGCGCGAGCTCGTCGCGCTTGACCAGCCCACGGTCCCGGATCTTCTCGCGGATCCGGTTCGCGACAGCGAAGGCATCCTCGAAGCTCACGCCCCGGGCCATCAGCGAGTGGACCATGATCCCCCGCATGAACGGACGCCGACCGAAGGCGTCCTCGACCTGGATGCCCGCAGATGCGGCCCGCCGGGGTGCCTCGGAAGCCATCGAGCCAAGCTACCGGACGCGCTCGGCGCGAGCGAGACGTGGCGGGGCTCGACCCGGGTTTCACCCGACTCGTAGAATCGACCGCAACTGTGCTGAATAACAACAGGTTTCGATTGACGGGCGAGTCTTCGAGTGGGTACCCTGTGCGCCGGACGACCAGGGGGGCTCGTCGTTGGCTTGCCGGGCAGAGCGGTTCAGCCGTTCGCTGCGGAGTGTGCCGTTGCGACTCCGCGCGACACCCTTGCACAGGCCCGGAGCGGCCGTCCCCTCCCGCCAGCAACCGCATTCGCGCCCGGCTTCCACGCCAGCGCGGTGGGAGGTTCGGCCATGCGCACCATTGCGGTCGTGAACCAGAAGGGTGGCTGCGGAAAGACCACCACGACGGTCAACCTGGCGGGTTGTCTCGCTGTCGCCGGGGATCGGGTGTTGCTCGTGGATATCGATCCTCAGGCGCACTCGACGCTCGCGCTCGGCGTGGATCCGGAGACGCTGCCGGAGAACCTGTACGAGATCCTGGTCGAGCCGATCGGTACGCCCGGCGCCGGACGGCTCGCCGACGTGATCCGGCCCTGGAGCGATCGGCTCCATCTCGCGCCGTCGGGCATCGTGCTGTCCGCGCTCGAGCAGAAGCTCACCGCCGACCGCGCCGAGCAGCGCACCGAACGGCTGGCGGCCGCGCTCGCTCCCGTCGCCGAGCGCTACGACTGGTGTCTGATCGACTGCCCGCCCAACGTAGGCGTGCTCACCTTCAATGCGCTGCGCGCTGCGCGCGAGGTGATCATCCCGCTCGAGACCAGCGACTTCGCCATCCATGGCGTGCAGAAGCTGCTCGAGACGATCGCCCTGCTCACCGAGCGCATCGGTCACGCGCTGCCCGTGCGCATCCTGCCCACGCTCTACGACGGGCGCACGCGCTACGCACGCGAAACGCTGGGGGAGATCCGCGCGCTGTTCGGCGAGCTGTGCTTCGACACCGTGATCCGCTCCAACGTCAAGCTGCGCGAGGCCGCCCGGCGTGGCGAGCCGATCGTCGCCTACGCGCGCTCCGCCAGCGGCGCCCAGGACTACGGATCGCTGGCGATCGAGCTCGCCCTCACGCCGCCGCCCGAGCAAATCGTCACACGGCCGGCTGCCACGCCGGGCGCTGAACGCGAGGTGGTCGTCCACTATCGCGACCCGGCGGCCAGCGATGTCCGCATCGCCGGCGACTTCAACGGCTGGGTGCCCGACAAGAACGTGCGCTCGCTGGTGCAGGCCGAAGGCGTCGAACGAGTGTGGACGAAGATCCTGCACCTGCCGCCCGGCACCTACCACTACCGCTACGTGGTCGACGGCGAGTGGCGCGAGGATCCCGACAATCCGCAGGCAGCGCCGGGGCCGGTCGGCGGACGCAACTCCGTGCTGGTCGTGCGCTAGTGTCCCGTCTCGGAAATTCGTTCGCAGAAGGAGGCGATGGATCGCAGGATCTCATCCGCCGACTTGGTCCAAGCGAAGGGCGTGGGCTGCTGGTTGTTGAGGGCGAGGTAGTCCCGAATC
>Ga0247727_10009925_pt1 | contig 17028 bp, 17 predicted proteins | sample WisWelCaveWW1625_FD_202498 | JGI IMG/M metagenome (GOLD analysis project Ga0247727, IMG submission 202498) | Biofilm microbial communities from Wishing Well Cave, Virginia, United States - WW16-25 | ecosystem: Environmental > Aquatic > Deep subsurface > Groundwater > Cave microbial mat | place...
CCGGGTTCGCGAGCATCGCCCCGCCCTGCACCAGCTGGAAGTTCACGTAGCGCGACGCCTCCCGCTCGAACGCCTTGGCGTGGACGCGCTGCAGGTCGGCCGCCTGCAGCGAGATCGGCGGGAAGGCGAGCTCGGCGAGGAACTGGATGCTGCGCAGCGGGTACACGGACGGACTCCGGAATGCGATCGAGGGCGCGGCATTATCGGCGGCGGCCGCCGGCGAGCAACCGCAGGGCGATCCAGGGCACGAGCACCGACCCGACCTGCAGCAGCGCGAGCGCGCCGACGACCGCGTCCTGCGCCCAGTGGACGAGCGAGTAGATGCGGTTCGTGAGCATCTCCTGCGCGCCGGGGATCAGGACGATCGCGTCGAACTCGCGGAGCGAGAGAGCGAGCGCGAGGATCGCGACCGCCGCCATGCCCGGCGCGAGGAGCGGCAGGGAGATGCGTGCGAAGCGGCGCGCGGCGCCGATCGGCGCGAGCACGCCTGCTTCCTCGATCTCGGGCGCGAGCCGGCCCCAATTCGCGGCGAGTCCCAGCACGGCGACCGGCAGGAAGCGCGACGCGAGCGTGAGCGAGACGAGACCCCAGCCGCGGTAGATGCGGTCGAGCAGCCCGCCGTCGCCAAGGAATAGCTGCTCGTGGGCCATGCCGATCAACAGGCTCGGGAAGGCGAGCGGGAGCAGGACGAGCGCCCGCTGCGCGTAGCGCGCGCGGCGCGACCGCATGAGGGCGCGAGCCGGCCCGATCGCGGCGAGCAGCAGCAGCAGGACGGCGCCGGCGGCGTTGCGCAGCGAACGGAGCGCGTCGGGCGCGTAGCGGGCGAGCGCGGTCTTGACCGGCGACTGCTGGCGGTAGATCGAGAGGTCGACTGTCGGAGGCGGCGGCGCCGCGGCCGTCGCGGCGGGAGACGCCGGATCGGGAACGGCGGGCGCGGCGAGCGACGGAGCCGGCCCCGGACGCTTCGTCGCCATGCGCGTCAGCGCAGCGATCGGCACGACGGCGGTAACGGCGACGACGCCGAGCAGGAAGAGGTGGGCGAGCGGCGCCAGCTTCCCGAGCCGGAAGGGGCGCGGCGCGACGTGGCTGCCCGAGATCGACGCGAGGCTGCGCGACCGCTCGCCGCGCGCGAGAAGCAGGAGCGCGACCGCCGAGATCACGACGAGCGGCAGCGCCGTCGCCGTCGCCAGCATCGGATCGGAGGCGCGCGCGAAGGCTCCGTAGACCTCGGTGGCGAAGACCTGGAACGACGTCTCGCCCTTCACGGCGAAGCTGAAGAAGTCGGGCACCACGAAGTCGGAGATCGAGAAGACGAAGACGAGCAGCGCGGCCGCCACGATCCCGCCGCGCGCGAGCGGCAGCGTCACGCGCAGCAGGGCGCGCCCCTCGCCGAGCATCAGCCGTCCCGCATCCTCGGCGTCGGCGTCGAGCTCGCGGAACGCTCGCGCCGAGAGCAGGACGACGACGGGGAAGAGAGCGCTGCTCAGGATGAAGAGGATCGCCGGCAGGCCGTGCATCGGGACGACCTGCACCCACGCGATGCCGGACAGGTAGGGCGGGAGGAGCAGCGGGACCAGGACGAGCGCCTCGTAGGCGCGCCGCAGCTTGAGCTCCGTGCGGCTCACGAGGAAGCCGAACGGCAGTCCGACGAGCGCGGTCACCACGACGACGAGCGCGCCGAGCTCGAGGCTGTTCCAGAGCGTCGCTCGGCGCGCGACCGCCTCCTCGCTCGATCCGAGGACGCGCGCGTAGGCCGCGAGCGAGAAGGCGCCGTGGTCGGGGAAGAACGACCGGCCGATCAGGTAGACCACCGGCCCGCAGGTGAGCAGCAGGAACGGGAGCCAGAGCAGCAGACGCTTCAGCCGGGCGGCAGCGTGGACGTTCATGCCTCGTCGCTCGAGCGCCCCCGCCCGAAGCGGACGCGATCCTAGCGGCCGTCAGTCGATTTCGGCGGCGCTCGTGATCACGCGGTCGACCAGGCCGTAGTCGACCGACTCGTTCGAGGTGAGCCAGAAGTCGCGGCTGCAGTCGGCCTTGATCTTGGCTGCCGGGCGCCCGGTCTCCTCCTCGACGATCTTGTTGTAGCGGGCGCGGATCCGCTCGATCTCGTTGGCGGTGATCTCGACGTCGCTCGCCGCCCCCATCATCTGCATCGAGGGCTGGTGGAGCAGGAAGCGCGAGTTGGGCAGCGAGAAGCGCATCCCCTTGCGGCCGCCGAGGAAGATCGGCACCGCCGCCGAGGCGGCGAGCCCGGCGCAGATCGTCCGGATCGGCGACCGGACGAAGCGCATCACGTCGTAGATGGCGAAGCCGCTGTCGGCGTCGCCGCCGGGCGAGTTGACGACCACCGTGATCGGCCGCTCGCGCTCCTTGCCGTCGAGCAGCAGCAGCGCCGAGCAGGCGCGCTCCATCAGCGTTCGGTCGACCACGCGCGCGATCACGATGATCCGCTGTTTGAGCAGGAGGCGGAGCGCCGGCGGCATCGGCGGCCGCTTCTTGCGCTCGCCTTCGGGAGCGTCGGGGGGCTCAGGGGTCAGGACCAGCTCCTCCGCGTGGCGCACGCTCGATCCTCCAGTCGCTCGCCGATGGCGAAGCGGGGCAGGATACCCGACCACGCGCATCGGCCACGCGGCCGGTCCGGCTCAAGCTCCGCGCCTCGAAAGGGCTTCGCAGCGCAGCTAAGCTCCCCGGCCCTTCGCGGGCTCGACCTCCTGGCCCAGGGAGCGCCATGCAGCCTCTCGCCAAGCTGATCTGGATGGACGGCCGGCTCAGACCTTGGGAGGAGGCGCGCGTCCACGTGATGGCGCACACGCTCCACTACGGGGTCGGCGTATTCGAAGGAGTGCGCTGCTACGCGCAGGAATCGGGGCTGCCCGCCATCTTCCGGCTCGGCGACCACGTCGACCGGCTGATCGACTCGGCACGCTGCGTCGGCATGGAGCTCCCGTTCACGCGCGACGCGCTGCTCGAGGCGTGCCGCGTCACCGTCCGCGAGAACGGCTTCTCCGACTGCTACCTCCGGCCGATCGCGCTCCACGCCGACGGCGAGCCGGGGCTCGGCGCCGTCAACCCGGTCTCGGTCGCGGTCGCCGCCTTCGCGTGGGGCGCCTACCTCGGGCGCGAGGGGATGGAGAAGGGGATCTGCGCCACGCTCTCGTCGTGGGTGCGCCATCACGCCGGCTCGGCGATGCACCGCGCCAAGATCTCGGGCCAGTACACCGCCTCGGTCCTCGCCAAGCGGCTGGCGAAGTCGAACGGCTTCGACGAAGCGATCTTCTGCGACCCCGCGGGCTACGTCTGCGAGGGGACGGGCGAGAACCTCTTCCTCGTCCGCCGCGGCGTCCTCAAGACCCCGCCGGCCCACGCGGCGATCCTGCCGGGCATCACGCGCGACAGCGTCCTCTCGATGGCGCGGGCGATGGGCGGCGAGCTCAAGCTCGAGGTCCGCGAGGAGCCCTTCGCCCGCGACGAGCTCTTCCTCGCCGACGAGCTCTTCTTCACCGGCACCGCCGCCGAGATCACGCCGATCCGCGAGGTCGACCACCGGACGATCGGCGCCGGACAGCGCGGCCCGGTGACCGAGGCGCTCCAGCGCGCCTTCTTCCGCGCCGTGCGCGGCGAGGAGCCGGCCTGGCGCTCCTGGCTCGCGCCGGTGAGCTGAGGCGCCGGTCGCAGCTTTGGCGCCCGATCCGCAAGACGCGGCGCGACCTCCTCCGCCGACGATCTTCGTCAGCGCTGGCGACACGTCGGGCGACGACCACGCGGCGACGCTCGTGCGGGCGCTGCGCTCGCTGCGGCCCGACGCCCGCTTCGTCGGCTTCGGCGGCCGGGCGCTGCGCGCCGAAGGCGTCGAGCTCCTCGAGCCGCTCGCCGAGAACCCGGTCATGGGCTTCGCGCGCGTGCTGCCTGCGATCGGCCGTTTCGTCCGGCTGCTGAATGGTGCCGATCGTTTTTTCGCCGCGACGCCGCCCTCGCTCGTCGTGCCGGTCGACTATCCCGGCTTCAACGTGCGCCTCGCCCGCCTGGCGAAGCGGCGCGGGATCCCGACCGCCTACTACATCTGCCCGCAGTACTGGGCGTGGGCGCCTTGGCGCGTCGGCCGCTTCGCCCGCTCGGTCGACCTCGGGCTGACGATCCTGCCGTTCGAGGCGGGCTTCCTCGCGCGCCACGGCGTGCGAGCGCTCCACGTCGGCCATCCGCTCGCCGACCGGCTCGTGTCGGCGCGCGCGGCGGACGACGACGCCGACGCTCTCGCCCTGCTTCCGGGCAGCCGCCGCCTCGAGATCGAGCATCTGCTCGGCTGGCAGCTTCGCGCCGCGCAGCGCCTCGCTGCCGCGACCGGCCGGCCGATCCGCTGCGTCTCGACCCACCCGCGCCAGGAGGCGCGCGATGCGATCGCCGCCGCCGCTCGCGCCGCCGGCGTGAAGCTCGAAGTGAGCGACCGGCCGCTGCCGCAGCTTCTTCGCGAGTGCCGCGCCGCGCTCGTCGCCTCCGGCACGGCGACGCTCGAGTGCGCGCTCCTGCGCGTCCCTTCCGTCATCGTCTACCACGTCAACCGCTTCATGCTGCGCGCGTCGCGCTTCGTGCTGACGAGTCCCTTCATCGGGCTGCCGAACCTGCTCGCCGGCCGCGAGCTCTTTCCGGAGCACCTCGCGGTCGACGTCGACGAAGAGCGGCTCGCCGCCGACCTCGCGTCGCTCTGGAACGACGGCGACACTCGTGAAGGCTGTCTGCGCGGGCTCGACGAGCTCCGTCGCCGCGTCCTGGTCCCGGGCGCCGCCGAGAAGGCGGCCGCGGCGATCGTCGAGCTGCTGCGCTGACGGTCAGCGGTCGCCGCTCTTGGAGGGTGGTGGCGGCGGCGGCGGCGGCGGTGGCGGCTCGAACCAGAGGACGACGCGCACTCGTCGCGGGAGGCCGCCGGCCTCGCCCGGCACGGCGCGATCGGCCGCCTTGGACGCTCGCGACTCGCTCGCCTTCTCTGCCGGCGCTGGCGCGTCGCTGCGCGCCGGCGCCTCGCGCGACCTCTCCGCGAGCCGCGGCGCGCGCGACGCGTCGCCGGCTCGGCGCAGCCATTCATCGGCGTCGACCGATCGGGCCGGCTTGCTCGCCGCCTTCAGCGCGGCGAGGAGCTCGTCGAGCTCCGCCGGCGCGACGTCGACGACGGCCACGGTCTGGCCGACGGCGGCCACGTCGGCTCGAGCTCTGAGCCATTCGGCCACGAGCACCGCGTCGGCCGGCGCGATCAGGAACGCGACCTCGGGCGGCGCGAAGCGCTCGCCCTCGAGCTTGCGCGCGTCCTTCGCCAGATCGAGGCGCGATTCGACCCTCGCCGCGTCCGCCTCGAGCAGCGCGAGCGCCTCGCCGGGAGTCGCCGCCTCGCGCAGGAGCCTCTCCGTCTCGGCAGCGAGCTTGGAGTCCGCCTCGCCGTCGGCGAGCTGCTCCAGAGACTTCTCGACCACGGCGTCCGGCGCGGCGGCGGCAGGCGGCTCGTGCGGCGACGACGCGATCGCACCGTCGCGCGGCGGCGGCTCGACGCCGTCGCGCATCGCCCGGACGCCGACCACGATCAGGAGCGCCGCCGCCGCGGCCAGCGGCTGCCACCAGCGGCGGACGAGGGAGATCCGCGTCACGGTCGCCGGCTCGAGCCTGGCGAGCGTCGTCTCCTTGAAGCCCTTCGGGGCCGCGGGCGCCTGCAGCGTTCGCAGCCGATGAGCGACGCTCCGCGCCGCCTCGACCTTCGCGCGGCAGGCGGCGCAGACCGCGAGGTGGGCGTCGAGCTCGCGCCGCTCGTCGGCGGCGAGCTCGTCGTCGATCGCCAGCCAGACCTGCTCCTCGAATCGCTCGCAGCTCACGGCCTCACTCCCCGCCGCCGCGGAAGCCGGTGCCGCCGAGCCGGCTCGAGAGCTCCTCGCGCGCCCGCGCCAGCCGCGAGCGGACCGTGCCGATCGGGACATCGAGTAGCTGCGCGATCTCCTCGTAGCTCCGCCCCTCGACGTCGCGCAGGAGGACGACGACGCGGCGCGTCTCGTCGAGCTCGTGAAACGCCGCGCGCAGCCGCGCGAGCAGCTCCGAGTCGGAGGCCATCTCGTCGGGACGGCGCGCCGGCGACGGCAGCTCGAGCCGCGGCCCCTCGTCGTCGCGCGACGCTCCCAGCGAGAACTGCCGCCGGCGCGCACGCCCCGCCAGGCTCGACTCGCGGTTGAGATGGAGGTTGAGCACGATGCGGTGCATCCAGGTCGAGAAGGCCGCGTCGCCGCGGAAGCCGGCGAGCCCGCGCAGCGCGCGCAGGAACGCCTCCTGCGCCAGCTCCTCGGCCTGATCGTCGTCGCCCTTGCAGAGGTGGGCGGCGAGGCGAAAGACGCGGTCCTGATGGCGCTCGATCAACCAGCCGAAGGCCTCCCGGTCGCCGCCGCGTGCGCGGGCGAGGACGGCCGCCTCCTCGGCGAGCGTCTCGCTCGGTGCCGGCGAGAGGGCGGCCTTGGATCGGGAGAGGGTCATCGGGTTCCGCCGGCGGTCTCCCGAGGCCGCGCTCGAAAACTAGTTCCCGACGCGGCGCGCGCGCACCCGGCCGTCGCGCACTTCGAGGAGGTAGTCGCCATCGGCGAGCTTCGGCCAGCCGCCGGCCGGGACATCGGGCGTCGCGGCAGATGCCGCGGCCGGAGGCGCGGAAGCGAGCGGCGAGATGGCGCGCGGCGCGGCGGCCTCCACGACTTCGATCCCGCGCGCGAACGCGAGATCGCGCGCCGCCGGAGTCACGATCGTGTCGCGGTCGAGAAGGATCTTCGCTCCGGCCGCGAGGCGCGCGACGTCGCGCTCCGTGATCAGACGCCTGGTCCGCTTCCCCCCGCCGCTCATGCGAGCCACAGGTCGAGGTCGCGGTGCGGCTGCGCCAGCACGACCTCGGCGACCAGGTGGTTGCGCGAGCGCGCGAAGCCGGCGGCGGCGTGGACCGCGGCGCGCACCTGCGAGACCTCGCCGCCGCAGACGAAGAACGACTTGCCGCCCAGCCCGACGGCGGCGCGGATCGTCACGAGGTCGACCTCGGCCGTCTTCACCGCGACGTCGGCGGCGACCAGCAGCGTCGCCACGGTCGCGCACTCGACCACGCCCGCCGCGTCGAAGCGGACCTTCCGGCCCGCCGAGCCAAGCGCCACCACGACGGCGGGATCGGCCTGCGGGAGCAGCAGCGTGTCGAGCGGCGGCTGCGAGAGCCCCTCGCTGCCCGCCCGCAGCGCCGAGGTGACCGCCGCGACCTCGCCGGCGAAGAGCACGAGCTGCTTGCCCGGGCTCGCCGGCCGGCAGAGCAGCAGCCGCACCGGCGCCGCCTTGACCACCCGATCGGCGGCGGCGAATCCCTCCGCGATGCTGCCGATCTCGAGCAGCCCGAGCGCCGGGCCGGCCGAAGACGCCGACGCGTCGAGATCGTCGAAGGACGGCTTCATCCGCGCGGCTCCCCGCCCTCGCGTCCGCTGAGCGAGGAGAGCGCCCGCTCGGCGGCGCGCGCCGCCTGCTCGATCTCCGCCTCGCCGCCGCCGAGGTAGACGCGGCCGAAGGCGCCGAAGGCCCGCATCTCGAGCAGCTTCACCGGCGAGGCCTTCTCCGCCTCGTTGGCGGCGAGCGCCGCGTAGCCGGCCGGCTCGACCTCGAGGATGTAGAGCGTCTCGCCGCCGAGCAGCATCATCCCGTGGCGCTCGCGGTTGATGAGCATCGTCTGGTGGTCGTCGACCCGCGTGATGATCTCCGACGAATGGACGCGCGGCTTGCGCCTTCCCGCCTCGTCGGTGCCGAGGAAGTCGAGGATGCGCTGGCCGGACTGACGAATCTCGCTCTGCGATTCGGAGTGGAGCTCGAGCAGGCCGAAGGCGCGCTCGACGATCTGCATGCCCGGCTTCACGTCGTTGCCCTTGAGGGCGAGGTCGGTGATCCGGTTGATGGCGATGCCCGGCGCGATCTCGACGTAGAGCGCCGCCTGCCCGGCGACGGGCAGGTAGCCGCGCGCGACGGTCGCCACGAACGAGGCGAACTGCGGCTGCATGCGGTCGAGGAAGACGAAGGAGCGGAGGTCGACGCCGCGCGCGTTCTGCATGGAGCTTCGCCGCCGGCGGCGTCAGCTCTCGGCCGGCGGCGCGGGCGGCGGCGGCAGGATCTGCTCGACCTCTTCGTGCGGCCGCGGGATCACGTGGACGGCGATCAGCTCGCCCACCCGCTGAGCCGCCGCGGCGCCGGCGTCGGTCGCGGCCTTCACCGCGCCCACGTCGCCGCGCACGAGCACGGTGACCAGCCCCCCGCCGACCTTCTCGCGGCCGAGCAGCGTCACCTTCGCCGCCTTGACCATCGCGTCGGCCGCCTCGATGGCCGCCACGAGTCCCTTCGTCTCGATCATCCCGAGCGCGATCTGCTGCATGTTGTCTCGCTCTCTTAAGTCGCGGGACGCGGCGCCAGGTCGGCGCCGCCTCGCCGCGATCCGCTAGTCCTTCATTTCCTGCGCGGCGGCGCCGGCCAGCTCCGGAAGGCCGCGGCCGAGCCGTGGAACGACGGCGGCGCCGCACGAGCCGCCATGCCGGCCGCGACGACCTCCCGCTCCTTCCTCCGCTTCGCCTCCTGCTCGACGAACCCCGGCTTCCCCCACGCCAGCCGCTTCACGAGGAGCAGGTGCTCCGCCGTGATGTTGTCCGACGTGATGTTGCCGCCGAACGCCCCGCACCCGAGCGTCATCGACGGCTTGAGCCAGGTCGACAGGCCGACCGCGCCGTGGCTCGCGCCGGTGTTGACGAGGATGCGGTGGGTCGGCTTCTCGAACGCGAACTGCCAGACGATCTCGTCGTTGCGCGAGTGGATCGTGAGCGTGTGGCCGGCGCCGCCAAACTCGAGGATCTCGATGCAGCGCTCGCAGCCCTCCCGCCAGTCCTTGACGGTGTAGAGCGCCAGGATCGGCGCCAGCTTCTCGATCGAGAGCGGATGGTCCCAGCCGACGCCCTCTTCCTCGGCGAGGAGGACGGTCGTCTCCTTCGGCACGGCGAAGCCGGCCATCTCGGCGATCTGCCAGGGGTAGAGCCCGACGATCGCCGGATTGAGCGCGCGCCCCTTCACGACGATCCGCGCCAGCTTCCCCTTCTCCTCGGGCGAGCAGAGATGAGCGTCGCGCCCGCGAAACGCCGCGACCACGGCCTCCTTGATCGAGGCGTCGACGACCACCGACTGTTCCGAGCAGCAGAGCGTCCCGTTGTCGAAGACCTGGCTCTGGACGATCGCCTCGACCGCCAGCTCGACGTCGGCGCTCTTCTCGATGTAGGCGGGGGCGTTCCCGGGGCCCACGCCGAACGCAGGCTTGCCGCAGCTGTAGGCGGCGCGCACGAGTCCCGGGCCGCCGGTCGCAAGGATCAGCGCCGTCTCTCGCGCGCGCATCGCCGCCTCGGTCCCCTCGAGCGTGAGCTTCGAGAGGGCGATCACGACGTCCGGCGGCGCGCCGGCGCGGCTCGCCGCCTCCGACGCGATCCGCGCCACCTCTCCGATGCAGCGGACGGCGCGCGGATGGGGCGAGAGGACGATCGAGTTGCGGGTCTTGAGCGCGATCAGGATCTTGAAGATCGCGGTCGAGGTCGGGTTCGTGACCGGGATGATCCCGACCACGACGCCGTAGGGCTCGGCGATCTCGTAGAGGCGCCGCTCGTCGTCGCGGCGGACGACGCCCACCGTCTTGAGATCCCGGATCGATTCCCAGACGTCGACGGCGGCGAAGAGGTTCTTGCGCGCCTTGCTGCGCGCGTCGCCGAAGCCGGTCTCCTCGCAGGCGAGCCGGCCGAGGCGATCGGCGTTCGTCTTCATCGCGCCGACGACCGCCTCGCAGACCCGGTCGACCTTGGCCTGGTCGGCGCGCTTCCACGCCTCCTGCGCCCTCGCCGACCGGCGCACGGCATCGCGCGCTTCCTGGATCGAGACGAGGTCCGCGTCCGCCACCATGAAGCGCGGGATCATAGCGCGACGTCCCGCACCGGGACGGCGGCCGTCTTCGCGTCGAACGGATCGACGAGGTCGCGCATCGGATAGAGGAAAGGCTCGCCGTCGCGCCGCGAGCGCGCCGCCGCGACCACGATCCCGAGCAGCACGAACGACGAGAGCACCGACGAGCCGCCCTGGCTGACGAAGGGCAGCGGGATCCCCGCGACCGGGAGCAGGCCGGAGGCCATCGCCACGTTGGCGAAGGCCTGGGTGACGAAGCAGGCGGCGGCCCCCACGCTCACGAGCTGGCTGAAGCGGTCGCGCGTCCCCGCCGCGACCGACAGGAGCGAGAGCCCGAGCAGCAGGAAGAGCGCGAGCACCAGGACGCTCCCCGCGAGCCCCCACTCCTCGCCGATGACCGCGAAGACGAAGTCGGTGTGGCGCGCCGGCAGATAGGAGAGGCGGTTGAGCGGCCCCTGCCCGAGCCCCTTGCCCGACCATCCCCCCGAGCCGATCGACGTCTGCGCGCAGTGCGACTGGTAGCCCGACCCGCGCTTGTGATCGACGATGTCGCGCTCGAGGCGCGCGGCGCTCTCGCCGTCGCCGGCGCGCCGCGCCGATGCCGCCTGCGCCGACAGCTCGGGCACCGACTCGAGGAAGGTCCGCACGCGCTCCTTCTGGTAGTCGGCGAGGAACGGCGAGAAGTAGGCGGCCGGCACGAGCACCGCGACCAGCAGCGCGCCGCCGACGTAGTGGAGTGCGCGCGCGCCCGCGGCCCAGAGCATCGCGGCGAGGATCGGCAGCAGCAGCAGCGCCGTGGCGAGGTCGGGCTCGAGCCGGATCAGCGCGACCGGCAGCAGCGTCAGGAGGAACGGGACGACGAGCTCGCGCAGCCGCCGCGGCGCCGGACGGAACTCGAGCCACCGCGCCAGCCCGAGCACCAGCAGCGGCTTCACGAGCTCGCTCGGCTGGATCAGGAAGTCGGCCGGCCCCCGGAACCAGCGGCGCGCCCCTCCCACCTCGACGCCCGCGATCAGGACCACGACGAGCGCGAGGAGGCCGGCGAAGTAGAGCGGGAAGGAGAGCCGCGCGAGTCGGCGATGGGCCAGCGCGCCGAAGAGCAGGAGCGCCGGCAGCGACGCCGCGACGACGAGGAGCTGGCGCCGCTCGAGTCCGTCGACGTGCGTTCCGGCGGTGCTCGAGCGGACGAAGAGGAGGCCGAGCGCGACCAGCAGCCCGGAGAGGATCGGGACCGGCCAGGGAATCTCGAGAAGTCGCCGCCGACTCACCGGCCGCTCTCCGATGGCAGCGGCGGGGGCAGCGGCAGCGGCCCCGCCGAGGGCGGCGAGCTCGACGCCCTTCGTGCGCTCGCGGCCACCTCGGCGAAGGCGGGATCGTTCAGCAGGTCGAGCAGCAGCGGCGCGGCCGCGTCGCCGCCGTGGCGGCCGGTGCGCTCGAGGAAGATGGCGAAGGCGTAGCGCGGCGCGCCGCTCGGAAAGAAGCCGACGAACCAGGAGTGGTCGGCTGCGCTCGTGCGGCCCCACTGCTCGGGCGTCCCGGTCTTCGTGGCGAGGTCGAAGCCGGTCAGGTCGGCGAGATCGTCGGGCCCGGCCGTCCCGCCCGCCTCCGTCACCTCGCGCATCGCCGCGACCACGACGCTCCACGCCCGCTCGCTGATCGGGAGCTCGACCGGATCGGGCCGGCTCGGCTCCTCGCCGCCGATCCGTTCGATCAGGGTGGGCGGCCGGTAGCGCCGCGTCGCGAGCGCTCCGATCGCGGCGGCCATCTGCAGGGGCGTCGCGTCGACCTTGCCCTGCCCCATTCCGAGCAGCATCAGGTTGCGCCCGCCCGGCTCGCGCTCGGCGTTCCCGGCGACTTCCAGGGAGAGGCCGCCGATCTCGCTCCCGTCGGCGAGCCGCGCGCCGGCGAAGCCGGTGCGCCGTCCCAGTCCGACCAGCCGCAGCCACTCGACCATGCGCGCCGACCCGGCGGCCGCCGCCACGTGGGCGAAGTAGTGGTTGCACGACTTGACGAGCGCGCGGTGGAGGTCGATCGAGCCGTGCTCGCCTTCGCAGCGGATCGGCTTGGAGTCGCCCGGCGCGAAGAGGCGGTCCTTCGTGCACTCGAACTCGGTCGACGACGCGATCACGCCGCCGCTCAGCGCGAGCACCGCGACGATCGGCTTGATCGACGAGCCCGGCGGTGGCGGCAGATAGGGGCGCCACGCCCGGGGATGGAGCGGCCGCGTCGTCGCGTCGGCCGCGAGCAAGTCGTAGCGGGCCGCGATCTCCTCGCGCGACGGCGCCGGGTTCGACGCGACCACCCGCACCTTCATCTCCGGCAGCTCGAGCAGGACGAACGCCCCGGCGTAGACGCGCCGCGGTCCGTCGCGGCTCTCGGGCACGCCGCGGGCGAGCGCCGCCTCGGCCGCGCGCTGCAGAGCGACGTCGAGCGTGATCTTCAGGTCGCGGCCGGCCTGCGGCTCGACGAGCTCAATGACGCGCGGCTCGCCGCCCTGACGTTGCGCCTCGACGCGGCGGAAGCCGCGCCGTCCGCGCAGCAGCGGCTCGAAGAGCGCCTCGAGCCCCTCGCGTCCGATCTCCTCGTCGGGCCGGATCCCCTCGGTGCGCAGCAGGAGGTCGATCTCCTGCAGCCGCTGCGACTGCTCGATCGTGGGGAAGGGCTCGAGCGAGAGCAGGTCGCGCTCCTCGCGCCACGCGTCGAGCGCCGCGAGGTCGCTCTCGGACGGCGGCCCGACCCTCCCGACGATCTGCGGGCAGACGCCGTTCGCGGCGGGATAGACGCGCCGCGACGGCTCGCTCACGACGAGTCCGGGGAACCGCCGCGGATCGGAGGCGAGGTCGAGGGCCGCCGCGTGCGCGACGTTCCGGACGAGCGCCGCGCTGCGGTCGTCGAGTTCCTTGTGCAGCTCGCGCTCGCACTGGTAGAGGCGTTCGCTGCGATCGCGGCGCTTCAGCAGCGCGACGACGCGGGCGTCGGTCGCGCGGATCGAGTCGTCGATGCGCAGCGCGAGCTCGCCCCGCTCGAGCTCGACCGCGCGCTCGAGGCCGGCGAGTGCGGCCGACTCGGCGGCGACGCTCGCGAGGATCGCGTCGCGCTCCTCTCGAAGCCGCGGGCAGAAGAGCGCGTCCGAAGGCGCCGAGCGCAGCCGCTCGACGAGCCCCTTGGTCGAACGCTCGCCCGTGAGCCACGCGGCATAGGTGAGGAGATCGGCGCGGCGCGCGCCCGGCTCGAGCCGCTTCAACTCACCGACCGTGAGCTCGGCGAAGGGATCGAGCGCGGAGCCCGGAGCCGCGAGCACGTCGAGGAGCGGGCGGCGGCCGCCGCTCAGGAGTTGATCGACCGCGAGCAGCCGTCCGGCCGTCGAGTTCTTGCGGAACGGCCCGAAGACGAACTCGAGGTCGAACGTCGTCCGGGTCGCGGCGATTTGCCGGCCGCGACCGTCGAGGATGGCGCCGCGGCGGAACGGGATCGACTCGGCGCGCGTGCGCGCCTTGACCGCCTCCTGCTCCCAGAAGTCGCGCTCGACGACCTGGAGCTCGCAGAGTCGCCACGCGACGCACAGCGCCGCGAGAAGGAACGCGATCGCGATCTGCACGAGCCGCGAACGGACGTCCATGCGCTCCCCAACCGCGCGCGGTCCGGCTCACGAAGGCGGCGGGCCGCCCGTGGTGCCGCGCAGCACGACCAGCCGGCGCACGCTCCACCGCGCCATTCGGAGGAACCCCACCCCGGCGAGCGCGAGTATCGGCGCCGCGGCCACCGTGAGCAACGGCGTCGTCGCGCACGCCTGGCTCCACGGCAGCTTCGCGGTGAGCTTGAGCCACGCATGGAGCTCCCTCCCGATCGCCAGCGCGAGCGAGGCGGTGAGGGCAAAGAGCGCCCGCGTCGTCGAGCTCTCGAGGAAGACGAAGGCGCGCGCCGGCACGAGCAGCGTCGCGGCGAGGCCGCCCCCGAGGAGGAAGACGCCCACCGGCTCGATCGAGCAGGTCGAGGCGCCGAGCAGGAGCCCGAGGCAGCGCGCGCCGAGCTGCTTCGAGCTCGACCCGGCGAGCAGCAGCGCGAGCGCGAGTGCCGCGAGGTCGGGCGAGGCGCCGACCTGTCGACGCAGCGCGATCTCGGCGATCCCGAGCACGACGCCGACGGCGAGCGCGATGAGGAGGTTCATTCTCTCTCGCCCCACGCGCCCGGCGGCCGGTGGACGACGACGGCCTCCGCCGCAGCCGGCCCCGCCGTCAGGAACCAGCCCAGGTCGTCCCGATGGAGCGTGCCGACGAGCAGCCCTTCCGGCACTCCTTCCGGTCCCGGCGCGGTCACGACGACGGCGCCGTCGCAGTCGGCGAACGGAGGCGCGGCCTCGAGCCGGACGTCGGCGCCGCGCACCTCGGCGGTCGAGAGTGCGAAGGCGCGAATCTCTCCGCGGGAGATCACGAGCACCGGACAGGTGAGTCCCGGATCGCGCACCGTCCGCACGATCGAAGCGCCCCAGCCGGCGCGGACGACGCGGCCGATCCACCACGGACCGGCCGACACGGCGCACCCCTCGACGACGCCCGATTCGCGCCCCTTCGGCAGCAGGAGTCCGTCGCGGCGCGCATCGACCAGGGCTTCGTGGCGCGCCTCGGCGGCGAGCGGGACGAAGCTCGCTTCCGATGGACCGGGAAAGCCGGGCGGGTGGCGGATCGCCAGCTCGGCGAGCTCGGCAAGCGGCGTGAGCGGAGCGACGCGCCAGTCGTCGCGGTCGCTGCCGCGCGGCGCGTCGCCGCGGACGATGCGGCCGAGCAGCGCGCCGCCGACGATGCGCGTGACCGCGCCGCCGGTCGGCGCGAGCGGATCGATCGCCCACGCGAGGTCGCCCTCCTCGATGGCGACGTCCCGATCGGCGTAGGCGACGCGCAGGAGCTCGCTGCCGTCGCCGAGCGCGAGGAAGCGCGCCTCGCGCTTTCCGGGTGCGCCGGCGCAGGCGGAAAGCCGCGTCCCCTTCGCGCGCAGCGGGACGATTCGCGGCCGATCGTCGCTCGCGGAAGAAGAGGTGAAGCCGACGAGCTCGCGGCCGTGGAACGCCGGCTCGCCGGGAGGGAGCGGACCGGCGCTCGCCACCGAGAGCGACGAAGGCGAGCGGACCCGGCCGAGCGTCACGCCGCAGAAGCGGCCGTCGCGCTGCCACCCTTCCGACGAGTCGGGGATCACGCGCGCGCGCGCGGTGGCGAGCAGCTCGACGATGAAACGGTCAGGCGAACGGTCGGGCCCGCCCGCGGGCGGCTGCGCCGCCTGCGCCACCCGGCGCCACGCCATCGGATCGACGAGCCGGCGCGCCGTGAGGAGGCCCCCTTCGAGCACCGAGAGCGCCTCGCGGACGGCCGGCTGCGGCAGGAGCGAGGCGACGCCCGCGATCAGGAGCGCGGCCGGCCACCGCTGCGGGCGCGCCTCCAAGTCCCGTGAGGCCATCGGAGGCTCCTCCCCGCGGGCGAGACGCTCAGTTGTCGTCGCCGCTCGGCAGGACCTGGCTGTACAGGTGGAGCTGGCTCAGGAACTCGAAGGTGCCGCGCGCGACGCAGGTGAGCGGGTCGTCGGCGAGCTTCACCGGGAGCTGGATCGCCTCCTGGATCGCCACGTCCATCTTGCGCAGGAGCGCCCCGCCGCCGGCGAGCACGATGCCGGTCCGGACGAGGTCGGCCGAGAGTTCCGGCGGCGTCCGCTCGAGCGTGCGGCGGACCGCCGAGATGATCTGGCGCACCGGCTCGCTCAGCGCGTCGCGCACCTCGTCGGAGCGGACCATCGTGCGGCGCGGCAGGCCGGTGATGGTGTCGCGGCCGGCGACCTCCATCTCGAGCTCCTGCTCGAGCTTCGCGGCCGAGCCGATCTCGATCTTCACCCGCTCGGACGTCGGCTCGCCGATCATCAGGTTGTGCTCGCGCCGCATGTACTCGCAGATGGCGGCGTCGAACTCGTCGCCCGCGACGCGGATCGACTCGGCGTGGACGAGGCCGAAGAGCGAGACGACGGCGACCTCGGTCGTGCCGCCGCCGATGTCGACGATCATGCTCGCCACCGGCTCGGCGATCGGGAGGCCGGCGCCGATGCCGGCGGCGATCGGCTCCTCGACGAGGTAGACCTTGCGGGCGCCGGCGCGCTCGGCCGAGTTGATGACGGCGCGGCGCTCGACCGCGGTGATGCCCGACGGGATCGAGACGACGATGCGCGGGCGCACGAAGTTGCGGCCCTTGTGCACCTTGCGGATGAAATAACGCAGCATCTTCTCGGTGATCTCGAAGTCGGCGATGACGCCGTTGCGCAGCGGCCGGATCGCCTCGATGTTGCCCGGCGTCTTGCCGAGCATCTCCTTGGCGGCGAGCCCGACCGCGTTGCCGTCGAGGAGGACCTCGTTCGTCCCTTTGCGGACGGCGACCACCGAGGGCTCGGAGATGACGATCCCCTGGTCCTTGATGCAGACCAGCGTGTTCGCCGTCCCGAGGTCGATCCCCATGTCGTGCGAGAACCGTCCGATCAGCCACTCGAGCGGACGAAGAAACGCCTGACTCATGGGCCCCCCCGCCGTTGAATCCCGTTGCCCCACTCGCACGAGCCCCGACGTGTTTGCGCGCGTCGGCCGTTGCGATCGTCGTTCGGACCGGACGTGAACGCGGGCCGCTGTCCCGCCGGACAGTGGCCCGCGAATCCGCTTCGACTCTGGGAACCGCCGGCCCGGTCGGCCGGCCATTAAACCTCGCGAGTCGTCAGGCGAACAGGCCCGTCCCGAGGTACTTGCTCATGATCAGCTGCGCGACGATGACGCCGACCAGCAGCGCGAGGAACGTCACGAAGGCGAGACCGCCCGCGAGATCCATCTCTTTCGCCGGAGTCGCTTCGGACTCGAGGTCCTTCACCTCGTCCATCTTTCCTGCCGTCGTGCGCCTGGCCATTGCGAGCTCCTCAGATCACCGCGGTGCTCAAGCCCTTGACTGCCGGTGGACCGTCGACGCCGCGCTCACAGCCTCGTCGTCGCGTTGTCCATCGCCTGGAACTCCAGGCCGCCCTTGTTCTTGATCCGGATGCGGGCGGTGCACG
>Ga0247727_10009926_pt1 | contig 17028 bp, 19 predicted proteins | sample WisWelCaveWW1625_FD_202498 | JGI IMG/M metagenome (GOLD analysis project Ga0247727, IMG submission 202498) | Biofilm microbial communities from Wishing Well Cave, Virginia, United States - WW16-25 | ecosystem: Environmental > Aquatic > Deep subsurface > Groundwater > Cave microbial mat | place...
AGGGATCTTCACGGTCCGGGCGGCGAGCGGGTAGAGCCAGCCGAGGCTGGGATCGCCGACGTCGACTGCGGGTGCGGCGGCGAGGATCCGTCCCACGAGCGCCGCCGGCGGCATGTGCGGCTGGCGAAACGTGTGCACGACGGGCGAGCCGCCGCGGAAACCCGGCATCTCGACGGCGATCGCAGCCTCGATCTCCTGCCTGCGCGCAGCGGACAGCGACGCCACGTAGGCCTTCGACCCGAGCAGCCCATCCTCCTCGCGATCGAAGAAGGCGTAGCGCAGGGTCCTGCGCGGGGCATCCCACCGCTGCAACGTGCGTGCGATCTCGAGAACGAGTGCCACGCCGCTCGCGTCGTCCGCGGCGCCAGGAGATCCCTCGACGCTGTCGTAGTGCGCCGCGAGGACGACGACGCCGGGGCGCTTGCCTCGCGACTCGGCCAGCACGTTCAGACCGCCCTCGAAACGCTGCTCGGAGACGTCGAGCCGAGCGAGCTTCGCTTGCTGGGCGACGAAGGCCGCGGCGCGACGGTGGCAGCCCGTCTCGGGCCTTCGGTGCGTGCAATCGTTCGCGAGCGACCGCAGGTCCGCGATGGCGCGATCGACGTCGAACCTCACGGCGGGCGGGACGACCGCGGAGCGCGGCGCGGCCAGCGTCAGCGCCACGAGCGCCGCGGGGGCGGCGAGGTACGTGAGGAAACGGAGCGGTCTCACCGCAAGATGGCGCGCGCGGCGGACACGCGGACGCGCGCGTCGGGGTCCAGGAGGCTGCGGCGGACCGAGGTCCCCTCGCCGAGCCGGTCGCCGATCGCCTGGACCGCGAGGACCCGATCCGACGCGCGATCGGATCCGAGGGCCTCGCGGAGCCGCGCCCGGGCGCGGGTGTCACCGGCTTCGGCCAGGGCGACGGCGGCCGGCAGGGCCTGTGCACTGCCAGCCGCAAGCAGCGCGGCCAGGACGTCCCGGGCCGCGCGCCGGTGCGGGCGCACTCGCCGCAGCGCCAGCGCCGCCCGCAGGCGCACCTCCGCCTCGGGATCCGAGAGGAGCGCCGCGAGGTCGGGCCTCAGGGCGGGCAGGTGCCCCCCCGCGGCGACGGCCTGACGCCGCAGCTCCGCGTCGGAGGATCGCAGGCTCCGTCGCAGGTAGACGACGCCCCGTGGCTCGCCCATGGAGGCCAGGGCCGCGGCGGCGGCGGTCCCCTCCGCGGTGGCCTCGCCCGAGGCGATCCGTTCGATGCGCGAGAGCGCCACGGGACCGCGGACCGCCGCGAGCGCCGAGAGCGCCGCTGCGCGGACGCCCAGAGATCTATCCCCGAGGGCAGCCACGAGGGCGTCGACGGCCGAAGGCGTCCGCGACAGGGCCCGGGCGGCGGCGGCGCGCACTGCGGGCTCCGGGTCGAGGCGCAGTGCCTCGCGCAGCGCCAGGACCGTCTCGGCGCGAAGCCGCGCGGACGCGTAGCTGCGTGCCGCGGCAGCGCGAACCCCCGAGTCGAGATCGAGCAGAAACGGACGGATCCGCTTCCACTTCCCCTCCACGGCGAGCCACGAGACACCCGCTGCACGAATCTCGCCATCGGGGGACCTGAGGGCGCGGCGCAGCACGTCGACGCCCGAGTCGTCCTCGCTACGCAGCAGCCCCTCGGCTGCGCGAGAACGCGCGGGGGCCTCTCCTCGCCGCAGGATCCGCTCGTACAGCGGCGGCGCCTGCTCGCCCAGGGTCCCGAGGGCGGAGAACGCGGCGTCACGCGTCGGCCGGTCGGGCGCGAGCGCCGCGCGGACGACGGTAGCGCCGGCGATCTCGCGCAGCGCCTCGCCCGCCTCCGGCCGCTTGCGCGCGCGCAGCTTCTCATAGACCTCGAGCGCCGAGGCGACCGAACCCTTCCGCAACGTCTGACGCACGCGAAGGACGCCCGGCGGCGGTGCGCAGGCCGCCCCGAGAAGGGAGACGAGGATCAGAGCCGGCCCGCGCACGGGACGCATTGTATTCGCCTTCGTGATAGACGGATCCCCCTTGAACGTCGGAGTCGTCGTCAACTCCAACGCCCGAGGGGTCCTGCGCGATCCGGGGCTCCCCTCGCGGCTCGAACGAGCGCTCGAAGGCCGAGGGCGCGTGCAGGTCACGCAGAGCCCCGACGAGGTAGGCGCCGCCGTCTCCGGCCTGCTCGCGGACGGCGCCGAGGCCCTGGCCTCCTGCGGAGGCGACGGCGCGGCAATGCGGGTCGCGACGGTGCTCGCCGATCTGCCCTCCCCGCCCCCCCTCGCGATCCTTCCGGGCGGCACGATGAACACGATCTGCAGAAACCTCGGGATCGGCGGCCGGCCTGAGGACGTCCTGGTGCGCATCGCCTCGAATGGGGCGCAGACGAGGCCCCACGCGACGATCCGGGTGGGACCTCGGGTCGGTTTCATGTTCGGCGCGGGGCTCGTCGCGAACTTCTTCGACGTCTACTACGCGAGCCCCCGCCGCGGCCGCGCCTACGCAGCGGCGCAGGTCGCGCGGATCGTGGCCGGCGGCGTCGTCGGCGCTCCGTTCGCGAGGCGCATCGTCCAGCCCCTGCAAGCAGACGTCGAGGTGGACGGTACGGTCCTGCCCTGGCGCGACTTCACGGTCTTCGCCGCCGGGGTCCTGCAGAACGTCGGCGTCGGACTGCGCGTCCTGCACCGGGCGGGGACGAGCGACGACGCCTTCCACTTGCTCGCGTCCGGCCTGTCCATCGGGCAGATCTCCCGGCAGGCGGCGCGCATCTTCTCCGGCCGGCCCTTGACCGGAGAGCGGCACCACGACTCCCTCGTGCGGCGGGCCGTGCTGCGCTTCGACGAGCCGCGCACCTACATCCTCGACGGCGAGCCCTTCCGCACGACGGAGGTCGTCCTCGAGCCGGGCCCCGTCCTTGCGCTCGTGGTATGAGCCGCGCATGCGCTTCGAGATCGTCCACACCTTCGACGCCCCCCTCGAGTCCGTCGAGGCCGCCGTCCTCGGCGAGCCCTTCCTGGCGTTCCTGCGCACGAACCACTCGCAGATGAAGGAGATCGAGCCGAAGTCGATCGAGACGGCCGGGGACGTCGTTCGCCGCAAGGTCCGTTACCAGCCTAGGCCCCTCATCGAGAAGATCGGCCCCAAGCGCGTTCCCCCCGAGTGGATGGCGTGGATCGAGGAGTCGACCTACGACAAGCGCCGCCACACGCTCGAGTTCAAGAACGTCCCCGTCGTCCGCCGCGTCGCGGACCTGATGGAGAACCGCGGCACCATGCGCTTCGTCGCGGAGGGCCCCACGCGCACGCGCCGAACCCTGGAAGGCGAGCTGAAGGTGAAGGTCTTCATGCTCGGCACAATCGCCGAGCGAATCATCTACTCGCAGGCGCAGGGACTGCTCGCGGAAGAAGCGCGACTTCTGGCGAGGTTCTTGAAGGAGAGCGCGCGCTAGGAGCCCGTAGGGCATAGAAGTGGCCCAGCCGTCCTCGCTTCGCTGCGGGCGGCCGGGCCTGGTTTCGGTCGCTGTCGCGGTTGCGGTTGCGGTTGCGGCTGCGGATGCGGCTACGGCTGCGGATGCGGCTGCGGATGCGGATGCGGATGCGGGAGCGACCCGGATCACCGGGTCAGCCTCCACAGCATGGCGAGGACGCGATCGGCGAACTGGAGCGGTTCTGCGATCGCAGCCTCGTCGAGGTAGCCGAAGGCCTCGGCGACCCGGAGGGCCGCGCGGACCTCGTCGGCGCTGCCTGCGGCGATCTTCCAGAAGTGGAGGCGGTCTTTCCCGGTCCGTCTCCGACCTTCGTTCAGGTTGAGGGGGACGGACGCGGCCGCTCGCTTGATCTGGTTGGTGAGGGAGGTGTCCCGGGTCTCGAGGCGTGCGAGGACGTCGCGCAGTGACCGGACGAGGCAGAGTGAGATCTCGAAGGCGTCGAATCGCATCGGAGCGGCTCCTTTCGGGGTGGGGTTCACGCGAGCCCGCGGCGCAAGCGGCGTGACGACGCCCCGAGATCGAGCCGCGGGTTCAGGAGCGGGAGGCAAGGCGTCGGCGCGGCGGTTGCGCCATAGAGAGCGGGAACCCCACCCCGGAAGGAGCCGCGGACGTGTGGTTCGAAGGACGAGCTGCGTCACGAAAAAGATCGACGCACCGATCTCGGCATGATCAAATGCGATCGATGTCCAAGAGCTATCGACCGTGGACTCCTACGCAGAGCTACCTGCTCCCTCCTTCACCGCTCGACTGGCTTCCCGAAGGCCACCTGGCGTTCTTCCTGCTGGACGTGGTCGCGTCGCTGGACCTGTCGGGCATCGAGGACCGGGTGCAGGACAAGGACGCGCGCGGCGAGCGACCGTACGACCCGCGCATGATGACCGGGCTGTTGCTCTACGCGTACTGCGTCGGGGTGTTCTCCTCGCGGAGGATCGCGCGGGGGACGTACGAGGACGTGGCCTTCCGGGTCCTGTGTGGACAGGAGCATCCGCACTTCACGACGGTCAATCAGTTTCGTCTCGACCATCGCAAGGCGCTCGCCCAGCTCTTCTTGCAGGTGCTCAAGCTGTGCCGGCGCGCGGGCCTCGTCGCGCTCGGGCACGTGTCGATCGACGGCTCGAAGGTGCAGGCGAACGCGAGCAAGCACAAGGCGATGAGCCACGAGCGGATGCTGGAGGACGACAAGAGGCTCGAAGCGGAAATCCAGGAGCTGCTCGGACGAGCGGACCGCAAGGACGAGGAGGAGGACGCGGAGCACGGCAAAGGCGTAGCGCCCGAGGACCTGCCGGAAGAGCTGCGCCGGCGACAGACGCGGCTGGCTCGGATCCGTGAGGCGCGCGCGGCATTGGAGCGTGAAGCGGCCGAGGCCCGCGCCCAGCAGATGCGGGAGCAAGCCCACGCGCAACGAGCCAAGGCGCTGGATGAAACGGTGGATCCGACCGAGCGCCAGCGAGCGCAGACGCGCGCCGAGCGAAGGGAAGAGCGCGCGAAAGAGATCGACGGCCGAGATCGCGACGACGGCCCGCCGCCGACTGCGACGAGCGACGAGGCGCTGCCGAATCATCGCGTCCCGGCAACCGTCGAGGGCACGCCGAAGCCGGAGGCGCAGCGGAACTTCACCGATCCGGACAGTCGCATCATGGTCCGAGACGGGGCATTTCTGCAGGCCTACAACGCGCAGATCGCCGTCGACGAGAAGTCTCAGGTGATCGTCGCGGAGGCGCTGACGAACCAAGCGCCGGACCAAGAGCACCTCCTTCCGATGGTGGAACGCGTCATCGCGAACTGTGGCGAGGCTCCCGATGTCCTGACGGCTGACGCCGGTTACTTCTCGCAGGCCAACGTCGAGCACTGCGAGCGGCGTGGGATCGTGCCGGTTATCTCCGTGGGTCGTGAACGGCCGGGCCGAGCCGACGAATCCGTGGCGAGCAACTCGGCCGCTGGCCGAATGCGGGCTCGGCTCGCTGATCCGGAAGGCAAGAGGCTCTACCGACGCAGAAAGGCGATCGTGGAGCCGGTCTTCGGTCAGACGAAGGAGGCTCGTGGCTTCCGCCGATTCCTGCTCCGCGGCCTCGACAAGGCTCGCAACGAGTGGTCCCTCGTCTGCCTCACGCACAATCTGCTCAAGCTGTTCCGCGCGATCGGGTCTGCGCGCGACGTCCTGCGCCTCCAGCCTGCCGTCCGCTGACCGGCACCCCCTAAACCGCAACCGCATCCGCAACCGCATCCGGAACCGCATCCGGAACCGAAGCCCAGGCCCTGCGGAGCGCGTCAGCGCGCAGCAGGGCCACTACTTCCTACGGGCTCCTAGCCCGCCGCGTCGGCCAGCGCCTCGGCCATCGCGGCGGCCGAGGGGAAGCGTTCGGCGCGGCCCTTGGCGAGGGCGCGCATGACGACGGCTTCGAGGGAGGCGGGGATCTCCGGGCGGCGCCTGCGGACGGGGACCGGAGCTTCGCGGACGACCTTGGACAGGACGTCCATGGGGTTGTCGCCTTCGAAGGGCGGCATGCCCGTGAGGAGCTCGTAAAGGACGGCGCCCGCGGCATACTGATCGGCGCGGCCGTCGATTGGCTCCTCTCCGAGGGCCTGCTCGGGCGCCATGTAGGGCGGCGAGCCGCACACGGTTCCTTCCGGCGTCAGGGAGAGCGAGAAGCCCTGGGTTCCGTAGCGGACCGACAGGCCGAAATCGAAGATCTTCACGACGCCCTCGGTCGTCCGGTAGACGTTGCCGGGCTTGAGATCCCGGTGGACCACGCCGCGCACGTGGGCGGCGTCGAGGCCCGACAGCACGTCCGCCACGACGTGGACCGCGAGCGTGATGCGAAGCGGCCCGGTCCGATCGACCAGATCCTCGAGGGACTCGCCGCGGAGCCGCTCCATTGCGATGTACGTGGTCCCGAGCGCGCCGGGTTGCGCCGAGGGTACGACGCCGACCGAGATGATCCGCACGATGTTCGGGTGCCTCACCGCGGCCGCGGCGCGCGCCTCGCGCTGCATCCGCTCCTCGAGCGCCGGATTGCCTCGCCGCGTGGGCGACAGGACCTTCACGGCGACGATCCGGCCGTCGGAAAGGTCCTCGGCCTCGTAGACGAGGCCCATCGCGCCCTCGCCGATCACTTCGCCGAGAGAAAACCGTGCGCCGAGGATGCGCTTCGTCGCCAACGTGCCGAGAGTACCCTACGCGTCTCGCTCCAGATCGAGCAGCAGCGTCGTTCCGCCCGTCACCGCGGCGGGGACGAAGAGCACGTTGACGATCGGGATGAAGAGCATCACCCAGCAGCCCGTTCCGAAGCCGATTGCGCTCCACAGATCCTTGCGGACGAAGGTGATCCGCCTGCCCAACCCCCAGCCGCGGCGCGCCATCGGCCAGTCCATGTAGTCGAAGGCGAGGAACAGGGCGGTCAGTACCCACCCGACGACCGCGAAGATCGCCTGGCCGACGACCGGGACGAGCCACGACAGGACGAAGAGCGGCAGCATCACGGCGACGTACAGGCCGACCTTTCCGAGCTCGATGCGGATCGTCCGGCCGACGTCGTCCATGACCGCGCCGAGGGTGAGCGGCGAACCCTCCTTGCCGGTCCGGAGCCGCTCCACGCGCTCGGAAAGGGCGTCGTTCCATGGTGCGGTGAAGATCGCTTGCACGACGAGGACGCCGAACAGCGCGGCAAGCGCGACCGATCCAGCGACGAGGACCTGCACCGGGTACCACAGGACGAGCCAGGCGCCCGTCGGACGCTCCCAGACCGCGTCCGAGACCACGTCGAAGAGCCGCAGGGCGCCCCAGGTCCCGCCCGCGAGCGCGAGGAGCAGGAAGAAGACGGGCGGCCAGGCGAGCGGACGTAGCTTCCGATCGCCCCACACGCGAAGCCCGCGGAACGGGTAGCGGAACGCCCGCAGCGAGCGGACCAGGAAGAAGGGCCGCTCCGCCATCGCTCGATCAGGGCGACGGCGCGACGGTGAGGATCGCCTTGAGGTCCTCGTCGTTGAACCTCAGCTGCCCTCCGAAGAAGTAGTCCGTGCGGTCGGTGTTGAGCGCGTCGTCGATCCCTGCATGGACCCACATGTGCGACAGGAACTCCCAGGCCGCAGACGTCCGCTCGCGAGGGAAGACGCCCTCGCCGAAGGCGAAGAGGTCGTTCTGGATCTCGAGGTTGTCGTCGAAGAGGTGCAGGTCGAGCCCCACGCCGCCGGTGGACTCGATGAGGCCGAAACGGAAGGTCGCCCACGAGATACGCCGCGCGAACTGCACGCTGAAGCGGAACGCGTCCTCGGTGACCTCGCGATCCTGCCGCCACTGGACGGGCTGGTCTACGGGGCCTCCCTGGTTCGTGTAGACCGTCGACGAGTAACTCGTGCGGCCGCGCGGGTCGTCGATGAGCTGGATGAGGTAGTACTTGTCCTCGCGCGGCGCGAGACGCAGCTCGACCGTGCTCTTCACGGACGCAGACAGGAGGTTGTAGTCGCTGCGCAGGCCGACGATGGTCTGCAGGCGCGAGACCTGCCCGATGAACTCGCCGGCGCCCTCGACGGCGCCCTCCACCTCGTCGATGAGGTGGTCGTCACGCACGAGGCGCCCGACGGTGCCCTCCCCTTCGTCGACCGATCGCGCGACGTTCTCCGCGTGCGCGAGGACCCGATCGAGGCGCTGGGCGGCGCTGTTCATCGAGTCGAGAGTCTCGCTGATGGAGCCGACGGTCTGATCGACCTGCCCCTCGCCCCGGCCGACCATGTCGCGGACCTGCTCGGTGATCATGCGCGTGTTGACGAGGATCTGCCGGATCTCGGGGCCGCCTTCCCGGGTGACGCCCTCGATGTTCTGCAGGGATCGGTTGATGAGGATCGAGTTCTCCTGGACCGACCGGTTCACCGATTCCGCCATCTCGGCGATGTTCCGGAGGGCCTCGCGCATCTGGTCGCCGCCTGCGTCCGTGCCGAACGTGCGCGAGAGCTGCCGGGCGACACCCTTCACCTCGCGGGCTATCTCCCCGATCTCGGTCACGACGTCGCCCATCTGGTCCATCACCCCGAACAGGCCCCCCTCGACGATGACGTTGGGGATGATCGCCCCGTCGGGGAGCCGCCGCGACTCGTCGGGCGTCCCGGGCGTGAGCACGAGGCTGTACTCGCCGAGCAGCGACTTCATCTGACGCCGGATCGTCGCCCCGCTGCGCCCCTGCGCGTCGTTCCCGTACAGCGGCACGTCGCCGTGCATCGCGAGGTCGATCCGCGCTGCGCTCGTACCGTCGGGCCGCGCCGCGAGCGAGATCTTGTCGATGTACCCGACCGAGATGCCGGCGATCTCGACGCGGGACTTCTCCGCGAGCCCGCTCGCGTCCTCGAAGATCGCGTAGACGCGATAGGTGTTCCGGTCGCCCGAGCGCTCCTCGACCGCCTGGTAGAGGAGCCACGCGGCGACGGCGCTGCCGATGGCGAGGAACCCGACCTTCGCAGCGTTCGAGATGCTGCGCACGCCGCCGAATCCTAGCAGGGTCCGCGCCAGACGCCCCAAATTGACTCGCCCGCGTCCGGACGGCTACCTTGGGCGTCGATGCGCGTTCTGGCGGTGGTCGGCGTCGGCCTGTTCGCCGCGGCCTGCGAGGCCCTCGGGACGGTGGATCCGGGCGACGACCCCGCGGTCCGGACGGCGAACCTCGACCTGGACTTCTACGTCTGCCGGGTACAGCCGGAGATCGTCTCGGAGCACCGCTGCGCGGACGCGGAGGCGGGGGCCTGCCACGCGAGCGAGTCCGCCTACCGCATCACGGCGGTCGACGCGGCCTACGCCGAGACCTGCTCGGACGGTGCCATGAACGACCCGCCCAACGAGGTGATCGCCAACTTCGACGCGTCCATCAACTGGATCTTCGAGGACGTCGAGCAGAGTCCGTTGCTGACGCGGCCGACGGGAATCCGCAGCCATCCGATCGTGGTCTTCGACGGGAACTCCGCGCAGGCCGATCTGATCCGGGAATGGGCCGGGGTCCGATAGTCCTTGCCGGGCTCCTCTTCCTCGGTTCGCGCGCGGCACGCGCGGACGGAGAAGGGGTCTACCTGCGGGTCCTCTCCGAGACGGCCCCCCTGCGCTCGGGCCCGGGGTTCACGTACCGGACGCTCGACATCGCGACGCGCGGAGACGTCTTCCCCGTGATCGAGCGAGGAACGCGCGGCTTCTGGTTCCGCATCGAGCGTCCGGACGGGACCTTCGCGTGGATCCTCGGCGACATGGTCCAGCCGTTCGAGTACGACGAGGGAGCGGCGCCCGACAGGGGCTTTCTCCCATGGCTCTTCGCGCCGTCGCCCATCGAGGACGCGAGCGTGGAAGTCGCCTTCAGCGCCGGCGTCCTCGGCACCGACGGCCTGTTCCTGCTGCGGCCGGCATGGGTGATCGCCCCCGAGGTGTCCATCGAGGGCCACGTGGGAGAGACGACGGCGGCCGACGGGACGATCCTGCTGTACGGGATCGGCACGTCCGTGCATCTGTGGCCTCGCAGCTTCTTCACGCCGTTCTTCCACCTCGGGACGGGGGGGGCGCACTCGGACCCGGACGCCGACGTGTTCACCGTCGAGGAGGGAAGCTTCGGCACGATCCAGGCTGGGGGAGGCGTCAAGCTCGCATTCCAGAAGCGGGTGACCCTTCGCTTCGATTACCGGCACCACGCGTTCTTCGATCCGAATTTCTACCAGCGACAGGAGGAGTTCAGTGGCGGCTTCTCGATGTTCTTCTAGCCGGGCGACGCACATGTCTGGCCCCGGGCCCGGGTTTGCGAAACTCCTGGTGCTGCTATCGCTGCTCTTCTCGGCCTGCGCGACGGTCAAGCCGCACGAGCGCGAGCACCTCGCGGATCGGGTCATGCAGTTCGAAGGCACGACGCGCGAGACGGCCCTCGAAAACCACATCCTATCGAACCGCGAAGGTTCCTTCGGCGGCAGCGGAGCCGGCGGCGGAGGCTGCGGCTGCAACTAGCCCTGGATCTCGTGCGACTCCTCCCTGTCCTGTGTCTGGTGACTGCCGCGCCCGCCGCGCTGGCGGACGATGTCCGCCTCGAGAGCCAGTACGCATACTTCATCGAGGGTGCGGGTGGAGAAGGCGGCAGCCAGGTCATCGTGCAGACGCCGTCGGCGGGGCTCGCAGTCGAGCCGGCGGCCGGGCTAGAGGTCCACGCGGGCTGGGAGGCCGACATCGTCACGGGCGCGACCGAGGAGGTCGCCGACATCCTCACGGGCGCCACCGAGTTCTCCGACCAGCGGCACGCCTTCACGGGAGGCATGCGCTACGAGCACGAACAGACGCGGATCGGAGCAGAGGGTGTCTGGGGCCGCGAGCTCGACTACCGCACGAAGGCGCTGTCCGTGTCGGCCGAGGCGGACGTCGCGGAGCGGGCCACCACCTTCTCTCTCGGCTTCGCCCACAACTGGGATCAGGTGTGCAACCAGGCCAACCCGGAGGAGACCGACCCCACACAGCGCCAGTGGCTGGACACCTCGGAAGGCTGCTTCAAGGGCGGCGAGGACCGGATCGTGGACCCCATCGCGATCGACAGCATGCAGGCCGGCTGGGCGCAAGCGTGGACGCCGGTGCTCGCCACGCAGCTGGTCCTGTCCAGCCAGCTGATCGACGGCTTCCAGGGCAACCCCTACCGCGCCGTCCGCCTCGCCGGCGCGATCGCGCAGGAGCACCTGCCCGACGCGAGGGCGCGGGTCTCGATGACTCTGCGCACCAACTACTTCGTCCGGCCCCTGGGCGGCGCGATCCGCCTCCTGCTGCGCGCCTACCGCGACACCTGGGACTTGGAGTCGGCGACCGGGGAGATCGAGTACGAGCAGTACATCGGCTCCGCGTTCCGGGTCCGAGGCCGCGGGCGCTACTACCGCCAGACCGGCGCCGCTTTCTACTCGGACGACTACCGACTCGAACCGCGGGGGGAGTTCTTCACCGGCGATCGCGAGCTGTCGGCCTTCCAGAGCTGGGTGGTCGGAGGACGCCTGGCGCTCGACCTCGCGGCCGACGACGAGGGCGAGGTGCTCGGTTTCCTGGAGAACTTCGAGATCATGGCGAAGCTCGACGTGATCTTCTACGCCTACGACGAGTTCACGCTCGCGGGGCAGCCCGTGCAGGACACCCGGGCGAACGTCGCGACCATCGGACTCAGCGCGGGCTTCTAGGCTGCGGCCGCCGATCCGGGGGCTGCGGCGGGCCTTCTCGGCGTTGCCTTACTCGGCGTACGAAAAGTACGCCTCCGTCGGCCCCGCCTCCGAGGGCTCCGCCTCGCTCCCCGTCTCGGCGCCCTCGCCTTGCTCGCCTCGAGACCAACCCGCGACAGCTGCGGGACGGCGGCCAGCCTTCACGGCGACGCCCGCTAGACTCATGTGGCGCGGCGGAGGCCGCGGGCGATGGACGGCGCCGGGTCGTAGTCGGCGATGAAGCCGAGGTTGAGGAAGTTGACCGTGAAGTGCGCGGCGATCGGCGCCGTCAGGTCCCCGAAGGCCCGGAAGAGGACCCCGAAGAGCAGGCCCATTGCGAGCGCCGACAGAGTCCAGGGCCAGAAGACGCGGATGGACGGACCGACGTGCAGGAAGCCGAAGACGAGCACCGAGAGCGGCAGGCCAATCGCGGGCTGCAGCGCGCCGCGGAAGAACAGTTCCTCCGCTCCGGCGGACAGGGCGGCGAAGACCAGAACGTCCCGGTCCGACAGGGGCCCGAAGAGCCCCCGGAACTCGAGGTGGAGCCGCCGCAGGGCGCCCGTCCGCCGAACGGCCAGACGCGTCAGAGCCGCGATGACGACTCCTATCGCGATCCCGGTCGCCAGGCCCAGACCCACCGTGGTGGGGCTCGACGCCCCGTCGCCCGCCGGATCGTGGAAGACGTCCGGATTGCCGCGCAGCAGACCCCACAGGGCGGCGAGCGCAGCCATCCCCCCGTAGACCCAGACGGCGACGCGGAGGCGCAGCGCGGTCACGGGCGAAACGCTACCAAGCGCCTCTCGTCGGGGCAAACAGGCTCTGGTTTCCCCTGCGCGGTCATGTCAGCATCGCCGCGCCCCTTGAATCCCGACGGAGACAGCGCCACCGGCGACGGCTCCCAGTACCACTACGTCAACGAGGCGGCCCGTATCCTCGTCGTCGACGACGAGAAAGTGATCCGGGAGATCCTGGCGGACTTCCTCGCCATGGAGGGGTACTGGGTCCGGACCGCCGAGGACGGACAGGTCGCGCTCTCCGAGCTCGGCAAGCACCCGTACGACATGGTCATCAGCGACCTCAAGATGCCCCGAATGGGCGGCCTCGAGTTGCTCGAGGCGACGAGCCGCGAGTACCCGAACGTCATCGTCGTGATCATGACGGGGTTCGGGACGGTCGAGACCGCCATCGACGCGATGAAGAAGGGCGCCTACGACTACGTCCTCAAGCCCTTCAAGGTCGAGGAGGTCGTGCAGATCGTCCAGCGCGGCCTCGAGAAGCAGCGGCTGGCCGCCGAGAACATCCGGCTGCGCGAGGCCGTGAGCCTGTACAAGGTATCGGAGGCGATCGCGCAGTCGCTCTCGCTCGACGAGGTCTTCGAGACGGTCGTCGAGAGCGTACTGAGCGAGGTGCAAGCGGATCTGGTCACGGTTCTGGTAGACGACAAGCAGGGAGGATTCGTCCCCCGCGTCCGGCGGGGGCGCGGTCCGTATGGCAAGGAAGAGACGATCGGCGACGTCGACCTTCCGGCACTGCTCTCGCAGTTCGCGGACCGCCAGTCCGTGCGCGTGCACGGGCCGAAGACGGTCCGGTACCTGCTGCGTCCCGCCGCGGAGCACAAGGTCCAGTCGCTCGTCTCGGTACCCATGCGCGTGCGCGACCGGACGCTCGGGGTTTTGAACGCCTTCTCCTTCACGAAGGGACGCCGCTTCGACGAGGGACAGCGCAAGGTGCTGTCGATGATCGCGAGCCGCGCGGCCGCATCCATCGAGAACGCCTCGCTGTACCAGGACCTGCGAGCGACGTTCAAGCAGACGATCCTCGGGCTCGCACGCGCGCTCGACAAGATGGACCGCTACACCGCCGGCCATTCCGACCGCGTGACCGAGTACGGGGGGCTCGTCGCGGAGCGCCTCGGGCTACCGCCCGGGGAGACGGAGTTCGTCCGTCAGTCGGGCCTCATGCACGACATCGGCAAGATCGGCTGCCGCACGAACCTCAACAAGCCGGGCAAGCTCACGCAGGAGGAGTACGAGATCTTCAAGGCCCATCCGGTCTACGGCAAGGACATCCTCGATCCGATCACGTTCCTGCAACCCCTGATCCCCGGCGTACACCTGCACCACGAGCGCTGGGACGGCCAGGGGTACCCGCTGGGCCTGCGCGGAGAGAAGATCCCGCTGCAGGCGCGGATCCTCGCCGTCGCGGACACCTACGACGCGATGACCAGCGACCGCGCCTATCGCCGCGCGCTTCCCCACGAGGTCGCGATGGCCGAGCTCGAACGCTGCGTCGGATCGCAGTTCGACCCGATGTGCGTCGAGTCGTTCCGGGAGTCGATCGACGAGTTCCGCGAGAAGGGCCGCGATACGGGGACGAAGATTCCCGAGTAGCTACGGCTCGACGTCGAGGTCGTCCAGGAACCTCGCAACGAGTCCCTCGATCATCAGGTTGCGCTGCGTCTCCTCGACCTTGCCCTCCGCCCACTGGCCGTGGATCTCCTCGAAGCGGGTCCGGTAGTCGGCGATGAGGGAGCGGTAGCCGGTCACCCGGTCGTGGATCCGCTTCTGGTTGCGGACGTAGAGCGCCACGAGGGACGCTACGGACGCGCCCGTCAGGAGGATCCCGAGCGGGCCCGCGGCATAGCGGAGCAGGACCCGGATCAGGATCGCGCCCGCGGCGGCGCCGACGACCTTGCCCGTGGTCGACACGCCCGACACGCGCCGCGCCACGACCTTCCAGGTCTCCCCCGACGCCATCAGGAGCGCCATGAACTTGAGCTTGCGGTCCTTGCCGCCCTTCTCGTAGTAGAGCGAGAGAACCCGCTGGAGGAACTTCTCGAACGACTCGTACACCGAAGCATCGTGGAGCACGTCGGAAAGCTAGCATGCCGTTGACAGGCGCGGGAGCGCGCATCAAGGTGCCGAGGAGGCTGGCGTGAAACGGCGCCGTAGCGAGGGCGACGAGCCGGGGTGAGATCCGCGCCAGGCGGACCGAGGACCGACGAAGCGTACTCGACGTACGGAGAGGAGGCCGCAGGGAGCATGGCGCGGAGATTGCCCCGGATCGTCGGCCGCAGTAGGCGGCGTTTCACACCAGCCTCCTATATCGCGCGAACGCATCGATGACGGCGAGACCGGCACGTTGAGACTTCTCCGGGTGGAACTGACAGGCGAGGAGCCCAGGCCGCGCCACGGCGGCGACGACGCGCTCGCCGTAGTCGGTCCAGGCAAGGGCGATCGATTCGTCTTCGACGACGACGTGGAAGGAGTGCGCGAAATAGTAGGACGCGGACGCGATCGCGCGGGACGCATCGACGCGGTTCCAGCCCATGTGCGGGATCTTGCGGACCCGGCCATCCACGCCGCGCAGCCCCTCCCGGAATCGGACGACCTTCCCCCTCAGCACGCCGAGCCCCTCGCACCCGCCCGACTCCTCGCTGCCGTCGAACAGGACCTGGAGCCCCAGGCAGATCCCGAGGTACGGCTTTCCGGCTGCGATCGCGCCGCGGATCGCCGTCGCGAGCCCCGCGCGCTGCAGCCCGGCGACGCAGTCGCCGAACGCGCCCTGTCCCGGAACGACGACGCGGTCCGCCCGATCGATCTCCCGGGGATCGTCCGTCACGACGGCTTCGTGGCCGAGGAAATGGAACGCCTTCTCGACGCTCTTCAGGTTTCCGACACCCGCGTCGGCGATGGCGATCATCTCGTTCAGCCGGACGTCAGCGTTCCCTTCGTGGACGGGACGCCTGCGGCGCGTGGGTCGATCTCGACGGCGGCGCGCAGGGCCCTCGCGAGGGCCTTGAAGGCCACCTCGATCTGGTGGTGCAGGTTCTCGCCGCGGTGGCGCAGCACGTGGAGGTTGCAGCCCGCTCCGCGCGCGAAGCCCTCGAAGACCACGTCGCAAAGCTCCGCGTCGAAGTCGCCGACCTTCCCCTTGGGGAGCGCGGGAGCGCTGACGAAGAACGGACGCCCCGACAGATCGATCGCGACGGTCACGAGGGCCTCGTCCATCGGAAGCGTGGCAAAGCCGTACCTGCGGATCCCCACGCGGTCCCCGAGCGCCTTCGCCACGGCCTGTCCGATTGCGATCCCGACGTCTTCCGAGGTGTGGTGTCCGTCGATGTGGACGTCACCGGTCGCGTCGACGTCCAGATCGATCGCGGAATGCCTCGAGAGCTGCTCGAGCATGTGGGTGAGGAAGGGCATCGGCGTGCGGATCCGGTGCGAACCCGATCCGTCGAGGCCGGCCTCGACCACGATGCGCGTTTCCTTGGTCTCGCGTTCGCTGCGGCCCGTGCGCGTCACTGCTTGCCTCCGCGCATCTTCTCCTGCACCTCGCGCAGCTTCCCCTCGAGAAATGCGTTCGGTCCCTCGTGGTTCAGGGCGATGGTCAGGTTCAGCTTCGCACCCTGCAAGTTCCCCTTGTCCAGCGCCTGCCGCGCCATCTGGCAGAACTGCCGCGCGAGGGGCGTCTGGATGGTCGTCGCAGGGTCCTTCGGGGCGTGGGACGCCGTGGGACGCTCGGGGCCGAGCCGCTTCTCTCCCCGTGCAAGGCCCTCGTCGTAGCGGCGCCGCCTACCCGGATTCGTCAGCGTCCCGTAGGCCTCGTTCGCCCGCTTGAAGATCGCCAGGGCTTTCTCGCGCTGGTCGGATGGCGCACCGACGTGCTGGTCCGGATGCATGTCCGAGGCGAGCCGGTAGAAGGCGTCGCGGATGTCGTCGTGTCCCGCGTCCGGCTCGACGTCGAGGATCTCGTAGTAGTCCAGCGAATCGATCGACGCGTGGAGCGCCGAGATCCGGGTGCGAAGGTCGTCGTCCATGGCGGCCAGCACGAGAGTAGCGATTCTAGAACCGGTGCATCGCCGCGGCCACCGCTTCTTCGCCCATTCCGCCGAAGAGCGTGATGCGCGTGACCTGCTGGCGTCCGGTCTCGACGTCCTTCGCCGACACCTGGAGGATGCCGTCGGCGTCGATCTCGAACGTCACCGCGATCGTGACCTCCCCGCGGGCGGCGGGCCGGATCCCCTCGAGCGAGACCTCGCCGAGGATCACGTTCTCGGACGCCTTCTTCGACTCCCCCTGGCAGATGCGGATCGTCACGCCGTCCTGGTTGTCGTGTCCGGTCGAGAAGTTCCGGGTCTGCTCGATCGGGATCGTCGAGTTCCGGGTGATCACCGTCTCGCAGTTGTCGGCGACGGTCTGCACCCCGAGCGACTGCGGCGTCACGTCGATGAGGATCGGCTTGCGAGGCGCCGGCCGCTTCGGCGCTGCGACGGGCGCGGGAGCGGCGCGCGGGGGCGGCGCGGGCTGGGGGGGCGCCACGAAAGTCGCGGGAGCCGGCGCAGCGGGGGCCGCGCGCGGCGGCGCGAACACGATGTCCGGCTCGGG
>Ga0247727_10009927_pt1 | contig 17027 bp, 13 predicted proteins | sample WisWelCaveWW1625_FD_202498 | JGI IMG/M metagenome (GOLD analysis project Ga0247727, IMG submission 202498) | Biofilm microbial communities from Wishing Well Cave, Virginia, United States - WW16-25 | ecosystem: Environmental > Aquatic > Deep subsurface > Groundwater > Cave microbial mat | place...
GGCTTCGTCACGGTGAACTCCCATTCCGCCCAATCCGCAGGCTGCGTCCAGAAGCCGAGCGTGTTCTTGTGCGGCAACGGCTCGTAGCGCAGCGTCGCACCGTGCACCTCGGCCCATTTCGCGGGCAACGTGATGGCGCCGTCGGCCGCCTGCGGATTGGGCACGTGGTCAGGATTCGGCATCATCATCTGCGCGCCCACGGCAATGCGCCAGTCGTCGAGTTTCTTGCCGAGCCGTTTCGCGATGGCCGGTTCCCTCTCGATGAGGTTCGCCGATTCGCTGGCGTTCTTGGCGACGTTGTAAAGTTCCCATCGGCCGTTCTCGTAAAACTCGATGAGCTTCCACTCGCCCTCGCGGACGGCCGCACCCGGCTTGCCGCCCTGGTTGCTGTAGTGCGGATAGTGCCAGTAGAGAGAGCGCGGTTTCAACTCGCCGCCCTTGAGCGCGGGCACGAGGCTCACGCCGTCCACCTTCGCGCTGGAACTGGCACCGGCGATTTCGAGGAGGGTCGGAAACAAGTCGTAGCTCGCGATGGGCACGGCGCTCGTGCTGCCGGGCTTGACCACCCCCGGCCAGCGCGCGAGAAACGAAACGCGCGTGCCGCCCTCGTAGAGCCAGCCCTTGCCCTCGCGCAACGGCGCGTTGATCGTCGCGGGCGTAATCGGACCCTCGACGGTCGCCAGCCCGCCGTTGTCCGAGGTGAAGAAGACCACGGTGCGCTCGCTGAGTTTGAGTTCGTCGAGTTTCTTGAGCACGCGTCCGACGCTCTCGTCCATGCTTTCCACCTTCGCGGCATAGACTCGGTTCGTCTGCTGGCCGGGCTTGTCGGTGACGACGGGGAAGTGTTTCACATATTCCTCCTTCGCCTTCATCGGCGTGTGAACGTCGTAGTGCGCAAGGTAGAGGAAAAATGGTTCGCCCTGGTTTGCCTCGATGAACTTTTCCGCCTCGCGCGTGAGCCGGTCGGTGAGGTATTCGCCCGGCTCGGATTTTTCCAGGCCCGGCATGAAGCGCTCCTGGCCGTCACGGCCCCTGCCCTTGAACGGCGCGAAGTAGCTGACCGGCGTGCCCGTATGGTCGCCGGCGATGTTCACGTCGAAGCCCTGCTGCTGCGGCCCGAAACCTTCGCCGCCAAGATGCCATTTGCCGATGTGTCCGGTGACGTACCCCGCGCGCTTGAGCGCCTCGGCGATCGTCTCCTCTTCGGGCGCGAGCTGCTGGCGGAAACCGGGGCGGTTGAGCTTCTGGTCGGGGCGGTCGGCGCGGCCGGGGAGCCAGTCGGTGAGATGCAGGCGCGCGGGATATTTGCCGGTCATCAACGCCGCACGGGTCGGCGAGCAGACGGGGCACGCGGCATAGGCGTCCGTGAACAGCATCCCTTCTCTGGCCATGCGGTCGAGGCTCGGCGTCTTGTAGAACTTGCTGTCGTAACACCCAAGGTCGTTGCGCCCGAGGTCGTCGATGAAGATGAGGATGACGTTGGGTTTGTCGGCAGCGCCCGAGTTCGCACAGAAGGCAGCGGAGAAAACGGAGAGAAGCAGCAAAGCAAACCGTGGAAATCTCATGGTGCGAGAGTGAACCGAGAGGGATTCGGAGACAAGCCTGCGTCGCAAGGCCAGGCAGGACGCCCGCCCTACTTCTTTGGTTTGAACGCCGGGTTGGGCTTTGGCATCGCCGCGCCGACGGACTCGCGCCAAGCACGGAGGCGCTGGCGGAGCTCAGCAGCCTTGGCTGGCTGCTGCGCGGCAAGGTCAGCCTTCTCCGACGGGTCGTCCCTGAGGTTGAACAACTCGCCGCGGCCGTCCTCGAAATACTCCAGCAGCTTCCAATTGCCCGCGCGCACGGCGCTGACGGGCGTGGTGGTCTCGTAGTAGTGCGGGTAGTGGAAGAAGAGCGCGTCGCGGTTGAGTTTAGCGGCGGGATTCTTCAGGAGCGGCTCAAGGTCAAGTCCGTCAGCGATGCCCGGCAAACCCGAGGCGGGCGCTCCAGCGGCGCGCAGGGTGTGAAACAAGTCCATCAACACGACCGGCTCGTGACACTCGGCGCCTTTCGGAGTGACGCCCGGCCAGCGCACCAGGAGCGGGACGCGGATGCCGCCTTCGTAGAGCGAACCTTTGCCGGAACGCAGTGGCGCATTGCTCGTCACGGGCACGAACTGGCCGGCCTTGCTGTCCACGCCGATGTAGCCGCCGTTGTCGCTGGTGAAGATGACGAGGGTGTTTTTCTCCAGACCGCGCTTCGTGAGATGCGCCAGCACGCGCCCAACGCTCTCGTCGAGGCTCTTGACCATCGCGGCATAGACGGCGTTTTGATGGTTCATGCCGGGGCGGAGCTTTTTCTCGAAGTGTTTCACGTCGTCGGCCTTCGCTTCGATGGGCGTGTGCGGCGCATGGTGCGCGAGGTAGAGGAAGAACGGTTGCTTGCCCGCGTGATCGATGACCTTGAGCGCCTCGTCGGTCAGGCGGTCGGTGAGATATTCGCCGGGTTTTCCAAACTCCAAATGCGGCACGTAACGGAACTCCGTTCCAAACCGGCCGCTCCCGCTGTAGGGCCACCAGAAGGTCGTCGGCGCGCCCCAGTGCGTGCCGCCGATGTTCACGTCGAAGCCATGTGTTTCAGGAAAATGATCGGCGTCGCCGAGGTGCCATTTGCCGACGAGCGCGGTGAGATAACCGGCGTTTTGAAGATGCTTCGCGAGCGTTGTTTCCGTGTGCGGTAGATTGTGGAGCGAATCGGCTTGAAGCAGTTTCCGGTTCGCGGGCCCTTTCAACGAACCCTCCGCCCAGATCGTGATGTGGACGCGCGCGGCATGTTTGCCCGTCATCAACGCCGCGCGGCTCGGCGAGCAAACGGGCATCGCGTAAGCCTGCGTAAATCGCACGCTCTCCCTCGCCAGCCGGTCAAGATTCGGCGTTTCGTGCAAATCCGCACCGTAACAACCGAGGTCCGCCCCGCCCAGATCGTCGGCGAGGATCAGGACGATGTTGGGCTTGTCGCCGGCGCGAAGCGCGGAATGAAAACCAACTACCAGCAGAAGCGCGCACGCGAGAAGGAACAGCCGGAATTTCACTCCGCAAGACTGGCGGGCCGGGTCAGTGAAGACAAGAGCCGGCCGCTCAACTGTCGCGGCCGTTCGCGCCGCTGTCACGACGCCGCGGAGGGCCACGCGGCTTCGGGCCAGTCATAGCTGCCCACCTTGATAACGAATACGGGCGCGCCGGCGGGCAGCGGATGGAGTTCGACCACGCCACCGGCGAGTTGCGCGGTCACGGCGAAGCGCGTCCAGCCTGACGCCCGCGCCAGCGCCGCCGCGGTCGCGCCGCCCTCCGCGCACACCCGGCCGGCGGGAACCGTTTCGAGGGCGCGGACGACCGCGGCCGCGAGGTGCGTGACCAGCCGGCGCGTCGGCCCGCTGGCGTTCAACCGGGCCTGCGCAATGGCGGCCATCACCGCCCCGCGCTGTTTCAAGGCCGACGCAATCGTCCGGGTCCAGTCGTCGATGAGTGCAGCATCGCCTTCGTGGAACAGCTTCTCCGGCATCGGCGCCAGCGGAATGCCACGCGCGATGCACTGCTGGCTGCGCCCGCTTGCCCAGGCGGAGGCGCTGCCGCAGACGAACAGGACCGGTTGCGCTCGGAGCGCCGGCCCCGCGGATGGAACCGCGCCGGTCGAGCACCCGACCTTCCTGGCTCGCAGGATTGCTTCGAAGAATTCCACGCCTCCGGCCGCGAGACTCGCGCCGTCGAGGTTCGCCGCATGGCGGTCGAGATCGTCAACGCTCGCGGCGTCCGGCGCCTGCACGCCGGACCGATCGCCACCGAGCAAGGCCGCCACGCGCGAAGTCCGGCGCGGGTGCTCGGGATCGTTCGCGAACATTGTCTCGTGAACCGGTTGATCGTTGATGAGATACTCGCCACCGCGGATGACGCGTCCGCGCGACGGGTTGGCGGAGACGAGAACGGCGCGCATCATTCCGGTCGCCGCCATGATCGCGCGGATTTCCGCGAGCACGTTGCCGCGCAGGACGGAATCGCACTTCTTGAAGATCCACCCCGGCTTCGCCGCGGCGACTGCGTGGGCCACTTCGCCAACCACCCGCGCGGCTTCCGCTGGCGGCAACGAGCGCGTATCGGTGTCCACGCAGATCACCCCGGCATCGGTGGCGGGTGTGAAGACGGTCTGCACCTCGGCGCTGAGACCGCGATTGAGCGCGGCGCCGGCGAGTTCCGCCGCGCCGCTGAGATCGTCTGCGATGACGACGATCATTGACTCGCGAGCCGCACCGCCAGCCGCACGGCGGCGTAGAGGCTGCTGGGGTTTGCCTTGCCCTGCCATGCGATGTCGAGTGCGGTGCCGTGGTCCACGCTGGTGCGGATGATCGGCAGGCCGAGCGTGGTGTTCACCGTCGAGTCGAACGCCAGCGCCTTCACCGGGATGTGCCCCTGATCGTGATACATGCAGACAAACGCATCCGTGCTCTGGCGCTTCCACGGCAGGAACGCCGTGTCCGGCGGCAGCGGACCTTCGATTTGGATGCCCTTCGCGCGCGCGGCCTCGATGGCGGGGATGATGATGCGTTCCTCCTCGCGGTCGCCGAACAATCCGCGCTCGCCCGCGTGCGGGTTCAGGCCGCAGACGGCGAGCTTGGGCTTGCGCTTGCGGATCGTCTCCAAGCCCGCCGCCGTCAGTTCAATCACGTCGAGGATGCGTTCCTTCGTCAGCAACCTCGGCACGTCGCGGTAGCCCACATGGACGGTGACAAACGTGCACGTGATCTCCTCCGAATACTGCATCATGCACCAGCGCGCGGCGTTGGTGCGTGATGCAAAAATTTCCGTGTGCCCGGGAAACTCGATGCCCGCCATGCTCATCGCTTGCTTGTTCAAGGGCGCCGTGGAAACGGCGGCGACCTGTCCGGCGAGCGCGGCATCAATCGCCTTGTTCACGTAAGTGTAGCCCGCGCGGCCGGTGGCGGCGTTGATGGTGCCGGGAGTAAACGCATCGAGCGCAATCACGGCGAGGTCGAGCACGCTCGGCCGCGCGACGCTGCCAAAGCTCTTCTCCCACTCTCCCTGTGAGAGCGCTGGCGCGTTGAACGGCAATCCCGCCATTGCCGCGCACTCCCGTAACACGACGGCGTCGCCGAAGATAATCGGCGTGCAGAGCTTGGCGATCTCGGCATTGGCGAGCAGGTGCAGGCAGACTTCCGGGCCAACGCCAGCCGGGTCGCCCATCGTGATGGCGAGTCGCGGGAGAGTCACTGTCATCGGCCGCATGATGGACAATCGCCGCTCTCACGGCAACTCGCCGAAAGAAGAGGGAGCGATTGTCCGCAAGAAGGCGCAACGAGGGAGAAACGGAGTGTTGGAGTCATGGAGTAGCGAGGTGAGAGCGCAGACTGTTCAGGAAAGTGTCTTGGTCATCCGCACGACGGGCAGCGTAAGCCCGCCGGGCAGCGGCGCATCGTAACGCTCAGCGACGGAATAACCATGAGCAGCGTAGAGTGGTTCGCCGGCGAGCGTGGCCACGAGTTCGATTCGGGCAAAGCCGGCAGCGCGAATAGCCGTCTCGCTCGCGCCCAGCAGCGCGCGGCCCAGACCGCGCCGTTCCCACGACGGATGCACGAAGAATGCGCGCACCCGCGCAGCGTCGTGCGCCGGATCGAGTTCGGCGTCCTCCCCGGCGCGGTCGCGGTCGCCGCCATAGACCGCGCGGCGTTTGCTCCAACCGCCACAGGCGACGATGGCGCCATCGTGCTCGACAGCGAAGTAAGTGCCGTCACGTATCAGTTGCAGGTCCACGCCGAAGACTGGGCCGAGCGCGGCATCGAGTTGTGCCGCCGAGTAATGGCGCGATAAGAGCACGCGCACGGACAGTTCGATCAGCGCTTCGAGCGCTTCGAGGTCAGACTCGCGAGCAAGGCGGAGGCTGCCGACGTTCACGGTTTCTTGAGCCAGCCGCCGTGGCGCAGCCATTCCTCGGCGCGCGCGGGCCAGGTGGAGACGGGCAGCTCAGTCTTGCGCAGGCCGTAGCCGTGGCCGCCGGCGGAATACACGTGTACCTCCGCGGACACGCCGGCCTTCTTCAATTCGGCGGCGAACAGGAGCGGGTTCTGCACCGGCACGCCGTCGTCGAAGGCGTGGACGAAGAACATCGGCGGCGAGTCCTTGGTCACTTTCACGTCGTCGCGGAGCTCCGTCTTGCCCCGGTCCACGAACCCGGCGGTGTAGATGAGCAGTGCGAAGTCGGGGCGGCTGGAAACCTTGTCCACGTCATCAAGCGGTGCGTATTGCCGCTGATCAAGAAAGATCGAGGTCATTCCCGCCGTCGCGCCGCCGGCGGAGAAGCCGAGGATGCCGACGGCCTTCGGGTTGATGCCCCACTCTTTGGCGTGCTGGCGCAGCAGGCGCAGCCCGCGCTGGGCGTCCTGCAAGGGCGCGGCGTGGGGCGTATCCTTGTCGCGGCGTGGCACGCGATACTTGAGCACGCCCGCGGTGACGCCGAGCGTGTTGAGCCATTGCGCGACCTCGGTGCCCTCCTTGTCGAACGCGAGGATGTTGTAGCCGCCGCCGGGGCAGATGAGCACGGCGGTGCCATTGGCCTTGTCGGCAGGCGCGCGGAACAGCGTGAGCGTCGGCTCGGTCACCAGCGAGAGGCGCAGCGTTCCGTCGTTCTTCGGCGCTTTGGCCTTGGGGTCCGGTGCGGGCGGCTTGAAATTCGCCTCGCCGGGAACTTCGCGCGGCCAGAGCTTGATTTCGTTGGCGTCAGCGGCGGACGCCGTGGCGGCTGCGCACACGGCGAGGAGTGAAAGGAGAAATTTCATGCGCGGAGTCTGCCGAAGCCGCCGTGTGCCCGCAATCCACACTTCACCGATACTCCAACTGTGCCGTAGCCGTGCAGTTGGCCTCCGTCACGAGGCGCACCCAGTAGGCGGAGAAGGCGTCGGGGAACCTCTGCTCCATCGGCTTGCCGGGCGCGACCTCGAACGTCCGCCACGTGCGCCACAGGCCGGTGCCCGTGAGATCTACCTCGACGCGGAACTTCACGGGCGCGGAGACAGCGGCTGGCATGTGATGCCGGACGGACGGTACCCCAAACAAATGCGGCCAGTTTTTCTTTGCTTTCTTCGGGGCAGCGTCGCCCTTCTTCGGCGGCTGGTTGCGGTCAGCCGGGCGCTCGCCCTCCCACTCCCGGGCCGGATCGTGGTCCGGGTTTGGCGTGGGGAGCTGGGCGCCCACGTCCTGGCGCCAGCGGTCGAGGCGCGCGCGGAGTTCCGTCAGCTTCTGAGGGAAGGCGAGGGCGAGGTCCTTGGTTTCGCCGGGATCTTCTCCGAGATGGTAAAGCTCGGCGCGATCATCCTCGAACAAATGGATGAGTTTCCAATCACCCTCGCGGATGGCGCTGTAGGGCGTGGCGCTGCCGGGATGGTAGTGCGGATAGTGCCAGTAGATCGCGTCGCGCTTCAGCTTGGTGCCGCCCTTGAGCAACGGGACGATGCTCTCGCCATCCACGCGCGGAGCGCCGGTTTCCAAACCGGCACGCGCCGAACTGGAGTTCGGCGCTCCGGCCATTTCGAGAATGGTCGGGAAATAGTCAACGCTGATGACGGGCGTGGTGTCGTTCACGCTGCCGGGCTTGGTGACGCCGGGCCATTTCACGATCAGCGGGACGCGGGTGCCGCCTTCATAGACCGAGCCTTTGCCCCAACGCAGCGGGGAGTTGTCAGTCGAGAGCGGATTGCCCCACTGGCCGTTGCGAATGGTGCGCGAGAGTCCGCCGTTGTCGCCGGTGAGGAAGATGACGGTGTTCTGGTCGAGCTTCAGATCGGCGAGCTTTTTCATCACGGCCCCCACGCTGTCGTCCACGCTCTCGACGAGCGCGGCATAGACGGCGTTGGTCTGGTTGTATTTTCCGGTCGCGAGCTTCGCCTTGTATTTCGCGACGACGTCCGGCTTGCCGCCGAGCGGTGTATGGACGGCGTAGTGCGGAACGTAGGCGTAGAAAGGCCGGTCTTTGTTCGACTCGATGAACTTCACCAATTCACGCGTCGTGCGGTCAGTGAGGAACTCGCCGGGCTGCTCATCCTTGATGTTCCCAATGCCGTAGGGCGGGAAGTAATTCCTGGGGGCGCCCATGTGGCAGCCGCCGAAGTTCACGTCGAAGCCCTGCTTTTCCGGCTCGAAACCCTCGCCGCCGAGATGCCACTTGCCAAAACTGCCCGTCGCGTAACCGCGCGCCTTCAACTCCTCGGCAATGGTGCGCTCCGCCAGCGGGAGATGCAGGGTCCATTCGGGAATCTTGAGCCTGGCGAAAGGCCGGCGATGTCCGGCAATCCAGTCGGTGATGTGCAGGCGCGCGGGATATTTGCCCGTCATCACGGCAGCGCGCGTGGGGGAGCAGACGGTGCAGGCGGAGTAGCCTTGCGTGAATTTCATCCCCTGCTTCGCGAGGCGATCGATGTTCGGTGTCTCGTAAAACTTGCTGCCGCAGCACGCGGCGTCGGTCCAGCCCCAGTCGTCGATGAGGAAGAAGATGACGTTGGGCGGACGCTGCACGGCGTTCGCCGCGAAGCTCAAATGGCAAAGCTCAAAGCTCAAGAGAAGGGCGAGAACCAAAGCTCCAAGAACTGAGCGTCCGCAAGGTCGGGAGGTTGGAGCTTGGAACTTGGAGCTTCCCTTGAGCTTTGAGCTTTGAGCTTTGAACTTCGTTGTCATGGCTTCGATGTCGTTTGAGTGATTGTGTGAGCGGTGGTCGCATTCGGTTACTTGACGAGAAACTGCGTCGGCTCCTTCGCCATTTCGTCCTCCCATGCTTTCAGACGCGCTTTGAGGTCGGCGAAAATCTCCGGGTGCTGAAAGAACACGTCGCGGCGTTCGCCGATGTCGGTGCTGAGGTCGAACAGCATCTCCACGTTGCCGTCCTGAAGGTATTTCCACTGGCCGTGGCGCACGGCTTTCTGCTGGCGGCCCGTGCGATCGATTCGCCACGCGAGCGTGCGCGTCTGCTCGGGTTGTTCGCCGGTGAGGATGGGCAGGAGGTTGATGCCGTCGAAGTTTGGTGTCCCGGCTTTAGCCGGCAGGGGACCGCCTGAAGGCGGCACTCCAAACGCAACGGCGGCGAAGGTCGCGCTCAGGTCCATCGTGATGCCGACCTGGCTTGTCACTTTTCCCTTGGGCAATCTCGCCGGCCAGCGCATCAGGCATGGCACGCGGATGCCGCCTTCCCAGAGCGTGGACTTGTGGTGAAACAGCGGCGAGTTGTCCGAGTAACGCTCGCCGCCGTTGTCGCTGCTCAAGACGAACAGAGTGTTATCGGCCACGCCTTGTTTCTCCAACTCGGCGAGCAGCATACCGACGCCTTCGTCCACTTTTTCCACCATCGCCGCGTAGGTGCGGCGGTCGCCCTCATACATGTTCGCCTTGGTCACGCTCGGCTTCGGCCGGCCGGGCGGTTGGAACGGGCAATGCACCGCCAGGTGCGGCACGTAGAGGAAGAACGGCTCGCGCGCGTGCTTCTTTACGAACGCGACCGCGCGCTGGTTGATGAGGTCGGTGAGATAACCCTCGACCTTCACGGGCTTGAGTCCGTCGCGCAGCGCGTAGGTGCCGTCGTAGTAGGCGTGCGTGTAGTAATCGGAGTGGCCGAGCAACTCGCCGAAGTATTCGTCGAAGCCGTGCTTGGTCGGGCTGTATTCGTCCTTGAAGCCGAGGTGCCACTTGCCGAACGCGCCCGTGGCATAACCCGCAGCCTTGAGCATCTTCGGCAGCGTCGGCACGGTTGTCGGCAAACCGAGCGCGTGAATGTCCGGCTCCTTCACCCACTCGGTCCCGACGACGCGGTAGGAATCCGCAGAAAACCCCATCGCCCACTCGAAGCCGACGCGTTGCTGCCAGCGTCCGGTGATGAACGCGCATCGCGTCGGCGTGCAGACGGGCGCGTTGGCGTAGAAGTCGGTGAATTTCACGCCCTCGCGCGCGAGCCGGTCCATGTTCGGCGTGCGGATGTCCTTCGCGCCGTAAGCGCCGGAGTCCGCGTAGCCGAAGTCGTCAATGAGGACGAAGACGATGTTCGGGCGCGCGCCGGCGGGTGCAGCGAAGCTCAAAGGACAAAGCTCAAAGCTCAAGGGAAGCACCAAGCTCCAAATTCCAACAAACAGCCGCCGCATCAGCCGTGTGGAGCCTCGAACTTGGAAGTTGGAACTTCCCTTGAGCTTTGAACTTTGAGCTTTGAACTTCATTTCTTCCTCACCTCGTTCGACGACGACATGTTGAGCGCCGCCGCGCCCGCAAAGAAGCAAGCGGCGGCCGGTGCGCTCACTCATTGGCCTTCTTTTTCCGCCCGGCCTTGCCGCCCTTGGCCGCGCCCTCGTCGAGCTTCTTCTTCAATTCGTCGAGCACGGCGGATTCCTGCTGCTTGAGCCAGGTTTCGTATCCCTTGCCGCGGCCACCGATGTATTTGTAGGCCTCCAGCCTGGCGCCCTCGCCGGCGAAACGCGGGTCGCCCTCGTCTTTCAACAGGCTCACCATCTTGTCACGGAGTTCCTCGACGGTCTGCGCATAGAACAGATCATTGGCGAGGTTGTTCACGCACTCGGGGTCCTTGCGGATGTCGTACAACTCGTCGGGCAGGCGCTTGCCGAGGCTCAGTTCGTAAAAATGTCCGCCCAGCAGCTTGATCACCTCCTTGGTCGGGCTGGGGTCCACGTTGCCGAAATCCGTCTCCGGATTTCCCGCCGGCCAGCGCTCGGGATGGAAGTTGTGAACGTACAGAAAATCCTTCGTACGGATCGCACGCACCGGATAGCCAAGATCGTTGTTGCGCCCGATGTCGTGGCGTTCCTTGCCGGCGAGCATCACGTCGCGGTTTTCGATCCAACCGGACTTTTCGGAGCGCAGAATCTTCGCGAGGCTCCGGCCGGTCATCTGCGGGTGCGGCTTGAGGCCGGCGAGTTCCACGTAGGTCGGCGCAAGGTCGCGGACGTTGACGAAATCCTCGACCACGCGGCCGGGCTTGATGCCCCTGCCCCAGCGCATCGCCAGCGGCAGATGGAAGGCGTCCTCGTGAATCTGCCCCTTCACAAACGGGAACGGCATCCCGTGATCGGAGGTGACGATGATGAGCGTGTTCTCCAGTTCGCCCGCATCTTCGAGAACCTTGAGCGCGCGGCCGATCTGCGCGTCGCCCCACTCGACCTCGACGGAGTAATCGAGCAGGTCGCGCCGGACGATCTCGGTGTCGGGCAGGAACGCGGGCACCTTCACGTCCTCGAGCTTCTTGCCGGCGCGCACGCCCGAGTTCCATTCATAGGCGCGGTGCGGCTCGCTAAACCCCATCCAGAAGCAAAACGGTTTGGATTCGTCGCGTTGCTGCATGAACTCGCCGAAGTTGCCGGGATAATCGTTGTTGCCGATGCCCCGCGCGGGCGGCGTCTGGGTCAGTTTGTCGAAGCTCGGCCCCGCGGGATTGCGGGTGAACTTGGCGAGCGTCCTGAAATCGCCCGGCCCCCAGCCCTTGCCGGTGAGGCCGATGGCGTAACCGGACTTCTCCAGCAGGTCGGGATAGACCGCGAAGCCGGCGGGGAAGTAGCCGTTGTGCGAGACAGCCTCGTTGAGCTGCCAGGTGTTGCGTCCGGTGAGGACGCTCGCGCGGCACGGGCTGCACTTCGGGTTCGACGTGAACGCGTTCTTGAACAGCACGCCCTCGCGCGCGATGCGGTCGAAGTTCGGCGTCTTGATCCAGGTGCAACCGTAGGCGCCCGCGTGGGTACTGCCGTTCCAGTCGTCGAAGATGATGAAGAGGATATTCGGACGCTTCGTGTCGGCGGCGGCGGCGGATGAGTTGCAGAACGCACAAAGCAACGTCAGGAAAAGGAACGGGATGCGCATGGACGAAATCATATCGAAGTGAGACGGCGGAGGGAAGGGGCGAGGTTAACCGGTATTTCGACAGTGCGAACGCCACGTGCCGCTTGCGCTCTGAACGCGGAGTCGTATCGTCACCGCCATGAACCGCATGATCGCCGCCGGATTCGTCGCCGCCGTCGCCGTGCTCGCCGGCTGCGCCCGCCATGACTCCGGCTCCACCACCATGAGCACCACCAACCAGCCCCCTGCCCCGCCCGCTGCCAAAGTCACGAAGACCGACGCCGAATGGCGCGCGCAACTCACGCCCGAGCAGTACCGCGTGCTGCGCGAAGCCGGCACCGAGCGGGCGTTTGGCCCCGTGTACGACGAGTTCAAGAAACAGAGTGCCGGCACCTACTACTGTGGCGGCTGCGGCGCGGAACTGTTCTCCTCCGACCACAAGTTCGACTCGCATTGCGGGTGGCCGTCCTTCTACGACCCGGCCAACGCGAAGAACGTCCGCACCATCGAGGACCGCGCGGCTGGCATGGTGCGCGTGGAAGTCCGCTGCGCCGTGTGCGACGGCCACCTCGGCCACGTCTTCAAGGGCGAGGGCTACAAGACGCCGACGGACCTGCGCTACTGCATCAACGGCGTGGCGCTGAAGTTCGTGCCCAAGGCGGAACCCAAGGGCACGGCGACCGAGGCTCAAGGAAAACAGCGCTGAGTGACCGGCGGGAACGCGGTGTCGAACTTTTTGAACCGCTAATTCACGCTGATCTGCGCTGCTTGTCGCGCCGAAGCCCGGCGAAGGCGGAATGCCGGAGCGCCGAACTCCGAGTTGCCCGTGCTCCCTCTGCGCTGTTCAGGACAAAAGGCCATCAATCTCTCCGCTGCTCAGGGCGTTGCACTCTGCGAACTCTCCTTCGCGACGGGTGAATCATGCGCCGCGAGCAGAAATGCCATTATCGGACAGTCCAAGGAACCGCAGTCGAACCCTTATCCACAAAAACCGCGTGCGGATCAACACACCGCAGCTTGGTGGTCAATCTCTGTTGGAGATTCGCGCTGTCCCTGATGCCGGGGAAAAGACGAGATGGATGCGCCGGTAGTTCACAGTGCAACACCACTCTCACCGTCATCGCGGGGTTGCTTGACCGGGCGAAATCTCCAGCCTGTAACCGCCCTGTGACCGAAGTCGCCGAGTCACGAATCGGAGCAAGGCGAAGCAATGCCAGGCTGTCCCGGACCTTCAACGCGACTTCGTCCGCAAGATCGATGGGCTTTGTTCTCTGTTGCGTGCGGTAATCTTTCACCTCAACGAGCCAGAGCACAAAGGCAACCGAATCGTATGCGAGGAAATCCATCTCCTTGCAACCACTGCTGCTACCAGCAAACACACAAAACCCCTGAAAGTGCCGAACGTAAAAGGATGTGTCGGCCAATCGGCAGATTTGCCACGCATCGGGGAAGTTAAACGTCAGTTGCCCTTCGGTGAACGCCTGTGGCATATGAAGGAATCAGCGGTGAAGTTCCATGTACCGCTGGCTCTGCTCAATTTCGGAGTCCAGCGCGGTAATCGGTTCAACTTCCTCTGCGGACGCCCCGGACTTTGCCACGGCTCCGTGGTTGGTCTTCTCCAATGCGATGAAGCAACGGGAGACTTCCTTGTTTTCAGTCTTTCCCAGCAACATGGAGAGTTCGCGCATGATGAAGAGACTATGCGTCGCCGCAAAGACTTGCGTTCCGTTACGCGCGATGGCCACGAGCAATTCGGCCACTTTGGCCATGTAGGCGGGGTTCAAATTCGTCTCAGGCTCATCCCAAAATAGGATGGATTGACTTGCCAGCGTCCCATTGGCCAACAGGTACGCCACTGCTCCCAGTTTGCGAAAGCCTTCCGCCACCAGCGGAATCTCAAACTTTCCTGCGCCTTCTTGCACCAGATAGAAACGCCCGTTCTCGTTACGAATATCGCCCTGGAGGATTTGCTCCACCGGGGCGAGCAAAGTCTTGACCTCATCGAACCGCCGTCCTTTGAGCAGCGGTTTTTCCAGCGCCAGGCACAAATCGAAATACGTCTCGTCGATGGACATTTCACGGTCACGATAGAGACCGGTGAAACCGGGAAACATCGAAAGCATCTCCTTCGTTGGGAAGAACACTGCTTCATCACCGAAGAACTCGTCGGGAACCTTTTCCAATATCACGTCTGTGGTGCTCTTGGTCGAGAAGCTGATGCGGAAGCCGGCTTTGGATTGGTTTTTGAAACTCGCTTCGACCTCGGTTTTTCGGACACCAACTCCCCGCCGGCTCAATCGTCCGACCGATTCCGGGCGAAACACTCGTACCAGCTTTCCACCAAGCTCTTTCTGAAGCGTGGCCTTGTCGGGGCGTGTGCCTCCCTTTTCTTTGAGCGCCATCTCCTGGCTCCACTTCGCGGCGGTGTAAGCCAGCTTCAACAGGTGGCTCTTTCCCGCCCCGTTGCTGCCGATGATGACGTTCACGCCGTCGGCAAAGTCGAAGTTCGCGTCCCTGAAAATCGTGAAGTTTTTGACTTTGAGTTGGCTAATCATGACTCGGATTTGGCGCGCTGCATTCTCAGTCGGTTCGCGATTCTTTCGCTGCGGAAGCTTGCCGGGACTTTGCCGCACCGTCCAGATGCGTTTCTTGGTCGACAAGTTTTGCCGATGAATGCCTTTTGAAGAATGGACTGGCGGAGGCGGGTGGCGCGCTGGAGGTTGGCAGACACCACCGCTTCCAACTCCTCCACCACGCTCAACCGCCGCTCCACTTCCGCCACGATCCGCGTCTGCTCGGCGATGCGCCCCCCTCCCAAGGCGGTCTAAGAGCCGCCTGTACTTCCTGGAGGCAAGTGGGCAAGTGCATCGTGCGAGGGATGCTATTTCTTCTTCGCCTTCTTTTTTTTCGGAGCGTCGCCTTCACCCCCACCGCGTCCGCCCGGCAGGTTGGGGGCGTCGGTCTTCGGGAGCAGCTTTGCCAGCTCGGCCTTGCGCGCGGCGTGTTCGGGCTTCGTGGCGAGATTGGTGTATTCGAGCGGGTCGGCCGCCTCGTCGTAAAGTTCCTCGTCGCCGTTTTCGTAGCGGATGTAGCGCCAGCCTTCGGTGCGGACCGTGTGGTTCTTGAAGCCGTGCGTGGTGATGGCGGCGGCGTCCCACGCGGCTTTCGGGTTCTTGAGCAACGGCGAGATGTCACGGCCATCAAGGTGCGCGGGCAACGGCAAGCCAGCCAGCGTGCAAAGCGTCGGGTAAATGCTCGTGTAATCCACCGGCCGGCCGCATACGCCGCCGGGCTTCGTGACTCCGGGCACTTTCCACGTGAACACCGTGCGCGTCGGTTCCTCTCACAGCGCGAATTTCCGCCAGTGCGATTTCTCCCCGAGACTCCAGCCGTGATCGCTCCACAACACAACGATGGTGTTGTCGCGCTGCGGGGATTTTTCGAGGCCATCGAGCAAGCGGCCGACCTGCGAGTCGCAGAATGCGATGGTGGCGAGATACGCCTGCACGGCCTCCTTCCAACGGCCCGACTTGACGATCTGCGCGTGGTCGCCCTCGGGTCTGGCCATCCTGACACCGGCCGGCGGCACGTCGCTCAGATCGTCCTCGCGATGCGGCGGAAGCTGGATCGTCTCGAGCGGGAACAGGTCGAACCACTTCTTCGGCACGCTGAAGGGCATGTGCGGCTTCACCAGGCCGGCGGCGATGAACCAAGGCTTGTCGCTTTTCTCCGCCATCTTTTCCAGGCAGTAGCTGACCACGCCGTAGTCGGGCATCTCCTCGTCGGTGTTCGCCAGCGGGGCGAACTTGATGCCGCCCACGCCGTCGTCCTTGGCGGAAGGATGTAATTTCAAATTACCGCCCTTGCCGGGGAAATAGTCCGTCCAATCGCCGCCGCGATCATACGCGCCGTGGTAGATCTTACCCGCGCCATAAACCCGGTACCCGGCGCGCGCGAACTGCGAGTTAAGCAGCTTGTCCTCGCTGATGCCGGGCCGCCAGTTCTGGCCGTTGTTGTAACAGCCCGTGGTGCTCGGCCGCTGGCCGGACATGAGCGACGCGCGCGAGGGATTGCACGCCGGCGCGGTGCAATAGGCCCTGGTAAATGTCACCCCCATTTTCGCGAGGCGGTCGATGTTCGGCGTCCTCGTCTGCGGATTGCGCCCGAGATGGCCGACCCAGTGGTTGAGGTCGTCAATGGCGATGAAGAGCACGTTGGGTTTCGGCGCGGCAGCGGCGGAAATGGAGAGAGCTGCGCTCAACAGGGGCAACAGGCAGCAAGTGAGGATTCGTTTCATGGGGGAGCTTTTCATGGGGTTTTGGACGCGGTTGCAGGCGGCGGAAATCATGCGGATTGAAACCCAGGTGAACGGGCAGGAAGCAAGGCGGGCAACTTCATTTTCCTTCCTTCGCCCATTGCTTCATGAGCGCGATGTTTTTCTCGACGGCGGGATTGCCCCGGCCGACGTAAACGGCCATGTCGCTGTCATACATCTTGTCGGACTCTGGGCCGCGGTCGTTGGTCTCGACGATCCAGTGGTCGAGACGCACCCGTAGTGTCTCCAGTGTCCGCTTGTGCTTTGGATCGCCGGCGAGGTTTGCCACCTGCCAGCGGTCCCTGGTCCACTCGTAAAGTTCCTCCGTCGGCCGTGTGGGGCTGAACAGGAGCTTCTCCGGCAACGGATCGAGTTTGCCGGCGCCGTGCAACGCGCGGAGCGTTTGCACGATGGACTTGCCGTCCTTGTAGGCGTTCGGCTGCAAGTGCGGGCGCTGCGGGTAAAAGTTGCGGATGTAAAGGAAACGATCCGTCCGGACACTGCGAAGGCGTTCCACGGTTTCATCGCAGCGGTCACGCGCCGCAAACACGGCAGTGCGCGGTTTGTAGTCCGGCGCGAAAACATCTTTGGCCTGCATGGACTTCGGAATCGGAATGCCGGCGGCAGCGAGCGAGATGGCCGCCAGGTCAATGTGCTCGATGAGGTCGTCGCGCACCCTGCCTTTCGCGATGCCCGGCCCGCGCACGACAAACGGGATGTGCGTGCCTTCATCGTACAGGAACTGCTTGCCGCGCGCGTGGCTGATGCCGTGGTCGGTCATGAAAATCACCAGCGTCTGGTCCAGGAGGCCCTCGCGTTCGAGCCGCGCGATGACCTTGCCCACGTGT
>Ga0247727_10009928_pt1 | contig 17026 bp, 14 predicted proteins | sample WisWelCaveWW1625_FD_202498 | JGI IMG/M metagenome (GOLD analysis project Ga0247727, IMG submission 202498) | Biofilm microbial communities from Wishing Well Cave, Virginia, United States - WW16-25 | ecosystem: Environmental > Aquatic > Deep subsurface > Groundwater > Cave microbial mat | place...
CTTTTCTTGCATTTTCTTGATCAGGCGTTCATTAAATTCTTTGGCAGGATGATACCCGTAAATTTTCAACAACTGATTCAACGCTACCACTTCGGCAATCACGGTGATATTTTTCCCCGGGAAAATGGGCAGCTTGACCAGCGGAATCTCCACATCGAGAATCTTGGTTATCGATTCATCGATTCCGAGGCGTTCGTAATCCTCGCTGTCGTCCCATTCCTCCAATTGCACTATGACTTCCACGCGTTTCTGCACGCGAATGGCGCGGATGCCGAAAACCTGGCGCACATCGACAATCCCCAGGCCGCGAATCTCCATGTGGTGCTGCAGAATGTCGCTGGCAGTGGCGATCAGAATGCCTTCCGCTTTGCGCGAAATATTCACCACGTCGTCAGCGACCAGGCGATGGCCGCGTTCCACCAGGTCCAGGGCGATCTCGCTCTTGCCAATGCCGCTGCGCCCGGTGAACAACATGCCGATGCCGTAGACATCCACCATCGAACCGTGCACCGTAACGGTGGGTGCGAACCGTTCATCCATATAATCGCTGAGCAGGTGCACCAGCCGGATGGTCTTGAACGACGTTCGAAAAATGCAGATGCCTTTTTCATCCGCCCGGGCTATTAAATCGGGCGGGGTTTCATTGTTTTCGGTTATGATGATGCAGGGAATTTCGAAAGACAGGAGGGTTTCGAACGCGCGTTTTTCTTCGGCCGCCGTCAGGGTTTTCAAATAGGTGGCTTCGGTATTGCCGATGATCTGCACGCGATTATAGGTAAAGACGTCGACAAAGCCCGTCAATACCAAGCCCGGGCGGTGCAAATCCGGCTCTTCAATTAAACGTTTGAAACCGGCATCGCTGTTCAAAAGTACGAGCGCCAGCCGCTTTTGGTTATCTTTGAAAAATTTTTCGACAGTTAACGCGTCCATTTATTCCTTTTCAATTGCAGTCATCGCTATAATAGAAGCCTTAGTATTGGAATGGTCGCGCAGTTTCTCTTTGTATTTTTTAAGCTGGCGTTCGAGTTTATCCACCGCCAGGTCGATGCTTTTAAATATGTCATCGGATTTTTCCACGGCCACGAGCCGCTGCCCATACACATCGATGGCAATTTCGGCGATTTGATTGATCTTTTCGTAATCCAGAATAATTTCACCATTGATGATGCCATCGTAATATCTTTTCAGGCGGGCGACCTTTTTCTCAGAATAATTTTTTAAACGTTCTGGAGCCTTGAAATGTCGAGCGGTGAATTTGATTCTCATGCGAGCCTCCTTTCGCTTGATTTCCAAACATGCTCATTTCTTGGCACGTGGATGGGCCTGATTATATATGGCTTTTAATCGCTCCGGCGTTAAGTGGGTATAAACTTGGGTAGTCGATAAACTGGCATGCCCCAGCAGCTCTTTGACTGACAACAGATCGGCGCCTTCATCCAGCAAATGCGTGGCAAACGAATGCCGCAGCAGGTGCGGGTAGGCGCGCTGGTGCTCCGAGGCAGGAAGCAACATGTTCTTTATCCGCGTTTGCACCAGACGCGGCAATATCCGTTTTCCTTTATCGTTGATAAACACCGCGTCGCTTGCTTTTTGCAAAATGGCTAATCTCTCGCTCCGCATACGAAGGTACTCGCGGAGCAGTTTGGACACGCTTTTCCCAAACGGCACCAGCCGCTGCCTGGCGCCTTTGCCAGTCACGCGTACTATGGTGTTGGCAAAATCCAGATCGTTCACGTTGATTCCGACCAATTCCCGCAGCCGCACGCCGGTGGAATAAAAAAATTCCAGCATCATGCGGTCGCGCATCCCCTCAAAGGTCGCGATATTGATCAGTTTAATCGCTTTAACGATGGTTTCGTAGCTCAAAAACTCCGGCAGCTTCTTTTCCTCTTTCAAGAAGAACAGCGACAAGGCGGGGTTAACTTTTAAGATTTCGCGGGCGCACAAATATTTGAAAAACGAGCGTAAGCAAGCTAATTTGCGGTTAACCGAGGTAGCCTTCAGCCCGCCGCGGGAGAGTGTGGCTAAAAACGCCCGCAGCGAATTCTTGGTTATCGCATGCTGGTTGTCCTGTGTCAGAAATTCGGCGAATTGGGCAAGGTCGGTGGCGTATGACTCGAGGGTAAAGGGCGAGGCGTTTTTCTCCACCCGCAGATACTGAATATATTCGTCAATGTACTGATTCAGAAGGTCGACTTTAAGCGACTTCACGGTAGTTTTCCTTGCCGTCTTCCTGAAATTCGGATTTACAAGCGGGGCAAGATAAGAATTCCCCCTTAGCCTGGGTGGCGCGCAATTCCAAATACGAATGGCCGCAATTTCGGCACGGCTGGTTAACCGGTCGATTCCAGGCAGCGAAAGTGCAATTCGGATAATTGCTGCACCCGTAAAAAACCTTGCCGCGCCGTGACCGCCTTTCCACTAACGCGCCGCTGCAGTTGGGCTGCGGGCACTTCACCCCGATGGAATAGGGTTGGGCATTTTTGCACTCGGGGTAACCCGAGCACGCCAAAAATCTTCCAAAGCGGCCGAATTTGACCACCATTTTGCGTCCGCATTTATCGCAGAGCTGGTCAACGGTTTCCGGCTCTTCCAGCGGCCGGGTATACTTGCATTCCGGATAGCCGCTGCAGGCGATGAATTTGCCGTTTCTTCCCCAGCGAATAATGAGCTCGCGACCGCACTCTGGGCATTTCTCCTTGGTCTCTTCCTGCAACGAATCTTTGATTTCGTCCTTCTTGGCGTGCGTGTCGTCCAGGGCTTTTTTGAACGAAGCATAAAAATCCTGTGTAACCTCTAAAAATTGTTTCTTGCCGGATTCGATGCGATCGAGGCTTTCTTCCATGTCCGCGGTGAACTTGACATTGAACAATTGTGGAAAATTTTGGATCAAAATTTTGTTGACGGTTTTGCCCAGATCGGTGGGGACGAGCTGCCGCTGATTGTTTACAACATATTTGCGTGCCAAAATCGTACTGATGATCAGCGCATAGGTGCTCGGGCGGCCAATGCCCTGATTGTCGAGCTCTTTGATCAAGCTGCTTTCAGTGAAGCGCGCCGGCGGTTTGGTGAAATGCTGCTTCGGAAGTAAATTGCGCAGCCGCAGTAACTCGCCAATAGAAATGTTTTTGGGCACGCGCATGTCATCCTCAGGTTGTTCCTGATCGTCTTTGGGGTCTTCATAAACTTGCAGAAACCCCCGGAATAGAACGATGCTGCCAGTCGTCCTAAACAGGTATTTGTCGCCCGCCGAAATATCGATGCTGGTCTGCTCCAAACGCACGGCTTCCATCTGCGAAGCCACAAAACGACTCCAGATCAGCTCGTAAAGTTTGTACTGCTCGGCGGTGAGATACTTTTTGATTTTTCGGGGTTCGCGCTGCATCGCCGTAGGGCGAATGGCTTCGTGGGCATCCTGGGCGCCGGCTTTGACTTTAAACTTGCGCGCCGCTGCGGGCAAATATTCTTTGCCGTAGTTCACCACAATGTACTCGCGCACCGCCTGCAGGGCTTCGTCCGCAATGCGGGTGGAATCGGTTCGCATATAGGTGATCAGACCGACGCTCCCCTCTTCTCCGAGATCTACTCCCTCGTAAAGCTGCTGGGCAATCATCATAATCTTTTTGGCGGTATAGCCCAGCCGGCTGGCGGCGGCTTGCTGCATGGTGCTGGTGGTAAACGGCGGCGCCGGATTGCGGGTAACGTTCTTTTTCTTGATATCGATGACTTTGAACGTTTGCCGCTTTAAATCGTCAACGATTCCGCGCGTGATCGTTTCGTTGGGCAACTGCGGGTCTTTACCGTCAACCTTAACGAGTTTTGAAAAGAACGCATCGGTCTGCTCCCCCTGCAGCTCGGCGGTAATCGACCAGTACTCGACGGGAACGAAGGTTTCGATTTGCTCTTCGCGTTCGCAAATCAGCCGCAGCGCCACCGACTGCACCCGTCCGGCACTCAGTCCTTTATAAACGGTACTCCAGAGAATCGGGCTGACCTGGTAGCCCACCAATCGGTCCACCACGCGCCGCGCTTTTTGCGCCGAAACTTTTTTCTCGTCGATTTTGGTGGGGTGCTCCAGCGCCGTTTTCACCGCGCGTTCAGTGATCTCATTAAACATGACGCGGTAAATATTCCCATTATTGGTTTTAATTTCTTCTGCCAGATGATGAGCGATGGCTTCGCCTTCGCGGTCGGGGTCGGTGGCAATGTATACCTTCTCCGCGCTCAGGGCAGACTTACGCAACTGGCTTAATATTTTCCCCTTGCCGCGGATGGTAATGTATTCCGGCTCAAAGTTATCCTCTAAATCCACGCCCAGCCGCTGCTTGGGCAAATCTTTCACGTGCCCAACCGAGGAAAGGACTTGGTAGTCTTTCCCTAAAAACTTGCCAATGGTTTTAGTCTTGGTGTTGGACTCCACGATGACTAACGATTTCGCCATTCAAATCCTCTCATTCAGTCTATACATCTCTCTACCAGATTATTCTAATTTGCCACAGAGACACAGAGCACACGGAGCAAAAAAATTAAACATAATATTTGGAATTAATGATTAATGCCGATACCAACCATTCATCCACTGTTTTTTAAAAAGAAAAATCTCAAATCAAAATTCTCTGTGCTCTCTGTGACTCGGTGGCTTGATATATTAATGAATCCCCGGTTGGTCATCAAACAAAAAATACCCGCCGCTGCCGAAGTATTCGGTGTTCCATAACATCGAGGCCACAATCATTTTGATATCGGCGGCTTCCACCCGGTTCGTGCCCATCATCAGCGCGCGTTCCAAAATCAGCTCCACATCGGTCTCCGAAATGATGTTCAGTTCCTTCAACTGCAGAATGTATCCATACGCCTCCGGGGAAATGACCGATTTCTCGATTTCATGCAGCACGCGAAAAGAGTTCTTGAGAGTCGCCCCCTGATTTTGAACGAGCTCTTCCGAATCGCTGCGGATGCGATTGAGCAGCCAGGAAAAAGCGGAGCTGATTTCGCTTTCCGTGTACCCCTTTTTCCTGAGGTCTTTTGAGAGTAACTCGAGTTTCGCCGAAGCAAAGTTCGAGCGGCGAATTTCACTCATTATTAAGACCAGTATTTCAACTACGCGCTCGTTCATGTTCGTCTCCTCTATCATCCTCCTTTTTCCCTCAATCTTTAAGCTGTAAATGTAAAAAAATATCCAGCAAATGCAAGCACTATTAAACCGCGCCGTGACATTTTTTATATTTCTTGCCGCTGCCGCACGGGCAAGGATCGTTGCGGCCAATCTTCTCGCCCACCACCACCGGCTGGCGCTTGCCCACCGGCGGTTGTCCCGGCCCCGCGGCCACCGTCTCGCGCGGTGGGCCAATAAATCCCATACCGACGCTGGAATCGTGGATTGCGGTCATCTGGGAAACCCGTCGGTGCATCACGGGTTCCGTCTGCACTTGCGCCTTGAAAATCAGCCCGATCACCTGCTCGTTAATCATATCGAGCATTTCGGTGAACATGCGGAAGCCTTCGGACTTGTATTCCAGCAGCGGATTTTTCTGTCCGTAGGCCCGCAGCCCGATCCCTTCTTTCAGATGATCCATTTCGTACAGATGCTCGCGCCAGCGTTCATCGATCACCCGCAGCATGGCCAGCCGCTCGATCTGGCGCATCAGCTTTTCGCCAATCTGCTTCTCTTTTTGACGATAGTGTTCTTGCGCGGCAGCAAAGATGCGCTCGAATAGCTCGGACTGGTTGATGCCAATTTTTTCATCCGGTGCGACGGGCAAATCTAACAGCAGGATCTTTTGAATATCGTAGCGCAGACCGTCCCAATCCCATTCGTCGGAATAGCCTTCACCAGTGTATAGGCGGATTTTGCTGTCGATGTAATCGCCCATCATCTGGATGATTTCTTCGCGGAGATTCTCGCCTTTCAACGCGTGGGAACGGCGCGTATAAATAACCTCGCGCTGCTGGTTCATCACGTCGTCGTATTCGAGCAGGTGTTTGCGAATGTCAAAATTATGCGCCTCCACTCGCTTCTGGGCGCGCTCAATAGATTTGGTGACCATGCGATGCTGAATCACTTCACCCTCTTTCACGCCGAGGCGATCCATTACGCTGGCGATGCGATCCGATTGAAACAACCGCATGAGATCATCTTCCAGCGAAAGATAAAAACGCGAAGACCCCGGGTCACCTTGACGGCCGCTACGCCCGCGCAACTGGCGATCGATGCGCCGGGCTTCGTGGCGTTCCGTGCCCATGATGTGCAGTCCGCACGGAACGTTTTCATGACAATTCAACTCTTTTAAATAGGGACACACCTCCTCGTTATCGCGCGGCTCCACCAGCGCGCAATTTTGGTGCTTCACCACGCCTGGGCCTAATTTGATATCGGTGCCGCGGCCGGCCATGTTGGTGGCAATGGTCACCGCGCCGGGCTGCCCGGCATGAGTAACGATCTCGGCTTCTTTTTGATGCTGCTTGGCGTTCAGCACCGAGTGGGGAATGCCCTGACGTTTCAACATGCGGCTGAGGGTCTCCGAGACCTCAACCGAAATGGTGCCCACCAGCACCGGGCGCCTTCTTTCATGCATCTCGGCAATTTCATCAATCAACGATTTGTATTTTTCTCGTTTGGTGCGGTAAATCTGATCATCGTAATCGATGCGGCGCACCGGCTCGTTCGTCGGAATGACCACCACATCGAGTTTGTAAATCTGCCAGAATTCAGCGGCCTCGGTTTCGGCGGTGCCAGTCATCCCGGCTAATTTTTTATAGAGACGAAAATAATTTTGCAGCGTGATGGTGGCGAGCGTCTGGGTTTCCCGTTCAATTTTCACGCCCTCTTTGGCCTCCAGCGCCTGGTGCAGGCCATCGCTGTAGCGCCGGCCGGGCATGAGCCGGCCGGTAAACTCGTCGACAATCATCACCTTGCCGTCGGTGACCACGTACTCCACGTCTTTTTCAAACAGGGAATACGCGCGCAGAAGCTGGGAGATGTTATGCAGCCGCTCGCTTTTTTCATGGTACTCTTGCTGGAACTGCGCCTTCCTGGTTAATTTCTGATCGTCGGGAAGCGACTCATCGATTTCTAATTCGTGGAGTTTCTCCGAAAGATCGGGAATCACGAACATTTCCAGCTCCTGCGGCGACAGCGCATCGCGCCCCATATCCGACAAGTCGATGGTATGCGCCTTTTCGTCGATGGCATAATACAGCTCCTCGTCGATCTCGTGCAGTTTTTTATCGCGCAGGTAGTCGTTTTCCACGCGATGAATCAGTTTCTTCACGCCCACTTCCTGCAGCAGCTTCGCGAGCTTTTTGTTTTTAGGAGATCCCCGCTGCGCCTGCAGCAGTTTGATGCCCGCCTCGTATTCCTTCCCCTCTTCTAACAATTTCTCTCCCTCGGCGACGATGCGGTTGACGAGGTTCGTCTGGTTCTTGACCAACTGATCCACGCGCGGTTTCATCTCGTCATACTTGTGAGTGGAATGCTCGACCGGACCAGAGATGATGAGCGGAGTGCGCGCCTCGTCGATGAGCACGGAATCCACTTCGTCCACGATGGCGTAGTAGTGGCCGCGCTGTACCTGATCCTCGAAACGAATGGCCATGTTGTCGCGCAGATAATCAAACCCGAATTCGTTGTTGGTGCCGTACGTAATGTCCGCTGAGTAGGCGCGCTTGCGCTGTTCCGGATTCATGTCATTCTGGATGTACGCGACGGTCAATCCCAGCATTTTGTAAATCTCGCCCATCCACTCGCAGTCGCGGCGGGCGAGGTAATCGTTTACCGTAACCAGATGCACGCCCTTGCCGGCCAGCGCGTTAAGATAGAGCGGCATGGTGGCTACCAGGGTTTTCCCTTCGCCAGTGGCCATCTCGGCGATTTTGCCTTCGTGCAGCACACTGCCGCCGATGAGCTGGACATCGTACGGAACCATGTCCCACTGAATTTCCAGATCGCAGACTTTCCAGCGTTTGCCCACCAGGCGCTTGCAGGCCTGTTTTACCAGCGCGAAGGTTCCGGGGAGAACTTCATTTAAAACCTGCTCAATGGCCTCTCGTTCCTCTTTTTCGAGCTGCTTGATCTCGTCGCGCAAGCGGTCCGTTTCCAGAACCTCTTCTTCTTCGATCGCGGTTGGTTTGCCATCGGCGCCATTGCTGGCGGAGATGTCCGCATGAAGCTGCGCTTTGAGCTTTTCCAGTTCAGCGCGAATTTCGGCGGTGGCTTCAGCGATCTGCTCTTTAAATTGTTGGGTTTTGGCTTTGAGCTGCTCGTCGCTCAACGTATCCAGTTCTTTATAGAACCGATTGATTTCATGTACGATTGGCAGAATATGCTTGATGTCGCGCTCATGCTTGCTGCCAAAAAGTTTAGTGATGAGCTTAACCATATTTTTCCCTTAACGCTTCCTCCTTAAACAATTGGGTCGATTTCACTCGAGACCGCGGCCGCTTTTCTTGATCAAATTTTCCTGTTTCAGATCGAGCAGGACACTGTCTAAAATGCCGTTAATGAAGTAGCCGCTTTTTTCGGTGCTGTATTTCTTGGCAATCTCGATGGCTTCGTCCATAGTGACTTTCGGCGGGATGTCTTCGAAATACAGAAACTCGCAGATGGCAAGCCGCATGATGAGTTTATCGATGATGGCGATGCGTTCAAAATCCCAATTTTGTGCTTTGGTGATGATGTATTTATCGCACTCTTTTTTGTTCTTCGCCGCGGTTTCAAACAACTGCCGGGCAAATCCTTTGATCCGCTCCTCCAAGCGAGCATTCTTTATCATCTCTTCGACAATCGTTTCCACGGGATTGCCGGAAAACTCAAAAGCATAAAATGCTCGCAACGCCAACTCACGTGCTCTTCGCCTGCTCATGGTTACGTCTTTAATTTACTTTCTTTACTTTGCACTGCGCGTAGAAATCTTAAATCCTCGAGATCTTTAGGTCGTTTTACTTTTTCCTTATTATCAATTAATTGTTTGAGGCCTATGTAATAAACCGGTATATTTAAGTTTTGGTATGGCATCTCAACTACCTCTCTATCCTTCCAGGCTTCTTCAAAAGATACATTATCTATTTCATTGATTATATCAATGCGATTGGGCGGAAGACCAAATTGCAAGATTGCCCCTTCTTCCAATAACTCTTCAGGTTCTTGAACGCCTGGAATATCTCCGCTCCAGAATTCTTTTAAGGCCCCAAATAATTTCTTCACATTTTCTTTAGAGCGTTCATAATAGAAATCTACATCTCCCGTTAATCGAGCATATCCGTAAAATATAACCGCTACCCCGCCAACGACTAAATATTTTACCTCGTACCGGCTTAATAACATTAGCCACTCCGCGGTGTCCGGAGAAAAGTTCGCGGCTGCTATTTTTTTCGGTGGCATTCACGAACATCCTTTGTATACGTTCCATAAACTCTTTCTTTTAACTTTCGTGCGACCTCCATCCGCTCCTGCGGTGTCATGGTTATCTGTTGTAACATATCCCACGCCTCGGCTTCTTTAAAATTCCTCGCTTTGTTTACAATTCTTTCCATAGAGTATTCCTACAAATACTTGGACGCCTCGATTCATTGAGACATCCGCCCGAATAATTCGGGCATCCAATTCAAGGTTTTAAATAAACGTCAGCCATTTGTACTTATCTTCAATCTCGCCGGCCAGAATCCCAAAAAATCGTTTCTGAATTTTTTCGGTTATCGGGCCGCGGCGGCCGCTGCCGATGGGAATGCGGTCAATCGACTTAATCGGACTAACCTCGGCGGCGCTGCCGGTGAAGAACACCTCGTCCGCGATATATAACAACTCGCGGGGAATAAAGGTTTCTTCCACCTTATAGCTCATCTCCCGCGCCAATTTTATAACGCTGTCCCGGGTGATGCCGTGCAAGATGGAAGAGGCCAATGGCGGAGTATAAATAACCTCATCGCGAACCAGAAAGATATTTTCGCCGCTCCCCTCGCTGACATAGCCGTTGGCGTCCAGCGCAATCCCTTCGACGTAGCCGTCTGCCCGGGCTTCGAGGTTGATGAGCTGGGAATTCATATAATTGGAGCTGCTTTTAGAAAGCGCCGGATGTGTGTTGGGTCGCATGCGAGTCCAGGAAGAGACGCGCACGTCCACGCCGACTTTGATGGCTTCCTCCCCCAGATATTTGCCCCAGCATACCGCCGCCACCGCCACCTCGATGGGATTGTTCTTGGGATAGACGCCCAGACTGCCGTATCCTCGAAACACAATCGGGCGAAGATACGCTTCTTCCAGATTATTTACTTTGACCACATCGATGCAGGCTTGCTCAATGACCGCCGGAGGGAATGGGATGGTCATGCGGTAAATTTTCGCGGAATCAAACAGGCGCCGAATATGATCTTTCAAACGAAAAATCGCGGAGCCTTTCTTGGTTTTATAACAACGAAATCCTTCAAACACCGCCGAGCCATAATGCAGCACGTGACTCATCACATGAATTTTCGCGTCTGGCCAATTGATCAGCTCCCCCCTGAACCAGATTTTACCGTTTTCAAGGAACTCATTCATGATACAGTCCTCCGGTAACGTGAATAATTTTTTTCTCTGTAAAAAAGGCACCCAGCATCGTTACTGCTCCAACAGTCCACGTGCAATCACCAATCTCTGTATCTCCGAGGTGCCTTCATAAATTTCCGTGATTTTTGAATCGCGCATGAAACGCTCCACCGGGTAGTCTTTTAAATACCCGTAGCCGCCGTAAATTTGCACCGCTTTGGTGCTGGCGTCCACTGCGGTTTCGGAGGCGAACAGCTTGGCTTTCGCCGCCTCCACCGAAAAGTTCACGCGCTGGTCTTTTTTGCATGCGGCCTGGAAGGTCAACAGCCGGGCGGCGTTGATGCGGGTTTCCATATCCGCCAGCATGAATTGTATGGCTTGAAACTGCGCAATGGGTTTGCCAAATTGAATGCGTTCTTTCGAATATTTGATGGCCGCCTCCAGCGAACCCTGGGCAATCCCCAGCGCCTGCGCCGCAATCCCAATGCGGCCGCCATCCAGCGTTCGCATGGCAATTTTAAACCCTTCGCTTTCTTTTCCTAACAGATTCTCTTTCGGCACCGCACAATCTTCCATTATAATGGAGACCGTATCGGAGCTGCGGATGCCAAGCTTCTTTTCTTTTTTACCGACCGAAAACCCGGGAAACGTTTTTTCCACAATAAACGCGCTGATACCATGGTGACCGAGCGCGGGATTCGTAAGCGCCGTCATGAGGTAATAATCCGCGTATTTGCCATTGGTGATCCAGTTTTTGGTGCCGTTTAAAACATAGTGGTCACCCTTTAACACCGCGGTGGTTTTCATGGCCGAGGCATCCGATCCGGAACTGGGCTCGGAGAGACAAAACGCGCCGAGCTTTTCCCCTTTGGCGAGCGGCACCAGGTAGTTCTGTTTCAGCGCCTCGCTGCCATATTCCTGAATCCCAAAACACACCAAAGAATTATTTACTGAGCATACCACCCCCACCGAGGCGTCCACTTTCGAAAGCTCTTCGATGACCAGCACATAGCTGACGGTATCCAACCCGCCGCCGCCGTACTTGGGGTCCACCATCATCCCCATGAAACCCAACTCCGCCATCTTTTTGGCATGATGTGCAGGGAATTGTTCCAGGCGATCGCGCTCGGCGGCGTCTTTGGCCACTTCATTTTGAGCAAATTCACGCGCCGTCCGTTGGATGAGTTTCTGTTCCTCAGTTAACATGAAATCCATGAATCGGCCTCTTGCGTTTGGTGAACATACTAAGTTGTGCTAGTAAAGTTCAAGTGTAATCGTAAAACCCCTTGCCGGATTTTTTTCCTAAATAACCGGCCGCCACCATTTTTCGCAGCAGCGGGCAAGGGCGATATTTATCGTCTCCCAGATTTTTGTGCAGCACCTCCATGATGTGGAGACAGACGTCCAAACCGATAAAATCGGCAAGCGCCAGCGGTCCCAGTGGGTGGGCCATCCCCAGTTTCATGACGTCGTCGATGGCCTCTTTGTCCGCCACGCCCTCCATCAGGCAGTAAATTGCTTCGTTGATCATCGGCATGAGCACGCGGTTGGAAACGAAGCCGGGGTAATCGTTCACCGCCACCGGGATTTTGCCTAGCTTTTTGCTCAAATCCATAATCACGTTAAATGTTTCGTCGGAGGTGGCCAGCCCGCGAATAACTTCCACCAGCGTCATCACCGGCACGGGGTTGAAAAAGTGCATGCCCACCACGTTGTCTGGCCGTTTCGTCGCGCCGCCGATTTCAGTGATGGAGATCGACGAGGTGTTTGATGCCAGAATGGTTTCTACCGGACAAATTTGATCTAATTTCGCAAACACGTCTTTTTTGAGCGCGGCATCTTCGTTGGCGGCTTCTACAACCAGTTGTGAATCTTTGGCCGCATTCAAATCCAGCGTTGGCTGGATTCTCGCGAGCGCCGCGTCGGCCTCTTTTTTCGAAATCTTTTCTTTTGCCACCTGGCGTTGCAAATTTTTTTGAATCGTCGCCAACCCGTGATCCAGAAATTCCTGTTTGATGTCCACCAAGTTGACTGCAAAGCCAGAAAGGGCAAACACGTGGGCGATGCCGTTGCCCATAGTGCCCGCACCGAGAACGGTGACATGTTTAATATTCAACTTTTATATCCTCTTTGGAATTGTTTATCTCTCCACAATCACCGCCGAGGCCTCGCCGACAGTACAAATTAGTAGACCTCTTGGTGAGTTCCAACTGTTTCCAATAGTATGGCTTCGGACTTTTCGTGTTTTACAAATTTAAAAATGATTCTCAAGTCATAACCAGCACTGCATGCCCATGAGCCTTTTAATTTTCCTTTTAACTTATGGGTTTTCAATTGCGAATTAAACGCATCTGCTTCCACAATTCTAATGCTAATCGAATATCTTCAGTAACCATGGGATCTTTTTTGACGGCTCGTTTTGCTGCTCTCACAAAAGCACTGGATCGAAGTATCAATCTTTTCAAGACAGTATTTCTTTCATTAGCTTATCCGGTGTTACTGGTTTGGCTTTGCCGGCCTGAAACTCTTTTTGCGCTTCCTGAATGTCCCGAGCTAACTCCGCTCTTCCCCGCTCTATCATGCGTCGGTGCAAAATACCCATTAATGTCTCTTGTTCCTCCAGTGAAAGTCTATCAGCAGCTTCTAAAAGTTCTCCGAAAGTAAATGTATTTTCCATGTTTCTCTCCAAATTATCTCTCCACAATCACCGCCGAGGCCTCGCCGCCGCCGATGCACAGCGTGGCCAGTCCGCGCTTTTTGTTGTAGCGCTTCATCGCATACAGCAGCGTGGTGAGAATGCGGGCGCCACTGGCGCCAATCGGGTGTCCCAGCGCCACCGCGCCGCCGTGGACGTTCACTTTGCTCATGTCCATTCCCAGTTCTTTACCGACCGCCAGATTAACGACCGCAAAGGCTTCGTTGATTTCAAACAAATCGATGTCGCTGAGTTTGAAATTGGCCTTATCGAGAATTTTCTTGATGACATCCGCCGGGGCGAGAGTGAACCATTCCGGCGCGCGAGCAGCTGAGGCCTGCGCCATGATGCTGCCCAGCGGCTCGATCCCCAATTTTTCGGCGCGTTTTTTAGACATCACCACACAGGCCGCCGCACCGTCGTTGATCTTGGATGCGTTCGCGGCGGTAACCGTGCCGTCTTTCTGAAACGCCGGTTTGAGTGCTGGTATTTTTTCAAAGTTGGCCCGTTTCGGCTCTTCATCTTCGGAAACAATTATCGGGTCGCCCTTTTTCTGTTCGATACGAACCGGAACGATCTCATCTTTGAAAAAACCATTTTTCTGAGCTTCTAATGCCTTCTTATAAGATTGAATGGCAAACTCATCCTGCGCCTCGCGGGTGACGTGGCATTCTTTGGCGCACAATTCCGCAGCGTTCCCCATGTGAAAATTATTGTAGACGTCCCACAGGCCGTCTCTGATCATGCTGTCGATGAGCTCGCCGTGACCGAGCCGATAACCATTACGGGCTTTGTCCAAAAGATAGGGCGCATTGGACATGCTTTCCATGCCGCCGGCAACCACAATCTCCGCGTCTCCGGTCATAATAGCCTGAGCCGCCAACATCACCGCCTTCAGTCCCGATCCGCACACTTTGTTGATGGTCATGCACGGCACGGAATTCGGTATTCCGGCGCCGATGGCCGCCTGCCGCGCCGGCGCCTGTCCTACACCGGCGGTGATTACGTCGCCCATGATGACCTCGCTGATGTCCTTGCCCGTCAGGCCCGCGCGCTTCAACGCTTCTTTGATGGCGATGCTTCCCAATTGCGCGGCCGTGAACGAACTGAGTGCACCGTTGAAAGATCCGACAGGTGTACGACACGCGCTGACAATTACGACTTCTTTTGATTCAGCCATTTTTATTTCTCCTACTAAATCAATTATTTCACCTCGACGCGCTCGACCTGAATCTTCCCATCCACTTCTTTTAAATACCCGGCGCTAACTCTTGGCGCGTGCTCAAAAATCAACAACCACTGTTCCCGCAACGCTTGTTTCAAAACCCGCTCTTTTACTTCCATCGTGGTCTTTGGATAAAGATCGTAAGCCATCACATACGTCGTTTTCAGGTGCAAATCCGTGGGCGCCAAATCCGCCAGAAAGCATGCCGTGCGCCCGTTGGTGTGAACCTTCACGATCTGGTGATCGCGCGTGTGCCCGCCGGTAATTTCGATTTCCACCCCGGGCACGATTTCGCGGTCCCCGGTGATAAACTGCATCTGGCCGCTGGCAACCACCGCTTCCCAGTTGTAAGCCAGATAACTGGCTTTGCTACGCGGGTCGGGATCTTGCGCGTACTCGAATTCGCCTTGCTGAAAATAAAACATTGCGTTCGGGAAGGTCGGCTTAATTTGTCCATTAGCATCCCGTATGCAATTGCCGCCGCAGTGATCGAAATGCAGATGGGTTAAAATCACTTTGGTAATATCTGCTGGTCGGATTCCTAAATTGGCCAACCCCTGCAGCAGGTTGGTGGATTTATCGACGCCAAACATGCTGGCGAATTTCTCATTATATAAATTGCCAATGCCCGTGTCCACCAAAATTAAATCACGTGGGGTTCGAATCAGCAAACAATTCAGCCCCATCAAAATGCGGTTGGAGGCATCCGGCGGACTCAGCTTTTCCCAGAGCACGCGCGGCACCACGCCGAACATGGCGCCGCCATCCAATCGAAAGGTACCGTCACTTATGACGAATAGCTCAAAGTTACCAAATTTCATTGTCTTTGGTCTTTGGTCATTTGTCATTTGATTTGGTTATAGTTCTTTTAACAACTCCCGAGAAATGACCAACCTTTGTATTTCAGATGTCCCCTCGCCGATCACCGTGAGCTTGGCATCGCGCCAGTAACGCTCTACCGGGTAATCTTTGCAAAAGCCGTAGCCGCCCAAAATTTGAATGGCGTTTTTGGTGGCGCGCATGGCCATCTCCGAGGCGAACAATTTGGCCATGGCGGCTTCTTTGGTGTAGGGCTTCCGCTGGTCACGCAGCCGCGCCACTTCGTGCACCATCAGCCGCGCGGCGTAGATTTCAGTGGCCATGTCCGCCAGCATCCAGCGAATGGCCTGAAACTCCGAGATGAGCTGCCCGAACGCCTGCCGCTCCTTGGAATACGCTGCAGCTTTTTCCATCGCCGCCTGCGCCAGTCCGATTGCCATCGCGCCAATACCGATGCGGCCGCCGTCTAATGTAATCAACGCTTGTTTGAAGCCGTCGCTCAGCTTGCCGAGCAAATTCGCTTTCGGAACTTTACAGTTTTCAATCGACACAATGCGCGTATCCGATGCGCGCACCCCCAACTTATCTTCCTTTTTACCAACAGTAAATCCTTCGAACCCTTTTTCGACAATGAACGCGGAGGTGCCGTTCACGCCCTTATTCGGATCCGTTTTAGCAAAAACCACAAAGATGTCCGCTACGCCGCCGTTGGTGACATAGGCTTTGGTGCCATTAATAATGTAACTATCTCCCTTAAGCACAGCAGTGGTTTTGGCGGCGCCGGCATCCGAGCCAGAGCCCGGCTCGGTGAGACAGAAACTCCCCAGCGATTCCCCTTTCGCCAGCGGATTAAGATATTTTCTTTTCTGCTCCTCGGTTCCAAATAAATAAATCGGGGTGGCGCACAAAGAGATATGCGCGGCCACGGTCAAACAGGTGGCGCCGCAGGCTTTGGCAATCTCTTCCAGGGCCAGAGCCAGGCTCACCGTGTCCAGCCCCGCGCCGCCGTATTCTTCCGGAAACGGGATGCCCAGCATTCCCAGCTCGGCCATTTTTTTAATGTTGGCTATGGGAAATTCGCCGCTCTCGTCAATCTCCGCCGCAATCGGCTCGATTTCGTTTTTGGCAAACTCCCGCACCATGTCGCGCAGCATGATCTGTTCGTCAGTGTATTGCATAGATGCTCCTGTCTCTAAAAGGCAAAGAGCAGAGTGCAAAGCGTTTTTTTCGCTATGCTCTCCGCGCCATGCGCTATGCTCTGTTAATCCCAAAGTCCATTACTCCGCTACCATCTATTTTATTTACCCTGATACTTGGGCTCCCGCTTTTCCCGGAACGCCTGCAACCCCTCGCGGCGATCCTGAGTTGGAATGATATTTTTATAGCATTCAAACTCGATTTCGAGACCCTCTTCCAGAGGTTTATCCAATCCCGCGAGGATGGCCCGTTTGGCGTTGCGAACCGCCAGCGGGCCGTTCTTCGCTATTTCGGAGGCAATTTCCAATACCTTGTTCATCAGTTCTGTCTCCGGCACGACGTAATTGACCGCGCCTTGCTGCAGCGCCTCATGCGCCGAAAACAGCCGCGCAGTGGAGATCCACAAAACCGCGTTGCTGGGGCCAACGAGTCTGGTCAGTCGCTGGGTGCCGCCGGCGCCGGGAAGAATCGCCAGCGCGGTTTCTTTCAATCCCACCTGCGCGGACTCGACCGCGACTCGGATGTCCGCTGCCAGCGCTACTTCAAATCCGCCGCCCATGGCGCTCCC
>Ga0247727_10009929_pt1 | contig 17025 bp, 16 predicted proteins | sample WisWelCaveWW1625_FD_202498 | JGI IMG/M metagenome (GOLD analysis project Ga0247727, IMG submission 202498) | Biofilm microbial communities from Wishing Well Cave, Virginia, United States - WW16-25 | ecosystem: Environmental > Aquatic > Deep subsurface > Groundwater > Cave microbial mat | place...
CGGGTTTGCCCTTCACCTTCACCCGTTGTCCCACTTTGAGATTATTGAACCCGATGGTTTTTTCCATAAAAAATTACCTCCAGAGCTGAGTGTTACGATTTACATTTAAACGAATAAACTAAATTTGAATATAAGGAACCGCGAGATCGCGGAATTCTTCCGAGCTGTCGCCGGGTTCAATGACCGTTTTGGCTGTCACCAAAACGTTGATCCCATTGACCGCCATCGTTCGGCGTTCATAATCGAGGCGATCAATAACGCCCTGCACCTGTTCGACATTAAACTCTTTGGCCGGGCGCAACTTAATTTTGCGCGGCACAAAGCCGTCGGCGGTGAAAATACCCTTGAGCTTGATCATGTCGCCGGATTGCAAGGCCATGGAATTGACCACCTCCCCGTCTTCATCTTTCATCTCAATGCCATCCGGAATCAGAATTTCCTGATCACAGACATGCAGCGTTTTACGCCGGCGATCCACTTCCTGAATCACGCATTCAATTTCGCCGTCATCGCTGACCGGCTCCAGCGTAATTTCCACCGCGACAAAGCCGGCGGCATGGCGAAACTTGCCGCAAATTTTCACGAAGTGGCCGACTTTTAATTCAGCGAAATCAATGAGGCTCATAAAACAATCAGGTTTATGACTTTCGTCGTTCAATGCGAGTGTTCGATTTCTTCTTCAACTTCCGCGGCGTCGTCATCGGCGTCGAAATCAAAAAGATAACGCTCCGCGGACCAGCCGTGCTCCTGCATTTGTTCAATGCAGGCGATGCCGGTATCCACCATGCGGGCCACGCGCCGCCGCCAGCCTTCTTCCTGCAAGCGCAAACATTTACAGGCGCGGCGCAGATTGGTCAAGCCTTCGTACAGCAAAATTCGGCGCGCAATATCGCGATCCATGATGGAAAAATATTCTTCGAGAAAGACGTTGATCAACGCAACGATACCGGGATTTTTTTTGATCTTGCCGCGCAAGAAAACGAGCAGATTGCCGAGATCCGACGCCGGATCGCCGTAACTGAGCGCGTCGAAATCAATCAGCCAGGTAAAGCCGTTTTCCACGTGAATCTGCCCGAGATGAAAATCACCGTGAATCGGCGTCAACTTCGCGTCGCGAATGAGACTGGCTTCGATTTTATTCGCGGTCTGCACCATATACTCGACGCGGCTTTCCAATTCCGGGCACGCCAATTCGAGAAAGGGATAACGCGGATGGCAACGCAGCAAATGCTCTTTCACAAGAAACGGTTGTTCCAACTCCAACTCGCAACGATGCAGTTTGGCAATCGTGCGCGCCAGTTGCCGGAAATGCGCCGGATTATTTTCCTGCTTCAACAACGTTTTAATCGGCAACCCCGGCACTTCTTCCTGGAAAAGCATACAGAGCGAAGAAGAAAAATCCAGCGGCTCCGGAATGCTGATATTGTCGCCGGCGTGGCGGGCAAAACCGTTTTGCCACAATTGCCGCATGATGGCGTAAACACTTTCGCCGCGTTTCGCCTTATACACTTTGCCGATGACGCGCCATTCGCGGCGTTTGCCGGTCAACGCATTCCACACTTCAATCCGATAGCGAATCACGCACCGCTGATTGCGCCGCCGGATGACTTCAATGCCGACGTCGCGGATTTCAATATTGGCGCCAAGATGTTCCGCCGCCAGCGCCGCGAACGTGGGACTGATACGTTGGGGGTCCAGGGCGATATCCAACGTATACAATTTATCGTGGAGCACAGGTGCCGAAGTTGCAGATGCCATAATGCTTACCCTCAAAACTGAAATTCCACTAATCGTTTTGTCATTAATACCGCCACCCCACCCGTCGCTTGCAATTTATTTTGTAAGTGTACCTTGCAGCAGAGCTTCGTGCAGAAGCACGCCGATTTTCTCGACATTGCGTTGCGCATCAAACTCGCGTTCGACCCGGGCGCGGCCGGCCAAGCCCAGTCGGCGCGCCAGCTCGGTATGTTGCAACAATGTTTGCATGGCGCCGGCCAGCGCCGCCGGGTTTTTTTCCGGGACCAACAAACCGCTAACACTATTTTCCACCAGCTCGGGAATGCCGGAAATGGCAGTGGACACGACCGGAATGCCCATGGCCATGGCCTCAACCAGAACATTGGGAATACCATCGCGGTCACCGTCGTCTTGCACTTCGCAAGCGAGCGCAAAGAGGTCGGCCTGCCGATAATAAACCAACAATTCTTGCTGCGACATTTGCGGCAACAACTGCACGCAGTCGCGCAAATTCAGGGTCGTCGCTAATTTTTCCAGCTCGTTTTTTAACTCGCCGCCGCCGATGAGATAAGCCTGAAAATTCAAGCCCAACTGCCGAATCTGCTGCAGCGCTTGCAACAGCACCGGAAAACCTTTTTTGGGCACAAAACGGCCGATCGAAAGAATGACTGGCGCCGGTTTGGAATTTTTTTTTTCGTATTCCGGTTTAAAGAGTTGCAAATCGTTGCCGTGATAAACCCGAAACACCGGCGCCTGCTCACCACCGACACGCGCGAGATGCGCCCGATTAAATTCCGTGCAGGTGACGACGAAGCGCGCGCGCCGAATTTTCTCGCGCAAAAAATCGTGCTCCTGCAAATAAATATCTTTTGCATGGGCGCTGAAACTGTAATTCCTCCCGGTCAGCCAACCGGCAAAATAAGCGACGGTAGTCGGGCCGTGGCTGAAGTGCGCATGGAAATGGGCGACGCCGGTGCCCGGCAATTTTTTTTGCACCAGGTAAGCCGCCTGCGCAAAACGCTTGATGGTGGAGGAGCTGCGTTGCCGCAAACTGCGACCCAGCGCAAAAGCAAACGCCTGCCCGTACACGCCGGGACGATTCAACCATAGCCGCAGGTTGGCGCCGATAAAAGCAAAAAAGAACCGCCAAAAATAATCCGGAATGTAAGTCACTGGCGCCCGGACGCGCCGGACGCTGTCATGCACTTTGGTTTCGCCGGGATGGCGCATGGCGAAAATGTGCAACGGGTGCCCCAATTGCTCCAGCAACAAAATCTCGTTGACGATAAACGTCTCGGAAAGACGAGGATAGCCCTTGAGGATGAAGCCAATCATCGGGGCCGGTTGCGGGTTGTCGGTTGGTTGCTGCATGAATTGAGGTGCTCGTTGTTCGTGCACGGTTGTCGTTCTTACATTCTTTAAAAACTAAAGCACACAAACTTAGAAAAAAATTCTATCAGCTTTATGGCAGAATGATTTAACGGCAGAATTTTTCTGCCGTTAAATCATTCTGCCTAAAATGGTTTTGCTTAAATCTTTCAATTGGGTTTTGGCATTCGGTGGCGCTAGGTTTTTCCATTCAGAATCAATGACGCCGCGCACGAGGCGCCGCCGAGATCGGGCATCTGCTCTTCGTTGATGCGGTTTTTTTTCCGCAATTTTTGCCAAACCATGGTCGCCAGGTTTTCGGAAGTCAGGTGCGTCGGATGAATCGTGCTGAACAAGCCACGCGCCGACATCAAGCGCGAGCGCATGCTCTGTTCGGCGCTGGGGCCGGCGCGCGGCACGACGATGGCATTTTTGCGAAAATGCAAAATCTCGCTGATGGTGTTGTAGCCGGCCATGGAAATCACCAGATCGGCGCGGCGCACAAAACGCATGCTGTCAGCGCCGAGCCGGCTCACGACGATGGGCAGGTTTTGGGTTTTCTCATGCAACAGGGCGCGTTGCTCTTTGCCCATGAACGGGCCGGTGGCGACGAAGGCGCGAAATTTTAGATCACCGCGCAGCAGCCGCGCGGCATCGATAAATTGATCCATAAAAAAGGAAGCGTCCGCGCCGCCGCCGCCGGTGACGAGAATAAGCTTTTCCGCTTTCTCTGGAGACCCGCCGCGTTTCTTCCGGGGGCGGGCCGCGCCGGCGTCGGCCGTCTCATGACAAACGTAACCGCAATAGCGCGCTTTCTGCGCCAGCGTTTCCGGAAAATGATATTGGTCGATCACATCGAAAAGATCGGCGCAGCCATAAATAAATACGGCGTCATAAAAAGATTCGACCGCGTCGAAAGCCCCTTCGTTTTGCCATTGCCGGTGAATGACTTCCGGCGCGCCGAGAATATCGCGAATGCCCAGGACGATGCGCGTGTGCGGGCTATGTTGTTTTAATATTTTTAACGGCCCGGCCAACTCGCCGAGCGCGCCATGCGGCATGTGATCCACCAAAAAAACATCCGGCTGATAACTGACGGCGACATTGCGAATGATATCCGAGCGAATGGCCAATACTTCGCGTTCACTCATGGAGAGACGATCGGGGCGCCAGACGCCGGTGTCGACTTTGACGATAGTGGGAATTTTTATAAAATCGCAATTAGACGGAAGCGGAAAAAACGGGGCGACCGGGGAATCCGCGATGATGAGGCACGAAGCCGCAGCCCGACGCCGTTTAATCTGATTGCAAATATTCAGATTGCGGCGCAAATGTCCCAGACCAAAGCCGTCCTGGGAATAAATCAAAATTCTTGAAGCAGTGCCGTGCGTCATAAGTCAACCAGAGCAAAGATGTAGGCCACGGTTTGTAAAAACAATAGCCGGCGCGTCGCCGGATGCCAGGTTTTGAAAAGAAAGCGCGTGACTTTTAAGAAGCCATCCTCAATTCGACCGGCGCCGCCAAACCACAAAGCCGGCGCATACGTTCCGCAATTTTCGCAAAACCGTCCAGGGGAATATTCTCGTATGCCGCTTTGGGTGATAAGCGCGGGCCGTTAAAAAACGCGCGGGCGATGACTTCCTGCAAAACTTCGGGATGATAATTTTCCGGCGGCACCAATTTGAGCAAACCGCGCTCTTGCAAAAGGCGGGCGCGGCTGGCATTCGCCGGATATTCCTGGGCCTCGGGAACGGCCAGCGCCGGTTTGCGATGCGCGAGAATTTCACAAGTTAAATTATAATCGCCGGTGTAAATGACGAGCCCGGCAAAGCGCGCGTATTGCAGCGTGTGTTTGCCGAAACGATGAAACATGATATTCGGCAGTTTTTGCGCGCGTTGTGCCAGGCGGCGTTTTTCATGCGAACCGATAGCCGGGCCGGCGACGATGAAACTCTGAAACGCCGCGCCGCCGTCACATTTTTCCAAAAACCGCAAATAGGTTTCAAGCATCGCCAAATCGCCCGCGCCGCCGCCGGGGCTTAACATCACCATCGGCAAATTCCGATTCCACTTGGCCACGCTTTCCCCCACCCGGCGCGCCGGCATTTGCAAACGCGCGAGATAGCCGGTGTAAAAAATTTTTTGCGCGATCGCCGCCGGCAATTCATAGGTCGCCGCCACCTCGCAAACGTGCGCCGCGCCATAAACAAAAATTTCGTCAGCGGCGCGCTCGAATATTTCAATGACGCCGTTGCGCCGCCACTGCCGCCGCACGGCCTCCGGCTCGCCGAGGGTGTCGGATAAACCCCAGATTATTTTGGTCGCCGGCAATTCCTCGCGAACGCAATCAACCAGACGCTGCATCTCTTCGGCATGCGCCAATAAACTTTCATCGAGCAGGACGAGGTCGGGACGAAAGGTTTTGATGGTGCTTTGCGCGATTTTACGGCGGAGGCGCAGCTTGTTTTCATATTCAATATTGAGCCCGGCCGCCGGATGCACGGCGTGGCCTTTGGATTCAATAACCGGTAGATGCACATAATCCACCCGTTCGGCCAGCCGAAAGCGGCCGACGGTGGAAAGGTCGGTCAACACCAGAATCGAACAGCCTGCCAACGCCTTGGAAAGGGCAGCCGCGATGTTGAGCGTGCGCGTGGTCTGTCCCATTCCCCGGCTGTCATTACAATACATCAGTATGCGCAGCGAGGACATACGGCAAAGCCTCAAAAATAAAATGCCCACGAGCCGAGCGCCATGCGCCGCAAGAGCAAAAGTCAATGGCTCAAGCGGCAATGGGACCGGCCCCAGTTTACACTAAAAGGAATGCCGGAAACGCGAATGGCATTCCTTTCGCGTGATCCGATAAAAACCAAGTTGTAAGATCAAAGGCTGTGACTATCGGTGCCGCTTACTGTTGCTACAGTTGAGAAATAGAATATGATGAGTATTAAGGAGACTTCGGAATGGCGGCGACTGTCCAGGTTTTAACAAACTAAACCGGACCTCGTCTCGAGCGTAGAACTGCTGAGGAGAGAATATCGCGCGCCAGAAAACAATACGATGGAATTTATTAAATCCGTTCATCGAAGTCAAGGCTTTTTTTCCGCAATTCAAAAAATACACACCACAACCGTTCACCCACCAGCTCTAAAATAAAAAAACCGGTCGCGAAAAATCCTTTTTTCAGAGGGTTTTTCGTGACCGGTTTAATTCTCCGATCAAGAAATGTGAGCCGCGCCGTTAGACGGTGCTACTCAAATCGCAGCGCGGCAATGGGATCCATCTTGGCTGCCTGTCGCGCCGGATAAATTCCAAAAATAATTCCCACCAAAGCCGAGATGCCGAAGGAAATGACCACGCTATAAAGCGAAATGACCGTTTCCCATCCGGCAAACAAATTGATGCCCTTGGCCATAATCACCCCCAGGATGATTCCAATCGTGCCGCCGGTGACGCTGATCATGATCGTTTCATAGAGAAACTGAATAAGCACGTCGCGTTCGGTGGCGCCCAGGGCGCGGCGAGTGCCGATCTCTTTGGTGCGCTCGGTGACGCTGGCCAGCATGATGTTCATGATGCCAATGCCGCCGACCAGCAACGAGATAGCCGCAATCGACCCCATGACAATATTGAACACGCGCTGCGTTTTCTGGCTCTGCGCCAGCAATTCGGCGGGAATGATGATTTCATAATCACTCACGCCGTTGTGCGTGCGGTGGAGCAGGCGCTTGACCACGTCGGAAGTCGGCACCACCTGCTCTTCCTTCTCCACCTGAATGGCAATCTCTTCAATCGAGTTCGGGCGATCCTGGTCGGTGAAGCGTTTCAACGCCGTGGTGATCGGGATGTAAACATCTTTATTGATGTTGCGCAGCTTGATCACCGAAGCCTTGCCCTCTTTGACCGTCTTCGACTCCATCACGCCGACGACCACAAACCAGGTGTCGCCGATGCGGATGCGGCGACCGAGCGGATTGCGGTAGCTAAACAATTCGCTGCGAATTTCACTGCCGATCACGCAGACCCGCTTGGCATCGACCACATCCAAAGCGCTGATAAAGCGGCCTTCGCTCGGATGGAAGTTCGTCACCCATACGTACGCTTCGTCAGTGCCCACCACGCGGCCAGTGGATTCTTTGTTGCCCAACAAGATCGAGGTTTCCACAAAACGCACCGGGGTGACGCCTTTAACATTCGGCAGACTCTCCCGAATCAATTGGCCGTCGCGATAGGTCAGGCCGCGCGATAATTTCTTCTCGGCCTCTTCGGCCTGGTCGCCGGTCAACTTCACATAATTGACCCGAATGTTGTTGGTGCCGAGCAGTTTGATTTGCTCCACGGCGGCGCGCTTGGCGCCTTCGCCGATGGAAAGCATGGCAATGACCGCGGCCACGCCGAAAATTACGCCAAGGGTCGTGAGAAACGAGCGCAGCTTGTGCACCAAAATGCTGCGAATGCCGATGCGTAAACTTTCAGAAAATTGCATGATGATATTCCGAATGAAGGCACGCCGGCGCTTCTACAGCAACTCGCCGCCCGAGGCGAGTCAACTCAAATCAAAAACAACTATATGTAGAAGCAAAGTCCGGCAAATGCGGGCAGCACAACAATAATTTTATCTAAAATTTCCCGGTCAGGCTTCCGGCAGTTCTTCAAACAAATCTTTGAGCCGTTGAATTTCCTGGCCGGCGAGCTCGCGGAGAATTTTGCCGTCTTGCATGTGGATCAGGCGGCGCGCCCATTTTGCTTTGCTCATTTCGTGCGTGACCAGCACGATGGTGGTGCCGCGTTCGTTCAACCCCTGCAAAATTTCCATAATCTCATGGCCGGTTTTGGTGTCGAGATTACCGGTCGGCTCGTCGGCAAGAATGATCTGCGGCTTCGTCACCAGCGCGCGGGCAATCGCCACCCGCTGATTTTCACCGCCGGAAAGTTCGGTAGGACGATGGTTGGGGCGATGCCCCAGACCGACCGCCTGCAACATTTCCAAACACAATTCGCGGCGGCGGGCGCGCTCGACGCCCATATAAATCAACGGGACTTCGACGTTTTCGACCACTTTGAGTTGCGAAATTAAATTAAAGGCTTGAAACACGAAACCAACTTTGCGATTGCGCAGACGCGAGAGTTCAACGTCGCCAAGATTTTCCACCGGTGTGTCATCCAGCGAGTAGGTGCCGGCCGTGGGCCGATCCAAACAGCCGAGTAAATGCATGAGCGTCGATTTTCCGGAACCGGAGGGCCCCATAATCGCGACAAACTCGCCGTTTTTGATATTCAAAGAAACGCCGCGCAGGGCTTTGACGACGGTTTCGCCCATCACATATTCCCGCCGCAGATTTTTGACGCTAACCAGCATAATCTTCTCCGTGCAAAAATTTTAAATTGCCGCCGGGCGGCCCAGCAGAACAATCTCGCCTTCCTGCAAACCTTCTTTCACCACGGCGACGCGATCATTGCTTTCCACCAACGCAATGCGCCGCACTTCGATTTTACCGCCCTTTTTCACATACGCAATCGTTTGATCCTGATCATCGACAAAAACCGCTTCGAGCGGAATCGACAACGAAGATTCGAATTGATCGACGAGAATATCCAGCATCGCCGTCAACCCGGGCTTCAAGCGTTTATCCTGATCGAGCGCTTTAATGGTCACATCAAAAACTTTGGCGGCCGTGGCTTTGCCGGTAATGCGGCTGATCTTGCGCTTGGCGAGATCGGCAATATACGTCACCTCGCCTTTAAACACGGCGCCGGGATAAGCATCGAGGCGCAACTCGACCGGCAGGCCGGTTTTAACGCGGGCGAGATCGACTTCGCTAATTTCGGTATCGACCATCATCGACGAAACGTCCGGCAGATACATCAACTCTTGTCCTTCAAACGGCGTCATGCCGATGGCGATCTTTTTCTGGTTTTCAATGTCGCCGGACATGGCATAAACCACCAGGCCGGGGCGGGGCGCAAACACCACACCCTGACGCAGCTTGCGTTCCTGTTGTTCAAGGCCGCGGTCGGCGCGCGAGACATTGGCTTCCGCCGCAGCAATCGAGGCCCGCAACGACCGGTTTTTCGCGCGCATTTCCATGTACGCCAGTTGCGCCTGCTCCACCTCGCTCTGTTGAATGAAACCTTTTTTAACCAGCTCGGGCAGCGCTTCGACATTTCTTTTCGCCGCTTGTTCGCGGGCTTCCATGGCCTCCGCATCGCTCTGCGCGCGAATCAAATCGGCCTTCGCCGCCATCACGCCGGATTCGGCTTCGCCTTTGGAGAGAATGTATTTCTCCGATTCGAATTTAATCAGGGTGTCGCCTTCTTCGACCCACGTGCCTTCCGGCGCCAGCCAAAGAATTTGCTTATCGGTCACGGCGCTGATCACCACCTGATCTTCTGCGCGCAGTTCGCCGGTCTCGCTAACCTTGATCGTAACGTGGCCTTTTTTTACCGGCATGGAGGGAATCGTGGTGTCATCCGTCTCCGAGACTAAAAACGAGCTGCTCAAAAAAATCAGCAACACCACGCCCAGCGCGGTCCCGATCAGAATTTTACGCCGGCTGGGATCGAAAAGAAAACTTTTTATGCTACCCTGAGAGGCTTTCATACGGTTCACCTAAAATGGATTCGCATTTAATCTGAGGGGCTATGGCGCGATCGGTTTGCCGATCAAACTCTCTAATTGCGCCAACTGCGAGTGATAATCCACCAGTTTACGCAAGTATTGATTCTTCGCCTTCAACAAAAACTCCTGCGACTCGGTGATGTCGAAATTGGAAGCGCGACCGAGATTGAACATGGCGTTGGAAAATTCCAATTTGTCTTCCGCCACTTTAATGGCCGACTGGATCGCGTCAATCTCCGCCATGGCGCTGTAAACGCCGCGCACGATATCGCGCACGTCGATGGTCACCTGGCGCTGCACTTCGAGCAGGCGATCTTCCTGTTGCATAACGGCAATTTCAGCCTCTTCCGCTTTGGCCGACGCGTCCCGGTTCAAAAACGCGTAGCTCAAATTCAAACTCGCCCGCCAACCGCCGGTGCGATTTCCATCAGTATTCGTAATCACATTTCGCGACCGGTCGGAGGAATAAGAGGCAGCGAGATCAAGCTGCGGCCACAGATTATTTTTAGCAACATGCTTTTGCAAGCGGCTCTTGTGAATACCGACTTCCGCGGCATGAACGAGCGGATTATTCTCCAGCGCCTGGCGCACCAGCGCTTTTTCATCAAGCGCAATCAGCGCATAACTCAAACCGGCGGAATCCAGCGCCACCGTCATATCAATCGGCAAGCCCAGCTCGTCTTTGAGCAGGTCGAGCGCCAGCTCATAACTGCTGCGGCTCGAGATCAACGAAGCTTTATCATCGGCAAAACGAATCTCTGCGCTCAAAACGTCGCGACGCGTCGCCAGCCGCGCGGTGATTAAAGCTTTGGAGGCTTCGACCAGCGCCGAATCCTTCAACAGCGCGGTTAAATTGACTTTAATCAGCTCGCGCTGCAGCAGCGCAACAAAATACGCGCGTTTTACCGAAAAAACCGTCTGGAGTTTTCGGCTCAACAAATTTCTTTCCTCAATCTTTTGGTCATATCCCGTGGCCAGAAACGAGCTGCGCGCAACAGTCGGCCCGGCATCTCGCAACAACGGCTGAGAAAAACTTATCGCATAGGAGCGATCGCGGTTTTTCGTCGTCGGGGAAATTTCGCGATCGGTGGGATCTTCCGGACTGGCCGGATCCTGGAATAATGGAATCTGCGCGCTGTGTTGAAAATCATTGGTGAACTGCAGTGTGCCGCCGGTCGGCAAAAAAAGCTGGGCTGTTCCGCTGACGGTCGCACTGTTGTCAAATTGCGTTCGATCAACAAAACCGACGACCTCTTCCTGGTTAAAATTGGTAGAATCTTCGGGGTCGGGCACGAGAAACCTTTCCGTCGTTCGGGGTTCTCCGGTAATGCTGTTGGCTCTGGCGCCCTCGAGACTGAACACCGGCAGGAACTTGCCGTAGCTGCCGGCATGTGCAGCCTCGGCGCGATCAAGATCGCTGCGAGCAATCCGGAGGGAGATATTTTTCGCCAGCGCGATGCGAATGCAATCATCCAGCGTCAGCGGCTTCTGCACCGCTGCCTGAATTTCAGTTTCGCTGTATGCCTGGTAATGAAAGCCGCGGGATTTCGCGCGCTCGTCATCACCGGCGCGAACAACGCCGAAAGGCGAGAACAGGCCGATCATGGCGACCGCTGCAACCCAGCGCCACGCCAATTGCAGTCGCCGGCACACCGGAGACTGCGGTCGAAGCTTAAAGGTAGTCATTGGGGCCATAGTTGTCAAGACTCAATTGTAAATGACTTTTTCCACAAACGCCGCAGCGCCGGGTTGCGGTGGGCTTAAAAACATAACGGCTTAAGACTTATTTCACCGCCGACAGCACCTTGGTCGCCTCGACGATCTTAAACGTCATGCCCATGGTGGTAACGGTGCGTTTCACCGGATCAAGCTTCTCGACTTTGCCGACGGCGCGCATCTCGTTCAGCTCGTTCGGCTTGAAATCGGTTTCTTGTTGAACTTCCTCGGCGGAAAACGTTCCGTCTTTCAAATAAGTGCCCTCACATTCAATGAGCATACCCGTTTCCAGATCGTCAAAACCATTGAACTTGCCATCCGGGCTTTCATATTCACTTTCCGCCGTCACGCTAACGGAAAGACGAAACACGGTGAATTGTTTTTTGGCCGTATTGATCGCTTTCACGACGCCTTTGATTTCCCAGTCATCATCCTGAAAATCGCCGGTCAACAGTTTGACCTTTTTGGTGGTGTACGAAAAGTCTGCTTGAATCGTGCCTTCCAGTTCCACCCATTGTCCAACCTTAAGTGATTTGAAAAGATCCGCCGCGGTCTTTTGCATGGTAACCTGGGCAATGCTGCTATTCACCGTTAACAGTACTGTCGCTGCCAGAATGATAGATTTCATCAATGTCTTCATAATCTTCTCCTTTAATATTCAAGACCTAACTTTACGTCACTGCCAACTTTGCCAGCAAATACATCATCAATATACAAACATTTACTCATTTGCAGTGTCATGCCGCTGTCCAGTCTTTGTAAAATTTAGGTCACGCAACCCGCTGCCGTCGCCCCAAATAAAAACCGCCAAGCCGTTTAGCCAGCTCGGCGGTTTGTTGAGTCGTCTTGCTTTCACTATTCCGTTTTAGGAATTTTTTTCGTGTAACGTGTGCCGTGTAACGTTCTTAAATTTAAAGTTGATCTTTCAAGATCAAGACCGTTCCACGTTTCACGTTACACGGTGTTACGCGTTACGCAACCCTTTAATCAAAATCTCCACCACTTCGGCGCGGCTGAACTCCGGCGGTGGCGCTTCGCCGCGGCCGAGCATTTCCCGCACCTGCGTGCCGGAAAGCGAGATTTGATATGAACTGTCATGCGGACAGGTCTTGCTTGTCACCACCGCGCCGCACTTTTTGCAGAAGAAAGAATTCTCGAAATTCAACGTCGTGATGCCGAGTTCTTCGGGCTTGAAGTTGGTGAACATTTTTTGGGCATCATAGGTGCCGTAATATTTTCCGACGCCGGCATGATCGCGGCCGACAATAAAATGCGTGCAGCCATAATTCTTGCGGCACAGCGCGTGAAAGATCGCCTCGCGCGGACCGGCATAACGCATCGCCGCGGGAAACACGCTTAACAGCACGCGGTTGGCCGGATAATAATTTTGCAACAAGGCATGATAACTTTCCATGCGCAAATCTGCGGGAATGTCATCTTTCTTGGTCTCGCCCACCAGCGGATGCAGCAGCAGACCGTCGACGATTTCCATCGCGCATTTCTGGATATATTCATGCGCGCGATGCACGGGATTGCGCGTTTGAAAACCGACCACGGAATTCCAGCCGCGTTCCGCAAAAACCTTGCGCGTCTCCGCCGGATCGCGGCGGTACTCGCTAAACGCGGTTTCCGGATGGCGGTTGATCATCCACACGTCGCCGGCCAGACAAATTTCGCCCTGATTCATCACCCGCGCCACGCCGGGATGCGCCGCGTCCGCGGTGCGGTAAACCTCCAGCGCTTCGCGCGTTTTGTCATAGGCAAATTTCTCCGCCACTTTCATGACGCCGAGAATCGCACCGCCATTGCCGTTTTCGACCAGGGCGATTTCTTCATCCACGCGAATAGCCACCGCGACTTCTTGGGAAACGGGCAGCGTAATCGGCAACGACCAGACGAGACCATTGGCCAGACGCATCTGTTGGACGACACTTTCATAATCGGCTTTTCCCATGAAACCGGTGAGTGGGCTCATGGCGCCATTGGCGATCATTTCGAGATCGGCAACGCCGACGTCCGCAAGCGGAATTTTTTTTGCATCACGAGCGCGGTGCAACGCCGCTTCGCGCTCCTCGCCCTGCAGAATGCGATCCACCAATTTGCCGCCGTGAGGTATGCTGAGAGACATGATGACTTTTCTCCAAAAATTAATGCTGATGGGCTTGCTTCAGAACAACGCGAAAATAATATTTACTCGCGGCGTGGGGTTTTTGCGGATTATTGCGCCAAACGATTCCCGTCAGATGGCAGCACAAGCCCGAATCTGGAATTATTGTTTTACCGAGCTAACTTATATGCAAGCATCTTGCCCAGCCGGCTGCCTACTGGATAAAAACAAAAACCCAAGTCGCCACCAAGACCTGGGTTTAGCACAAAAAAATCGTTTTATGTTTTTTTCTTTTTATCTTTTTTAAAACTGTGGGCCCTGTAGGGCTCGAACCTACGACCAGCGGATTATGAGTCCGCCGCTCTAACCGACTGAGCTAAGGGCCCTTTGAAAAACAAAAAGCAAACGGCAAAAAGCAAACGGCAAAAATGTGTTTGCTTTTTGCCGTTTGCTTTTTTCTTTTTGCTTTACCTCGTGCGCCTACCAGGAATCGAACCTGGAACCTTGTGATTAAGAGTCACCTGCTCTGCCAGTTGAGCTATAGGCGCAGAACAAAAAAGAAAAACAGATAAAATGAAAAAAAGAGTTTTCACTTTATCGATTTTTTCTTTTTCTCTTTTTTTGCTTTATTGTGAGCCTGGAGAGAATCGAACTCTCGGCCAACGGATTAAAAGTCCGCTGCTCTACCAGCTGAGCTACAGGCTCGACCCAAAATTGTAATTATTTCTTGTGCTTGTGATAATGAAACCGACACGAGATAATCACAAGCTCTGTCGCCGATACGCCATAAACAAGGCGATGTTCGTCATTTATCCGGCGCGACCAATATCCGGCCAGATCAACTTTTAGAGGCTCTGGCTTTCCCAAACCTTTAAATGGCTCGCGCTTCGTGTCTTTAATAAGTTCGTTGATTCTCTTCAAAAGTTTAGGATCATTTTCCTGAAACCAAAGATAGTCTTGCCATCCCAATTCAGTGAAAGTTAACTTCATGGCTCAATCAATTCTCGCTCTATTGTCCTTCCCTTTTTGGCCTCTGTGATAGATTTCCGTAAATGTTCAGCATTAGCCGAATTGGACAGCAGATAAAGAGTTTCTTGCCATGAATTAAACTGACTTAACGAAAGCAAAACAGCTTTTTCGCCTTTATCATTACAGATAATGGACGGCTCGGCGTCGGAAATCACCTGAGTAATCAGATGATCCAAATTTTGTGTAGCGTGGGTCAATGTTACAGCATTCATACGACCATCTCATTAGACTAATTATTAACTGCATGGCGCAAGACGAACTAAAATATAATCAATTTAACCGACGCAGTCAACCAAAATTTATGCCAATTTAATGCCTAACTCGCGCAATTGTCTTTCATCCACCGGCGACGGCGCGCGATCCATCAGCGAGGTGGCGGCGTTCGTTTTGGGAAACGCAATAACGTCGCGGATGCTCTTGCGGCCGGCAAACAACATCACCAGCCGGTCGAAACCGAAGGCAATACCGCCGTGCGGCGGCGCCCCATATTCAAACGCTTCGAGCAAAAAGCCGAATTTGTTTTCGATTTCAGCGTCGCTCAAATTAAGGAGACCAAACATCTTCCTTTGCAGCTCCCGCTGGTGAATGCGAATGCTACCGCCGGCGATTTCGGTGCCATTGAGCACCAGATCATACGCTTGGGCGCGCACTTTTCCCGGCGCGGCGTCCATCAGCGGAATATCGTCATCGTTCGGCGCCGTAAAGGGATGATGCCGCGCCATCCAGCGCTTTTCTTCTTCGTCAAATTCCAGCAGCGGGAAGTCGACGATCCACGAAAGGTGGAACGAGTTTTCTGGGATCAATTTTTCTTCCTGCGCCAGCCGCAAACGCAACGTGCCCAGAGCCTTCTGCGCTTTCTCTTCTTCATCGGCAACGAAAAAAATCATGTCGCCGGCTTTGGCGCCGACCGGCGCGTTGATTTTTTCAATCAGCCCGGCGGCAAAAAATTTCGCCGCGCTGCCGTCCCAGCCGCCGTCCGTAACTTTGATGGCGACCAAACCCCTGGCGCCCATTTGCGTGGCATATTGCGTCAGATCATCAACTTGCTTGCGTGAATATTTCGCGCCGCCGGGCAGTGCCAACGCCTGCACGGTTTTACCGCTGGCGGCAGTTTCAACGAATACTTTAAATTCGCTCTGGCCGGCGAGGGCCGTCACGTTCCGTATTTCCAAGCCAAAACGCAAGTCCGGTTTGTCACTGCCAAAACGCGACATGGCCTCGGCATAGGTGAGACGCGGCAGCGGCAGCGAAATTTGGCGCCCAAGAATATCCCGTATCATCTCCGCGGCCAGGCCTTCGACCATCGCCATCACGTCTTCCTGATCGACAAACGACATTTCAATATCGATCTGCGTGAACTCCGGCTGGCGGTCGGCGCGCAAATCTTCGTCGCGGAAACAGCGCACGATTTGAAAATAACGATCCATCCCCGCGACCATGAGAATCTGTTTATACATTTGCGGGCTTTGCGGCAGCGCATAAAAACTGCCTTTGTGCACGCGGCTCGGCACCAGATAATCGCGCGCGCCTTCCGGCGTGCTGCGCATGAGAATCGGCGTTTCAATATCGACAAAGCCGTGGCGATCCAAATAGCTGCGCGTCGTTTTATACAACTGGTGGCGAATGAGCAAATTGCGCTGCATGTCCGGCCGGCGCAAATCGAGATAACGATACTTCAAACGCAAATCTTCCGCGGCTTCCACGTGATCGCTGATTTCGAACGGCGTTACCTTCGCGGGGTTTAGAATTTTTAATTCTTTCGCAACAATTTCAATTTCACCCGTCGCAATATTCTTATTGATCATGCCGGCCGGCCGCAAAGCCATGTTGCCGCGCACGGCAATGACAAACTCGTTGCGCAGCTCTTTGGCTTTTTGATGCGTCGCGCCGGTTTCGGGATTAAACACAATCTGGGTTTTGCCGTGCCGATCGCGCAGGTCGACAAAAAAAACGCCGCCATGATCGCGCCAGCCATCGACCCAGCCCATCAAGGTCACTGCCGCGCCGGCATGTTCTTTTCTTAATTCGCCGCAAGTGTGGCTGCGTTTCCAGTTGCCTAATTTTTCCATGCGCTGCTTTCTCGCTAAATAAAAAAAAGCCGATCTCAAAACTTCTCTGAGATTCGGCTGCATCGCTATTTGAAATTTATAATTGCCGTATAGCCGACTTCCCGTCACACTTTATAAAATCGGAATTTTCGGACAAAAAGGCAAGGGATTTTTCGACTAATCTAAACAATTTGGGTTCATTGGAAAAACCAACTCCTCTTACAGCAGCGATTGCACTTTTTCCTTGACCCCAATCGGGTTGGCGACTTTGTTAAAAATCACTTCGGCTTCGGCGCTGGCGGCGCTGCTGAACTCAACATCGCCGATGCTCAAAATGCGTTGAAAAATCGATTGCTTGACATTGAGGCTGCGCACATCTTCGACGCGAACCGAGCTGACTT
>Ga0247727_10009930_pt1 | contig 17025 bp, 1 predicted proteins | sample WisWelCaveWW1625_FD_202498 | JGI IMG/M metagenome (GOLD analysis project Ga0247727, IMG submission 202498) | Biofilm microbial communities from Wishing Well Cave, Virginia, United States - WW16-25 | ecosystem: Environmental > Aquatic > Deep subsurface > Groundwater > Cave microbial mat | place...
CGGCCTATTCCAACGAGGCGAACGCCACGACGCTGCCGGACAAACCGGCGGCGCCGGGCAATTTGACGGCGACGGCGGTGAGCAATTTCCAGATTGATCTCGTGTGGCAGGATAATGCGACGAACGAGGATAGTTTCAAAATCGAGCGCGGTTCGGCGGGCTTACCGGCCGGCAAGTATGTGAAAATTGCGACACTCGGGCCCAACGTGACGAGTTTTTCCGACAAAGGTCTCTCGGCGACGACGCAATATTTTTATCGCGTGCGGGCGGCCAATCGCGGCGGGCAATCGGATTACTCCAATGAAGCCAACGCCAAGACGTTTCCGAATCCGCCGGGGGCGCCGAGCCATTTGATCGTGACCGCGATCAGCAACTCTCGCCTCAATCTCGCGTGGCGAGACCATGCGACGAATGAAGAAGGCTTTCAGATTGAGCGCAAAAAAGGCGCGGCGGGCGTCTACGGACAAATCGCCATTGCCGGCGCCAATATGGGGCAATTTGCCGATTCGAGTTTGGCTTCGAACACGCTATATTTTTACCGCGTTCGCGCGTTCAATACCGGCAACCATACGGATTATTCCAACGAGGCCAGCGCCACGACGCTGCCCGATAAACCGGCCGCGCCAGGGAATTTAACGGCGACGACGGTCAGCAATACCCAAATCAAGTTGGCGTGGCAGGATAATGCGGCGAACGAGGATAGTTTCAAGATCGAACGTAAGGCTACGCCCGGCGGGGTGGGCGCCTCGGCAGGCAGTTATGTTAAAGTTGCCACGCTCGGCGCCAACGCGAAAGAGTTTTTAGATCGCGGCCTTGCGGCCAACACCGAATATTTTTATCGTCTCCGCGCGGCCAATCGCGGCGGCCATTCAGATTATTCCAATGAGGCAAACGCCAAAACGTTTCTCAATCCGCCGGCGGCGCCGGGCAATGTGACGGCGACCACGGTGAGCTATCATCGCATCAATCTCGCCTGGAAAGATAACGCCAACAATGAGGCTGGTTTTAAGATTGAGCGTGGTTCGACAAGCTCACCACAAGGCTCAGCCGAAACGCCGGACACGTTTGTGGAAATTGGGCAAGTCGGCGCGAATGCGGTGAGTTTTGCCGACACCGGGTTGGCGGGAAACACAAAATATTTTTATCGCATTCGGGCTTACAACACCGGCGGCCCCTCCGCTTATTCTGCCGTGGTGAGCAGCACCACCCTGCCTGGCCCGCCGAAGGCGCCGAGTCATTTGATCGCGACCGTAGTGATTTATAACCGCATCAATCTCGCGTGGCAGGACAATGCGGCCAACGAAGCCGGTTTTCGGGTCGAGCGCAAAATCGGCGCGGCCGGAAAATACGAGGAAATTATCGCGGTCGGCGCCAACGCGACGAGTTATGCGAACACCGGGTTGAAGGAAAAAACGCCATATTTTTATCGGGTGCGCGCCTATAATGCCGGCGGCTTTTCAAGCTATTCCAACGTTCTGGAAGTTTTGACGCCGCCGATGGCGCCGAACGTGCCGGGCGATTTGGTGGCAACGATGGTGAGCCACATGCAGATCGATTTGACGTGGCAGGATGAATCAGCCAATGAAGACAGTTTCGAGATCGAGCGCAAGATGGGCGCGACCGGCACGTATGCGGAGTTGGCAAAAGTCGGCGCGAACGTGACGAGTTATTCCGACAAGAACCTGGCCGGGAACACGACCTATTTCTACCGCGTGCGCGCTTTCAATGGCGGCGGGCATTCGGATTATTCCAACGAAGCCGGCACCGCGACGCTGCCGAATCCTCCGACGGCGCCGATGAATCTGGCCGCAGTCGCGGTGAGCCGCAAGCAAATCAACCTCGCCTGGCAGGACAAATCGAGCAATGAAGATAGTTTCAAGATCGAGCGGGGTTCGACAGGCTCACCCCAAGGCTCACCGGGCGTGTTCAAACAAATAGCCGTGCTCCGGGCCAACGCGAATAGTTTTGCTGATACGACTTTGGCGGCCAACATGCCGTATGTCTATCGTGTCCGCGCTTATAATCGCGGTGGGCATTCCGATTATTCCAATGAAGCGCGCGCCGTGACGCTGCCGCTGGCGCCGGCGACGCCGAGAAAATTGACCGCGAATACGGCAGGCCGCACGCGCATCAATCTCGCGTGGGCCGACAGCGCAAGCAATGAAGTTGGTTTCGAGATCGAACGCCGGTTAGGTTCGGCGGCGGCTTACACGAAGATTGCGACGGTTGAAGCGAACATCACCAGCTATGCCGACAGTAACCTGGCCATAAACACGTTGTATTTTTACCGCGTTCGGGCTTTCAATACCGGCGGTTATTCAGGCTATTCTAATGAAGCAAAAGCCACGACGCTGCCCAATCCTCCGATAGCTCCGGGGGTTTTGATTGCGATGACGGTGAGCAACACGCAGATCAATCTCAAGTGGCAGGATAATTCGGCCAATGAAGACAGCTTCAAGATCGAACGCCGGCTGGGCGGCTCGACAGCAGGTACATACAAGCAAATAGCCGTGCTCCGGGCAGACGTCAAGAGTTTTGCCGACACGGCTCTCGCGGCGAACGCGCCGTATTTTTATCGGGTCCGCGCTTATAATCGCGGCGGTCATTCCGGTTATTCCAATGAAGCTAATGCCGCGACCCTACCGAATCGGCCGGGCGCGCCGGCTAACTTGACGGCAACGACGGTGAGCAACACGCGCATTGATCTGGCCTGGCAGGACTTAGCCGGCAATGAAGACGGCTTCAAGATCGAACGTGGTTCGACAGGCTCACCGCAGGCTTATGCGGAAGTGGCGAAAGTCGGCCCGGAGGTGACGAGCTATTCTGATCATAGCGTCACTGAGAACGCCACGTTTTTCTATCGGGTGCGCGCCTTTAATACCGGCGGCCACTCGGATTATACCAATGAAGCCAACGCCACGACACTGCCCAATCTGCCCGGCACGCCGAGTCAATTGACGGCGACGGCGGTAAGCAATAAACAAATCAATCTGAAGTGGCAGGATAATTCGGCTAACGAAGACAGTTTAAAAATCGAACGCAAGCTGGGCGGCCCGGCAGGCACGTACAATCAAATTGCCGTTCTCCGAGCGGAGGCGAATAGTTTTGCCGATACCGCACTGGCGGCGAACACGCCATATTTCTATCGGGTGCGCGCTTATAACCGCGGCGGCCATTCCGATTATTCGAATGAAGCCAATGCCGCGACCCTGCCGAATCGGCCGGGCGCGCCGGCTAATTTGACCGCGACGACGGTGAGCAATAAGCGCATCGCTCTGGCTTGGCTGGATAAAGCCAGCAATGAAAATGGCTTCAAGATCGAGCGGGGTTCGACAAGCTCACCGCAGGCTTATGTTGAGGTGGCGAAAGTCGGTCCGAACGTGACGAGTTATTCGGATAATGATTTAGCCGCGAACTCGACGTTTTTCTATCGCGTGCGCGCCTTTAACGCCGGCGGCCACTCGAATTATACCAATGAAGCAAACGCCACGACGCTGCCCAATCTGCCCGGCACACCGAGCCAATTGACGGCGACGGCGGCGAGCAACACGCAGATTGATTTGAAGTGGCAGAATAACTCGACCCCCGAAGACAGCTTGAAGATTGAGCGGGGTTCGACAGGCTCGCCGGACGTGTTCAAACAAATAGCCGTGCTCCGGGCCAACGCGAATAGTTTTGCCGATACGGCGCTGGCGGCAAACACGCCGTATTTTTATCGCCTCCGCGCTTATAACCGCGGCGGGCATTCCGATTATTCCAATGAAGCCAATGCCGCGACCCTGCCCAATCGGCCGGGCGCGCCGGCTAATTTGACCGCGACGACGGTGAGCAATAAGCGCATTGATCTGGCCTGGCAAGACAATGGCAGTAACGAAGACGGCTTCAAGATCGAGCGGGGTTCGGCAAACTCGCCGCAGGCAAGCTCGCCACTGGCATATGCGGAAGTGGCGAAAGTCGGCCCGAACGAGACGAGTTATGCGGACAACGGCTTAACCGCCAATACCACGTTTTTTTATCGCGTTCGTGCTTTTAATGCCGGTGGTCACTCGGATTATTCCAATGAAGCCAACGCCGCGACGCTGCCCAATCTGCCTGGCGCGCCGAGTCAATTGACCGCGACGCCGGTGAGCAATAAACAAATTGATCTGGCGTGGCAGGATAATTCCACCGACGAAGACAGCTTCAAGATCGAACGCAAGCTGGGAGAAGCGGGCGCGTACAGACGAATTGCTGCGCTCCGGGCAAATGCGAGGAGTTTTGTCGATACCACGCTGACGGCGAGAACGTCGTATTTCTATCGCGTCCGGGCTTATAATCGAAGCGGCCATTCTGATTATTCCAATGAAGCCAATGCCATGACGTTGCCGAATCCGCCGGCGGGGCCGAACCATTTGACCGCGACGGCCGTGAGCAATACGCGCATCAATCTGGCCTGGCAGGACAACGCTATTGCTGAAGCCGGCTTCAAAATCGAGCGCAAGACCGCGGAGACGGATGTTTATGTGGAAGTTGGAAAAGCCGGACCGAACGTGGTGAGTTATTTTGACAATGGCCTCGCTGCGAACACGGCTTATTTCTATCGCATCAGCGCTTACAACGCCGGCGGCAATTCGAAGTATTCCAATGAAGCCAACGCCACGACGCTGCCCAATCCTCCTGCGAACCCGGGGCAATTGATCGCCGCCACGGTGAGCAATAAGCAGATCGATCTGGCGTGGCAGGATAATTCGGTTGACGAAGACAGTTTCAAGATCGAACGCGGTTCGGCAAGCTCACCGGCGGGCAAGTATAAATTAATCGCCATGTTGAGCGCGAATGAAATGAAATTTTCCGACACCGGTCTCGCGCCGAATACGCTTTATTTTTATCGGGTCCGCGCTTACAACCGGGGCGGCAACTCGGCTTATTCCAATGAAGCGAATGCGGCGACTTTGCCCAACGCGCCAGTGCCACCGGCGAGATTGAAGGCAACGGCGATTAGCCAGGCCCAAATCAATCTGGCGTGGGCAGATAGCGCCGGCAACGAAGTTGGCTACAAAATCGAGCGTAAAACTCGGCAGGGCATTTACACGCCAATTGACACGGTTGGCGCCAACGTGAGGAATTACCAGGACGCCGGTCTGACGCCGAACACCGAGTATTTCTATCGCCTCCTTGCTTACAATACCGGCGGCCAGTCTGCTCCTTCTAATGAAGCGAGGGCCACGACCTTCCCCATTCCACCCGCCACCCCGAGGAATTTGACAGCCACGGCGGTGAGTAGCAGCCAGGTCGACCTTGCCTGGGCAGATAGCTCAAGCAATGAAACCGGTTTCAAAATCGAGCGCAGAACCTTGTTGGGCAATTTTATGGAAATTGCCGCAACGGGCGCGAATGTCACGAGTTATTCGAATACTGATTTGACCTCGAATACGCGATATTTTTACCGGGTGCGCGCTTATAACCGCGGCAATCATTCCGCCTATTCCAGCGTTGCGGAGGCCGCGACGCCGGTCAAACCGCCGCCGGCGCCTCGTGGTTTGGTTGCCACCCCGCGAATCAACCTGCAAATCGATCTCGAATGGGTGGACGCCTCGAGCAGCGAAGACAGTTTTAAGATTGAACGGAAGCTCGGAAAGACCGGGGCGTATGCGCCGATCGCCACGGCCGGCAGGGATGTCCTGAATTATTCGGATGTCAATTTGCAGCCGGTGACCCAATATTTCTATCGCGTGCGTGCCGTCAATACGGGCGGCGCTTCCGGTTATTCCAATGAAGCCGGCGCCATTACGCTCGTTCGTTCGCCGGTGGCGCCGAAAAATTTGACGGCCACCACGGTGAGCCATGCCAGAATTCGCCTTGCGTGGGCAGATAGCGCCAACAACGAAAACGGTTTCCAGGTCGATCGCAAAATCCTGCAAGGCGGGACGTACGTGACCATCGCGACGCTCGGCCCGAATGCGAAGAGTCTGGTCGATTCGAGTTTGAGCGGGAACACGGAATATTTCTATCGGATCCGGGCTTATAACACCGGCGGCCATTCGGGTTATTCAAATGAAGCCAACACCAAAACTCTGCTCGATCCTCCGGCCAAGCCGGCCAATCTAACGGCGGCGCCGGAGAGCACGACGAAAATCAAACTCGCCTGGCTGGATAATTCGGCCAACGAAAGCGGTTTTCAGATCGAGCGCAGCCCGGCAGGCTCGCTGCTGGCTTATGCGGAGGCGGCGAAAGTCGGTCCGAATGTCAAGAGTTTTATCGACTCGAGTCTGGCCCTGAATACCGGCTATTTTTACCGCGTTCGTGCTTTCAACTCCGGCGGCCATTCGAACTACAGCAATGAAGCCAGCGCCAGGACGCTGCCGAATCGGCCGGCCGCGCCGAACAATTTGGCCCTCACCGTCGTGAGCGTGCGCCAGCTTAATCTGGCGTGGACGGATAATTCGAACAACGAAGCCGGTTTTCAGATCGAGCGTAAAACCGGCGCCGCGGGTGAGTATGGGGAAATTGGCATTGTCACCGCGAATGTGAAGCGCTATGCCGATTCGACGCTGGCCGGCAAAACCACGTATTTTTATCGCGTTCGCGCTTATAACGCCGGCGGCAGTTCAGCATACTCCAATGAAGTGAGCGCCGCGACGCTGCCCAATGTGCCGGTTCCGCCGAGCAACCTGACGATTGCATCGGTGAGCAACCGTCAAATTCGGCTCACGTGGTCGGATAATTCGGCGAACGAAAGCAAATTCAGAATCGAACGCCGCGTCACGGCGGCAAGCAGCTACGTCGTGATTGCGACGCTCAACGCCGAGGTGACCAGTTTTGCCGATACCGGGCTGGTCGCCTTGACGCCGTATTTTTATCGCATTTATGCTTTCAATGCCGGCGGCAATTCAAGCTACTCCAACGAAGCGAGCGCCACCACCTTGCCCAACCCGCCGGCAAAGCCGGACAGTTTGAGCGCGCGGGCGGTGAACCATTTGCGCATCGATCTGAATTGGAAAGACCTTTCCGACAATGAAAGCGGTTTTCAGATCGAGCGCAAAATCGGCGCGGCCGGCAAGTTTGTGCAGATCGCTTCGGTCGGCGCCGGCGTCACGGATTTTTTTGACGCCAATCTCGCCGGAAACAAAGAATATTTTTACCGGGTGCGGGCTTATAACGCCGGCGGCCTGTCAAACTATAGCAATGAAATCAAAAGCGTGACGCTGCCGGTGGCGCCGGGCAGTTTGATCGGCGGCTCGTTGAGCAATCGCCGTCTCTTTATCGCGTGGACGGATAGTTCCAACAATGAAAGCGGCTTCCGCATCGAGCGCCGGCTCTTTGAAACCGAATTTGCGGAGATCGGTTTCGTCGGCGCGAATGTGAGAACCTATGCCGATTCGAATCTAACGCCGAATACGGTTTATTACTATCGGGTGCGCGCGTTCAATTTCAGCGGCCTGTCGGCCTATTCCAATGAAGCGCCAGTCGCCACACTGCCCAATGCACCGGCTAAGCCGCGGGGATTAAACGTCAAAGTTTTGTCCAATCTGCGGCTCGAGCTGACGTGGACCGACAGCTCGAATAACGAAATCGGCTTTGCGATTGAGCGCAAGCTTGTCGCGGACACGGCCTTTGCGGAAGTTGGCATCGTCGACGCGAATGTGACGGCTTATAGCGATACCGCTCTCGCGGCGGAGTCCCGATATTTTTACCGCGTGCGCGCTTTCAACACCGGCGGTTATTCGCCTTATTCCAATGAGGACAACGGTGTGACGCTGGGCGTGCCGCCGGCAACGCCGGGTGAGTTGAGCGCCACCATCGGCGGCAGCACAAAGGTCAATTTGCTCTGGCAGGATTTTTCCAACAATGAGAGCGGCTTCAAGATTGAACGCAAGCTCGTGAGCGACAGTGTCTATGCGGAAATTGCCGCGGTCGGCGCGAATGTGATCAGTTATTCCGATATTGCAGTGACGAAAGACACCGGTTATATGTATCGCGTGCGCGCGTTCAACGAGGGCGGCACGTCGAATTATACGAACGAAGCGAGCGCGACGCCCTCCAGCGAGATCAACCTTGCGGTCAGCAAGCCGGCGCAGGCTTCGAGCGCGGATTTGGGCGCCACGGCGAGCCGGGCGGTTGACGGCAACCTGGGGACATTCTGGCGCAGCGATACCGTCATGGCGACGAAACCGCAAGTGTGGTTGCGCGTGGAGTTGAGTCCGGAGACGCAGCAGATCGTTATTGATCGCGTGGTGATCCGCTGGCATCAAAATTTCTTTGCCCTGGCGTTTGAAATTCAAGCGTCAGAAAACGGCTCGCATTGGACGACGGTTTACACGACGGAGGCCGGCAAGGCGGGCACGCAGGAAATCACCTTTGCCCAAACGCCGGCGCGCTTCGTGCGCTTGCATATGAAGCGCAACAACAAAGCCAATTATCGCGTGACCGAATTTGAAGTTTATCACGGCCTGGCCAAAGCCTCCCGCGCGGCGAGCGCGACCGGCGTCGTGATTCCGGAAACGGTCACGCTGCAGCCGAATTATCCGAATCCCTTTTCCGCGAACGGCACCTCCGGCAATCCGGCGACAACGATTTCTTATGCGTTGCCCGAAGGCATGGCGGTGACTTTGAAAGTGCTCAATGTCGCCGGCCAGGAAGTGGCGACGTTAGTCGAGCGCCAACAGGAGCGCGGGATTTATCACGTGACCTTCAACGCGCGAAAACTGCCGAGCGGCGTTTATTTCGCGGTTTTGCAAGCCGGTGAAGTCCGGCAAGTGCGCCAGATGTTGCTGGCGAAGTAAAAGTCCGAGGTCCAAAGTCTAAAGTCCGAAGTCCGAAGTCCGAAGAGACAGCCCAATTGGAAATAAAGCGGAGAGCGGAGTGGCAAGCTTTAGTTTGCCGCATTTGCCGAATGTTAATGACCGGTCGCTGCAACTTTGCAATTGGGAAGATTGAAGCGACCGGTCATTTTTTTATTTCAGCAAGGTGACCCGGCTCGTGGCTTCTTGTCGCATTCTGGAAACGCCTTCAAACACGATCTTCACCAAATAGGTTCCGCTGCCGACACCAGCGCCGAAGTTATTTTTACCGTCCCAATCCAAATGCTTGTAACCCGCCGTCATCTCCGCGTCCTGTAAGCGCACCACTTCCTGCCCGGTGAGATCATACACACTCACTTTGACGCGGCCATTTTCCGGCAACTCAAGATTCAGGCGGGTAGTGGGATTGAAAGGATTAGGATAATTTTGTGAAAGTGCAAAGGCTTGTGGGATAGCCTGTGGTGTTTGTGTAACATCGTAAACGGAATCACCTTGTGCAGCTTTTGCCGTAATAGTGAAATTTGGACCCGCGGCAAAACCCCCAAATCAGAAATAGATGAACATCTGCATGAAATGGGATTTACAAAACCAGAAAACAAAGGTGGGAAAATTCCTCCACCGTCATGCCATGCACATGACAACCTAAGAAATAACAATGTTTTTTATCCTGCACCTCAAGCGGTGTGCGAGAAGAAGATGCGAGAAGAACCGGATAAAAACTTCTAAAACATAAACGGGGTTTTATCTTAGCATATACTCTTTTTTGTGATCACAAACATGGAAGTAAAAACCTCAAGAACGTCTTGCCACAAATTAAATGTGGAGAAATATAAATAAATCTTTTCCGAGATGCAAGACAAATTTCGGAAATTTTATAAATTTTTCCCTTCGCAACAGTTTTTACATTTTAGTTTTTCCGCTACTATAACTTTTGAGCGGTACAGTTTAATAAAGCGGTCCGCCTCATCTATAGTATAGCCTGGCGATTCATTAAAATGATCACACTCTCTGTCTTCGTAACTATTTGTTTTAAAATGCCGCTAACGAAAAATCATGTAAATATTTTTATGAATCGCTATACTAAATGCCCGCACCGATCATGTTACACGCTGCAAACACTTTTGTCCTACAACCATACCATTGACGCGATCAATAAGAGATGTCTGCCATGAGAAATCAATCACAACAAAAAAAATTTTTGCAGATGCAATTCTGTTTGCTCATGTGGGGACTTTTTATCATCAGCCGTGCTGCCCTATCCCAAGACACTGGTTATTGGGACAGCCGCTTTGGCGGCGATTATTGGACTCTTTATGACGGGGTTTACGCCATTGCAGTCGCCAACGATGAAATATATGTCGGTGGCGCTTTCTCTGGCGTAAAAAAGTGGAATGGTTCATCCTGGTCTTCGCTTGGTGGAACCAATGACAGAATCGTTCAAGCTTTAGCTGTGGTAGGCGATGATCTTTATGTTGGTGGCGGGTTTACTGCAATCGACACTATTCCAGCCAATTATATTGCCAAGTTGAATCTTGTCACAAAAAAATGGTCATCTCTGCTTAGTGGCAATAATAACGGAGTTAATGGGCGCGTTACTGCCTTTGCCGTACATGGAAATCAACTCTACCTTGGCGGCAGTTTTACCAAGGCCGGTGGAGTAAATGCCAACGGTATTGCGGTATGGAATACTCAAACAAAAACCTGGAAGGCTTTAGGCGAAGGCGTGAAGGAAAAAGGATATGTCAATGCCATAGCCGTAAGTAAGGGCGAGGTATATGCCGGAGGTTATTTTACTTCTGCCGGCGATGGGCCTGCCAATAATATTGCCAAGTGGGACGGCAAGAAGTGGTCCGCTCTCGGCAATGGTGTGAATGATTGGGTAAAAGGGATGGCTATTTTAGGAAATGAACTCTATGTCGGCGGTTCCTTCACCCAGGCTGGCGATATTAATGTGAATTCTGGTGCTAAATGGAACACGGTTACGGGTCAATGGTCCAATGTTGGTAATGGTTTCTTGGGTTCTCCTGTCTCTAACGGTAAGGCGATATATGGCAGCGGATGTTTTGGTACGCCGTGTGTCGGTATTGCCAAATGGAACCCTGACAGCAACAGTTGGTCGCCTTTAGGAAGCGGTGTGAGCGGACAAGTCCTTGCCATCTTAGCCAAAGGGAACAAGGTGTACGTCGGAGGCAGCTTTAGATATGCCGGCGGCAAGCCCTCCACTCGTTTTGCCATCTGGCACGAACCTCAAGCATCGCCAGTTCTCTCACCTTTGCCGGAACTGCGCTTCAACGAAGACAGAATTTTGTTTCATCCCATCCGCGATTGGCATCCGTTTGTCGCCGACAACGATGATCCCGACAGCACGCTGAAATTCACCGTGCTCTCCGGCAAGCAAGTGAAAGCGACGCGCCATCCGCGGCGTTATGCGTTCTCCGCGCCGGCGAACTGGTTTGGCCGCGACACCCTGCAAGTGATCGTCACCGATCCCAGTCAATTGGCGGATACCACCGCGCTGATGATCACCATCGATCCGACCAACGACAAGCCGAAATGGACCGGCCTGCCTGATTCGTTGTCCTTCAAAACCAGCGCGTCCGCGCAGCTTAAAATGTGGGACTTGGTCGAAGACCTCGAAACGCCGGATTCGCTTTTGCTCTATCGCTTTTCCGCCAGCAAACCCGGCCTGCGGTGGAAATTTCATCGCGCCACCGGCATGCTCGTTTTAACCGCGCCGCAATTTCACGGCAAAGCGCATCTCTTTGTCAAAGCCGGCGACGGCAAAGCCGCGGCTTACGACACAATTGTGGTGCGCGTCGAAATGCCGGAAGATATTCTCGCAAAAACCACAGGACAAAATTCTTCCAAGCAAATTCCAACTGAATTTGTGTTGCAGCAGAATTATCCCAACCCTTTTAACCCCACGACGCTCATTCGCTTCGGCTTGCCGCAGGACGCCGAGGTGAAGCTCGAAATTTTCAACCTCGCCGGCCAGCACGTCGCCACGCTGCTGAACGCGCACAAAGCCGCGGGGTATCATGAAGTGCTTTTCGAAGCCGCGCATTTGCCGAGCGGAAATTATTTCACCGTGTTGCGGGCGGACGAGGCGAAGCTGGTGCGGCGGATTGTGTTGATGAAGTAAAAGTCCGAAGTCGCGAAGTCCAATGTCCGAAGTCGATTGGCCTGATGGGAAATAAGCTGGGGAACGGAGTAACAAACTTTAGTTTGTCACGCTGGCCAAGTAAAAGTCCGAGGTCGAAAGTCTTGCAATGTGGGAAATTTGAAAAAAGAGACGCCGCTCATTGAGATTTTGCAATGAGCGGCGTCTCTTTATAAGTTGGTTCGAGCGAAAGCCAAGACAGAAAAATGGCGGGCAGAAAAATGTTTATAGTTTCTCTTTGCTCCATGTTAAGTAATGCTAACTCCCATATTTCCGTCTTTCATTTTTCTGTCTTGGCCTTTTTGAAAAGTAGTGGCATTGAGCGGGACGCCGGCGCGGCCTTTCCCTTTCCGCAATTGTCCGCCTTTAGCGGTAATGATTATTTTGTTGGAAAAGTCGCATTGACGGACATTTTTGACAACTGGTTTTTGTTTGATCAGGCTGTAACGGGATTTAATTCCGGCAAAGGTTTTTGCCGGGATTTAACCCACGGGCTTCGCCCACCGAGAACGGAATCTCCATTTTATTTGCAAACCTCTAACCATGCGCGCGATCCTTTCGGAGCAGGGATGGCCGCATCGTTATCATTCACCTCCTCGCAAAATTTCTGTCACGGATCGATCAGAATCGGGCTGTAAGGGGCTGCACAAGAAACGCACTGTGAGATGCAAATTCGACCGATTGCATTGCAATTTATCGCCAGCTCAAGTTATAATTTTTGAGGAAAGTTATGCACAGCGTCACGACGCCCTGCCCTGTTGGAAATAGAATCAGTCGGCGTGTTCTCCTCGGTGTCTCCCTACGGAATCTGCTGGTAGGTTTTTTATTCATTGCAAATTTTTGCGATTATGCCGCCCGCGCGAACAGTCTCCTCGCGCCGGCCAAACCCGCAGCCCCGAGCAATTTAATCGTGCAAACGGCGAGCGCCACCCGGCTCGATCTCGGCTGGGGAGATAATGCGTCGGATGAAGACGGTTTTAAAATTGAGCGGAAGGCGGGCACCGCGACGGTTTATACGCAAATTGCGATACTCGGGCCGAACGTTGCGGCTTTTTCCGATACCGGACTGGCGCCGAACACCAAATATTTTTATCGCCTGCGCGCGTTCAATCGCGACGGCGCGTCGGAATATTCCATCGCGGTGAGCGGCGTCACGTTGGCGCTGCTTCCGGCCGCGCCGGCCAATTTGATCGCGACTGCCGTGAGCAGCAATCGGATTGATCTCGCCTGGCAGGATAACGCCGGCAACGAAGCGGGTTTCCAGATTGAGCGCAAAACTGGCGAAGCCGGCGTTTACCAACAAGTGGCGCAGGTCGCGGCGAATGTGACGGCTTACGCCGGCACGGGCTTGAACGCGAAGACGAAATATTTTTATCGCGTGCGCGCTTTTAATGTCGGCGGGCCGTCGGATTACTCCAACGAGGCCGGCGCTACCACCTTGCCGAAAGCGCCGGCCGCGCCGGGGATTTTAACGGCGACGACGTCGAGCAATACCAAAATCAATCTCGCCTGGCAGGATAATTCGGCGAACGAAGATAGCTTTAAAATCGAGCGCAAGAAAGGCGCGACCGGAACGTTCGCGCCGCTGGCGCGCGTTGGGGCCAATGTCAAAAAATTTCTCGATTCCAGTTTGACGGCGAACACGGCGTATTTTTATCGCGTGCGCGCCGCCAATGCCGGCGGCCATTCGGATTATTCCAATGAAGCCGAGGCCACGACGTTGCCCGATAAACCGGCGGCGCCGGGAAATTTGACCGCGACGGCAGTGAGCCAGACGCAGATCAAGCTTTTCTGGCAGGATCAGACGACTAATGAAGACAGTTTTAAAATCGAGCGTAAAAAAAGCGCCACCGGCGAGTATGCGCAAGTGGCGCTGACCGCCGCCAACCTCAAAAATTTTTCCGACAAAAATTTGGCGGCCAGCACGGAATATTTCTATCGCGTGCGCGCGGTGAATGCCGGCGGCCATTCGGATTATTCGAATCAAACGAGCGCGACGACGCCGCCCGATCCGCCGGCCCGGCCGGGCAATTTGACGGCCACCGCGGTGAGCCGCGGCCGCATCAATCTCGCGTGGAAAGACAGTTCCAACAACGAAGCCGGGTTCAAGATCGAGCGGCGGGTGGGCGCCGTGGGCGTTTTTGTCGAAACGGCGATCGTCGACGCCAACGCGACCAGCTTTGCCGACACGGGGCTGGCTGGCAGTCTCAAATATTTCTATCGGATTCGCGCTTACAACCTCAGTGGCCCTTCGGCGTATTCAACGCTCGCGAGCGCCACCACATTGCCGGATCCGCCGGAAGCGCCGGATAATTTCATCGTTGTGCTGGAGACGCACAACCGCATCCTGCTCGCGTGGCAGGACAATGCGAATAACGAAACCGGTTTTAAAATCGAGCGTCGAACCGGCACGAACGGGACGTTTGCGGAAATCGCGGTGCTGAATGCAAACGTCACCAGCTATACGAATACCGAATTAACGGAAACGACAAAATGTTTTTATCGGATGCGCGCGTACAACAGCGGCGGGCCATCGGCTTATTCCGAGCTTTTGGAAGCAACCACGACGCCGGCGCCGCCGGCCGTGCCGGGAAATTTGACGGCAATAGCGCTGGGGCACAATCGCATTAAGCTCGCCTGGAATGACAGCTCGAGCAACGAAACGGGTTTCACGATCGAGCGCAAAACCGGATTGGCCGATTTTTATGTCGAAGTGGCCACCGTTGAGGCCGAGGTGACGAGCTACACCGACAGTGGCCTCACGGGCAACACGATGTATTTGTATCGGATTCGCGCCTTCAATATCAGCGGCACTTCGAATTATTCCAATCATGCGACGGCCACCACCCTGTTGACGCCGCCGGCCGCGCCGGCCGCTTTGACGGCGAAGACGGCGAGCAGCAGCCGCATCAATCTCACGTGGCAGGATAAATCGACCAACGAAGATAGTTTTAGGATCGAGCGGAAAGTCGGAGCGGCGGGCGCTTATCGAGCCATCGCGACGCTCGGCGCCAATGTGAAAAATTTTTCCGACACCGGGCTGGCCGGGAACACGGAATATTTTTATCGCCTGCGCGCTTTCAATAAAGGCGGGTTCTCTGAATATTCCAATGCAGCAGGCGCGACGACGCTGCCGTTGGCGCCGGCGGCGCCGCGAAATTTGTCCGCCACGACGGTAAGCAGCACTCGCCTCGATATCGCGTGGACGGATAGCGCGAACAATGAAGGCGGATTTGAAATCGAGCGCCGCCAAAGCCCGGGCACAACTTATACGAAAGTGACAACGCTCGAGACGAACAGCAATCGTTATGGCGATAATAATCTTGCGGTGAACACGACGTATTTTTATCGCGTGCGCGCGTTCAATGCCGGCGGGTTTTCGGGTTATGCCAATGAAACCAGCGCCGTCACGTTTCCCGGTGCGCCGAACGCGCCGGGAAATCTGTTGGCGACAGCGGCCAGTAACACCAAAATCAAGCTGATGTGGAACGATAATGCGACAAATGAAGATAGTTTTCGGATCGAGCGCAAGCTCAACACCGCCGCCGCGTTCAAGCAGATTGCGATGTTGGCGGCCAATGCCGATCAGTTCACCGATGCCGGTTTGAGCGCCAGCACGGCTTACTTTTACCGGCTGCGCGCGGTCAATAAGGGAGGAAATTCCGTTTATTCCAATGAAGCCAGCGCGACGACGCTGCCGAATCCGCCGGTCGCGCCGGATAATTTGAGCGCGACGACGATGAGCAGCGCGCGAATTAATCTGACGTGGCAGGATAAAGCGGCGACCGAAGATAGTTTTAAAATCGAGCGCCGGATCGGCGCGGCGGGTGTGTATGCGGAAGCCGGGCGGGTCGGCGCCAATGTCAATAATTTTGGCGACCTCGGCCTGACGGCGAACACGACATATTTTTATCGCGTGCGCGCGGCGAACCCCGGCGGGCCGTCGGCTTATTCGAATGAAGCGAGCGCGACGACGCGGCCGACAGCGCCCCTGGCGCCGGCGAATTTAGCGGCGACGACGGTGAGCAATACGCGAATCGACCTGGCCTGGGAAGATAAAGCGACGAATGAAGACAGTTTTAAAATTGAGCGCAAACCCGGCGCCACCGGCGCGTTTAAACAAATTGCCGCACTTGGCGCGAATGTGACGTCATTTTCCGACCTCGGGGCCTCGCCGAACACGGGTTATTTTTATCGCGTGCGCGCGAAGAACGCCGGCGGGTCTTCCGGTTTCTCCAACGACGCCGGCGCGGTGACGCTGCCCAATCGTCCGGTGGCGCCGGCAGGATTAAGAGCGGCGCCGGTCAGCCAGACGCAGATGAATCTCACCTGGGCCGATAGTTCGAGGAACGAAATTGGTTTTAAACTCGAGCGGAAAACCACTGGAAGCGATTACGCGCAAATTGCCGCGGTCGGCGCGAATGTAACGAGCTACGCGGATAACGGTTTGGAGCAGGACACGGAATATTTTTATCGCGTGCGCGCGCATAATTCCGGCGGCCATTCGGATTATTCCGCCGCCGCCAACGCCATCACGCCGCCGAATATTCCGAAACCGCCGGGCCGTTTAACGGCGATCACCAAAACCAGCGCGCAGATCGATCTGGTTTGGGCGGATAGCTCCGGCAACGAGACGGGTTTCAAGATCGAGCGCAAAACCGGATTGGCCGGGGCCTTTGCAGAAATTGCCGCGATTGACGCGAATGCGACGAGTTACAGCAGTCTCGGGTTGGTGGCGAATACACGCTATTTTTTTCGGGTGCGGGCTTATAATCGCGGCGGCCAATCGGTTTATTCCAACGTGACGGAGGCGACGACGCTGCCGAAGCCGCCGGCCTCGCCGGGCGGTTTGATTGCCGTGCCCTTGCCCAATTTCCAGGTCGATCTGGCCTGGCTGGATAATTCCGCCAATGAGGACAGTTTCAAAATCGAGCGCAAGCTCGGGGCGGCGGGCGCCTTTGTGCAAATCGGCAAAGTTGGAAAAGACGTGAGCGGTTATCGCGATGATAGCCTGCAAGCGCTGACGCCGTATTTTTATCGCGTGCGCGCCTCCAATATCGGCGGCCACTCCGGCTACTCGAACGA
>Ga0247727_10009931_pt1 | contig 17021 bp, 14 predicted proteins | sample WisWelCaveWW1625_FD_202498 | JGI IMG/M metagenome (GOLD analysis project Ga0247727, IMG submission 202498) | Biofilm microbial communities from Wishing Well Cave, Virginia, United States - WW16-25 | ecosystem: Environmental > Aquatic > Deep subsurface > Groundwater > Cave microbial mat | place...
AAAACCAAAATTCAAGAGGCTTCCAAAGTTCGAAGCGTCAATGGCTTGTTTTCGCATATCGCCGTCAAGATGGTCGCAGCGTTATTGACGTTCTTACTCGATTTTTAACTAGTCATTCACATTAATACTCATAAATCTTTTTGGCTCCTTGGCTCTTTATCCTTTTTGGCTCCCTGTCACTTATTCACCACCATCACCGGCTTGCTCAACATATGCCCTCGCGCGGCGACGATGATGAAGTGCAAGCCCGTGTCGCACCTCTTTTCGTTCTCATTGCAGCCGTTCCATTCCACGGCATTGCGGCCCGCGTTCATGAAGCGGTTTTCCGCGAGCACGCGCACCAATCTTCCCGCGCGATTATAAACTTTGACCGTGACTTCCGTGGGTTGGCCCAGCGTGAATGAGATCGTCGTGCTTTCGAACAAGCCGCTGCCGTTCGGCGAGAGCACGCGCGGTTGCGCGGCTATTTCCGAAAGCGCGGCGGAGCTTGCAACCAAGCTTGTGGGCAGAGAGGCTTCGAACAGCGCGAATGTGTCAAGCTGTGTGATCGTGGTGGTGAGGCTTTTTTCTTTTTGATCGACCATGCCGCCGTGATGCTGCCAGCCGCTTTGATAGCGATAGAGCGCGAGCTTGCTCTCATCAATGGAAGAATCATCGACGAGAGTTTGTCTATAAAAAATTTTAAGCGTGATCGGTTTGCGAGGATCGATAGCAATGCCCGTTGGCGCGAGCGTATAAGCAAGGCCCGTGAAAGCGCCGGGCAAATCCTCTTCGCCGGTTATGATGAAAGGCGCGGCGTGCAGCGAGATTCCGGGCTTGATAGCATTGGGCGGAAGGTACAACCACAGCGCGCCGAATTTTTCCATGGTCGCAGCATCGCCGATGGCGAGCACGCCGCCGCGTTTCGGCGAAATTTTTTGAAAGCGAAATTGCGCCGGTGTGGGATCGATATTGTTGTCTTTGTCGATCGTGCGCACATAAAACGTATGCGGCCCGTCTTCCGTCACGGCGAGCGTTACGCTTCTTTCCGTTGAATACGAAGACCATCGCAGCGTATCGTCCAACGCAACTTGATAACGTAAATCCGTGAAAGGCGTATTGAAATCATAGCCGGAATAGCGAAACGTGACATTCGACTCCGTGACGAGATCGAAAGGCTCGATCACAAAAGTATTCGGCGCGAGCCCGCTGCGGCGATAACGCGAGACCCCGCCGCCATAGGTTGCAAACCACACCACTTCCGGCGGGCCGAAAGCAATGTCGTTAATATAGTCGTCGCTCAAGCCGTCGTCCGTCGTGTACGCGGTCCATGCGTTGTTGGAATAAGCCGCGGCGCCGTTGACCGTTCCGCACCACACTGTGCCGTCGGTTGCAACTTTGACGACGCTCACGCGATTATCCGGCAAGCCTTCGGAAGTGGTGAAGCGTCGCAGATGGGTTCCATCATAACGCAGCAGCCCTTGCTCCGTGCCGATCCACATGCTGGTGTTGCGATCATAGGCGAGGCTGGTGATGCGCAACGCTTCGGTGAACTCCGGAAGCTTGCGCCAATTGCTGCCGTCAAAAATGACCAAACCACTATCAGTGCCAACCCAAAGATGCCGGCGATGATCCTGCGCCAGTGCCGTCACTTCCGTATTGGGAAGAGCTACGGTATCGAGCTTGACTTCATCATCTTGCAACAGCAAGCGCGCAAGCCCGGCAGCTGTTCCCACCCATAAGGCGTCGGGCGTTTGCAGCAAGGCCCAAACCTCGTCGCTGGGAAATTTGGGAAAGGAACCTGTGTTGAAATTTTGGAGCGTGGAAAGGTCCTTTGAAACGCGCACGAGGCCGCAAACGGTAGTTGCCACCCACATGCCGCGTTCGCCTTCTCTCAACAGATCCGTAACCTGAACGTCAAGCATTCCGCAGCCCAGATCTGTGTTGCTCAAATCTCTCCAACTTCCGTTCGTGTCCAACACGGCCACGCCGCGTGCGTCCGAATCGGTTCCCACCCATAGCCGGTCGAGCGCGTCTATCTCCACATTGAAAGTAAAGTTTCCCGGCAAGCCCTCGTCTTCGGTGAGAGCGGACCAATTGTTGTTGAGCCGGCTGACGCCGCGGTTGTCCAAAGTGCCGAACCAAATATTGCCGTCGTCATCGCCTGTGATGTCGCGCACTTTGTCGGAGGCCAAACCGCTCTTTGTGCTTTGATTGGTGAATTTTTGCCAACGCCGCTCTTTTTCGCCCAACACGCTTACGCCGGCGTTTGTGCCGAACCACTTCACCTCTCCGGTCGTCGAGCTTTCGATCCAAACCGCATAAACATTGTTGTCGATCAAATCGGAATTGGAAGTGGTGTAGTAGGCTGCGCGTGTGTTGGCGGCATCCAGCACTAACACGCCGGCGGCGGTCCCGAGCCATTTGCGCTCCCGTTGATCAATCGCAATGGCCTGCACGCACATGAAAGCAGGGTTGGGAAAATCCGTGAAGTGGTGCAGCGTATCGGCTGCGCTCGGCAAAATATAAAGGCCGTTGTCCCGCGTTCCGAGATACGTGTTGCCGGACGAATCTTGCGCGAGGCATTCGACGTAGCTCTGCCTTAATATCCGGTTGGGAGATTGCAAAGGGATGAAGCTCGAATCTTTTATTCCCACGCCGCCATAGCCCGTGGCATACCAGAGACGGCCGCCGCGCTCCACAAACAATGCCGTAACGTTGTGCGACGCGAGCCCGAGAGCGGTCTTATCGAAATATCCGCCCCATTGCATGCTCTTGGTGAGATAAAGATAAAGTCCGTCAGGCGTGCCAATCCACAAATCAGCGTGTTCGGCATCCAACGCCAGCGCAGAAAGATTTTCCAGCGGAGGCGCATTCGGCGGCTGCGGCAGCAGGACAAAGGTTTGGCCGTCATAGCGCCACACGCCGTTGGAAGAGCCGAACCAATAAAGCTGCGCGGCACGATCATAAACGACGCGGCGCACTTCTTCTTGCGGCAAAAAATGCGACCAGTTTCCGGCCCATGCAGAGCCGGTCGTGACGACTCCGAGAAGCGCCGCACCAACCAGAGAGAGATTTCGAAACGCGTGCATGAGGTGGCAGGAAGTTTATTTGAGTTTCGCCCAATAAAGCAAGCCTTCAAGCTCGGCATATGCTGCGACGCCGATTGGAGACAGATTACCTTTCTTGGCAAAAGGCCTAGCCGGTTTACCTTTCTTCGCCTTGGGCGGCTTGCCCCCGGCTTGCAACACGCGGAAATGAACCTTGTGTTTGAGATTGGCAGTATTCAGCCGGCGCAAGTCACCGCCATTGGCATGTCTGCTTTCTTCGGCCACGATATCTAGCAAAGCTTCGGCGACGGAAATCTGCGTGGAATCAAAAACGAAATGCTGAAAAGCTTCGTTGGCTAGTGCGGAATCTTCCACCGCCGTATAAAGCGTGCCGAGATTCAAGTAAACCTCGCGGGCCGTGGAATCGGCTTGCAACGCTCGATGATAATGCGCCTCGGCTTGCTTCACGCTGTCTTGCAAAAAATAATAATTGCCCAAATTGTTGAGCGTGGCCGCGCGCTGGGTCGCGGAAAGAGGCGCGGCCAAAAGCTCGTTATACCGGGCAACGGCTTCGGTCTTGCGACTGAGAATCGTCAAAACGTTTGCCAGCTCGTTGCGCGTGGCAAGATCGCTCGGATCTTTTGCCAAAGCGGCTTGCAGGCTTTTGAGCTTGGCTTCCTGCAGTTTCTTGAAGCCGTCGTTTTCCTGTTCAAAATGAAGACCTCGAGGCGCCAGGTGATTTGCCGCGCACGAGTTGCCGTTCTTTGTGATGGAAGGAGTCACGGAAGAATTGGCCCGAGCCGAACGCAAGCAAGGACCGAGGAGGGAGAAACACACGAGCGCCCGGAAGAGCGCGTGCAAAATGATCTCGACTCGCTTTTTCATCATCCTACCCTGTGTTTGATGAGGTGCTATTCGCGCGCTACAGCATAAAGATTTTTTTGCTACTTTGCCACAAGGGAAATTTATTGCGAACCTCCTCCGAAAAAGAAGTCTTGTGAAAACGCTCCGCCTTCACAAGGCCGGCTCAAAAAGCGTCCGCTTGGCCCCAAACATTGATCCCGGAGAAGGTGATCTAATAGACCCGCAAACGGTTCATTTATTCACGGCATATTTTTGTGCGGTATCGGGCCGGGCGGGCTCCAGCATAGTCGTGTCCACGTTTCGGTTCAAAGGAATTTCGATTTGCATGGCCACAACCGCCGGGGAAGGAAGCCCATCCCGGTAGACACGCACGTTGAACTTCAAACAGAGCGTTGATTTCAGCGTCGAAGAACCCGCCATCCCTTTGGCAAAAAACGAGAACTTCTTTTTGCTGGTGAGACCGTTCCAAGCGCTTAGGCAAGAATCTTTTGGCACGTCGTGATAGCGCAAAGAGTCGCCGTACATGCCGTTCCCGCGCAATAATCCAAACTGGGGCGAGGGCGCCATATTGCAGACCTTGATCGAGTTGGAATCGACCTTCATGCGAACGTCAGAGATGGCTCCTGTGCCGGTGTTGCAAATTTTCAAACCCAAAAATAACGAATCCGGCTTGCCCAGACCCGGCGCAAAAACCACATAGCTGGAATCGTCTTTGATAACGTACGTCGTTTGAGTTCCGGCAGTAAGGTCCTTGACTGCCGTCGAATTGATTTTCCTTCTCACTTCAAGCTCGCCGATGGTTTGAACAGATTCGTATTTCTTTACCCAGATTCCCGTTGCGAGCAAAGCAAGAATGAAAATCGTTAGGAGCGCAAATCCTAGCCTTCGCCGCATTTCACTTGGGCGTTTGTTGTTAGCCGGCATTTTTAGCCTCCGTTCTATGATTAAGTAAATGGCTCATCGTTGCTTTATCTAAAAGAAACGGCATCATGCCCGAAACTCTCATTGGTATGATGCTTCGACTTGGAAATTTTCATATTCCACTTCTAGTTTTCTCAAGCGCCATGCCAAACGAAGAGCGCCTCACAGCGTCCGTCGCAAAGGATTGAAAAAAAGCCGGCGAGCATATCCGAAAACGTTCGTTTAGAAATTTGGCGAAAGAATGGTTTCCAGATCAAACCAGGAGAATGACGCCATCGGTTGGGAGGAGATGAACGAATGAAAATTTGTTTGACTGGCGAAGGAGTAAAGCGAGAAGAACGCCAAGATTCACAGCCGACTTTTCCTGGATGAAACGGGGGGAGGTCAAACGCAATGCCAGCGTTTTGCGAAACTGCGGTGTGAATCTTGGCGTGAATAACGTTTTGATTTCGTGGAGAGAGTTATTGATGTGAACAAAAAATCTCTGTCTCAAGCTGAGGCTGAAACGATCCGTGTGTTTCAGCATGAAGCAAGCTCGGAGCCGCATCGAGCTTATTTCTGAGCGGCATCACTTTCGTATAAGCGTTTCGCTTCCCATTTCCCAGCAAAAGATTTTCCGCCTTCCATGCCTTTGAAGAGGCTCAACAGTTTGTCGCCTTGCATGCGGGCTTGATGGCGATAGAGCAATTGCAAACCGCGGCTCGATTCATAGCTGAGTTTGAAAAAAAGCTCGCCTTCAGAAACATGCACGTCGCGCAACTCGATATTGCGCATCTCGCCGAGCGCATCGTTCATCACGCCGGCGAGTTTGTTGTCTTTGAGGGTGAGCTGCAAGGTCCATTGTTGCAATGGATCGATGCGATTGTCGCGCACCCCTTGTCCGCGCCACGAGCCGACCCATGGTTCCAAAGTTTTGGTGTCAACGAGTTTTTGACTGCTGCTGCAAGCGGTGAGCGTTATGAGTGCGAGGGTTAAAATTGCGAGCTTCAAGAGTGATGGCATGGTAAGTCCGTCCTTAGAAAATGATGAAAGCGCAAGGTGAAGCTTCGATGATTTCTTCGGACGTATTCTGTACCGGCAAAGGCGGGCGCTTGCGGCAAAGCAGGGAAGGTTACGAAGAGACCGGCTTCGGCAAAGTCACGCGAAATTCCTCGCCCACAAGCGCAAAGCGCGGCTCGCCTCTTTGCATTTGCTTCATCAAACGAAGGACGCGCGGAATACCCGTGCGCACTTGGCTCATGTATCCCATTTTGGTGAGAAACGAAACCAGCAACGGATTGCGCTCCACGTGCATGCCGTAACGAAGATTGTCGAGCGTGAGCGTGTTGGGAAGCTTTCCCGGGCTGATGACTTCGATGCGATCATCAAAAATGAAAAATAGCGGCTTAAAATTGATGAATGGCGAGGTTTTCTTTGGCCCTCCCTCTCATGGCTGTCATTCCGAAGGAACCTTCCCGAGCGCTGAAATCAAAGCTTGTTTTGAGGTTTGTATCCACCACTAGGGAAGGTTCTTGCAGAATGACATTTCGAGAGGGTTCACTTAAACAAACAAGCTGTAAGATAAGTGGCTCAACGCACCAGCAAAACCTTTTGCGTGAACGTGAACGCGCCGGCGCGCATGCGATAGAAATAAACGCCGCTGTTCACAAGCTTGCCCGCTTCATCCGTCGCATCCCAATAAACCGTGTGACCGCCCGCGGATTGAAGATTGTCGAATAACGTTTTGGTTTTCCGGCCGAGCACGTCGAAGATCACCACCTCGACGCGCGTGGCCGCGGGCAGTTGATAATCAATCGTCATTGCCGCCAGCTTGCCGCGCACAAACGGATTGGGATATGCGGGTTGCAAAGCAAAAGCAGCCGGCGGCTCTTGCGCAGTATCATCAATACCCGTGCGCGGCATGCTCGCAATCCATTGGCGAATCACCTCACTGCCTTCTTTATCAACCAAAGAAGAGGCGAGCGGCGGCATGCGGAATTGCGCGAGGTTCAACATGCGCAAATAAACGATCGAGCTATCCGGCGCGCCGGGCTTGATACGTTTCGCGCCAACGATGCCCAAGTCGTCAATTGCCGGAGCCACGTTGACGAGATTGGCCGCGGCGAGCGGCGTGATGAAACGCAAATCCATTTCCCCGCGACCGGTGCCGCCGGGGCGATGGCATTGGCTGCAATTCGCCTCCAAATAAGAACGGCTGCGATCTTCGAGGCTCGCTTGCGTATCGAGCGGATCGGGCAGCTTGGGAAAATTCGTGTAATTCTCGCCGATGTCCGTCGTGAACAAACGAATGTGATTGTAACTGCGCAATTGATTGTCCGTCACCGTGCCGTACAAATGCTGCTTGTTGATTTGCGCGGTGCGCACGCCGAGCACGAATCCGGCTGCGGGTGTATGGCATGCAATGCAATCCGTCCGGCTAGGGAAGTAATACGTTTGCTCGAACTGCCCGCCCGGCACACTCGTATCTTTGATGATAAAAGTTTTCGTCGCGCTGGTTTCGAGCAGGTCTGCATCCGTGCTTGCATCATTCCACATATAACTGAAGCCATCCCATTGCTCGCCGGTTGTACGCTTCACAAGAAAGCGCGTTTCGACGATCTTGCGGCTGCTCGTATTGCCGGCCTCCAATTCGAGATAAAAGTTTTTCACGAGCACTGCGTTCTGAGGAAATTCCCAAAAGCCGTCTTGCGAGAACACGATCTTCGTCGTGTCGGGCAGTGCAATCAATCTCGTCTTGATTGCGCCATCGGACCACAATTGTGAATTGACAGTATATGAAATCAAGCCCGGACTGGGCGTTTGCTGGGCCACGTTTGTGAACAAACCCGAAGCCGAGATGGTTTTGGGAATGTTGCCCGGCGGCTCGCTGCCGGCAAGCTCTTCGAAAACGTAAATGCGACCGTTGTATCCGACGACATAAACTTCTCCGGCTTGATCTTCACCGAAGCTGGAAACGTTCGAAGGGCAATCCACGAGGAATTTATTTTCGATCACGCTGCCGTTCTCATATTTCAATCCCCAAATTTTGCGCGAGACGTAGTCACCATAAAGATAAACGCCGGCGAGCTTGGGCAAACGCGGGCCGTGATAAACATATCCGCCGGTGATCGACTGGCCCTCGTTGTGACTATATTCGGCTACGGGTAAAATCAATCCGCTCCGGTTGCAGCTGGAAGAGTTATAGCAGTGCGCGCCTTCCATGATGCTCCAGCCGTAGTTGCCGCCTTTGACGACGAGATCGACTTCTTCCCAAGCGCCTTGGCCAACGTCGCCGCACCAAAGATCGCCGGTCACGCGATCGAAACTGAAACGCCAGGGATTGCGCAAGCCCCACGCCCATACTTCTTCGCGCCAACCATTGGTGTTGCCGACATACGGATTGTCACCGGGAATGCCATAAGCGAGATTGCCCGTGCGGCTGTCAACGTCGATACGCAAAATTTTGGCGAGCAAGCTTCTGCGATCCTGGCCGGTGCGAAACGGATCGCCGCCGCCGCCGCCATCGCCCAGTGCAATGTAGAGATAATTATCCGGACCGAAAGCAATCATGCCGCCGTTGTGATTGGGAGCGGGCTGCTGCACTTCAAACAGAATGCGTTCGCTGTTGGGATTGGCAACGTCGCGATCGCTGCTGGAAACATGAAACTCCGAGAAGCGCGAAAAGAGATTACCGCGCGTGTAATAAACGTAAAACTTGCCGTTGCTCGCATATTGCGGATGAAACGCGAGCCCGAGCAATCCCGTCTCGCCTCCGGAAGTCACGCGACTGCGGATATCCAAAAAGGTTTTCACGCCGGCGATGTTATCTTGATTGGGAAAAACTTTGATAACGCCGCCTTGCTCCACGACGAAAAGACGATCGCTGCCGTCGCCGGCGTGCGTGAGCAAAATCGGCGAGGAAAAAGAGAGACGCGAGAATACGCGACGAAGCTGCATGCTCGCCAGGCTGCTTCCCGAGGTTGAAATTTTAAAGGACGTGTTGGGCACGCGTTGCGTGAGTCCGTAAGGCGGCGTTTGCGAGAAGGCGAGAGAGCTGAAAAAGAAAAGCGGCAGCAAAGCTTGAGAGAAGAAACGACGGGACATGAACGTGCTCCGAAGAAGTTGATGGGTTTTGAATGTAATGGCGAAGCGCCCCTTCATCCATGCGCGCAAACTACGAAACGCTTGCGCCGAAAACAAGGCCGAGGTGGGAAACATTGCTTGCTTTTACCCGCTTCGCCGCGTATTTTCTTCCATCAATTTATCAACGAAAGGCACAGAATATGACGACCCCGCAAGCACAAGAAAAGCGCAAGCTTCCTTCTTTTGAGGAATTTATTCAAGCCGTCAAGCAAAACGGCGATGCGAAGTCCAAAGAAGAGTTCATGCTCACGCTGCGCAACAACATTGCCCATTACGAGCAGAAGTATAAAATGCCCACCGCCGAGTTCATTCCTCGCTATGAGCGCGGCGAGTTCGAGAACAGCGATGATTACCTAGACTTCGAGCTGCTCGACTGGTATGGGGACTTTCGAACCGTTCGAGCTTATGACAAGGGCAAACTATAATGGAGCTTCTAGATTACCTCATCAGCCAACGCGTTTATTTTTTGCTCAACGAAATAGAAGCGCGGCTTTCCGCACATCTGCGCGAAGCCGTCTATGAGGTGATCGACGTTCAGCAATGCGTTGATGCGAGAAAGCTCCTCAGCAAAATTCGCCTGCAAAACGATACGATATTGGCAATCCGCGAAGCTTATTCTCTTCGCGGGTATGAACTCGAGGTGTTTTACAATTATATGCTGCTAACCGCCGCCGAGTCGCCGCTGTTCAGCTACGATAACTCCCCGCATCACCCTCACCTTGCGACTTTTCCTCACCACAAACATTTTTACCCCAAACGCAAACACACGCCGGTGGGGTTCTCGGGGCAGTTTCAAGACGCGCTCGAAGAAACAAGGTGGTTTTTGGAAATCACTTCACCTTCTCCATCGGATTCCCTCTAAGTTTGCGGACGGAGGAACAGCAAATGTCCGTGTTAGCTATTGCCGAACGCAAAGGCCGCGAGAAAGGCCTTGAAGAAGGTCGTGAAGCGGGCCTTGAAGAAGGTCGCGAAGCGGGTCTTGAAGAAGGCCGCGAAGAAGGTCGCGAAGAAGGCTTGAAACAAGCGATCTCCGACATTCTGGCAATTAAATTTGGAATGATCGGCTTGGATTTTGTGAATCAAGTTGCGCAGATTCGCGACCGCGAGGTTCTGCAGAAAATTCGAGCCGACTTGAAGCAAGCGCAATCCCTCGAGGAGGCGGAAACCTTGCTTCTTGCGCGCGCAACGGAACGCGCTTGAGCCCGTAGCAATCGGCACACTCCCTTCTTCTTGCGGCCCACAAAACGAAAAGGCCGATTTTCTTGAGATAAGAGAATCGGCCTTTTGCATTTCTATCATTCTCACGCAACACAAAACTCTGCGAACAGAAAGAGCAATTGTAATTCCTCAGTTATCGGTGGAGAAACGTAGCGCAGGCATCTTGTCTGCAGGCAGGATGCCTGCGCTACCCACCCATAACTGAGGTGATACGAGCAATTTTAGTTCGAAGCCCGTTTTTACGGGATGGAACAAAAAAGCCGCTCCTTCTCAGGAAGCGGCTTTAAGATTGCAAATGGCCTTAGTTGAAGTTATACCTGAGACCAAACTGAATTCTGAAAACATCGGAAATCAGAGTCGTCTGTTCCAGGGATTTGGATATCAACTGACCGCTGACGTTTCTCAATCTGTAGAAAGCCCTTCCTCGCGCATCAGCAGGGGTAGGAACAGTTCGGCCCTGGGCATCAACAATGCTGGCAACTGTCAAGGGTTGCGCAAAAAACGGCGCGGTGGAGTTCATCCCAACCAGGCGTTGACCCACGCCCCAGTCCTTGTTGATCAGGTTACCAAAATTCAGAAAATCAACTCTGAACTGCAAGCTGTTCCGAGTGTTGCTGATATTGGTAAACAGATCCTGCGTAATGCTCAAGTCTGCTCTGAAAACCATCGGCAGTTTGAAGCCGCCGCGCTCTGCGTATTTCCCTCTGTTGGCGCTGAGATACTTGTCTTGCTCGATATAAGCGTCCCAAGCAGCCGCTTGTTGTTCTGCCGTAAAAGTTACGCCTCGGTCCGTGTATTGTTGAAAATTCATTTCAGAAACGTCCCGAGGAATGTAAATCAGATCATTGCCGGTGCCGCCATCGCCGTTCAAGTCACCATTGAAGACGTAGTTTGCTCTACCGAGGGAACTGCCATCCCAGAAGAGTGACACGGACGTGGCGCCAAAGCTGAAGTATTCCTTTCGGTAGGACAACGCAGCAAAAATTCTCGAACCCGCAGAAGTAGTTGCGAATCCCACACCCGGATTGTTCGGATCTCCCGGATGAGGATTGCCGTTCCATGAACCAAAGGCGATGGAACCGGGATCAACCGTATTTTTGGATTCACCAAAGTTGTAGGCTACTTTGGCAAAAAAGCCGTTACTGAAGGGTTTTTCCAAAGCCGCAGTGAGGTTCCAGGAATAGCCCTCATTTTGATTCTTCAGAACGATGGCATTCTGGACCTGATTCCCGGTCGTGTTGTTGATCCTGTTGCCGGCAGTCCATCTTGGACGAAGATCGCCGGAAAGACTATCAGCGCCAAAGCCGATGAATCTTCTATTCGCCGCCGGCAGGTTGGCATTGATGTAGTAAATCCCGTTGACGTCGCGGTTGTAAAGAAATTCCGCAGTTCCAATCAATCCGAAGAAGGGCAGTTGGTGATCAACGCCTATGTTGCTTCTCCACAACTGGGGAAACTTAAAATCTTTATCGGTCAAGGCCAATTCATAGCTCGAAGCCGGAGCGCCGGTGACATTGGCTGGCTTGTAGTGATCCGGGTCCGGGTGAAACGGCCTGTTGGTGACGTTATCCCGTGATTCAAAACCGGTGAGCACTCCGGTGTTGCCAATCTGGTTGGAAATCCAAACGTAAGCCGGACGGCCGGTGAATATGCCGGTGCCGCCTCGAACTTGCGTTCCGCGATCGCCGGAAACATCCCAGTTGAAACCGACCCGCGGCGAAAAGAGCGGTTTGGGATCGGGAAGCTCACCCGTCTTATATTGCACCGCATTTCCGTTTTCATCCCGGAACGTAAGCGCATCTGCGTTGGCATTTGGATATCCGGTATCGCCAAAGAATGGCACATCGATTCTCACACCGGCCGTTACCCGCAAGTCCTTGTTGACCTGCCACTCATCTTGGCCATACACGCCCGCAAAGATCACTTTCAGCGGCTGAATTGGCTTCTCCTGATCCGGTATGTTTGACCAACGCACCTGGAAGCGGCGCAGGTTTACCGGAGAGGTTGTTCTGTTCGGGTTTGCAAGATAGTCGTTGGCATCGGTGTAGAAATCCGCCAAAGAACTATACACATAGGCGCTTTGCGAGCCGGGGAAGAACACGTTCTCGGATTTGTAGCGTTCCGCGCTCACACCGAACGTCAAACTGTGCTTCGGTCCATAGATCGTAAAGTTGTTTTGGACCTGAAAGCTGCTGTAGCGCAGTTCATTGTTCGGTGTAAACGGCTCAAAACCAAAAGAGGTGTAGACGGAACTGCCATTCAGAATGTCTACAAAGGGGAAGAAGGTGCCTTTCGATTCGCGGCTTTCATCGCTGTGGGAATAGCCCACGATGAGATTGTTGGCCATGTTGGAGCCAACAATTGAGTTCCACTCGCCCACCAACGAGCGAATATTTTCCAAAATGATGTAGTTCGAATTCGAGAAGTTTAGGCTATTGGAATTGGTTCTTCGCGTGCCAAAACCCAAAGAAGAAGAGTTTGACAGCAAGACATCCGTGTCCGAATCCAGATGGTTGTAGCGCACGCTCACCTTATTGCGGTCGTTGAGATTGTAATCCAACTTCGCAATGAATCTCTTGGCTGGAGTTTCAAAGTCATAGCCTTGATAACCTCCGGTTTCGTAGCCAAAATTCGTGCTCAAAAAGCTGCTGAGCGCATCCAGATCGGAAGCCAATACCCGGGTTACACTTCCTTCGACGGTCTGTCCGCCGGTGTTGGCCAAGAAAGTTGTTCCCGGGTTGGTCAGCTCGTCGCGTTCATAATCGGCAAAGAAAAACAGTTTATTCTTGATGATTGGGCCGCCCAAGCGGGCGCCGATTCGGTTGTACTTAAACGTGCCCGGATTAAACGACAAATCTTTCGCTTCCTTGCCAACCTGGTCTTCGTCACGGAATTGCGTGTAGACGGAACCGGAAAATTGGTTGGTGCCGCTTTTGGTGACGGTGTTTACGCCTGCGCCGACGAAATTACCCTGACGCACGTCATAAGGAGCGACGTTTATCTGCAACTGTTCGATGGCGTCCAGAGAAATAGGAGCAACTCCTGTTCTGTCACCGGGCTGACCGGCCAAGCCAAAAGAGTTGTTGAAATAAGAGCCGTCAACGGTGACGTTATTCAGGCGATTATCTTGACCGGCAAAGGAAAAACCAAAGCCGGAAGAATTGTACTGCGGAGTCAAGCGGGCAAGGTCTTCAATTCTTCCGGTAATGGTCGGAAGCGTTTGAATCGCTTCTTTACTAACAGAAGTTGCCGCGCCCGTGCGCGACGCGCTCAAGATCGCGTCTTGTTCCGCCACCACTTGAACCTCGCCGATTTGTAATGCTTCATCGACCAACATAAAAGCAATTTTCGAATCCTGCCCGAGCGTGAGATAGACATTCTCCCGCTTCTGGGGTTTATAGCCGATAAACGTGGTGGTGACCGTGTATGGCCCGCCAACTCGCATGCCGGGAATGTTGAAACGCCCGTCGGTGCGTGAAGCTGCTCCGAAGGTCGAACCGCTCGGCACGTGTACCGCGATGACGTTCGCGCCGGGCAATGCCTGGCCTTTGTTGTCCATCACGGTGCCGTTCAATGCGGAAGTGGTCACGCCTTGCGCGTGCGCCAAACTCGTCCAACCGAAAACGAGCAGCAGCGCAAATGCGGCGAGGCACATCCCGAGGCTGGAATTCTGCCTGGTGATTTTAGGTTCGTTGCGATGCATCCTGAAACCCTCCGTAGGTTTGGGTGATAAGTTGATTGGATTTATTGACTGCCAAAAAAAAATGCTTTCGAGTCATCGAGGGAAGATTAAGAAGTAGATGTTAAAGCAAGATCAGACGAGGCTTAGGAATAAATTAATTTTTCAACTTTCTCTCATTGGTCAATAAACAAAAAAGGCGTTTCAGCCCAAGCTGATACGCCTAAGAATTGCGACTATTTTCGATAAAGATAAAACCAAGCGTCGTCATGTTCCTCTCCTCTGCCTGAAATTTGACGCGCCAATATGAGGAATTTATTTTGGAAAGGCAATATTTTTTTTCGGAGCACAAAACCGGCTTGACATTGCGAACGCGAAGCTGTACCATTTTCAAACAAGCTTAACGCACGAGGACAAGCCGCAACCCAAAAGAATTTTGTAAGCGAATTGAACGAATCAAGCAGGATACAGCCTTTTGCTGTAAGGCCTCAGTTATGTGTGGAGTAGCGCAGGCATCCTGCCTGCAGACAAGATGTCTGCGCTACGTTCTCCACCGATAACTGAGGCATTACCTTTTGCTTTATCCGCGATATTCGAAAAATCCGCTTACAGAAAAGTTTTTGCTTTTAAAGCAAAGCGGCCGCTTTTAAGAGCCATTGACGCATTGCACCAGCCTCAGTCACCCCAAAGAGCAAATGACCATGTTCGCCATGACGCAAGCCGTAGATAGCACGAAAGCAGTTTTAAAGAGCGCGCCGCTGCTTTCGCCCGAACTGGTTTCGGAATTGATCAAGATCGTGCCCTCCGTGCTTTGGTTTGGATTGGCATTGCTGATCTTGCTCATCTTCTACAAACGCATTCGCGACGAGCTGCTGCCCAATCTCTCCGGTTTCAAAGCCATGGGCGTGGAATTTTCCTTTGTCAAAGATTCCATCACCAACGCCATCGAAGTCGCAGAGAAATCTCCGCAGTGGAAAGTGAGCATACCGAAAGAAGACCGCGAGCACATTTTGAAGCGCGTCCAAAAGGGCATCAAACTTTTTCGCGGCGCGACGCTGCTTTGGATCGACGACGTGCCGGACGCCATTCGCAACGAGCGCCGCATGCTCGAAAACCTGCACGTCGAAGTCGATCACGCACAAAGTACGGAGGAAGCTTTCGAGCGTTTGGGAAAATTTCACTACGACCTGATTCTCTCCGACATCGCGCGCGGCGAAGACAAAATTGCGGGCCTCAAATTCCTCGACCAATACAAAACGCAAAAGCAGCGCGTGCCGGTCATTTTTTACGTTGGCACCTTTCTGCCCGAGAAAGGTGTGCCGCCCTATGCCTTCGGCATCACGCACCGCCCGGATGAGCTGCTGCACCTCATCATGGATGCGCTGGAGCGGAAGCGCGCGTGAGAAATCTTTTGACAGTTTCGGATTTTATCTTTATGCTCTGCCACAGAGAAGAGCGTCAAACACATAAAGGAATTTCCTATGAGCCAACTGCAATTGCACTATGTTTCAGATGAGAACGGCACGCCGACAGCCGTGATCGTGCCGATCGATCTTTGGCGTGAAATCGAATCCGAAAGAGAGACCGCCTATTTGCTCAAGAGCAAGAACATGAAACAGCGTCTTCTCGACGCAAAAAATCGTGACTACGGTATTTCACTCGAGGAAGCTTGTGAGAAGCTTGGAATTTGACCCTTCTGCCTTCGAAGACTTGGCCTGGTGGGTTGAGGTTGATCGGAAAAAAGCATTGCGCGTCCTGAAGCTTATCAAGGAAGTGCAACGCGAGCCTTTTGTCGGCATTGGAAAACCCGAGCCATTGAAACACGAATTCGCGGGATGCTGGTCGCGACGCATAGATGATGAACATCGCTTGGTTTACCAAGTTTTCGAGAGCAAGATCAGAATTCTATCGTGTAAGTATCATTATTGATTCGCCACCGAATCCCATCAATCCAATAATCCCTCACTCCAGAAGTGATAAGCTTGACGAACCGGAACCAAAAAGAAAAGCCTCATGCAAAGACGCATAGACGCAAAGAACCCGCAAAGCTTTTCTTTGCGATACCTTTGTGGCTCGGCGTCTTTGCGTGAAAGTTTTTGCTTTTTTGGGGCAAGGGTTGCACTCTTTAGAGCCTTAATACACCGCCATGCCTCCTGATCAAATATTTCCTTCCAACATAGATTGGCAAGCTCTCCTGCACAATCTCAAACGCGGCAAATTGGTTCCGTTCTTGGGCGCGGGCGCTTCGCTCGGCGGGAACGGTTACGCGGGCCTGCCCAGCGGCAGCAAGCTTTCCCAAGAACTGGCCGGCGAATGCGCATATCCCGGCAGCGATGCCAAAGACCTGCTGCGCGTCGCGCAATATTATGCCATCAAACTCGGCGAGCTGCCGTTGCGCGAAACTATCAATGAAAGACTCAGCCACGACGAAGTGCAGCCCGGCGAAGTGCACCATCTCCTCGCGGGCTGGCCGCTCGAAGTCGTGCTCACCACCAACTACGACAACTTGATGGAGCGCGCCTTTGTGATGAAAGGCAAAGACCCGGCGAAATCCGTTTACAAGCGCAGCGGCGATCAAGAGCAGATCAAAAATATTCCGCGCAGCAAAACGCCGCTGGTTTATAAACTCCACGGCTCGCTCGAAGACCTCGACTCCATGGTCATCACCGAAGACAACTACATCGACTTTCTCATCAGCCTCATCGAAGGCCCAAAGGTGCCGAACTTCATCACCAATCTTTTCGAGCGCTACAGCATTCTCTTTATCGGCTATGGCCTCAAGGATTGGAACATTCGCGTGCTGCTGCGTTATTTTCGCAAGAAGGACGACACGCGTTGGTTCGCGGTGCAGCGTCATTTGCTCGCAGACAACGACAATGCCGCAGCGCAAGAATGGGATAGCACGGTTATGTATTGGCAGCGCAACAGCGTCTCGGTTTACAATTGCGACGCGCTCGCCTTCTTGCGCGAGCTGGACCGCCGCTATCGCGAAGACCCCTCCGCGCCGAAATAGATTTTAAACGCACAGCATTTTTATTTGAATAAGCACCCGGATGAAATGTCATTCTGTGAGAACCTTCCCTCGCTCTGGGTATGGTGCCGAGCAAGTGAGAAGTTCCTTAATGAAATTTGACGATCAAAATCGGTAATGAGCAAATCAGAACTCATCCCCTAAATCCCCTTCTCTT
>Ga0247727_10009932_pt1 | contig 17020 bp, 11 predicted proteins | sample WisWelCaveWW1625_FD_202498 | JGI IMG/M metagenome (GOLD analysis project Ga0247727, IMG submission 202498) | Biofilm microbial communities from Wishing Well Cave, Virginia, United States - WW16-25 | ecosystem: Environmental > Aquatic > Deep subsurface > Groundwater > Cave microbial mat | place...
AGGTAATCGCCTGGCCGTCGCGGTCGAGGTCGGTGCCGGTGAAGCTGTCGCTCACGTTGGTGACTGCCGTGGCGTTGGCACTGTTTTCGTCGAGGGCCACCGTCGCATCGACGATGTTCGGGGCATCGTTCACGCCGCTGGCCGTGACGGTGGTGTCGTAGTTGGCGCTGGTGCCGCCGTCGCCATCAGTCAGGACATAGCGCACAGTCCGGGCTCCAGTGGTGGGCGCAGCCGTGTCGGTGTTCTCATAGGTGATGTTCTGGACCAAGGCCGTGACGGCGGTCGGGGTCGCGCTGCTGTTCATCGTCATGACAAGATTGCTGCCACCAGAGCCGCCCGCGAAGGTGCCGATGGTAACGCCTTGATACGTCACGTTCGCGCCACTGACCCCGATCTGCCCTGCACCCGTGCCCTGGTTGCGGATCGCCAGCACATCCTCGGCGCTGTCGCTGCCGGCGGTAAACGAGACGGTGAGCGTGCCGGTGTCGAAATTGGCCGAGTCGACGTCAGTGACCGTGGCGTTGCCGCCCTGCTCGATGACGACGGCGCCATCGCCCTCGGCGTAGCTCAAGCTGTCGCCGCTCAGGTTGGTGATCGTCGGCGCATCGTTGACGCCGCTGACCGTGACGGTCGTATCGGAGTTGGCGCTCGTGCCGCCGTCGCCGTCGGTGAGCACAAAGCGCACGGTGCGCGCGCCGGTGGTGGGGGCATTGGTATCCGTGTCCATAAAGGTGATGTTCTTCACCAGAGCCGTGACCACCGTCGGGGTGGCGCTGCTGTTCATCGTAATGACGAGGTTGCTGCCGCTGCTGCCGCCGGTAAAGGTGCCGATGGTCACGCCTTGATAGGTCACGTTCGATCCGCTCACGCCGATCTGCCCGGCCCCGGTCCCCTGGTTGCGAATGCCGAGGACGTCTTCGGCGCTGTCGCTGCCCGCCGTGAACGAGACGGTCAAGGTGCCAGTGTCGAAGTTCGCACTGTCCGCATCGCTGACCGTGGCGTTGCCGCCCTGTTCGATGACCACGGCCCCCGCGTCTTCGCTATAGGCCAAACTGTCACCGCTCAGGTTGGTGATCGTCGGCGCAGTATTTGAAGGAGGCGTGTAGTTGATCTCCAACACCGGCACCGTTGTCCCTTCACTGCTGTCGTAGGTAACAGTACGGTTTCCCCCCCCGTCCGGACTCGCAACCATGAGCCCATTATTGACGTTCGTGCCGTTGAACCAAGCCTGGACGAGCGAAGTGACGGTCCAGGTGTGCTGCCCCGTTGCGTCCGTATTGAGCGTCGCGACCGCGGTTGAATTGAAGGTCCCACCGGCCGTCGTCCAGTTCGTGCCCGTCTGGCGCTCGTTCCAGTTGGCCGCACCGGCGGTCCCGTTGCCTGTCCCTTCACTCCATGCTTGCGTCACTTCGTACACGGCGATGTTTAACGTGCCCCCGATTTGCGTGGACTGGAGCTTGAGCGTCGCGCTATTGATGGTGGAACCAGCGGGGATGCTGCTCAAGTCGAACTGCAGTAGTGCACGCTGCAGGTCGGTGGACTCCCGATCGACAACCATACTGGTCGATGCGCCGAAATTATTGGTAGTATCGGGTGATTGAAGCTTGATGTAAGTGTCCTGAGTGGCCTGGAGGGAGGTGAGGTCGAGGAGTCCAAACCACTTTTCAAGGACCGGCTGACAAACAACGGTGTGCGTTTCAATCAGACCCGTCGCGAACTCCAGGTCCCAGTCCCCGCCTAGAGAGGCGTGGCCTGTGTCGTCCGTACTAACCGCGACATCGGCGCCGGTCAGCTGCCCCAACATCGTTGCGGCCTCTGCGCCTTGCTCTCCTTGCCCGAAGTTGCAACCATAGATCAGGAGGTCGGCCTTTTCGCTGAGGGATTGCCCGATCACGGCGAGTTCGTCCGCATAGGCGCCGTTCATGGATTCGAGCGTGAGGTGCGCCGTACCGAGCGTCAGTTCAGCCTGGGTTCCGTGGGAGATGATGTGGATGGCGTCAAGATCTTTTCGTCCGGCCAAGACCTCTGCAATCTGCTCCATCCCGTTTTGGTCGGCATTGAGGAGGACTACTTCCGCCTTCGGCTCGATGCCGGCCAAGAGGGTGTGATAATCCGCTATCCGTGGATCGATGAAAACGATTTCACGGCCTGCCGCTGCCGGCTCGCTCACGAGCGGCTCCGTCGTCACGACGTCAGGGCTCTGCTCCTCGGCGGCGCTGGCCTCAACGTCCCAAGAGTGCACTGTCTGGTTGGCTTCGGGTATCACCGCTGTCGTGTCCGGGACGGCCTGCGCTTCGGCGTGATCAACGACTTGCGTGGCTACGGCGACGCCCGCGCCATCGAAGAGGATTCTTGGTTCCAGCACGAGCAGGTCAGCACCTAGGCCTGAGGCAACCCTTGGCGCGGCGGAGCTGCGCCGACGGGTACGCCTAAGCTCCTGTCCCTCTGTGCGTACGCCGGTCATGCGAATGGCCTTGGCGATATCTCTCAGTGTCATCAGAACCCACTCTCTTGTATCAGCACCCTGGATACCCACTTCCCTGCTCGGTCAACGAAGGATACTGGAGCGCCCTTGATGTGCACGACGCCACGCTGGGCCTGGTCGAGTTGTCGAGGCTCGTCCACCACGTCCAACAGGACTCGATAGATGGACCGCTCCGGCTTGAGTCTGCCGCGACCGTCGTCACGGACGGGAACGTCCCCGCCGTAGAGCGAGGCGAGGTAGACCAAGGTGAGCGTGTCTTCGTTCAGTTCGTGGATCGTTTGCACGCGGAGCGAGAGAGCTGGCCGCAGCGGATCGTCCGGAATGAACCGGGCCGCCGCGCCGACCGCGATCCGCGCCCAGTCGCTTTCTGTCGTCACTGCATGGACTTTGCTCTGTGCGATGCCGGCGACATAAGCCAGCGGCGATTTCTCATTGACCCAGCGCCCCGGATGCAGGGATTCTTCGAGGTCCGTCACCAGGCCGGCAATGGGCGCTTTCAGAACGAGCCGGTTCTGTGTGTCGATCAATCCCTCGAGCTCTGTGAGGCGCGACTGAAGCCCCTCCAGCACCACGTCGTTCTTGGCCAGGTCCCCTGGGCTGGTGACTGCCTGGTTGCTTTTGAGCCGCAGCAGGTCGATTCGCTTGCGGATTACGGCGATGTTCTGTTCCAACGCCGGCGCCTCGAACAGGGCTAAGGTCTGGCCTTGCTGCACGAACTCGCCGGCCGTCACGGTCACCGTTCGCACCCGCGCCGGAATCGGCGCATAGATGACCACGTGAGGGTCGGCCTCCAGCACCGCGGGCAGCGAGACTCTGGTCGGGATCGGCAGCCAGGCAGCCAGGACCAATGCAGCTAAGCCCGCCAGCAGCAGCCACAGGCGGACCGACCGACCGATGGCCTGCTTCATGCGCCACCAGGCGCGCGCTTCGCGTGCGATGGGCAGGAGGATGAACCAGGCGATCTCCACGGCGAACAGGCCGATGCCTAATACTTTGAAGAAGAAGTGGTAGACCAGCAGCGCAATTCCCGTGAAAGCGACGAGTCGATAGAGCCAGACCGCCCAGGCGTACAGAATGAGCTGCGTGCGGAGGGAACGAGCGATCGATTCCGGCGGGGGTTCTTCGATACCGAACAGCAGACCGCGCAGTTTCCATCGCCCGAGCGCAAACGCGCGCTCTTGTAAGTTCGGCACGCCCAGCCAATCCGAGAGGAGATAGTAGCCGTCGAACTTCATCAACGGATTCAGGTTGATGAGCAGACTCATGCCGATGCTGCTCGTCGCCATAAGGAAGGCCGCGCTGCGCAGGAGCCCTTCATCGGCCATGCTCCAGACCAAGAGGGCGGCGCCCGCGAGGGCCAACTCCGTGATCGGCCCGGCGGCGGTGATGGCCAGTCGCTGTCGCCGGTCGGTGAGTCGCCATGCGCCGGTCGTGTCCGTATACAGCACTGGGACCATGACGAGGAAGGCCACTCCCATCGAGGAGACCCGGCACCCGAATCTTGTGGCCGTATAGGCATGGCCCAGCTCATGAAAGACTTTGGTCGCTGCGAGCACAAGGCCGGAGGCCACGATTCCTTTGAGCGAAAAGAAATAGACGAACGTAGTTGTGAACTCATCCCATGATCGGCCTACGCGGAAGAGTCCTGCCAAGCCGACCAGCAGGATCAGCCATCCTGCCGCTCGAGAATAGAGCGGCATCATCCAGGGCAGCGTCGCCTGGAGCCAGCGATGCGGATGGAACAGGGGAACGCGAAAGAACAAATAATGGTACAGGAGCCAGATCACCCAATGGGGCCGGCTTGTTTCCGCTTGCCTGAGCAACCGCTGCGTGAGTCCTCCCGAGACATCTTGTGTCAGGCTGTTGGCCTGTAGGAATGTCGTGAGCTGTTCGACGTCCCGAAGTTCCGGTTGCAGGACGGTGTCGGTCCTGACCTTTACCAGGAGTTGTTGTGCGGTCGTCTCTGTCCAGCGGGACAAGAACTGAAATGCATGCCAGCCGATCTGAAAGAACCGATTCCGCACCGGATCCACGACCGTCCATGTCGGGGCCCCGTCCCTGGTGGAGGAGCCCGGCACGATCTCGATATCTGCGCGAAGCGCGGGCAGGGGCCAGTCCACCATGTGATCCATACTCGTTTTCATAAGCCGACGAATTGCCTCGCCGCCGAAATGGGGCGACGGAACAGGAGAAAAAACACCGAAGAGCGTTCCCCATAGACTTTGGCGGTGCCTTGCCAGCCGATGCGCGGAACATGCGCTGGATCAGTGAACGTCGCGGTGATCCGATACGCCAACAGATTTCCCGGCAGGACTTCCGCGTGGTAGCTCGCACGGGTCACCGTCGCGGCAAGGGGCTCAAGCGGGTGGGCGTCGAGGAAGACGGTCACGGAGGCTCCCTCGCGCAGCACGATGGCGTCGCTGACGGGAAGATTGACGCGGAGTTCGACCTGGGCCGGGTCCGCCACCTCCATGACCCGCTCGCCGACGACCACCGGTTTCCCGATCCAGTCTGACTTGTCCGAATAGAGTAGGAAGCCTGCTCGCGGGGCCTTCACGACTGTCTGGTCGAGCTGCTCCCGCGCAAAGTCGCGCTCGGTCTCTTTCAATTCGACTTCCGCCTTCAACAGAGGGACTTCCGCCTTGTTCTTGGTGTCGAGAAACGATCCTTGAGCAGCCCGATGGTAGTCCGCCAGCGCGACAGCCAGATTCTTTTCCGCGACCTCATAATTGCTCCGCAGCATCGTGTCTTCGTATCGAAAGAGCGGTTGCCCTTCCTGCACCAGAGCATTGGCCGGGACGGTGATTTCGGCGATGACCCCGTTTAGCGGCGCGCTCACCACGGCCGGCTCTCGTGGAATGACCTTGGCGGGCGCCACGGCCGACATGCGAACGGGTAGTGCCAGTGCGGCCAGTACAGCTCCCACCAGCGCCCAAGTTATCCATCGAGCCCTCAGCCTTGTACTCACGCGATGGCGTGGGCGGTCTAGGATTTTCCAGGCATGGGTGAAGGTGTCGGCGATCCGGCGTAGGATGGCGATCTCCTGATCGAGCCAGATCGTTTCACGGGTGCACCAGAGGCTGCCGATTGCGGTCCCGTCCGACTGGACAAGGGGACACCACAAGACATAGGGTAGCGAAAATTCCTTCCATTCTGCCTTCAATTTCTCCGGACAGTCGTCGAATGAGAGGCATCGCACGCCGGCCAACGGCTGTTGCTTCTGGAGCGACGCGACTAGGCGCTCCACCCATTGAACGAAGGGAGCGTCTCGTTCAACCGCAGGGAGACTCGACACGGCTTTCACTCGATAAGATCCCTTGTCGGCGTTGCCGTGCGAGAGGAGAATCGCCTGGCGATAGGCCACCGCTCCACGTGCTTCATTGACGAGGGTGAATTGCAGCTCACGAGCAGTTCGAGCGACGCGGAACAGGCGTTCGATCTCGAGCAGTGCCGAAGCCGTCGCGAGGTTGAACCGGGGCGCTGTTTCCGTTGAACGATTCATTTCTCGTAACTACTCAGATCAACACCTTCTCGGTTTCTACGACCTTGGGTTCAAGCAGAAATGAATCCTCGTCGGGCAAGAAGCCCGACCCCTAAGAGCCTTCAGCCTGGACACCTGCGTAGTTACCATTTAAATAACAAGCACTTACACGGACGTAGCTCTCTTCTCAAGGTTTTAGGCCTCCCGTATTTCTTCGGTACGAACAGGACAAAACTTGAGCCACTGTGACGCAACTGCTACGAGCTGCAACTCACTGCGACCCGCTGCTCTTGGGCGTGAGGTGTGAGCGAGACAAGCAAGACGTGCGCGACGGGCGAGACTAGAAGTTCGAAGTTCAGAATACCTCGAACTTCGGACCTCGAACTGCCATGAGTAATGAGAGTTAGGGGGCCTGCTTGAGAGCGGCAAGGCGCGTGCGAGCTGTGGCAGCTTCTGGGCTGGTTGGATAGAGGCGGAGTACATCTTCGTACAACTGCTTCGCGTGGGGCAGGTTCATCTGGCGTTCTTCGAACTCGGCGGTCTCGAGCAGTTCCTTCGGCTTGTCGGCGGAACAACTCAGCAGCAGAATGCAGCAGAGGGCAGAGAGCATGAGTCGTGTAGTCATTTTGATTGTCCTTTCGAATCAATGCCGTAACGCGGGGCCGCGATGGCTTCGCTACGACATTGCGGACAGCGGCTTGGGCTCGTCAGACGGCTGCGGTCACGAAAGACAAAGTCACAGATCTGACACCGTGCCGGGTCCAGGATGAACCGCCTTGTCTTATCGCGCGCGATGGTCTTCACGACGTGGGTCAGATGCTCCTCGATCTGTCGCTCGGGAATGGCCAGCATCTGTGCCAACTGGTAAGACGACAGCCTGTTGCCGGTGATCAAGTCGATGATCCGTTGACGCGGCGTCCGTTCGGGAGGCAACATGCCGCATCATCGTAGGGAATCGCGCGAGAAAAACCAAGTTCAACCTCACTCCATCCCGCGCTTCACGCTTCACGAACGACGCTTCACACGCAAGCGCAGCGGACTGGGTGAGTTGAATGGCGTCGGAGCCTCTGTCAGGATACAGACACCATGCCAGCTTATCTGAATCCTAATCAGGACGAACTCGCCGAACTCGCGCTGAAACGCGTGGTTGCCTCCGGGGCTGAGTACGGCGATATCCGGCTCCTCGACAGCACGACCCAGACCGTACGCGGCGAAGACCGTCGCATCGCATCTATTCGAGAAACGCAGGACAGAGGGTTTGGGATCCGCGTCCTCTATCACGGTGCCTGGGGCTTTGCCGCAAGTTCGGTGCTTTCGATGGAAGAGGCCCCGCGTGTGGCTGAATTGGCGATCGAGATCGCGAAAGGCTCCGCGTCCCTCGCGAGTGAAAAGGTGAAACTCGCCGATGAGCCGGTCCATCGAGACCGGGTCGTCACGGCGCGGCGGATTGATCCGTTTGCCGTCGCCCTCGAACACAAAACGGCGCTGCTCCTAGAGACGATGGAGTATGTCCATCGTCAGCCCGGTATCGCGCGGAGCAGCGCGAGCTTGTGGGCTCGTCGGGATCGCAAGCTCTTTGTGTCGACCGAAGGGTCGCGCCTGGAATTTGACCTCCTTGCCGTGAACGGGGATTTCGATGCCACGGCGGTTCATGATGGACGATTCGCCTCGCGGAGCTTCAATACGCCGCATCTTCGGATGGGGTATGAATTGATCGAGGACGCTAATTTCCTGGCCGAGGCCCCGCGCATTGCGTCTCAGGCCGTCGAGAAAGTGAAGGCGCCCACCACCGAGCCAGGTCTGTACGATCTCGTCCTCGATCCTGAACATCTGTCGCTCACCATGCATGAATCCTGCGGCCATCCGAGCGAGCTAGACCGCGCGCTTGGGTACGAGGCCAACTATGCCGGCATCAGCTTTCTCACGACCGAGAAACGAGGAACCTTTCGATACGGCTCTCCGCATGTGAATCTCGTGGCCGACAACTGCGAACCGATGACCCTTGCCGCAACCGGCTACGATGACGACGGTGTGGCCTGCCAGCAATGGGACATTGTGCGCGACGGCATCTTCGTCGGCTATTGCACGAGCCGCGAGGTCGCGCCGAAAATCGGTGAGACGCGCTCACGCGGTTCCAATCGAGCGGACAGCTGGGGCAGCGTCCCGATCGTCCGCATCGCCAACATCGGCCTTGAGCCGGGCGCCGCCACGCTCGACGAGCTGCTCGCCGATGTCAAACGGGGCATCTACATCGAAGGCCACGGGTCCTACAGCATCGATCAACGACGGTATAACTTCCAGTTCGGCGGCGACGCATTTTGGCTGATAGAGAACGGGAAGCGGACGTACATGGTTCGTGATGTCGTCTACCATGGGATCACGCCGGAGTTCTGGGGCAGCTGCGACGCGGTAGCCGATCGGTCGCACCGCCGGCGGTATGGATTCATCACGTGCGGCAAGGGGCAGCCGGGCCAGTCCGGCTGGATGACCCACGCGGCGTCACACGCGCGGTTCCGCAACGTCAACGTCATCGGAGGGCAGGCTGGATCATGAGTACGACCGGCCACAAGACCTGGCCGAAGCTGACGAGCCGGGACGAGTTCCGGTTTATCGCGGAGCAGGTCCTGAAACATTCGACCGGTGACCACACGCTCATCGCGTTGCACGATCAGAATGGCGGGACGACGCGGTTTGCGAACAATCAGATTGTCCAGAACGTCGATACGAGACGCGGGTCTCTGACGGTGACGGTGGCGTTCGAGCGGCGTCACGGCACCGCCGGAACGACGGACTTTACCGCGGGGGCGATACAAGAGATGGTGACCAGAGCCACACAGATCGCGCGCCTGTCGCCGGACGATCCGGAATACCTCCCGCCGGTTGAGCCACAGCCATATCTGACGCCTCCTACGACGCGCGCCGAAACTGCTGCGGCCGGGCCGGCCCGTCGGCTGGAATATACGAATGAGGCGATCGGGCAATGCCGGATGGAAAATCTTGGCGCAGCCGGGATTGTGTCCTCGTCGGTTGCGATGGTTGGAATTGCCGCGAGTACGGGACTCTTCGCCCACGAAGAACGAACCGACGCACGATTCAGTCTTACGGCTCAGGCCGGCGAGGCCACCGGCTGGGGTGCCGCGGCCCATCGGTCCATCGATCATCTGAGGGTCCAGGAGCGAACGCTCACCGCGATCGATAAGGCCAAGCGGGGCCTGGAGGTGCGCGAGCTGCCGCCGGGCCGCTATACCGTAATTCTTGAGCCGGCTGCCGTTGCGGGGCTATGGTCCGCGCTGCTCTGGATGCTCGATGCGAAGGCCTACGAGAAGGGCACGAGTGCATTCTCAGGCAAACTGGGCCAGTTGATTGTCGACAAGCGACTAACGCTCCGCAACCTGCCGGCACACGAGGATCTCTTGGGCGTTGGGTTCACCGCTGATGGGTTGCCGACCGTGGCATCCGACTGGATTGCAGACGGGGTGCTCACACAGCTTGCATACGATCGGTTTACAGCGAAGGTGCGAGGGATCGACAAGATCCCCACGCTCGACGCTCCCTGCCTCTCAGGAATCGGATCGTCCTTGCCGACGCTACAAGAATTAATCAAGAGCACGGAGCGCGCCCTTCTCGTGACGAACTTCTGGTACATCCGGACAGTCAATCCGACCGATCTCACCCTGACCGGTATGACGAGAGACGGCACGTTTCTCGTCGAGAAAGGAGCGATCGTGTCGGCGGTGAAGAACTTTCGGTTTCACGAGAGCCCTCTGCGAGTCTTCAATCGGATTGCAGCCTTCACTAACCCGGCTGAAGCGATCACGTCCGAAACCGGCAAGCTTCTCGTGCCGGCGATGACGCTCCACGACTTCCACTTTTCCAGCGTCACCCGATTTTGAAGTTCGTCCGCCATGAGCAGACAACCTACCATGAGTTTGTTGACTCGGCGGGAGCGCAAGGGTAGACAAGAGAGGGGGGAATATTGATGTATATGACATGGTGGTGCCTCATGGTGGTGCTGGGGGCGAGCCTATTGGGCGGCGGCTGCAACATCGTGGAAACTTCGAAGCAAGAGGATCTTGGAGAAGGGATCGTGCGGGGCACGCTGGGAGCCCAACCAACGGGCGATGCGTGGCTCGCTGTGCCGACAAACGTCTTTTCCCTAAAAGGCCAGGTGACGACGGTCGAGGGTGGGGCCTATGTGCTTCAGGAAGTCAATGGCAATGAACGTCGCGTGGCGCATGACGAAAATACTCGAATCGATCGACCGGCCCATGTCGGGGATCGGGTCGAAGCCTTCGTAGATGACAAGGGACGCGCAGTCCTTATTCGGAACATCGATCACGACGAAGGATCGCAGTAGACCTAGCCAGCGACTCATAAACACTTCTGCTGTAATCGCCGATGCCTGACTCAAGCGAGACGGGCGAGACTGGCGGGAAAAGCGCGACAGGCAGGGACAGGGCTCACGCGTCACGCAAGACGCGCTCCTCGCGCAAGTCGGGCGCCTTATAGGAGGATGAATGTTCGCTACGCTCTTGGTTGTAGGAATGGCCTGTTGGTTTTCGATGTTCTCACCGGCGGAAGCCGCTCCTGTCGACCAGACCGACGCTCCGCCGCTCTTCGACAATCTGGGGTCCCTCCACCATCCCATCACCACCACATCGGAACAGGCCCAACGTTATTTCGATCAGGGGCTCCGACTCGTCTATGCCTTCAACCACGAAGAAGCGATCCGGTCGTTTGAAGCTGCGGCGCATCTCGATTCGAAGGCGGCCATGCCCTATTGGGGAATTGCGTTGGCGCTCGGCCCCAACATCAATAGTGCGATGGAGAAGAAAGACGAACATCGCGCCATCGAGATGGTTCAGAAGGCACGGCGAGCGGCAGGTCACGCCACTCCCGTGGAGCAAGCCTACATCGACGCGTTGGTCACACGGTACGTGGGCCGGAAGGGGGTCAGGCGCAAGACACTTGATGAGGCCTATGCAAATGCCATGCGATTGGTGACGCAGCGATTCCCGGAGGATGCCGATGCTGCCACCCTGTTTGCGGAAGCGCTGATGGATCTGCGACCCTGGGATTTGTGGAAGCCGGATGGAGGACCGCAACCGGGCACCGACGAGATCGTCACCACGCTCGAGTCCGTGCTCGCGCAAAACCCCGATCACCCGGGGGCCTGCCACTACTACCTGCACGCGGTCGAGGCGTCATCGCAACCGGAACGGGCCTTGCCCTGTGCGGAGCGGCTGCCTGGCCTGATGCCGGGGGCCGGTCATCTCGTTCATATGCCCGCCCACATTTATATGCGGCTTGGGAGGTACCACGAAGCGGTGGAACGGAATCAGCAGGCAGCCCAGGTTGATGAGCAGTATTTGGCCAGCCAACACCCAACCGGCGAGTATGCCGATGGCTATTACACGCACAATCTCCATTTTCTCTGGGCCTCCTTGGCGATGGAGGGGCGCAATGTCGAAGCCATGAAAGCGGCTCGCGATTTGACGGCAACCATCACCGTGGAGGAAGCCCGCAAAGACCACTCGAAGGAACGCTACCTCCCGACGCCGATCTTTTCGATGATTCGGTTCGGCCGGTGGGAGGAGTTGCTCAGAGAGCTTCCACCACCCAAGGGATTGCGCTTGACGGAGGGGATGTGGCGGCTGGGGCGAGGGCTCGCCCTTGTTGCGACCGGCCGGCTCCCTGGGGCTGAGGGTGAACACGTCGTTCTTGCCGGCCTCACAAAGCAAATCCGCCGGGATCGCACGACGGAAGAAAAGACCGAGCGGGCGCTTCTCAAGATTGCCGAGCGGGTTCTGTCAGGAGAACTCGCTGCGCGCCGCCAGCGCTATGATGACGCGATCCAGCTGTTCGAGGAGGCGATCAAAATGGAAGAGGCGCTCCCATTCTCGGAGCCGCCGCTCTGGCCGTTGTCCGTGCGGCACCATCTTGGGGCGGTGCTCTTGCTGGCCGGTCGCCCGTCCGAAGCGGAAGCGGTTTATCGTGCGGACCTTCTGAACCATCCGGACAACGGGTGGGCGCTGATCGGATTGATCCAGAGCCTCCGGGCCCAACAGAACGACGATCAGGCAGCTGAGGTCGAGGACCGTTTCAAGAAGGCCTGGGCCCATGCCGACTTCATTCCAACTGCTTCTCGAATGTAAAGTGTGAGCGAGACAAGCAAGACGTGCGCGACAGGCGCGGTCCGAAGGCCGACGGGAAGGCTGAAGTATTCAGAACTTCAAGCCCCGACCTTCGGCCTTCCCAGCTTCAGCCTTCAGCCTTGAGACCGCCTCGCCCGTCCCGCTTTTCTCGCTAGTCTTGCACGTGAGGTGTAAGACCTCATGCAGCTATCCGACTGAGTCAGTGAGGAGGACCGTCTCATGAAAAGACAAGCCGCTCTATCAGTTCTTACTGTGGTCATTTTCCTCATCGGAGCTTTGAACTTCCAGCCGACCAGCCAGGCTGCAGCGGATGCGGCCATCGGCAAGGCCTATTTCGCGGGGGGTTGTTTCTGGTGCATGGAAGAAGCCTTCGAGAAGGTTGAGGGGGTGCTGTCTGCGACCTCGGGATATATGGGGGGGACGGTTTCCAATCCGACCTATGAAGAGGTAAAGACTGGACGAACGGGGCATGCGGAATCGGTTGAAGTCGTCTATGACCCAGCCAAGGTGAGCTATCAGAAGTTACTGGATGCCTTTTGGCGCAACGTCGATCCGATCACACCGAACGCACAGTTCTGCGATCACGGCAGCCAGTATCGCTCCGCCGTTTTCTTTCAGACCGACGAAGAGAAACGTGCGTCGGACATCTCCAAACAGGCGATTGAGCAATCGAAACGATTCATAGAGCCGATCGTCACGCAGATTGTGATGGCCACGCAGTTCTATCCTGCCGAGGAGTACCATCAGGACTTCTACAAGAAGAACCCCGTCCGCTACAAACTCTACAAATACAGTTGCGGTCGCGCCCAGCGGTTGGAAGCGTTGTGGGGAAAACCTTAACGCAGGCCGGGCTGCTCCTATCCTTTCGTTCTGACCCTTCGCAAGAGTCCCGCGACAATCCCCCCGCCCTCGGTGTATATTTCTGACCCTAGCAACTTGTGCCAATACCTTTGACCAGTGAGGTGCGGTTCGTGAAACGTGTGATCCGACAATCGACCAGAAAACCAGTGATAGGTGTCATGGGTCCGGCCAAGGCCGGTACAAGAGAATTGGCCGATGCCAAAACCTTGGGAGAACTCATTGCACGTCAAGGATGGGTCGTGTTGACAGGAGGGCGTGCGAGCGGTGTGATGGACGCAGCCAGCGAAGGGGCGAAGTCGGTGCCCGGAAGCTTGACGATCGGGATTCTGCCGGACGGCAAAGCGCAAGTATCCCGGTTTGTGGACGTGGCGATTGTTACGGACTTGGGTCAGGCGCGCAACAACGTAAATGTCATGTCCAGCGACGTCATCGTGGCCTGTGGACTCGGCGGCACGGGAACGGTCTCAGAAGTTGCACTGGCATTGAAGGCAAAGAAAACCGTGATTCTGTTGGGGGCCGACAAGGCCGGGGTGGGCCTGTTCAAAAATCTCGCGCCACATCTCGTCCATGCCGCTGCCTCGCCTGAGGAGGCGGTCAAGCTGATCGGCGATCTCCTCTAGCAGGATGCTGAAAAAGTCCGCCAGCGGCGTTCTCGCATCGTTCAGATCCTCAACGTACCCCAGAGGGTACGCCTCCGGATCTTCACTCGCTGCGGCCTTGCTGGACGAGCTTTTTGAGCATCCTGCGGGATCATGCTCCTGTTATGCCACGTAGGTGGACCCTCGAAGCTTTCACGAGGCAACATAGTTTTCCTCAGCCTGCTAGCGATCTTGCGCAGCCGTTCCTGATTCTCTCATCGGACATTTCCGAGAGTCTTCGCCTCTGAAGAACTGTGCCACTTTGTGGGGAGAGCCAACAGTTCCCAAACGTCCACTCTGTGCAGATCGCACCACAGTACATCATGTGGCATAGCCGTCGTTTCCCCTATCCTATCCGCACGTTAGCGGGGAACCATCTCGGCACGGATCTTGAGACCTTGCAGGCCTCTATGAAGGTTGTCTTGTGCACAGGGATGTAACCGCACACCATGGCCACCGACGACACAAGGAGCCGAGCGCTCTATTCACGCGTGCTGCGCATGACCATCTGTGCGCTGGTCATGCTGTGCCTGCTGATCGCTGCCGTTCCCACGCCAACGCGGCCCGATTACGACGGCGCCTACCCTCGGTATTCTCAACAGGAAATCCATCGGGCCATCAGGTGGTACGCCAATAAATATCGTCTCGATCCTGCCCTGTTGCGCGCTGTCATCAAGACCGAATCTGATTTTCACCAGCATGCCGTGTCTCGCAAAGGCGCAGTCGGCTTGATGCAGCTGACGCCGGCTACCGCAGCCACGTTGCGCGTGAGCGACGTCTACGATCCCATCCAGAATATACGCGGAGGGGCTAAGCAGCTGCGGCATCTGTTGAATCTTTACCAAGGCGATCTTCCCTTGGCCCTGGCGGCCTATAACGCCGGGATCAATCGGGTCAAAAACCACAAAGTTCCGCGCATTCGAGAAACCCGTGCCTATGTTCGGAAGGTTCTCCGGAACTATGAGGCATTCGGCGGGAAGCACTATGTGCTGGATGAAAAGAAATCGAAACTCCCGCCTCAGATCAAGTCCGTCACTGGATCCCCGCGTCGAAGCTAGCCGCCTGCAATCTCCCACCATTTCCCCTGCATCACAAAACTCATTCAATCCCGCACATTGTATGACGGACGCCCTGGCAACGACTGGATCGTGATTAGCCCGCACTATTCATGACGGTTCGTCGGTCCCCCACCCATCCCTCCCCCATACTATGGGGGAGGGTGAGGGAGGGGGCGCGAGACCGGCGCGCGGAGCCCAGGGGACTGGCTCCGCCGTCTGCGGCGGTGCCTGTCCCGCTGCTCATCCGAGGGGCGAGCCCGCCGGCCGAAGGCTCGTCGTAGCAGCGGATCGGCGATTGCAGCAGAAGCGTTCATGAATAATGCGGGCTAGAGAGATGTCACGGGGGAGCTAGCCATTCCATGTTCTGTGCAGAAAGAGGGCTTGACCTGTCTGGAACTGGTCTGCGACAAGAGAGACTCTTTGATCAAGCAGGCTGGCGGACTTTTTGAGCATCTTGTTAGAATGCGAATGACCGAGAGGGTGGGATACTGGTAGAGTTCTCGACTCCACCGGCACCGTGAGAAACCTCTCACGCCATAGCCGATGATCGGCAGGGAGCCTCATGGAAGGACGTAAGCATACTCGTTTCGCGGTGCAGCTCCCTGTGTCGTTCAGTGGAGACCAGCTTTCCCACGGGGGCACTATCTTAAATGTGTCGGCGGAGGGTTGCGCCATCACTTCAGAAATCGTCGCCGGCACCGCAACATATCTACAACTGACGATGGAACTCCGGGAGCGAGAGGAGCCGATCCAGGTCGATCTAGCCGCGGTCCGGTGGTCTTCTGCGACGAGGTTCGGTGTTGAGTTTATCAAGATTCGTCCTGAAGAAGGGGAACGGCTGAAGAAGTTCGTCAAGGCGCTGGAGTCAATGACCTGAGCGCGGGGACTTGCAACAGGATTCAAGCAGCTATTTCATGGCGACGGCCCGGACTTGTTCATAGGTGGTTAGGCCGGCGAGCACCTTCAGAATTCCGTCCTGCACAAGTGTAATCATCCCTTCCTTCGCGGCTAGGCTCTGCATCTCTGTCGTTTTGGCGCGGTTCTGGATCAGGTTTCGCAGTTCATCCGATCCGCTCAAGAGTTCGTGCAGGGCGACCCGACCCTTGAGGCCTGTCTGGTTGCAGGTGTCACACCCCCGCCCTTGATGGAGCTGAAAGTCCTCGCGATAGCCCACTCCGAGCGACTCCCACGCCTGGTTACCGTACCCACGAGCCAGTTTATCGTACTCTTGCGCCGTTGGATGGTACGGTTCTTTACAATTGACGCAAATCCGCTTGCAGAGGCGTTTGGCGAGCACGCCCTGCATGGCATCGGCGAAGTTGAAGGAATCGCATCCCAGGTCGAGGAGGCGGACCACAGTCTCGACCGCCCCATTGGTGTGCAATGTGCTCAAGACCAGATGGCCGGTCAGCGAGGCCTCAATGGCCACATCGGCAGTTTCCTTGTCCCGCATCTCACCGATCATGATGACATCGGGGTCGGCTCGTAAGAACGACCGCATGGCAGCGGCAAAGGTAAACCCGATTTTGGGATGGACCTGCACCTGCCGGAGGCCTTCCTGGGTGATCTCAATGGGATCTTCCGCCGTCCAGATTTTCCGTTCCTCTGTGTTGAGATGGCGAAGCAGGGCGTGCAGGGTCGTCGTTTTTCCGGATCCGGTGGGGCCCACGCACAAAATGATGCCGTGCGGTTTCTCCGCGATTTCCAGGAGCGTCGCGAGCGTGGCGGGAGCAAACTCCATGGCTTCGAGAGGAAGGGGGTCTTTTGCCGAGAGCAACCGAAGGACGATGTCTTCATTGTTACCGGCGGTCGGCAGTGTCGCCACGCGCAGCTCGATTTCCCTATCCTGGTTCAGCCTGAAGCGGATCTTCCCGTCCTGCGGCTTCCGGCGTTCGGAAATATCCAGGCTGGACATGATTTTGATACGGGACACCAAGGCTCGGCGATAGATTGCGGGAATCCGCATATAGGTGGAGCACGTGCCATCTACGCGAAAACGAATGGCTGTTTCCTTGCGATCCGAGTACGGTTCGATATGGATGTCGGACGCATCGTGTCGATACGCCTCGACAATGATCTGATTCGCGAGCCGTACGATCGCGGAATCGTTCTCGTCAATGCCGTCAGTGTCGACGTCCAAAGACTGCTCCTGGTGAGCGTCGCTGACCAGCTCGCCCAATGTGTCCGCAATGGACCCACTGTCGGTGTTTCCGATCGTGGCGTTGAGGAACCGCTCGATGTCGCGCCGCAGGCCCAAGGCATACCGTATTGTCAGGCCGGGGAAGGAGCGCTGGATGTCATGACCTCTATCGAGATCATGGGGGTTGTCGATCAGGACATCC
>Ga0247727_10009933_pt1 | contig 17019 bp, 15 predicted proteins | sample WisWelCaveWW1625_FD_202498 | JGI IMG/M metagenome (GOLD analysis project Ga0247727, IMG submission 202498) | Biofilm microbial communities from Wishing Well Cave, Virginia, United States - WW16-25 | ecosystem: Environmental > Aquatic > Deep subsurface > Groundwater > Cave microbial mat | place...
CTTTTTCATCAACAACCTTGACCAAAGGTAGGATGCTGATGGATGGAGATAGTGACCAGGATTGTTGTTTGCGACGAGCTGGCCTTGCGAAATAGGTTGCAAGCGCAGCTTATTGAAGCGAAAGTTTTGCCGCTGGCGAAATTCTCACCCAATGGTTTACCGGCTGTTATCGTTGCTTCGTCGACAAATTGTGCAACAACAAATCATCTTCTGGAACGGATAAGCTTTACTGTCCGCAATCAAAGTGTTGTTACAGGTCGAGTAAGTCGAGGCCAAAGTGTGCCGGTTCAGCAGCCCAGCAACGTCGTTTTGCTTCCGTGGTGTGAAGATAAAATATTTGCGCAGTGGACGGCGCTTTTATCAGGACTGCAAACGCAAACGATTTTTCCGGATTGGTTTTTAAGGTGTAACTTTACCCCCTCCCATAGAAATTTTTATAATTGAGAACAATTTGCTGAAGCTTGGCAACTTCTCTCCTCCTGGAATTCCTCGCAATTATTGATCCCAAATTTAGCTGAAAATTTAAAATACTCTCCACGCCATTTACAAAAACTTTTGCCTAAGCTGTTTGGCATAAAACCAGGGCAATTGCTCCGTGCGCTCAATGTTTTTAGCTTCACCGCGAAATTGATGCAAAATGAAAATCAATTGCTATCGAAAAAGCGCCGTGGTAATTCACCACTGGGTGAAATCGAAGCTGGTTATCACCGCCGCTTACGGCGATTGCTTGGCATCACTTACACCGAGTTGCTGCAAGCCAGCCGAAACGAACATTGGGTTGCCGTGTGGATGCGTGCATGGCGACAAAAAGCTTTTTGCAAAGCAGCGCTGCAAGATGAAACGACATCAAGATAAAAAACGTTTTCCCTAATTTGTGCAAAGGAGGTGATGGCGAGGCAATTGAGTTGCTTATAATGTTACTCTTAAAATCAAAATGCGTTCCGAAGTTTCTCACCTCAATTCAGGGATGAATGGCTATGAAAAAGCTTATCGGTTTTGCCCAGGTGGTGCTTTGTGTTTTCTGCGCCTGCAACGCGTTTGCTCAAATCGGCACGCGCAACGGCGGCAGAGTGCATCCAATTATCGTTGGTGGCGGTGATCACACGATTATGAACGAAGCCGGCACGCTGTGGTTATGGGGAAAGAATGACAACGGCCAGTTGGGAAATGGTACTACAACGAATGCCAGCCTAGCGGCGCCGATCAGCAATCTCACTGGAGTTGTCGCTATGGCTGCCCGCAATCTTCATACACTCGCGTTAGAATCCGATGGGACGGTTTGGGCATGGGGAGATAATCAATATGGGCAGTTGGGAGACGGCACGACGACGGATCGAACAACCGCGGTTCAGACGAGTAGTCTCACTAGTAGATTGATTCCTAATTAACATATCAATAATTTCAAAGTAATTTTACACAACAGAAAGTTCATCAAGTTTGTATTTCCATTTGAATACTACCGGCGTTTCATTGATTTCATCGAGATATTTTAGGAGACGTTGGATTAATTCATCTTTCGAGTTGACCCTGATGCCGCGTAAAAATTGACGGGTCATTTTGCTAAAAAATGTTTCAATGATATTTAACCAAGACCCGTGGGTCGGTGTAAAAACAAATTCGAAACGATTGGGTCGGGTCGCCAAATATGTTCTCGTTTCTTTGGAAAGATGTGCGGAATGATTATCCAAAATAATTCTGATTCTCATTCTTTTTGGGTAAAAGGAATCCAGATGTTGAAGCATTTCAATAAATTCCCGACTCCGATGCCGATTTCTGACTAAACCATGAACGCGTCCACTAAAGAGGTCAATGGCACCGAGCAAAGAAACGGTTCCCAGGCGTTTGTATTCATAGTCTCGTCCCACGCGAGTGTGACGACCTGGCACCGGGCTCAAGTCCGGAGCGATATTCGCGGTCGCTTGAATGCCGGGTTTTTCATCATAGCTCAACGTGACGACATATTGCGTTTCACCATTGGCATAACGTTTTTTGAGAAGTTCAACTTCTTTATAAACATAAAGCACTTGCACCATTTTCTCGTCAAAGTTTGGGTCGCGTCGCTCCAGATAATAGTCAATTTTATGGGGTTGAATCGGGGCTTTGGATAAAATTTTGGAAACCGTGCCGCGACCTAATTTGGCTAATGATGGATGCCCTGCTGGTTGACAATGTTCTCGAAGATGCCTGGCCAAACTGCGGGTCGTCCAAAGTTCAGCGGCATATCCGAGGTCTTTCGGTTTTTGACAAGCAATCGAGACGGCCCAAGCTTTGGCTTCCAGTGTAATCGTTGGTGTTTTCCCTTTTCGCGGCAGATCGTTCAGTGCGACATCAACACCGCAGTCGAGGGCTTTACTAATACACCGCTCCACTTTTGGACGGTTGGTTTTTAGTTGTGCGGCGATGCTGGAAATCGTTTCGTTTTGATGATAAGCCAGCAATATCTTCGCACGTTCTATCCGCGCCGCGCTCTCAGTTCGTGCACGGACGATGCGCTCAAGCTTTTTAATCTCCTCAACTGACAAGTTGAGTTTAGCGCGTTGGCTGACAAACGGCATCGGTTCCTCCTCTGGTTGAGTCGGAACCTAATATACAACTAAAAAGATTCTATTGCAATACTAATTTGGAATCGAACTACTAGTATTGCTACGATAGCCAGTGGCAGCCTACACAGTTTGGCTTTGAAAGCGGACGGCACGGTTTGGGGGTGGGGACATAACGCTTATGGGCAGTTGGGTGATGGCACGACGACACAAAGAAATACGCCCGTGCAGGTGAGTAGTCTAACAAGCGTCAAGGCGATTGCCGGCAATGAGTACAGCAGTTATGCCTTGAAAACGGATGGCACGGTTTGGGCTTGGGGAAGAAACAATTCGGGCCAGTTGGGTAATGGCACGACGACCGACAGCAACACACCTGTCCAGGTTAGTAGTCTGACGAGTGTGCGCGCCATTTCTGGCGCAGGGAATTTTTGTGTGGCCTTAAAATCGGATGGCACAGTTTGGTCCTGGGGTGCAAATTTGTACGGCCAATTGGGAGATAACACCACGACAAACCGAACCTCACCGGTGCAGGTGAGCAGCTTGACCAATGTGGCAAGCATTGCGAATGGCTATCAACACGGTTTGGCATTGAAATCCGATGGCACCGTTTGGTCTTGGGGCCGAAACGCGGATGGCGAGTTGGGCGATGGCACGACGACGCAACGCAACACGCCCGTGCAGGTAAGCAATTTAACTGGTGTGGCCGTGATTTCGGCAGGGTTTCATCATAGCCTTGCTTTGAAAACTGATGGTGGTGTTTGGGCTTGGGGAGATAATACGTATGGGCAGTTGGGGGATGATACGACAACGGACAGAACGACTCCTGTATTGGTGGCTGGGCCGACAGGCGTCGTTTCGGTTTCAACTGGAAGTCAGCATAGCCTTGCATTTAGATCAGATGGCACTGTACGAACTTGGGGATATAATGGTTATGGTCAGTTAGGAAACGGCACTAAAAGCAACAGAACTAAAGCTATACAAGTAAACGGTCTAACTAGTGTCGATGCTATAGAGGGAGGTGAGAGGCACAGTCTTGCACTTAAATCGGATGGTACGGTCTGGGCTTGGGGACATAATGGTTCTGCACAGTTAGGAGACGGAACGCAAACTGACAGAAAGATTCCTGTACAGGTCAGTGGTTTAACTGGTGCCGTAGCTATTACGGGAGGTAATCACCATAGTATAGTGCTTAAGCCGGATGGTACGGTCTGGGCTTGGGGAGATAATAATACAGGGCAGTTAGGAGACGGAACGTATACTGCCAGATCGACTCCCGTACAGGCTAGTAGTCTAACTGATATCATCGCTATTGCGGGAGGTGGTTACCACAGTATAGCGCTTAAATCGGATGGTACGGTCTGGGCTTCGGGATCTAATATTTATGGACAGTTGGGAGACGGAACGACGACTAGCAGGGCGACTCCCGTACAGGTCAGTAGTCTAACTGATGTCGTTGCTATAGCGAGAGGTGATAAGCACAGTCTTGCACTTAAATCGAATGGTACGGTATGGGCTTGGGGAGATAATTATTATGGTGGATTGGGGGACGGAACGTATACCAACAGATTGACTCCCGTACAGGTCAGTAGTCTAACTGGTATCATCGCTATTGCGGGCGGTAGTTACCACAGTATAGCGCTTAAATCGGATGGTACGGTCTGGGCTTGGGGAGATAATGGTTATGGACAGTTGGGAGATGGAACGACGACCGACAAAACGACTCCCGTACAGGTCAGTAGTCTAACTGGTGTAATCGCTATTGCAGGAGGCGTGTGGCACAGTGTTGCACTCAAATCGGATGGTACGGTCTGGGCTTGGGGGTTTAATGTTTATGGACTGTTGGGTGACGGAACGACGACGAGTAGAACGACTCCTGTACAGGCAAGTGGTGTATCAGGTATGGTAGCGCTCGCAACAGGATATTTTTATAGCTTAGTTTTCAAAGATAATTGGGAAGTTTTCGCTACTGGATGGAATTACTATGGTCAGTTAGGTGATGGCACAACTACCGATAGAAATACTTTTACCCCAACTGTCGGCCTGAAAGTTAACGATAACGATTCACCAAACGACTCCTACGATATAACCGAAACTGACGAACCACCAAAGATTTTTCTATTGGACCAGAATTATCCGAATCCTTTTAACCCAACAACAAGCATTCGGTTTGGTCTTCCAGCGCAGCAGCGTGTTACTTTACGCGTTTTTAACACGCTTGGACAAATTGTCGAAACACTCTACAGCAGCGAACCGTTATCGGCTGGTTATCACAGAGTCAGCTTCGATGCGAGCAAGTTAGCTTCGGGAACGTATGTTTATAAACTTGAAGCAACAGATGACAATGGCAAGCAAGAAGTCCTTACGAAGAAAATGGTTCTAATGCGTTAGGACAGCGACGCCTTATGAATTCTTCCCTTTAGGGCACCGGTGGAATCGAATATCTTCCTCCGGTGTCCTAAAGATATCGTGGTCGATTAATAAGGCAGATTCGGCGTGGCCATTGAATCGGCGGATGGCAAGCAGGGCGATAAATTCCGGTTGGAATCCAACTCGACGGCATTGCAGGGGGCGACGGATGAAAATTCATTTTTTAATTATCCCAATCCGTTTCCGCCCGGCGATAATTGGAGCAGCGGCGAAGGTACGCGTTTCAGTATTCCTCTCGGCGCCAGTGGCGAATTGAAAATCGTCACCCTGCTCGGCGAGCTGGTTTGGGAAATGAAGATTGATTCACGAAATTTAGCGGCCACGGCAATTTTCTGGGATGGCAACAATGGCGCCGGCCAATTGGTGTTGAACGGCGTTTATGTCGCGATTTTAAAAACGAATGCTGGCAAGATGCTCACAACCAAAGTGGCGGTGTTGAAGAGATAGCAGAGCGCCCCGCTAAGAGCGGGCAAAGCTAAAGCCTCGCACTCCGATTTAAACGATGATTTTCATAAAAGCCGTTTTGTGAAAATAGCGCTTTCACAAAATTTAAGTGTAGAATCTCCAATTGTCGCGGCAGGTGTGGCGCAACATTCATGTTGCCATTCATTTCGACACCATCTTACTCGCCGATAATTTTCACAATGACTCGCTTCTTCCGCCGCCCGTCAAACTCGCCGTAAAAAATTTGCTCCCACGGGCCGAAGTCGAGCTTGCCGTTGGTGATGGCGACCACAACTTCGCGTCCCATGATTTGACGTTTGAGATGCGCATCGGCGTTGTCTTCGCCCGTGCGGTTATGGCGATATTTGGCGGTCGGGGCATGCGGCGCCAGGCCTTCCAGCCACTCGTCAAAATCCTGATGCAGCCCGGATTCATCGTCGTTGATAAAAACCGAGGCGGTGATGTGCATCGCGGCGACGAGAACCAACCCTTCTTGCACCCCGCTCTTTTTTACCAGTTCTTCGATTTTATCCGTGATGTTGAGGTAATCCCGGCGATGCGGCGTTTCGAACCAGAGATACTCGGTGAGAGATTTCATCGTGTTCTCCTCAAACAAAATGGGTAAAACGTGAGGTGAGACAACTTCGTCAATCCAAAACTCCAACAATCCAGTTATCCAGCAATCCGCTTTTACAACTCCGCCCACTTCCCTTCGCCCTCCCAAACGCGAACCGTGAAATTATAACTCCATTTCTCGCGAAAGCGTTTGTGCAGCATCTCGCAAATATTTTCCACCGAAGGATATTCGAGAAATTCATTGAGCGAACGATGATCGTATTCCGCCAGCACGCTGCGAATGGTTTGTTTCATGTCGGCGAAATCCATGATCATCCCGGTTTTATTCTCGCCTTCGATGATGACTTCGACTTTATACGTGTGGCCGTGCAGCACGCCGCACTTTTGATGGCCTGGCAGAAAATGGGCGCAGTCCATGTATTCGATGTAGCCGAGTTTCACAAGTTGCCTCCTTGATAATAAAGCTACGGCCAAACCCAATATGTCATTCTGTAAGAATCCTTTTTAGCTACCAGCACACAGCAGGCAATACCCAAAAAGCTCCCTTCGGGATGACAGGCGTGGATTTGCTTTGTATGAATCTTGATGTTAAAAATCTTTCATAATATAAGCAAGAAGAACAAAATTTCCTGCAAAATTTTCTCTTGTTTTTGCGAGAAGGTTTTGACATATTGTGCAAAACTTGATAGGAACTTTGGCCGTGACCTTAAATGTCCCGATTATCCCTTTTGCCGGCTGCTTTATCAGTGATCCGAAAAAACAAGACGCGGCGCGATTCGTCTTCGTTGGGTTGCCGGATGCTTCGCAATCATCTTATCATCGCGGCAGCTCGCATGGACCGCAACGTATTCGTTCGGCCTACGACGGAAACTGTTATAACTCGACGACCGAATCCGGCGTCGATCTTGCCGGCTCGGTTGCTGATCTCGGTGATCTGCCCTCCAAAAGTTCGTGGGAATTGACCGCACGCTCATATCAGGAATTTGCCGCGTGGCTTTTTCAAATTGGCAAAATCCCATTTTTCGCCGGCGGCGATCATGCCGCGACTGTGCCGATCATCGCGGCGCTGGCTGAAATCGGCGCGCCGGTTCATCTCATCCAAATCGACGCGCATCCCGATTTGTATCCGGAATATGAAGGCAGCCGCAGCTCGCACGCCTGCACGATTTCCCGCGCGCTGGAAATGAGCCACGTCGCTTCGGTGACGCAACTCGGCATTCGTACGATGAATGCGAGCCAATTGCCGTTGTTCGAGCGCTATCGTGATCGCATTCACGCATTTTCAGCGCGCGATTTAATCGGCGCGTTGCCGCAATTATCTTACATTCCCAATGGAGCACCGGTTTATATGACGGTCGATCTCGACGGTTTCGATCCGGCTTTCGCGCCCGGCGTTTCCCATCCCGTTCCCGGCGGCTTGACGCCGCGGCAGGTGCTCAATTTTATTCAAAAAGCGTCGTGGAAATTAGTCGGGATGGATGCGGTGGAAGTTAATCCGGATTTGGATGTTAATAATCAGAGCGCGATTTTAGCGGCGCGCGTGTTGCACGAAGGAATGGGATACGCGGCGCGACAGATGTTTTATTGAAAATTTTAAATGGTAAATTTTAAACTTAAAATTTGAAATAGGAGAAAGAAAAATGAAAACGCGGCTTTTCGTATCGAGTTTATTCGTGCTCGTCTGTTTTTGCAAAGAGACTATTGCCCAAGAAAAAGCACCAAAGCCCGAAGCTCAATCTCTTTTCGGCGCGCCACTTTATCCTATTGAAATCGCTCCCGCAGAAAAAGCGAAATTGGATTCTAATTTGGCCATTGCGCAAGCCGACTACGAAAAAAATCCCAACGATCCTGAGCGCATCATCTGGTTGGGCCGCCGGCTCGCCTATCTGTGGCGCTACCGCGAGTCTATCGAAGTTTATTCCAAAGGTATTGCGCAGCATCCCAACTACGCCAAGCTCTATCGCCATCGCGGCCATCGTTACATCACGGTTCGCGAGTTCGATAAAGCCATTGCCGACCTCGAAAAAGCCGCCAAGCTCATTCGCGGCATACCTGATGAAATCGAACCGGATGGCGCGCCGAACAAATACAATATTCCGACAGGCACGTCGCACTCGAATATTTGGTATCATCTCGGACTGGTTTATTATCTCAAAGGCGATTTCAAGAATGCGCTGCGCTGTTATCGCGAGTGCATGAAATTTTCCAAAATCAACGACGACGTGCTCTGCGCCACCAGCGATTGGCTGTACATGGCGTATCGCCGGCTCGGAAAAATTGATGCGGCAAAAAAAGTTCTCGAGCCGATTACCGAGAATTTGAAAATTTTGGAGAACTTTTCTTATCACAAGCGTTTGCTGATGTACAAAGGCATCATTTCGCCGGATTCTTTGCTTGATGCTAAAAATGCCACCGATCTCGATATTGCCACACAAGGCTATGGTGTGGGGAATTGGTATTTTTATAATGGGCAAGTGGACAAGGCTCGAGAGATTTTTGAGAAAGTAATCAAGGGCAAATACTGGGCGGCGTTTGGATATATTGCGGCGGAGGCGGAGTTGAAGATGATGCAGAAAAGATAAGTTGTAACGAGTGAAGTTCGACTTGGGCGGAAGGATTTTTTAAATTTGCAGAACCCGTGTGCCCAAGTCGAACTTCGCCCCGCTGCCCTCACCTCACATCATACCGCAAAAACCTCACAAACGCCCCCGCAAACGCCGCGAGTGTAAACAAACCCAACAATCCAAAATCAACCAACGTCGGCGCAATGGTTGCGGCATAAGTGTGCTGCGGCGGGGTGAATTTCGGCATGTCGGATAAATCGAGCGTGCCTTTGTCGCGGTCGTTGCCGATCTTGATGCCGGTGTTGTTGTTGATTTCAATGCGGAAGCCGCCGGCGCCGCCGGAAGCTTTCTGCTTTTGATCCGCATATTCATTGAATGCCGTGCGATAGTTTTGCATCGCATCTTCATAACGCGTTTTCAATCCGGCATCGGTGCCGGCCAGATTCAATGCGGCGAGCTGATACGCCGAGGCCGGTGAAAAACGCGACAGCGTAAACGCGAGCCGCTGCTGCTCGGCTTTGCGGTTCCGCGCCTCTTCCTGCAATTGTTGCGTGAAGACATTGATATCTTTTTGCATTTGTTTGCGATCTTTATCATCCTGCTCCAGCCATTCCCATTCATGCTCGTCGCGATAGGCCTCGCGCTCTTTTTCACTCATGCCCTGCATCGCCGTTTCGCGTTCGCGCCATTTTTTTCGCAGATCGTCGTGATGTTTTTCCCACTGCGCTTTTTCAAAGCCATCTTGCTTGCCTTCGATTTCCGCCACGGTCGGCACGGCGACGAATTGGCTCGCGGCCATCACGCCCGCGCGCGGAATGATCAACACGAATGCCACCCACGCCACGAGCGAAACCAAAAATGAAATCGCCGAATGCCGCGTCAACGTCGAAACCAAAATTCCGAATGCCATGAAAAAAGTGAAAAACAAGATCGAGACGCCGAGCAGCGTGCTCAATTGCGCCCAATGCCCGCTGGTGAGCGGCACGCGATAAAACAAGACCAGCAGCAGTCCCAGCATTACAGGAATGAGCAGTGGAATGACTAAGCCTAACCACGAACCGATAAATTTCGCGAGAATATATTTCGCCTGCGGCACGGCGTTGGAAAACGTCAATTGCAATGTGCCGGCCTCGCGCTCGCCGTTCACCGCGTCGTAAGTGAATAAAATCGCAAAGAGCGACAGCACGACTTGCACGATGAACACAAAATCAATATAGCGAAAAACCGCAAAGATGGTGTCGGTGGAGTAGATACTGCTCCGCAGTTTGATCGTATCGAAGGTGTTAACCGTCGAAAGCCGTCCGATGTCGTTGTTCACGCCGGAAACGAAAATCTGCATCGGATCGGGCCGGCGATAAATTTTGTTGTTGAGTCCCATCCACGACGAAGCTTCGCGCAAATCCTGCTCAACCAATTGCACCGCGGCATCGTATTGTTTCACCGCAGCATGATACTCTTGAATGCCAACAAAGACGCTCAACAAAATGAGCAACGCGCACGTCGCAAACGTCGCCACGGATTTAGGGCTAAGCAGAATTGACTTCAGCTCTTTTTGAATCAATGTTCCAAGCATCGTAATTCCCTTTCAACAAAATTAGGCTCACAACGAAATGTCATCCCGTAGGGAACTTGTTTGTATTTAGCAAAACCTTTCTTTGAATTGAACAGGATTCCTGCGGAATGACATTTTTATAATTCTAAAATAACCAGCCAACCGGCAGGCGCTTTTACCTCACATCGTACTTCAGAAACGCGACATACGAGCCGGCAAAAAAAACAAGATTGAACAGCGCCAAGACGCCCAGATCGACAAGCGCGGCGCCGAAAACATCTTTTAGTGGAATGGCGGTATAAACAAAAGGCGGAATCTCGCGCGTATTGATCGGGTCTTTCTTGGCTTCGGGGCCGTCGGTGTGGCGAAAGGCCATGACGCGAAAGCCGCCCATTAGCATGCCGGTTTTTTCTTTCATGAATTTGGCGTAGGTTTGCTGATAATCCGTTGCCGCATTACGATAATGCTGTTTCAAATCCAACGACGTGCCGACTAAATTGGTTGTTGCCAACGAGAAAGCGGCGGCGGGCGAAATCCGCGCCAATCCGAAAGCAACGCGTTCGCGCACGGCTTCACGGTTGCGGCGTTCTTCGTTCAAGCGCGTGGACAGCGCTTGCATCTTTTGCTCGCGTTCATCGCCAAGTTTTTGCATGAACGTGTTAAATTCACTCATCATTCTTTCGGGATTTTCGCGAACATCGGCAGACGGTTTGAACTCGGCCATTTTGCCCCGATCTTCTTGCCAAAGTTGTGCCGCTAAGCGCGCACGCTGCGAAGCATGCTCATCGAGCGACGGCACTTTTACCGCGCGTCCCGCAAGCAGCACGGAAGTGCGCGGCACGATCAGCACCGCGAAAATCCACACGACTAACAGTAACAGAAATGAACTGGAAGAACGTTGCGTTAATGCTGAAATAAAAACCGATAACGTAAGAAATGCGCCGAAATAAAGAAAGCCGGTTAAAATCACCAACGCCAAGCGCGACCAATCGTTGCCCGCCATCGGCACGCCGAGCAATGGCAAAATCACGCAGCCGAGCAAAATGGGAATCAACAATGGAATGGCCAGCGCCAAAAACGCGCCGGTGATTTTCCCGAGGATGTATTTGTCACGCGGCACCGCATTGGCAAACGATAGGCGCAACGTGCCGCGTTCTTTCTCGCCGTTGATCGCGTCATACGCAAACAAAATCGCAAACAGCGAGAGCACGATTTGAAAAACGAAATCCAGATCGAGAAAACGGAACACCGCAAAAATCGGATCATCGCCGTAGCGGCTGTCCTCGGCGCCGATCTCGCCGCGACCGCGCACTTCGACATTGCGTCCGATGTCGTTCGAGATGCCAGTGACCAAAGCGGCCAACGGTTGTGGCGGCAAAAAGATGCGATGATTCCGCACCATCATCCAATCCGTCAAGCCTTCCATCTGGCGAAAATTTTCGGCGATGGCGGCTTCGTACTGCTTTTGGCTCACTTGATAATTGCGGCCGCCGACGTAAAATGTGAGCAGAATGAGCACGGCGCACACGCCGAAGGTGAGCGCGAATTTGGTGGAGCCGATGATTTCGCGCAGCTCTTTTTCGACAATTAATTTGTACATGCTTACCTCGGTTGTCGGTATTCGGATTTGCCGAATCGTCCGGATAATTTCTTTTGCTGAATGAAGCGTTGTCATTGCGAGTCCTGCGCTTTTCAGCAGGGCGAAGCAATCTTTTCAATTTTAAAGATTACTTCGCTGAAAAACGTTCGCAATGACATTGTGCAATCACTGAACGAAACTTTATTGCTTCAGCATCTCTGCCGGTCGCGCTTGAATATCTTTAATGCCGTGCGGCGGCATCGTCGCCACGCCCATGCCGAAGTTCAACCAGCGCCCGTCTTTCTTAGTCTGCACCAACACGTCAATTTCATAATCGCTGGACTTCGTGACACTGTGCGGCTTCAGGCCGCCGCTTTGTTCGTAGAAGCCGATGTCCTGTTGCGCATTTTCGGGATCGCCGCCGTGTTCTTGATGAAAGCGCCGCAAGGTTTCAAGACTGCCAGTGTTAAAAGCGCGAATAAATTTTTCGAATGTGCTTGCCGCCGGCGTCTTGGGCAAGGCGATGCCGGTTTCTGCCGCCGCTTGCGGCGATTTCAATTCGTCTAATTCTCGTTGTGTTGCCGCAATGACATTTTGCAATTCATTGGCGCGTTGTTGGTCTTGTGCTTTTTCCGCCACTTTTTTAAGCGCCGCCAACTGGGCAACTTTCAAAGCTTGATTCGCTGGCGTTGCTATATCCGGCTTCACGCCCGTGCCCTCCCAGTTGGTCTTGGTAATCGGGTTGATCGCGCGCGCGAAAGGAACGCCGATGAGGAAATGATCATTGAGGCGATGCGGCCGCACCGGATGCGCGCCGCCGCCGGTGGTTTCGCCGATGATCGTGGCGCGTTTCAAATTTTGGAGATTGTAAGAAAATTCCTCGGCGCCGGAAAAGGTGTGCGCGCTGGTCAAAACATAAACCGGCTTGCTCTCGCCGAAACGTTTGCCCGCGACGGTTTCGCGCGTCCAAAACTCTTCCGTGCGATTATCCGAACGAAAGTAAATATCGTTGAGGTGGGTTGGCTTGTCGAAAAGATAACTCGACAACAGCGCGACCATTTTCGGCTGTCCGCCGCCGTTGCGCCGCAGATCAATGATCAGCGCGTCGGTGTTGGCGATGAAGCTCATTGCTGCCGCCGCGGTTTCGCCCGCCAGTTCAGCATCCATAAACCCGCGCAATTCCAAATAGCCGATATTGCCATCCAAACGTTCGACCTTTTCAAAACCGAAATTGCGAGCACTGGCCCACGCGCGTTGTTCCGGCGACGCCTGTTGTTGGCCGAAATCCTGCACGATCTCGTGGCTGTAGCGAACGCGCAGATGTTTGTCATGGCTCACTTCTTGAAAATGCGCCGTGAGCATGCGCGCAAAATTTTCCGCGCCGGTGATGTTGTCATATTCTTTGCGCTTCATCCGCTCGCGCACGGCCTGCTCCATTTTCTTCGCCACATCGGGGAAAACATAATTCTCGTTGAGCGCTTTCACCGCGCCATCAATGACAGCCGCGCGCGTCTTCGCGTCGATCGCCATATCCTGTTGCGGGCCATTGGCTTGGATGATTTGGGCGGAACCAGCGTTTGGTTCAATCCAGTTAATTGTGATAATCAGTGCGATGATCAAACGACTCGGGCAGCGTAATACTTCTTTTTTGAATTGCTGCATTTTATTCCTCTTATTTATGAACTCATAACCATGTCATGCTGAAAGCATCTTTTTAGCATTAGCACTTTTCTTGGCATCTAAAAAGATTCCTACGGAATGACAATGAACAAACATATCAAAAACGCTTTGCGCCATGCGCTCTGCCCTCTGCTCTACGCCTCCGCCACGTGTCCGGCCATATATTGCATATACAACGTTTCAAGGTTTTCGCCTGCCAGCTCTTCGCTGGTGCGTTGCACCACGAGTTGGCCTTGTTTCATGATGCCGACGACATCCGCGATTTCCTTCGCGCGGAAGATGTCGTGCGTCGACATCAAAATCGCTTTGCCTTCTTCGCGCAATGAGTGCAACAATTGTATGAACTCGAATCCGGCTTTGGGATCGAGACCGGAGGTCGGCTCGTCGAGCAAAATCGCGGGCGCGTCTTTGAGAATGGCGATGGCGATGCCGGATTTCTGGCGCATGCCTTTGGAGAAACCTTTCAACCGTTTGTTGTGCGCTTCCTCCTGCAAACCGACGCGCAGCAGCACGCGACGATAATCTTCTTTGCTGTAATTCGTTTTGCCGCCAAGCCGCGCAAAGAAATCGAGATTTTGCATCGCCGTGAAATTGGGATACAGCATCACGTTTTCCGAAACATAAGCCACTTTCTGTTTCGCCTGCAACGGGTATTTGTGCGTCACGATGCCGTCGATGCGCGCCTCGCCTTCGGTTGGTTCGATGAAATTGAGGAACAGATTGATCGCCGTGGTTTTGCCTGCGCCGTTCGCGCCGAGCATGGCGTAAATTTGTTTCGGCTGCACCGCAAACGAAACATGATCGAGCGCCAGCACGCCGTCTTCGTAGCGTTTGGTCAAATTCTCCGCCTCAAGCAACGGGCGGCCATTGGAGTAAGTTTGTTGTGTCATGAGTTTTTTCGTTGATTTGGATTAAGGGATTGATGGATTTCTGGAGTATTGGATTGTTGGGTTTCCATTAATCCAACAATCCATTACTCCATCAATCCAATTGTTTTTACCGCCGCGACAGCCGGATGCCGAAGATGACAATGCCAACGATGACGGCGAGTATCGACATGATGACGAACGCCATGCCTAAAACATTGGCCTCGGATTGTACTTCGACGGTGACGGTTTTATCTTCGCCGGTGAGGGGTTTGTCTTCCGACAGCGCAGACGTGCGAATACGAAATTCATAGCGACCCGCGGAAACATCCGCAGGTGGCGTGAATTTGAGTTGCACACGTTTTTCCTCGGCAATATCAAGTGCCGGCAAGACTGGTGGATCGATTTGCTTGCTCCAGTTGAGCGGCGGATCGACTTCGATGGCGACGTTGTCCATGCGGCGCGTGCCTTCGTTGACCAGCTCGATGTTTGCGCTCACGGCTTCGTCGGGTTTGATCGAATAGAAAAGCTGCGGCGCGCGCACGAGCAGCTTGCCGACGCCGCGCGGCAAAAGCTCGAGACGCACGTAACCGGCATTCAGCGCGGCGATTTCTTCCGGCGTCCATTGCTTCGCGCGCAAATCGCCGAGCGCTGCGGTTTGATCATGCGGAATCACCAAAATATAAAACGGCAGCGGCTTGTCGATGATGACTTCCGGCGTCGGGCGATCCGGCAAATATATTTGCAGCGCGGCGCGGCGCGTCTTCGTGCTCTCGGTAAATTTGAACTGGCTCAAACGCGCGCGGCTCACCGGATCGCTGAACGAGCGATTGATCTGCGGCGGCAAATTGACGACTTCGAGCTTGAACGTATTCGTCGTGCCGCTGAAAAGCTCGAGCGTCAAATCGAACGTCGCCGAGCCGCCGAGATCGGCCTCCTGCGAAAACTGCTCCGACTGCACCAGAACGCGATTGACGCTGGCGTCTTTTTGCAAATAAATTTTCGGCGCGCGCTGGCTGCCGTTGCCGTAAACGATGTTGACCATCACCGCGTCGAGATCTTGCAACAACGCGAAGTCCAAGTCAACCGGTTGGCCGTAACGGAGTTGCTCGATCTTGGCCTCATAGGGCTGACTGATAATGGCGTTTACATCATTCAACAAAGAAACATAAACGTTGTTGACCACATCCGGCTGCAACGAACGGAACAATTCATCGTCGACATTGATCAGCTTTTGAAATTCCGCGCCGCCGCCGGAAGTGTTTTCCAAACGCAGCTTCACGTGTTTGCGTCCGTCTTTGTGTTGATATTTCACGGCGCGTGCCACGGCGACATATTGTTTTTCAAACAACACCGCGAGCAGCGATTGCTGATAATTGACTTCCGCATCGGCGAGAATATTGCGCGCCCGATCCAGCTCGAGTTTGGAAATCAGGTTTTTCTCAAACAGTTTTTGCTTCTGCTCGAAATCGGCGCGCTGGTATTCATAGGCCTCTTTGGCGCGCTTCAGGCCGAGCAGCCGGTATTGATCGTCGCGCTGATTGTAATTCACCTGCGCCGCAGCGTGCTGCACAAGAACGCCGAGGAAAAAAATAAATACAGTACGATGGATATGTCGTCGTTTAATTTTCATGAATTGCGGTTTCAAGAAATTGTTTAATTCGAGCCACTGGCTGGTGCACAGTTGCCCTTATTGGATTGTCACCCTGAGCGAAGTCGAAGGGTGACAGTCGGGCCGACTGGGTTACCGGAGCCACGAACGGATTTGCCGGCCAACGCGTTCGGCAGTCGGCGGGTCATAATTGGAAAGCACAATGACAGTGTAACCACTGGCGATATCCTGTTCCACGATGGCATTGATTCCCGGCGCGCCACCGGCGATGCCCAAACCACCATTCATTGTTTTGATTAGATTCGATGACGTTTTAACTGCCGCGCGCGCCGGTGGGTCGGACATCGGATCGCCGAGAATCCATTGCGTATATTCCGGACTCAGCAACTTGCCGTTTTGCAAAGCCATGGCGAGTCCATAAACTTTATGGAAAAGCGGCTTACCATTTTTTGCCACCAACACCACGCCGGAGAACTCGTCGGCCTGCGTCTGTTTGTCGAGATAAGCGCCTACGGTAATCGCCAGTTCCGTATCATTCGTTGGTTTCGACGTTGCATGATCAAACTCGGGTGGCGCATTGGAATCAACTTCATCGATGCCAATGCCGGTGAGTTTATGCGGGGGCGCGGCTTCGAAGGCAAAGCTAAATTGCGCCCACAATTTGTTTTTGCTGAAAAACAACACAGTGAGGGCATCCGACTTGGCCTCGACGACACGACGCAGTTCCAACGCGCCGAGATTGGCATAAATTTGTTTGTACATTTGCCGGCGTTCGGCGTCCGTGCGCCGTTGTAACGCCGCGGCGGTCATATTGCTCTTTTGAAATTCGAGCATGAGTGTTTCGTCGCCGGAATTGAAGGCCTGCACATAATCGGCGACGCGCTTTCCGGCGGGCGTGTCGGGAAGTTGGGTTTGTGCAACGGCGGCGAAGGCGACCAAACTCAACAAGAATATTAAATAGATTGATTTCATATTTTTGCATCTCACAGACGCAGGCTGGCAGCCTGCGCTACGTTCGGGTTATTGATTGGTTCGCATCATCACGCGGCCCGGCGGCGCTTCCGGTTTGGCCAATGACGCTTGCATCGGCTTGCCATCGCGTTTGTATTTCAATTCAAGTTTCGCGCCGACGGCGAGCTTTTCGTACATTTCGGAAAGCTGCTGCGTGGAAGTAATCTT
>Ga0247727_10009934_pt1 | contig 17018 bp, 18 predicted proteins | sample WisWelCaveWW1625_FD_202498 | JGI IMG/M metagenome (GOLD analysis project Ga0247727, IMG submission 202498) | Biofilm microbial communities from Wishing Well Cave, Virginia, United States - WW16-25 | ecosystem: Environmental > Aquatic > Deep subsurface > Groundwater > Cave microbial mat | place...
TGATCAAGAATTTTTAGAATATCTTGTGAAATCTATCGTGGATCATCCAGACGATGTCACGGTTGAGCGCAAGGTTGATGAAATGGGTGTGTTGCTTTCTTTAAAAGTGCACCCGCAGGACATGGGTCAGGTAGTCGGCCGTCAGGGCTCTACCGCTCAAGCTATCCGCAATCTTTTGAGAATCGTTGGTATTAAGAACAATGCCCGCGTGAACCTGAAGATCGAAGAGCCGGAGGGTTCTACCCGCCCGCCTCGCGAACCGCGGATGGGCAACAGAGAATAATTTTCTCTTTGATCCAAACAAAAAAAGAAGTCCCCGCGTGGCCAGTTGGCCAGCGGGGACGGGGTTAGAAGGCGTTCACGTCGCAGGGGGTGCAGTCCTCGTGCTCGATTTTGATCGGAGGGTCGGGAACCTGGACCCCATTCCCGGTCACGAGGTTGAATGCCCGCTCCACGTTGTGCTGGGCCTTGAGAACCTCGAAACATTGGTCGCAGGCCTTCACCACCGACAAGGGCTTGTACAAGGCGATTTCCATGGTCGCCCGATAACCGCACCCGTTCATCTCACATCGCGCGCTCATCATCCACTCCTTTTCCTAATTTCCTATCCGAGATGTCGATCCCGGCTTTCTGGCTTTAATTATAACATATTAATTAGGCACTTGTCAAGTTGAGGCGTTTACGCTATTATTTGTTTAAATTCCTAATTCATGATTCCCAATTCACGTTTATGAGATTTGATATTCTCACAATTTTCCCGAAAATATTTGACTCTTATATTAACGAGTCTATTCTCAAACGCGCCCAAGAAAAGGGTTTGCTTAAAATTGTTCCGCATAATTTGCGCGATTATTCCACTGACCGGCACCAGAAAGTGGATGACTCTCCTTATGGCGGGGGGCCAGGGATGGTATTCAAATTTGAGCCGATTTACAGAGCAGTGGAGGGGGCAAAGCGCAAAGCGCGGAGCGCAAAGCGCCGCAGGGTAATTCTATTTTCTACAAGAGGCAAAAAGCTGGATGCTAAAATAGCCAAACGGCTTTCCAAATATGATCAGCTGATTTTAATTTGCGGCCGCTACGAGGGCGTGGATGAACGCGTGGCGGAATATATTGCTGACGAAGAAATTTCTATCGGGGATTTTGTGCTCGCGGGCGGCGAATTGCCGGCGATGGTTTTGACGGAAACCGTGGCGCGGTTTATTCCCGGCGTGCTCGGTAAATACGAATCTTTGGAAGAAGTGAAGGGCTCGTATCCGGTTTATACTCGTCCGGAAATTATCAAGCTAAAAGCTACAAACCTGCCTGCCGGCAGGCAGGGCTCTAAGCTAAAAGCTCTTCGAGTTCCTAAAGAACTTTTAACCGGCAATCATAAAATTATTGAAGCATGGCGTAAAAAGTTCCCCAAATAGGCATTGAATTGACTTTCTTTTTCTTTTTGATATACTTCCATTCAAGGTCCGTAGACAAGGGGTTCGCATTTAGCGAATAAATCCTCTCGAGGAAAAACCGTAATTAGTAAATGGTAATTAGTAATTGCCAATTACCAATTGCTAGTTTCTATCTCCGCGACCCAAAGGTCGCTATTATTTTTTCCGCTAGTGGCTATTCGCTAGTCGCTAGTGGCTAAATAAAATGTTAACCAAATTAGAAAAAAGAGAATACATAGATTTGGGCGCGAAAAAAGTCAAAGAAGCGAAGAATGTTATCTTCGTGGATTTTACGGGTGTCAAAACAGGCCGGATTCTTAGCTTGAAAAAAGAGTTAAAGAAAGCTGGCGCCGCCGTGCAGAACATTAAAAAGCGTCTTTTGAAGATTGCTTTCAAGGAGGCGGGCATTGATTTTGACCCGACTCAGTTTCCGGCGCAGGTTGCCGCCATTTTCGTTTCCGAAGAAGAAATGAACAGCGCGGCCGCTGCGGTCTACAAGTTTAGCTTGGAACAAGTCAGAGAAAAAACGGCTTTCAAAGTTTTGGGCGCGTTTGATCTGGTGAATAAAACCGCTTTGGATGTTCCGGCTTTTTTGGTAATTGCCAAATTGCCGACCCGCGAAGTCATGCTGGGTATGGTGCTTGGCGCGATGACCGCTCCGCTCCGCGCGTTTATGTTTATTCTCAGTGAGTTAAGTAAAAAACAACCAGCAGTTGCCGAAACGGCCTTGCCCGCCGAAGCCTCGGCGAAGGAGGGTCCCGCGGCCACTGCTTAAAATAAAGTCGAAATTAAATTCAATAAAACTATGGAAAAATACAACGATTTAATCACCAAGATTGGCGAAATGAAGACCGCCGAACTGGCTGAATTAGTAAAAGCGATGGAAGAAAAATTCGGTATCTCCATGGCGGCGATGGCCGCTCCAGCAGCGGGTGGCGTCGGCGCCGCCGCGGCGGAAGAGAAGACCGCTTGGAACGTCCTCTTGAAAGAAGCGGGTGCCCAGAAAATTCAGGTCATTAAAGTGCTTCGCGAAGCCACTGGCCTTGGTTTGAAAGAAGCTAAAGACATGACCGATGCCGCTCCGAAAGTAGTCAAGGAAGGACTCAAAAAGGAGGAAGCCGAAGAGCTGAAGAAAAAGCTAGAGGCCGCTGGCGCGAAAGTGGAGTTGCAATAATCCGCTTTTGCCGAACAAAACCCGCCCAATAATTGGGCGGGTTTTGTATTTTATCCTGTTATTACGCTATAGCGAAATAACGGGATATTTTAGTTTGACAAGTAGTAATATTTATGATACAATCCCGCTAGTTCCCTGAACCCTGAAATTAGCCGCTGGGACGATTTGAGGGTTGTCTGAAAAGACGAAAACTAATATGTCCCAGCGGCTATAAACTTGGCCATCCTTCGCAAAAGCTATGGATGGCTAAGCGGGTTGAGAGCGAATATGGCAGTGTACGAAAGTACGAAAGGAGAATTGCTCTCAACCTGCTCGAATCATGCGAACCGAGAGACGCCACGATCCATGCTCTCGTAAGAGCGATTCCGCGTTTGTCTCTCGGTTCGCAGAAGCTCCTGGCGGTGAGGACGAATTTGGCCTTGTCAAAAGACGATTAGCAGCGTGTCCAATCCGCCTTCGCCCTTCGTAGCTTTATGCGAAGGAGGGCAAGCCCGCGACTAATCATCGCGGGTTTTTCATTTGACATTATTATTTAATTATGCTACAATTAGGAAAGAGTTAGGGTCCCAATTTCACAAGGAGAGCATCATGCGAAAGATGACTGACCTGAAGCCGGTGATTGCGCACCGGCGCGCCGCGGAGTTCGGCAAAGAACTCCAACTCAAGCCCAGCAGACGCTGCGCCTGCGGGAAAAAGATGAGCCGGCTGAACCGGCATCGGCACCGCCATCAGTGCCGCGCGAAAGCGGCGGGAGAACGCTTCCGCCGAATCCACGAGTAAAGCAGGTCAACAACCTGCGCGCCCCAGACCATCCGGTCTGGGGCTTTTCTTTATGGTGGACGATGCTGGGATCGAACCAGCGGTCTCTGCAATGTGAATGCAGCGTTTTACCATTAAACTAATCGTCCAATTCGCATTTATTATAACAAAATAAAAACGGCTTCTCAAGCTGGGTAGTTTTGCCCAACCATGTAGAAGCCGTAAAGAATGAACAAGCCGATAAGGTCGGTAAAGGCGTGCATTGCCCAACAAAGCCAAAAGCGCCGGGTGTAAATCATTACACCGCTCCAAATCAGACCGTAACAAAAAACCGTGACGGGATAGTAATGATTCGCGAAAACAATCTCCGGTAAATTTATTTTAAAAGACTCCGCCAGCCAGTAGGCAAAATCCCAATTGCCGGTAGCCCAATAGAGAGTAGGCACCAGAAGAATTGCTAAAATTGCCGCCCAGCAAATTAAGTGATTGACGACATCTTTAAATTTTTCCGGAAAGTTTTCTTTCGCCCAATCATAGCCAAAAAGCGCCAGCCGCGCCGGAAAACGTGCGACGATTTCCTGCAAAAAAGTGGCGATAAAAACCAAGAAGAACGCGTCGCCCATTCCATTGATGTGGCTCCAAGTATGATCCACTACATCTTTCCAACTTTTATGTTTCGGATTCAGTAAAAAATCCACATTAATCATTAACGGCGCCAAAAAAGAAAGTCCTAGTCCAATCAAAACCGCTTTTTTCACGCGGCGATTTTTTTCCGTTTGCGGATCAAGGGTGGGGAGATTTTCTTCCGCCATATCAACTCCTTTGTTTGTAGGTTCTGCCATTAAAATAAAACAAATCTCCAATAAAAGCGAGCGCATTCTTGCTATCTATATGAAAAATAATCAATAAAGCGAGCATCCGCATTTCCGAACGAATCCCGAGCGGGCGTACCCCGAAACGAGTAGCTATTTTTTCGGGAGCGTAAGCGTCCTCGCATGGCCGGAAAAATAGCGTTAAGCGAGTGAGGTAGGTCGCGAGCGGTGAGGGAGGAGATGCGGATGTGAGCGCTTCGTAGGAATGTGGGCGGAGATTTTCTAGTAATGTAGCAGGAATAAGCGAGTCAAAAGTTATTAACATTGAAATTGCTTGAAAGTGGGTGGGAGTGGTATATATTGAAACATGGGTGGGGGAAAGTGGATAAAGGTGGGGATAACCATCAATTCTGGGGATAAACACTATGTTTCTTGGCGAATACACACATACGGTAGACAACAAGGGCAGAATGGCGATTCCAGCCAAGTTTCGAGAAAAGTTGGGTGGCTCCGGAGCGATTCTCACTAGAGGTTTGGATAAATGTCTTTTCCTTTTCACCGCGAAAGATTGGGAACCGATGGTGCAGAAAATTTCCGCGCTGCCGATTACTCAATCTAATTCCCGCGCGTTTTCGCGTTTAATGTTGGCGGGCGCCATGGAAGTGGAGCTGGACCAGCAGGGGAGAGTTCTTCTTCCTGATTATCTTCGCGAATACGCCGGTTTGAAAAAAGTGGCGGTCGTGGCGGGACTTTATAACCGCGTGGAAATTTGGGATGAGGCGACTTGGAAAACTTATAAAGCCAAGACCGAGGCGTCGTCGGATGAAATCGCCGAACGGTTAGGAGAATTGGGAATCTAATATGCATATTCCGGTTCTCTTAAAAGAGGTGCTGAAAGTTTTAGATCCGAAACCAGGGGAATTCTTTATAGATGGAACTTACGGTTCGGGCGGACATAGCGAGGCGATTCGCGAGCTGATCGCGCCGAGTGGAAGATTATTGGCGATTGATTGGGAACGCACCGGCGAAAACTACGCTGATTTGCCGGAAATATTGCGAGGCAAAAATTTAGGCAAAGCGGACGGGTTATTGCTGGATCTCGGTTTTTCTTCAGAACAGTTGGAGGGTGGACGTGGGTTCAGCTTCCAAAAAGACGAACCACTAGTGATGACTTATCATCCTTCGCTCAAGCCGGTCAAAGAATTACTGGAAGATTTAAACGAGGCAGAGCTGGCGGACATTATTTACCAGTACGGCGAAGAGCGCGCTTCCAGAAAAATCGCCAAGGCCATTAAGGAGGCGGGAGCTCGCAAGCGAATTGAGACCACTGGAGAATTGGCGAGTGTGATTGAATCGGTTTTGCCGCGGCGAGGCAAAATTCATCCCGCCACCAAAACTTTTATGGCTCTCCGCATCTACGCGAATCATGAACTGGAAAATTTAGAACGAATTTTAAAAAGTTTGAGTCAAGTTTTGAAAACAGGCGGGCGAGCGGCGATCATCTCCTTTCATTCTGTGGAAGATCGGATAGTAAAAAATTACTTTCGGGACTCTGCTAAAGCCGGCCAACTAAAAATTATCACCAAAAAACCAATTACCGCGACGAGCGAAGAGGCAAAAGAAAACCCGCGTTCGCGCTCCGCTAAACTTCGCGCCGCTATTTTAATCTAATCTATTTTCTAATTTCTAAAATCCATGACCATTATTCAACCCAACGCGCCAAAATTCAGCTTAACTCGCTACATTGTTCTGTCGCTGGTTTTTGTCTTGGCCGGTGCTTTGGTCAGTATCTATCTAAATAGTCAGTTAGTTGATCTTCGCCACCTTTCTTCATTTTTAGAAAAACAATATCAAGTAGCTCAATCGGAAAACGCGGAATTAAAAGAAGGCATTTTTCAGGTTTTGGGGAGTGCTCGTTTGGCGGAAGCGGCCAATCGCCTTGGTTTAGTTGAGGAAAAAAAGCCAGAGTACGTTCGCCATCAGTTATCCTCATCCCTGCCTGCCGGTAGGTAGGATTTTAAGCTATAATTTAGAAAAATGAGCAAGTTTAGGTTTTTTATGCTGATGGTCGGCGCTGTTTGCGCTTATTCTGTTTTAATTTTCAATATTTATAATCTCCAAATCCAAAATGGCGATTATTATCGGGCTCGCGCCGAGTCCCAATCCCGCTCCTCGGGTTTTCTCCAGGCCCAGCGCGGAGGAATTTTTTTCACCGACCGCAACAAAAATAAAATTCCTGTCGCCATCAATAAAGAATTACCATCCATTTTCGCGGTGCCGAAAGAAATTAGTGATGTAGAGGAGGCGGTTAGCGCCCTCCAGCCGATTTTAGGTTTGAGCGAGGAAAGATTAAAAAAATTTTTAAGTAAGCCGGATGATGAGTACGAACTTTTAATTGCCAAAGCCAGCGATGAGCAGGTTGAGGGAATTAATTTAGCTGGTATAGCCGGTATTTACGTGGATTCTCAACCATTCCGTTTTTATCCCTTTGAAAAACTCGCCGCCCATCTTTTGGGTTTTGTAGGCATCAGTGACGATAATCTAATTTCCGGACGCTACGGCGTGGAAGCCCTCTACGAAGATTTTTTGGCGGGATCTTCCGGCAAATTTGAAAATGGAAAAGTTAGTGAGCCGGTTCATGGCAAGGATTTATCCTTAACCATTGATCGCAACATTCAAGCTGAGGCGGAAGATATTCTTTCCGGTTTGATTAAAAAATATGAAGCGACTGGTGGCACAGTGATTGTTCAAGATCCCAAAACCGGAAAAATTTTAACTCTCACCAACGCGCCGACTTTTGATCCCAACGAATATTCCCAATATTCCGTGGCGAGTTTCCTGAATCCCGCGGTGCAGGCCATTTATGAGCCCGGTTCTATTATGAAAGTTATTACCATGGCGGCTGGGATTGATGCAGGTAAAATCACTCCGGACACGATTTACAACGATCCCGGATCGTTAAAATTTGATAAATACACTATTAAAAATTGGGATTTAAAGGCGCATGGTCGCGTGACTATGACGGAAGTGATTGAAAAATCCATTAACACCGGCGCGGTTTTTGCCGAGCAAAAAACTGGCCACGCGGCTTTTCGTGATTATTTAGTCAATTTTGGATTTTCCGAGGAAACTCACATTGAATTGCCAGGAGAATTAAGCGGCAACCTTCGCAACTTGCAAGATACGAATCGAGATATTAACTTTGCTACCGCCGCTTTCGGTCAGGGAATTTCCGTCACGCCGATCGGCCTCATTAACGCGATTTCTGCTATCGCCAATCAAGGACGTCTGATGAAGGCCTCTATTTTTCAAAGTGAGGAGCCAGAAGAAATTCGTCAGGTTATTTCAGGGGAATCCGCCAAAAAAGTTACTAAAATGATGGTCTCTGCTGTCCGCAAGGCGGAGGTGGCGAACATTGAACATTATGAAATTGCTGGTAAAACTGGTACGGCGCAGATTCCTAATCCGCGCGGCAAGGGTTATCTGGAAGATCAATATATTAATACTTATGTTGGTTTCGCGCCCGCTACTAATCCGCGTTTTGTTATTTTAATTAAGCTGGACAAGCCTAAAGGCGCGGCGCTGGCCGGCGCTACCGTAGTTCCGGCTTTCCGCGAACTCACTCAATATATTTTGAATTATTATAATATTCCGCCGGATAGCTTATAATAAAATTACCAATGAAGCTTTTTCTTAATCAAAAATTGCAAGAGATTTTGAGATTTTTTGCCAAAGCCACGCTTACCAAATACCAACCTGGCATTATCGGCGTGACCGGCAGTGTGGGTAAGACCACCACTAAAGAAGCCATCGCCGCCGCGCTTCGGCCCTATCGTCGTGTGCGCTCTAATCGGGGAAATTTTAATAACGAAATCGGTTTGCCACTAACTATTTTAGGCGATTGGCAAAAAATAGAGCGCCCCGCTTTTCTTTTCTGGTGCAAGGTTTTCTGGCGTGCGATTTATCAGCTTATTTTCAAAATTGATTATCCCGAGGCCTTAGTGTTGGAGTACGCGGCTGATAAGCCGGGCGACATTAAATATCTTTTGGAAATCGCGCGCCCGCATCTTGGCGTAGTGACGGCGATTGGTGACATTCCCGTGCACGTGGAATTTTACAGCGGACCGGACGAGGTGGCGAAAGAAAAGGGGAATTTAATGGAAGCTTTGCCGCCGGTGGGTTTCGCTGTGCTGAATTTTGACGATGAGGTGGTTTCGGACATGAAAAGCCGCACTCGCGCTTACACGATCACTTTTGGTTTTGAAAAGGGCGCGGATGTCCGAATTACTAATTTTGAAAACAAGGTGGAGGAAAATCTCGGCGGCGTGCCACTGGGGGTTTCTTTCAAGTTGGAATACGGTGGCAGTTTTGTGCCGGTGCGTTTGAATGGAGTTTTGGGTAAGGCCGCCGCTTATGCCGCCGCGGCCTCCGCCTGCGTGGGCATCGCTTATGGTTTGAATCTTGTGAAGGTATCTAACGCTTTGCAGAATTTTGAAACGCCATTTGGCCGCATGAAGATTCTTTCCGGTATTAAGCATAGCGTGATTATTGACGATAGCTATAACGCTTCGCCGCTTTCCATGCGTTCAGCTTTGGATACGTTGAAGCAAATTAAAATTAATGGTCGCAAGATCGCGGTGCTTGGCGATATGTTAGAAATTGGAGAATACGCGCCGGAGGCGCATGAAGCCCTTGGAGCTCTCTCGGCAAAAATCGTGGATCTTTTATTCACCGTCGGTCCGCGCGCCAAATTTATCGCGGATGCCGCGCAAAAAGCGGGGATGGCGAAGAAGCGAGTTTATTCTTTTGACGAAGCCAGCGAGGCTGGTATTCCTCTTCAAAATGAAATAAAGGAAGGAGATGTGGTTTTAATTAAGGGCTCGCGGGCGATTCAATTGGATAGGGTAGTGGAGGAAATTAGAGAAATGTAAGTGCGCTCCCAACCAGAATTGAACTGGTGTTACGTGGATGAGAACCACGTGTCCTAGCCACTAGACGATGGGAGCTTTTTCATATTTTAAAACAAAACAGACATGATTTCAAATCAGCTTTTATTTGCGATCGCAAATAAAAGCTGAAAAAAATCCCGCCGAGAGAAATCCGTTTCTCTTGGCGGGATGAGGTGAGGGGCGTCGGGGTAGGCGCCTCTCACTTGTGCTTGGAGCAGGTCGGATCGTGGTAGAACCACAACCGTCCCTGTTCGCTGAACCAGCGGCAGTTGCACTTCGTGTCGCCGTCGCGGGTCATCATGCCCTCGCGCGGGTGGGGTAGGCTGTTCTGTACTACCTTGGCAAAGGCCTCGTAGTTTCCCTCGCGCAACTTGAAGGTGCGGCCTCCTCCGTCATAGAAGTAGTCCTTGCCGAGGCCGTGGATTTCTATCGCCAACTTCCACTTGGTCGTCGGAGGCGGCGGCGGCATCACCTTCTGCTGGATGATGATGGTCGTGTGGTTCGGGTGATAGTATCCGCCACCACCCGAGAAGGCGTAGGCCGCGGCGTTGGCGTTCGCGCCTCCATGATGATGCCCGTGATGTTTGATCACGCAGGGCTTGGGCGGACACTTCGGGGGCGGCTTCTTGCACGCCTCCGCGTCGCTCACGAGCCACAAGCCCGCGAGCCCGGCCATCAGGCCGAGAACCAGCATCTTCTTCATAGCGCACCTCCGTGGAATTGATTGCCGAGCTACAAGCTCGGCGGGTTTTCAGAACTCCCCAGAGGATAAACTATTTTTCCAATAGGGTCAATATTGCCAGAAACAAAATTTATTATCTTGTAAAGTAAAGAAATTCCAGAATAATTAACACAAACCAACCGGCCTGTAGAATAAAGAAAAGTATAATCTGTACCATCTCCAGGAGATGGGTTCGCGACACGCTGAAGTTCTCCGCCACGATGGAATAAATCTCTTCCAGCGATTCCAGTTTTTCTTTCACGGATTGTTTCCAAGGTTCCAGTTTAAATTTCTTCGCCGCCATTTCGTAGAGGCGAGCGGAATACCATTCGCCAATCAGTTTAATATCGCGATCTACTGCTTCAAATTCCGCGATAGAAATAGAATGAATTTGAATCACGTCTTTGAACGCCTGTTTTAATTCCCGATTTCGGAAGATGTCCAAACGGCCAAGCTTGCTTCGCATAATCTTGGCGGTTTTTCCCAAACGCGCGTCCAGATCGTGGTCTAAAATCCGGTAGCGAAGCAGTTGCAGATTAGCCACCTGAAGAAGCTCGGTGACAGATTTATACTCGCCTTTTGGGTCAAAAATAAAGGCGCCATCCCAGTCCAAAATTACCAAATCGTCTTTCGCGTATTTTATTTGAGTGGAAAGGGTGTACTCAATTTCTTTTTCATCCAGCGGCAGGCGCTCGGATTTCAAAAAACCGGCAATTTGGCTGGAATACCTGAAGAATTGGTCAGGGTCGCCGTTATAGCCGGAAACCACCGCCACGGCGTATTCCTCGCTGTAATTAAAATTACCGCCGCGCTTTTTCGCGATTTCGTGGCATTTTTTAATCAGTTTCTCCCGAAGCTCAAAAGCTTTCTCCGAAAAAACATCTTCTATCTCTACCTGCGCTTCCACTAAAACCACATCTGGCAAGTAGGCGCGGATTTCAAAATTAATTTCCAATCCCTCTACATGGGCTTTTTCTTTTCCAACCGAAACTTGCTGTGGCAAAGAATCGCCAAAATAGTGCGGAGCGCTCTCGCTTTGAGGAATGCTCTGCCTTTTTTGCGCTTTGAAATTAGTGGCTTCCGCCAGCACAAACGCAATGAGTTTCTGCATAACCTCATTATACCATTGCCCCCTGAACCTTGCGGCGATATACTAAATTCCATGTTCAAGAGTTATTGGATTAGTATTTCTTTTGGCCTAGCGGCGCTTTTTTTGGTGATTAGTTTTGCCAAGCTCTATTTAGCTTTCGCGGACGCCAGCCATCTTCTTATTATCCACTTCGATCCGTTTCGCGGCATTGATTTTTTAGGGGATAAAAGCGACGCTTTTGGCATTGCTTGGACTGGCGTGTCTATTCTGCTGACTAATCTTCTGCTTGCTTGGGGTTTTTTTGACCGCCTGTCGATTTTATCTAAATTCTTGGCTGTGGCTACTGCCGCCCTCTCGGCCTTGATTTTATTAGCCGTTTCCGTTATTATTCGTATCAATTAACCCTAACAGCTAATCGCTAAAAGATAAAAACTAACATATGTTCGCAGTCATCCAAACCGGCGGAAAACAATACAAAGTTTCGGCTGGCGAAAAATTAGAAATAGAAAAACTGGAAGCCCAAGAGGGGGAGGCGGTGGTTTTTGATAAGGTTCTTTTAGTTGGCAATGAAGACGGCTCCGATTTAAAAATTGGCGCTCCTTACGTGGACGGCGCTAAGGTGCAAGCGAAAGTTCTCAAGCAAGACAAGCAAGACACAGTGATTGTCTTCCGATATCACTCCAAGACCCGCCGTCGCAAAAAGAAGGGCCACCGCCAGCGGTTTACACAGGTAGAGATTGTGAGCATTAAGTAATACTCCGCGAGCGTCATCCTGAGCCGCCAGCAGTGGCGAAGGATCTCTAAATGAAAAAAGGGGACTCAATTAGAGTCCTCTTTTGTTTTATCTTCCGGTTCTTTCCACCAAAGACTGCACACTAGAACGTAAGCGGCAACGATAGCGAGAAGAATGCCGGAGTAGAGAGAGAAATTGTAAAATTGCTCCCATCTCTCTTTTTAAAAATCGTTTAGTTGAAGAAAGATTTCATCCTCCGGTCCGAGTTCTCCCAAAACAACATACATAATTCCCATCAAGAAAACTAACAAAAAAATCAGCCGAAACCAGTTCGTTATTTTCATCTGCTAATCTCCTTGTGCTTCTTTTATTATATCAAAGAAAAGAGGCGCACGTATTGTGCGCCTCGATTTGTGCAGGACTCGAAGTCCTATTTCTGCTTCTCCTCCACCGGCTTCTCTTTATCTAACTCGTCCTTCACCCATTTCTTGCGTAAGGATTTCTTGGTGTAGATAATGGAAGCGCCGAGAATTCCAACCAGCGGAGTGATCCAGTAAATCTGATAAAGCAGATCGCGCCACCAATTGATGATTTCGTTGGAGTCATCCACCATGAAAATCGCGAGGATACTCATTACCAAGAGCCCCAACTTTAAGAAAATCGAGATGATAATCGCCAAATACAAGAACCTTAGAGTATCGAAGAACCTACGCTTCATATTCCCTTCCTTTATCAGGGTTGTCTACGTGTGCTGGCGCGTTGACCAATATAGGCCAAGAGCCTTGCGCACTACTGGCATAGTGTAATATTTTAAACCCTTCTGTCAAGCGCCGCGCCTAGGGTTTCTTCATCCGCGAATTCAATTTCCCCGCCCGTGGGAATGCCGCGCCCAAGCCGAGTGATTTTTTTAGAAAGGTCTTTGAGTTCTTGGGAGATAAGCGAGGCATGAAGATCGCCATAGGTGGTGAGATTGGTAGCAATAATCACTTCTTCAAAAGGCGCGGACTTTTTCAGCGTTTCCAGGCGCGCTTTTTGGTAACCCTCAAACACCGCGTCTTTTTTGAGCGAACCGATGACTAAATAGCGCCCGATGAATTTCTTGGTTTTTTCCAGCGACATCAAGTCCGTTTCTTTTTCCACAATCGCCACGACATCCCTTCGCCTATCCGGATTAGAGCAAATGGAACAAAACGTTTTTGTTTGATCCTCCGGCTCAAAGGTAAAAAAACACTGCGCGCAGATTTTTACTTTAGAAAGTTCCATCAACGCCTTGCCAATTTCGTAGACCTTGTTTCGTCCGCCGGTAATCAAATAAAAAGCCAACCGCACCGCCTGGCGCGGCCCAATGGAGGGCAGAGAAGAAAATAAATCCGCGAAATTTTTAATGGAATTCGGCAACATATTATTAATTAGGGATTAAAGATTAAGGATTAAGGATTACAACCCATGCTGTGCGTCTATGCTCTTGAAGCTGGCTTTTTCTGCGTCGAATTTTAGCTTTACTGTTCCCAGTGGTCCGTTACGGTGTTTGGCAACGATAATTTCCGCCAAGTTTTCTTCTTCCGGATTCACGGCAACTTTATCCCGATCTTTGCGGTAAATAAACATCACTACGTCACTGTCTTGTTCAATGGAGCCGGAATCGCGAAGGTCGGCCAAACGCGGAACTTTCACGTCCCGTTGCTCCACGCCGCGGGAGAGCTGGGAGAGCGCTAGAACCGGCACATTTAAATCACGCGCCAGACCCTTCAAGCCGCGGGAAATTTCCGTGATTTGCTGAACCATATTGTCAGAAGTAGTGTGCGAATGAATTAACTGCAGATAATCAACGACAATTAGGCCTAAATCCTGTCCGGCTTGCATTTGGAGACGGCGCGCCATGGCGCGCATTTGGAGCACGTTCGGCGAAGAGGTGTCGTCAATAAAAATCGGGGCGCTCGAGAGGGTATCAATAGCGGACTGAATCATTTGGAAATCCAAGTCGTCTTTTAAGCGCCCGGTGCGGAGTTTCCAAAGGGGAATATTCGCCTCGGCGGAAATCAAACGGTCAATCACCTGATCTTTGGACATTTCCAGCGAGAAGATGCCCACCGCCTTTTTTTCTTTGGTGGCGACATGGCGAGCGATGTCCAAAGCTAAAGAGGTTTTACCAAGAGATGGGCGAGCGCCGAGTACGATTAAGTCGGAACGTTGCAGGCCGGAAAGAATATTATCCAATTGGTGAAAGCCGGTTCGAACGCCGCGCATGGAGCCATCCCCGCTGTGCATTTTTTCCATGCGCTCAATCGCTTCCGGCAGCAAACTTTTGATGTCCGCGAAGCGTTGCCAAGAATAATTGCGGGCAATATTGAAAATCTTTTGTTCTACTTTATCCAGGGCGACTTCCACATCCGTCGTGAGATTAAAAGAATCTTCGGTAATTTGAGCGGAGGCGGAAATTAAATCGCGCAGAATCCTTTTATCCTTCACCGTTTTGGCGTAATGCTCCACGTGCGAAGCCGTCGGCACGGATTCCATTAACTTAGTTAAAAAAGACGAACCACCAATGTCTTGAAAAGCGCCCGCTTCTTCCAGTTTAGTTTTCACGCTCAAAATATCTATCGGCGTGCTTTTTTCAAAAAGCTTCATCATCACTGAATAGACTTTGGCGTGCGCCGGTTTATAAAAATCTTCCACTGACAAAATATCCGCGACTTTAAAAATCGCGGCATTATCAATCATTAAAGCGCCCAGAACGGATTCTTCAGCCTCTAAATTTTGCGGCGGAATTTTTGGATTATTCATAAACCATTAGCCACATTTCACTATTGGCTAATTACTGGTGGCTAGTCGCTCGGCAGGACCAACGGTCCAACGGGAGTGTCCTCTATGGAGTATCTTAAACCCTCTATTTCTTTTCTCAAGCGGTCAGCTTCAGAGAATTGTTTAGAACTTCTGAATAACTCGCGCTGTTTAGTTAATTTGGAGATTTTAGCGGGGATTTTTTCTGTTTTTAGGGAAATTCCGAGTATTTTTAATTTTTCTAAAAGCCACTTAGACAGATTTTTGGCGCTTATTTTATCCAGTGACCAGATTTTTTGATTCACCGTGTTAATCAACTCAAAAACTGCCGCCATCGCCGCCGGAGTATTAAAATCATCATTTAGCGCGTCAGTAAATTTTTTATCGTTCTGTTCCATAATTCTTAATTCCTGCCTGCCGGTAGGCACGGCATGCTTCATGCTTCCTTTCGTCATAGCGAGCTTCGCTAAAAATTCTTTTATGGAGCCCAGCGCCGCTCCCGCGCTTTTTACAGCGACTTCAGTATAGTCCAGTGGCGAGCGGTAATGATTTTGCAAAAACAAAAATTTAAGAATCTCAGCATCGTGATTTTTCAAAAAATCTTTTACAGACGTGAAGTTTTTCAAACTTTTAGACATTTTCTCCCCGTTCACCATTAAAAAGCCCACGTGCATCCAGATTTTTACGAACGGTTTTAGGCCCGATGCCGCCTCTTGTTGAGCAATCTCGGATTCATGATGGGGGAATTTCAAATCCATCCCGCCGCCGTGAATGTCGTATTGCGGGCCAAAATAGTGTTCGGTAATGGCGGTATCTTCAATATGCCAGCCCGGCCGACCTTCGCCCCATGGCGATTTCCAGCTCGGTTCCCGCCCATCTGGGCGAGGCTCGCCCCCATTGGGGGCGGCATACTTTTTTTTGAATTTCCAAAGCGCGAAGTCCATGGGATCTTTTTTCTCCGGATCCGGTTCAATTCGCCAGCCCGCGCGCAATTCCTCTAAGTTTTGTTTGGATAGTTTTCCATAATCTTGGAATTTACGAACTTCAAAATAAACTCCCGAAGAGATTTGATAGGCAAATCCCTTTTCCATTAAAACTTGAATTTGGCGGATAATTTCCGGAATATGCGCGCTCGCGCGAGCATATTTCACGCCTTTAATTCCAAGCGCCCTCATAACCGCTAAATATTCTTTCTCATATTTCTTCGCTAAAACTTCCGATTTAATTTTTTCCTCATGCGCCCGATTGATAATTTTGTCGTCTATATCGGTAATGTTTTGGATATATTCAATTTTGTAGCCAAGGGATTTTAAATAATTGCGAGCGAAATCAAAAAATAACGCCACGCGCGTGTGTCCAAGATGCGGTTCGTCATAAACCGTCGGCCCGCAAACAAACATGCGGATAAGTTTGTCATTCTGATCCGCCCCATGACGGAGAAGAGCATCTTCTAAATCTTTTTTTTGTCCGGAAAAAGTATTATAAATCAGCATCTTTTTATCGATTTTACCACGCCGAACTTTTTAAGGGAAATTTATAGAAAACTTATCCACCCCCCCTTCTTATCCTTGCTAAAATTTAAGCATGGATAGTTGAACTTAAGAATGTGAGACGACTTCTATTATTAGTAGTCAGTTTTGTGCTGGCCATTTTTTCTGTTCTAAGTTTGCCGAATGAAGGCATGGCTTTTTATTTAAATAATTTTTCGATTCCACCTACTCCCTCTATCAATGATTTACGTTTACCAGATCTATTTGCGGGGGAGTTGGTTCATGTGACGATTCGGGCGCATGAACACCCTCGCGCAATCCCTGTTTACACCGCCAGCCTTTTAGAAAAATTTCATAATTATTTATCCTTAACGCTGACTCAATCTATTAAGAATTTTTTTGATTCAATTATAAATTTCTTTTCAAGAAAAACTGAAACTACGATAGTAAATAATTCAACAACAATAATCAATCCTCAGCCGTTGGATAATCAGGGAATAATTATAAAAACAATTATTCAAAAATCAGTTTCTTCTGAACTATCAACAACTTCCAAACTAGATTTAGTTTCTTTGCAAGAGCAGATCGATTTTCTTAAAATTCAGATTAAAAATCAAGAACAAGCTGATGTAAATTTACAACGGATTTTAAGCGAAAGTTCAAAGATTACTTCTAATTTAACGATAACCCCCGGATCTAACTCTTATACTTTTTCAGCACCAATAATTTCTTCGCCGGTTATAACTGGGGGAATTAGCGGATTAACTGATTCGGACATTCCCGACGACCTAACCATTAATGGTTCTTATGCCACCACCTCTTACTTGGCCGTCAGCGCAACGGCATCTACTTCTCAATTAAGGGTTTCTAATGCTTTTTTCCAAGATGGTTTTGATTCTGGATGTACTGGTGGGGAAGGGGAAACGGTATTGTACGATTCTTCTACTGGAAGGTTCACTTGCGGCACCGACTCAGGCGGTTCCGGTCAACAAACTCCCTGGCTCTCCAACATCAACGCCTCCGGTTTCAATTTAGTCAACGTCAGCAACATATACGCCACCACCAGCATCTACGCCAGCT
>Ga0247727_10009935_pt1 | contig 17018 bp, 14 predicted proteins | sample WisWelCaveWW1625_FD_202498 | JGI IMG/M metagenome (GOLD analysis project Ga0247727, IMG submission 202498) | Biofilm microbial communities from Wishing Well Cave, Virginia, United States - WW16-25 | ecosystem: Environmental > Aquatic > Deep subsurface > Groundwater > Cave microbial mat | place...
TTTTGGCCAAGGGCAAAAGGCTTTCGTTGCGACTCCTGAGAAAGCGCTGCTTGATCTAATTCATTTGCACCCGGGCGCGGATTCGCCGGACTATCTGCGTGAGCTGCGCCTGCAAAATCTCGAGCGTCTGCGCCTCGATGAATTGAGGACGTTGGCTTCTCGCTCCGGCAGCCCCAAATTGCAGCGCGCCACAAATTTCGTTGTTGAACTGGCAGCAACCGAAGCGCAGGAATACGAGACGCTATGAAAGACTATATTGCAGAGCTTATTCGAACCACCCTCACTCCGGCTCACGGCCGCAATGTGACGCGCGAATATTTGCAGGCGAGGATTTTAGGCGCGCTCCAACGCGGAGGCGCCATGATTCCGCTCGCCTTTCACGGCGGAACGGCGCTGCGTTTCTTGTATGCCAGCGCACGCTATTCGGAAGACCTGGATTTCGCTTTGGAAAAGGACAAAAGCAGCTATGATTTCCGCGCGTACCTTCAAATGATCAAGACTGAATTGACGATTGAAGGATACGAGATTGAATTCAAAGTAAATGAAAAGAAGGTTGTCAATAGTGCGTTCGTGCGCTTCCCAGGATTGCTTTATGAGCTGGGTTTGTCCCATCATCGCAGCGAAGTGCTCGCGATCAAGATCGAAGTGGATACGAATCCGCCGGCGGGCGCGGCACTGACCACGAGCGTTATCCGTCGCCATATCACGCTGCAGCTTCAGCATCACGACCGCGCCTCGCTGCTTGCGGGCAAATTGCACGCCTTCTTGCAGCGTTCCTATGTCAAAGGACGCGATCTCTACGATTTGCTGTGGTATCTCAGTGATCCCGCCTGGCCTGCGCCAAATCTGATCTTGCTCAACAATGCTTTACATCAATCAGGCTGGGCAGGCCAGCCTCTAACCGAAGACAATTGGCGCGCGGAGGTGCGCAAACGACTCAAGGCTGTTGAATGGCAAAGTGTGGTGAATGACGTGCGTCCATTTTTGGAGTCGAGCGCAGACCCGAAGCTTCTGACGCACGAGAACCTGCTTCGTGTGCTTGGCAAATGATCTCGTGGCGTTAATGCGCGATGCGGTCCTGCACAAACGAAACACCGCTCGTTTGGCGAACAAGTCCGGCTTCTCCGCTAATCGGTCAATAAATTCATGCGACCTTATTCGAAAGTTGGACGCCAATCATACCATTCTGCCCCTCTCTTCGATACGTGCCCGGCGCTACTCCCATCTCTCGCTTAAACGCTTTGCTGAACGAGGCTTCTGATTCATAACCAACACTTGAGGCGATCTCCGCAATCGTTGCTTCACTCCGGCGCAAAAAATCGCTGGCTTTGAACATCCTCCACTTCGTGACGTACGCAAGCGGCGGCACACCGGCCAAATTGGTGAACCGCGTTGAGAACGCCGTTCGCGACATATTCACTTGCGCTGCCAGGCCGGCAACCGTCCAGGGATGATTGGGTTGCTCATGAATCATTTCAAAGGCTTTGCCGATATTTGGATCGGCCATCGCGCGCAGCCAACCAGCCTTCACCCGGCATTCGCTTTCCTGCCCGGAACATTCGGCAATGTGTGAGCGCAAAATTTGGATGAACAGCATGTCGGTAAGACGCGACACCATGATCTGCGCGCCTGGATTTTTCGAGTTCGCTTCTGCAGCCATCCACTTCAAAGTCGTCTCCAGCCACGGAACCATTTGTCCCTGTTCCCCATGGATAAGAATGAGAGACGGCAATGCAGAAAGAAATGGCTTCGACACCTGACTCTCAAAAATGAAGTGACCTGCCACCATCGCCGTCAGCGAACCGCCGCCGCCATATCGGAAGACACGATGCGCGTTGTGCATGGGACATCCTTTGGCAAGACCCTCGAGCGGAACAACCGCGCTGTCGAGGTGATCGCGCAAGGTATGTGCATTCCCGTGCGGCAACATCACGAGATCGCCTCCCACAAGTGAAACCGGAGCCTCGAGTCCATCTATTTCTATATAACAACTTCCTCTCGTAACGACAAAGAAAAGAGCCGAATCAGTCACCGCCGGCGCTTTGATTCCCCACGGCGCAGTCAGCTCCATAGAGAATTGAACATGACTTTGAGCGTGCATAGTATTCAGCACATCTGTCAAAACATCCATTTCTATTCTCCATACTAATCTGAACGATAAGACATAAAATTTGACTTTTTGACCATTGAAGATTCAATTTTAATGCCATATAATATATCTTAGAAAATGTCAGATTGCAAGCCAAATTTCGATGTGATACAAGCAAATGAACGATCAGCTAAAAAATAAGGCGCTACAGACATGAAGTACCTCGCGTTGTTCGGAAGAATTCTGTTTTCGTTTATCTTCGTAATGACCAGCCTCGTCCATTTTTCGAAGCAGACGATTGAGTTTGGGGCTGCACAGGGAATCCCATTGGCTTCGATTGCGGGGCGTCATCGCGATCTTGGGAGGGCTGAGCGTGGCTTTTGGGTATAAAGTCGAATGGGGCGCGGGGCTGGTGGTCTTGTTTCTTGTGCCGGTCACGTTCATGATGCACAACTTCTGGGCAGTATCGGATCCAATGATGGCCCAGATGCAGATGGCCATGTTCATGAAGAATCTTTCCATGCTCGGCGGCGCGCTGCTCATCTCCTACTTTGGCGCTGGGCCGTTGAGCTTGGACGCACGGCAGAAATCGCACGCAGTGATTGTGCAAGCCAAGGAACGAGTATTTGCCTAAGTCGAACCATACCATACTACCGCAAATCGGCGCGGATGAACTCGAATAATAAACATTAGCGCTCATTCGCGTTGATTAGCGGTAAAAAATTTGCGCTATAAAACACAGCTTTTACTTTAAGGGAAAAATTGGGCAGGCTACATGGAAGGTAATATGCAAAATCAGGAATCGAAGAATTTGGAAAACACAGCTTCGCAACGCGATCAAGAGAATGCGTCATCAAGCGCTTCTCTAAACTCACGCGCTGATGGCGCAATGGAAATCGGCCTCTGTACTTTTGTCGAGGCGACCCCCGATCCGCGTAGCGGTCGAACAATCAACCCCGCACAGCGGCTGCGCGATCTCATGGAAGAAATCGAACTGGCCGACCAACTCGGCTTGGAAGTCTTTGGCGTCGGCGAACATCACCGCCCGGACTTTGTTGCTTCTGCACCTGCCGTCGTGCTGGCGGCTGCAGCGGAACGCACCAAACACATACGCCTGACCAGCGCGGTTACCGTCCTGAGTTCTGACGATCCGGTGCGAGTGTTTCAGGACTTCGCCACCCTCGACCTTCTCTCCGGCGGGCGCGCAGAGATCATGGCCGGTCGTGGTTCGTTCATTGAGTCCTTCCCGCTTTTCGGCTACGACCTGAACGATTACGACGACTTGTTCGCCGAGAAACTCGATCTGCTATTGAAACTCCGCGCAAGCGAGCGCGTCACCTGGTCTGGCAGGCACAGAGCGCCCCTGAAGAACCTCGGCGTCTATCCTCGCCCACTGCAAAATCCGTTGCCGATCTGGATTGCCGTCGGCGGCACACCAGAGTCAGTGGTGCGCGCTGCAACGTTGGGATTGCCTCTCGCGCTCGCAATCATTGGTGGCACGCCAGAGCGCTTTGTGCCCCTCATTGAACTTTATAGGGAAAGCGCGCGCCGTGCTGGACATGATCAAGCGCGACTCCCCGTGAGTATCAACTCGCACGCCTATATTGCCGACATCTCGCAGCCGGCCGCCGGCGAGTTCTATCCTGCTTATGCCGAGGTGATGACAAGAATTGGACGCGAGCGCGGCTGGCCGCCTATGACCAGAGAACATTTTGACGCCATGCGCTCGCCTCGCGGTTCACTGATCGTCGGCAGCCCGCAAGAAGTTATTGAGAAGATTCTTTATGAGCACGAGCTTTTCGGCCACCAGCGCTTCCTCGCTCAGTTCAGCGTCGGAACGATGCCGCACGACAAGATCATGCACGCCATCGAACTTCTGGGAACAAAAGTCGCCCCGGCAGTTCGACGTTATACAGCAGCACACAAAACGAATGCAGAAGCTCGTTCAGAACTCAAAAACTCTGCAGCTTAATTATAATTAGATAGGCACTTGCCGAATCAACATCAGAACAAAATAAGGAGAAGTCTCATGAGTTCATCACAAACATTGGTCGCACAAGATGCACCAACGATAAGCAACAGAAAGACCAGCATCGCCTTGTGGATAGTCCAGGCTATCCTCGCTCTGCTCTTATCAATAGCTGGAGTCACAAAGTCGTTTCAACCAATCAAAGTAGCGGCGCAAACGATCAATTGGGTTAATGATGTTCCTCCCGCGCTTGTGCGCTTCATTGGTGTCAGTGAGCTATTTGCTGCTATCGGGCTTATTCTACCAGCAGCAACTCGCATTCAGCCGCGTCTGACAATTTTCGCGGCGACCGGGATTGCGCTCATCATGATGTTCGCGATGATATTTCACATCACGCGGAACGAATTTTTTGCATTGCCCATTAATGCTGCCTTCCTTACTTTGTCTGTGTTCGTAGCTTATGGGCGGTTAAAGTGGGCGCCGATTGTATCGAGAAAGTAGAATGCCATCTCAATAGCGCAGAAAGATAATTTTTCTCAAATGAACTCTTCGTTTCTCCTCCCTGCTGAAACCCAGATCGGCAATGCGCACTTACAAGTTTCAAACTTGGAGCGCGCCTTGTCTTTTTATAAAGATAGGCTGGGTTTCAAAGAAATTTTTCATAAGGGTGATTCAGCGGCACTGTCAGCCAACGGTGCTCATCCTGCACAAATTATTTTAAGCGCACGAGTTGATGCAAAACCGAAGCCGCCGCGCACGACCGGTTTGTTTCATATCGCCATTCGATTTCCGAATCGCCGCGAATTGGCGAGCGTATTTCGTCGCTTGTTGGAAAATGAATGGCCGTTTCAGGGTTTCTCGGATCATGGCGTCAGCGAGGCGCTTTATCTTCCCGATCCTGATGGCAGCGGCGTCGAGCTTTACACCGACCGGCCTCGCGAGCAATGGCGCTGGCAAAACAACCAGGTGACGATGTTCACTGAAGCGTTAGATGTTGATGATCTCCTCAGCGACGCTCAGTATGATTACTCTCAAGATTTTGAAATTCATCCGAGAACAGATATTGGACATGTTCATTTGCATGTGTCTGATTTGAAAAAAGCCGAGGCGTTCTATCATGACTTGCTGGGTTTCGAGATTACGCAACGTTCTTATCCCGGCGCGTTGTTTCTTTCGGCAGGTGGGTATCACCATCATCTTGGCGTAAATATCTGGGCTGGACAAGGCGCGCCGCCACCGCCGCCTGAAGCCGTCGGGCTTCTGTCATTTTCCGTCACAGTTCCAGATCAGCAGACGATTGATACACTCAGGGCGAGATTCATCAGCGCTGGAATTTCGTTGGAAAAAATTAACACTCAGTTAGCAGAAGGCGGCAGTTTTTCCGTTCGTGATTTTGATGGAAATCTTGTTGCGTTGATGGCTAAAAGAGAATAACTTCCATTTCAAAATTCCAGGACTATCCGATGACAACCAACAAGATCAACGGCCCGCATCAGGGCCAACCGATTTTACAAACTCGTGCGCCACTTGATCGCGCCCACGCCGCGATGATCATGATACATGGCCGCGGCGCGACAGCGGAAAGCATTCTGACTTTGGCGGACGAATTTAACCAAAATGCTTTTGCTTATTTTGCTCCGCAAGCTGCTGGAGGCACGTGGTATCCAAATCGTTTCCTCGCGCCAATCGAGAGCAACGAGCCGTGGCTGTCTTCCGCGCTAAGTGCAGTCGATGAGACTGTTGCCAAGGTGACGAGTGCAGGAATTTCGTATGAACGCATCATGCTCTTGGGATTTTCGCAAGGCGCCTGTCTCGCGCTGGAGTATGCAGCGCGTCATGCGCGGCGTTACGGCGGCGTGGTTGGATTCAGCGGTGGCCTCATCGGCCCCGACGATTTGCCGCGCGAATATGAAGGATCATTTGACGGCACACCGATTTTCATCGGCTGCAGCGATGTTGATTTTCATATTCCAAAAGAACGCGTACTTCACGCTGGAGAAGTGTTCAGGAAACTCGGCGGCGAAGTAACCGTAAGGCTATATCCGAACATGGATCATACAATCAATCAAGACGAGATTGATTTCGTGCGAGAGATGATGACGGCTTTGATCGTCGCCCCGAAGAGTTGAAAATTCTCAAAAACCCAAAGTAACAGGAAAGGATACAAAAAACATGAAGCAAACCTCCATGTTGATGACAACACGAGTATATACTTTTGCGCTTACGCTGTTGCTCGTGATTCTAACCGGGTGTTCGCAAAAGCAGGCCGCCGGCGGATTCTCAATGCCGCCCATGCCGGTCGAAACCGCTGCCGTCACCCAAGAAACCGTGACCGATCCTTTTGAAGCTGTCGGCACCATCGAAGCAGTCAACGCGATTATCGTCGTTTCCGAAATTGACGCTGCGGTGATTGAGCTGCCGTTTCAGGAAGGCCAGGCGATTGCCAAGGGCGGGTTGATTGCGCAATTGGATGATGTGCAGTTGCGCGCCGAAGAGAGCAGAGCCGAGGCGATTCTCAACCAACGCAAAGTCAGTTATGAGAGAATCAAAACTATCGCCGATCAGGGACTGAGCGCGGCCCAGGAAGTGGACGATGCCGCCGCTGCGCTGAAAGTCGCCGAAGCCGATCTCGCGGTAATCAAGGCGCGATTGAAGAAGACGCGCATCGTCGCTCCATTCGCCGGTATGCTGGGCGCGCGCCGGATAAGCCCCGGGGCGTTTCTTCGCGCCGGCGATGCGATTACAGAGTTGGCGCAAATTCAACAACTCAAAGTGACTTTCTCCGCGCCCGAACGCTTCTACTCGAACGTCCGCCGCGGCGCCGAGGTCAAAGTCTCCACAGCCGCCTATCCCAGTGAGCAATTGACCGGACGGGTCGAGGTCATCGAGCCGGTGGTCGATGAATCAACACGGCGCGCCAGGATCATTGCTCGCATCGAGAATTCCGGCGGCAAGTTCCGTCCGGGAATGTCCGCCAACGTCACGGTAGTTTTGAGTGAACGAAAAAATGCCTTGGTAATTCCCAATGAAGCGGTCTTTGTCGAAGGCACGCAATCTTTGGTCTTCGTCGTCAAACTGGATAGTATCGTCACTCGAACACCCATCACACTCGGAACGCGGATGCGCGAGGTCGTGGAGGTTTTAACCGGCTTGGAAGTCGGCACGCTCGTCGTACGCGCCGGGCATCAAAAACTTTTTGAAGGGGCGAAAGTTATTCCAATCACCCACGACGCCACCGCGGGGACGGCAGCAAGCAACGGAGGCAAATAATGAAACTCAGCGAAGTATCGATTCAACGGCCGGTGCTTGCCACCGTCATGAGCCTGGTGATCATCATCTTTGGCCTGGTGTCCTATTCGCGCCTGCCGGTGCGCGAATATCCCGACATCGATCCGCCCGTGGTGTCGATCACGACATTTTATCGCGGCGCCAGTCCCAATGTTATTGAAACCGAAATCACCGATCTTTTGGAAGAACAACTCTCGACTATCGAGGGCGTCAAAACGATTACCTCTTCGAGCCAGGAACAAGGCTCGGTGATCACGATTCAATTCGAGCTGGCGCGCAATGTCGATGAAGCCGCGAATGATGTGCGCGATCGCGTTTCGAGCGTGCGCGGATTGCTGCCGCGCGAGGCCGATGATCCAATCATTCAGAAAATCGATGTCAATGCCCAGCCGATTATGTGGCTGGCGCTGATCAGCGACAAGCATAACAATCTCGAATTGACCGACGCCGCCGAACGTATTCTCAAAGAACGCATTCTCCGGTTGCCCGGTGTCGGCTCTATTTTCTTCGGCGGCGAACGCCGTTATGCGATGCGCGTTTGGTTGGATGCGCAGCAGATGGCGGCTTACGGTTTGACGACGCCGGATATTGAAAACGCCATTCGCCGCGAGAATGCCGAGATTCCCGGCGGCCGCGTCGAAGGCGAGAACCGCGAATTTTCCGTGCGCACGCGCGGCGATTTGGCGACGCCGGAAGAATTTGGCGCGATCATCGTCAAACAAGAGGGCGACAAGCTCGTGCGGTTGAGTGACGTCGCGAAAGTCGAGGTGGGCGCGGCAGATGAGCGCACCGCCGTGCGCTGGAGCGGCAAACCGACGGTCGGCCTCGGCATCGTCAAACAATCGCGAGCCAGCACGCTCGACGTCGCCGCCACGATGATTGAAGCGATACCGGCGTTGGAAAAAACTTTGCCCGCCGGCATGCAAATCGACGTCGCGTACAACTCCGCCACCTTCATTGAAAATTCGATCAGTGAAGTTCGGGATACTCTGCTCATCGCTTTTGGGTTGGTGGTGTTGGTGATTATCGCTTTTCTCAAAAGTTTTCGCGCCACGCTCATTCCAACCTTCGCGATCCCGATTTCCATTATCGGCACGTTTGCGGTGACGTATGCTCTCGGCTACACGATCAACATTCTCACGTTGCTGGCGTTGGTGCTCGCTATCGGCCTCGTGGTGGATGACGCCATCGTCGTGCTCGAAAATATTTATCGTCACATGGAAATGGGCAAATCGCGCTGGCAGGCCGCGATTGATGGTTCGAAAGAAATCGGCTTTGCCGTTTTAGCAACGACGATTGCACTGGTCGCCGTGTTTGTGCCGCTGGCTTTTCTCAGCGGAAATATCGGCCGCCTCTTCAATGAATTTGGCGTTGCGGTTGCGGTCTCCGTTTTGATCTCCGGCTTCGTCGCGCTCACCTTGACGCCGATGCTCTGCTCGCGCATGTTGAGACCTTTGCACGGCACGAGCCAAAGTTGGATTTCGCGTTCGTTTGATAAATTTTTTGATTGGCTGGAGCGCACGTATGGAAAGATCGTGCGCGGCGCGCTCAATCACCGCAGTTGGGTTATGGCGATTGCCGTGTTGATGATCGCGTTGAGCGCCACTATTTTTAAATTTCTCCCGAGCGAATTGGTGCCGACCGAAGATCGCGGCACCGGCTTCGGCATCGTCATCGCTCCCGAAGGCGCCACGCTGGAATACACCGATCGCTACATGCGACAAGTTGAAGAAATCATGTTGAGCCGGCCGGAAACCGACGGTGTTTTCACCGCGACCGGCGTTGGTTTCGGCGGCCCCGGCCGCGTTACCAACGGTTTCGTTTTTATGGGATTGAAGCCGGAAGATCAACGCGAAAAATCGCAACAAGAAATTGTGCAGGAACTTTTTCCGCAGCTTTTTTCCATCCCCGGCGTGCTCGCATTTGTGTTGAATCCGCCGAGCCTCGGCTCCGATTTCAACTTCACGCCGGTGTCGTATGTTCTGCAGGGCGATTCTTATGAAGAATTGCAAAGCGCGGTCGGCACGATGATGGCGCAAGCTTCGCAGCTCGGTTATCTCATCAATTTGGATTCCGATTTGCGTTTGAACAAACCACAGCTCGAGATCACCATCGACCGCGAGCGCGCCGCCGGACTCGGCGTTTCGGTGACCGACATCGGCAGCACCATTGAAACTTTTCTCGGCGGCCGCGTCGTGACTGATTTTAAACGCGGCGCGAAACAATATGACGTCATCGTGCAGCTCAAGCCGTCGGAGCGCGCGACGCCGAGCGCGATTGAAAGCATTTATCTGCGCGGCGCGAATGGATTGGTGCAGCTTGCCAATGTCGTGAATGTCAAAGAAACCGTGGCGCCAAAAGAGTTGAATCACTTCAATCGCATCCGCTCGGCGACCATCACCGCTAGCATGGTTCCCGGCGTGAGTCTCGGCCAAGCGCTGAATGATTTGGATCGCATTGCCGACGCCAGTTTGCCAACAAGCATCAAACGTGATTTGACCGGCCAATCGCGCGAATTTCGCGAATCCAGCGGCTCGCTGTATTTTCTATTTCTGTTCGCCGTGGTGTTCATCTATTTGGTGTTGGCGGCGCAATTTGAAAGCTTCATTCATCCGCTAACGATTTTGCTCTCGGTGCCGCTTGCCGTTGCCGGCGCGTTGATCGCGCTCTTCATGTTCAAACAGAGCATGAACATTTACTCGCAAATCGGCTTGATCATGTTGGTCGGCCTGGTAACGAAGAACGCCATTCTGATTGTTGAATTCGCCAACCAACTGCGGGAACGAGGACAGCGCTTGTTCGACGCGGTCGCAGACGCTGCCACGATCCGGTTGCGCCCGATTCTCATGACCTCGTTCTCCACCATCTTCGGCATCTTACCGATTGCGATTGGATTGGGTGCAGGCGCGGAGGCGCGGCGGCCGCTCGGCATCGCCGTCGTGGGCGGATTGCTGCTTTCGACGTTTTTGACCCTGGTTCTTGTGCCGGTTGTCTACACGCTACTGTCGCGGTCTAGCAAAACTGAAGTTTCGCTGGAGGGATTATTGACGAGCGGCAGTGAGCCAATCACAGTGCACGATGAGAAAAGAGGCGCTCACGTATCGGTTGTATGAGGCGCGCGAATAGGCCCCACCCAACTTTCGGAGAAGTTGTGCAAGAAAACAAGTGGCCGCGAATTGCCGTGATGGGCGCAGGGGCCGTCGGATGTTACTTCGGCGGTATGCTGGCGCGGGCAGGCGCGCCCGTCACGATGATCGGCCGCAGCGCACATGTCGAGGCAATGACGCGAAATGGATTGTTCCTAGACAGCATTCATTTTCAGCAACAGATTAAGATCTCCGCTTCCACTGAGGTCGATGCTGTGCGCGGGGCGGAGATTGTACTGCTCTGTGTGAAGACGCTCGAAACGGAAGAAGCCGCAAAGGCTCTCACGCCACATCTCGCAAGCGACATCGTCGTCGTCAGTCTGCAAAATGGCGTAGATAACGTCGAGCGGATTCGCAACACCGCCAAGATCGATGCGATTCCAGCCGTCGTCTATGTGGCCGCCGAGATGATTGCGCCGGGACGCGTGAAGCACACCGGCCGCGGCGATCTCATCATTGGGAGTCACTCGGAACACAATCAGCGGGAAGATCATCGCCGGCATGTGCTTGAAAATCTCTCGGCGCTTTTTACTCGCGCCGAGGTTCCGTGTCGCACTTCAGAAAACATCAATGGCGATCTGTGGATCAAGCTGATAATCAATTGCGCCTATAACGCGATTTCGGCTTTGAGCCGCGCACGCTACGGCTTGGTCGTGCGAAATCCATGGACGCATGAGCTTATGAGAAAAGTCGTTGAAGAAGCCCTCGCCGTCGCCAACGCCGCTGGAGTTCGAATGCCGGACATTGACCTGCTCGCTGCGACATGGAAGCTTGCTGAAGCTATGCCCAACGCCACCTCATCGACCGCGCAGGACATCGCTCGTGGCAAGCGCACCGAAATCGATTCGCTGAACGGATACATCGCTCGCCGCGGAGCGGAGCTTGGCATCGCAACGCCGGTCAATCAAACGCTCCACGCGCTTGTCAAACTCATCGAAGAAGCTGCGTGACCTCTTCCGTGAACTCACTCTTGGAATGAAATAACGGCCCAACAACTTTTTCTGTGCCTGCAATAAACCTGCTCGATCAAGATGGCAGCCTGATCAACGAAGTGGCCTTTCGCGTCGGGTTCAGCAGCCACGCGTATTTCACCAAGTGTTTTCACGAGGAGTTTGGTTGCACGCCGAAGGAGTTTGTAAAGGCGAGACGATAAAATGCTTAGCCATTTTCAACAATTTGTGTGTAAGTAATCAGCAACTTATCTTTTCAATTTTCATCATTCAGGATTGATTTACAATGCCGACGTTATCAAGCATGCAATTTCCACCTCCCAAAAATTGGCAAGATTTTGAAGATATCTGTTGTGATCTATGGCGAGAAATCTGGAAAGATTCCAATACTCAGAAAAATGGGAGGGTCGGTCAGCCGCAACATGGTGTCGACATTTTCGGTCGTCCCAATTCAGGAGACAAATACTCTGGAGTTCAATGCAAGGGGAAGGACAGTTTTTTGGAAAAGTGTGTAACGGAATCTGAATTAAAAGCGGAGGTCAAAAAAGCCGAAAAGTTCAACCCGGCAATTTCGGAATTTATTCTGGCCACTACAGGGCCTAGAGATAAAAAAATCCAAGAGGTGGCCCGAATAATCACCCAAGATAACCAAAGGAAAAACCTGTTTTCTGTAACCGTTTGGAGTTGGGATGACATACAAGGCCGGTTGGTAGAGTGTCGCAGCGTTCTTAAGAAACACTATCCACAGTTTTCCTTTGACTCTACGGATTTAAATGTTGAAAAAATCGATAGCATCAAAGAAGCAACACAAAATATTTTATTAGAGCAAACTGAACAGCATAGAGAAATATCAAGTGTTTCTGAAAAAATTGATGATTTGAAGTCTCTTCTTTCCCCAATTCAACCTCCTGTGGACTTAAATTCAGAGTATCATTCCGAATTAGAATATGCAAAACAACTCCTTAGCAATTTAAAGCCTCATCAGGTAATTGATTACGTCACAACTCTACAGAATCGAATTTGGCATAAAGCAGATTCGAAAATTAAGCACGGAATTCTAACACTCAAAGGAGCTGCGAATCTTTCACTTGGAAAGTTTGAAGATGCAGCAAGTTTGTTTATCGAGGCGTTTCAGTACAGTGATCAGGGTGAAAATGCTCTCTATAATTTGGCTTTAGGGTATTTGTTTACAGAGCAAAGGAGCAATGCCAAAGACTGTACAATAAGAATCTTGGAGAAAAACCCTGCCAGCGAAAAAGCTTATGCTTTGCTGATTGAGTTGTCTGACATCGAAAGCAAACTTGAAGATATTCTTGCACAGGTTCCTGAGAAATTTCGAAAGAAAACTCTTGTAAGTTATGCAATTGCACAAATTTCAAGAAGAAAAAATCTTTTAGTACAAGCTGAAGAATGGTTCAGAATAGCTCTTTCAAATGATCTTGAGAATAGTCCAGAATTAAAGGCAAATTTTGGAAGTTTCTTACTCGAATTGGCTTCCGAAATGAAACCAATTAGATTTCTTTCCAAGGAAATCAAATCTAAAAAATCCAAGTTGGAAGAAGCTGTTAGTCTTTTTAATCAAGCATGGGATGCAATTAAAGACCCTGAACTTAGAAGCTATAAATGCGACTGGATTTACAATCGAGGTATTGCTCAAAAGTTGCTCGGAAATATTAATGACGCGGTAGCAGATATTGAAAGGGCATTAGAGTTTGATTCTTCTAACAGTAGTTATCTAAAAAGTAGGGCTCATCTCCATTTTGAACATAGTGAATTTCAAAAAGCACTTGTTTTATTGAAGAAAATCGCTTCTTCAGAACCAAAGTCCGATGCTTCGCTGCTTTTAGCGGAGGCATTAAGAAACAATGATGAGTTCAAAGAAGCGATTATGATTCTTGAAAATTTTCTCAAGAACGATCTTCCATCGAATCTCGAAAAAGACGCCAACAGATTACTAGCCATACTTTACATGGACATACAGGATTTCGAAAAGGCTTGGGAAATCATTATTGCACTTCGTAGACAACTACCTACGAATGTCTCAAATCTAGTGGTTGAAGCTATATTCTACAAACGCCAAAATCAGACCGATCAAGCCAAATCTATTCTCAGAGAAGCTAAAAGGTACATCACGGATGAAACGACTGCCCAAGCATTAATTTTACTTTCTGATCAACTATATACTCTCCAGCTATACGAGGAAACAATTGATATTTTAGAAAAAATCACGGCTAATGAATCAGATAGTGTTTTCACACGTCGGTTGGCGAATGCCTATTATCATTGCGACGAATTACAAAAAGCATTAGAAATCTGCTCTGCAATTCGTTCCGTATGCGGCCCTGAGAAATTTTATTCAGAGATGGAATCTGCGATTTACGAAGCAATCGGCGATTTAGGGAAGGCAAAAGAAGCCTGCGAGATTTATATTTCGCGTTTCCCGAATGATTTTGATATGAAATTACGGAAAGGGGTGATTGATTTACGCTCAAATAATCTCAACGAAGTGGATGAATTTCTCAAATCAAGAATTGAAGTCAAATCGCTTACCTTAAGATCCGGGCTACTTCTTTCTTTTCTCTATCTTTCGAGGAACAAAGCCCAAGATGCTCTCAAAACAATGTATGAGCTGAGACGAAAATATTTTAATGACGCCGAAGCGCATTTAAAGTATATAGGTTTATTTTTTGAGGGCGAAGAAGCACTAAAGGGGTTACTAGAAACGGAAAAAGTGACGGTTGATTCAGCAGTACTTGTAGAGCATAGTTCGGGTGAAAAGGAATGGTACATAATTGAATCGCGAAACGATGCCAGTTTAGATAAAAATGAGCTAAATATTGATCAGCCTCTTAGCCGCAAACTCATAGGAGAAACGATAAATTCGGAGGTTGTGATCAGACAAGATGCACTATCTTCAAATACGTGTAAGATTTTAGAAATTAAGAGCAAATATGTTTATGCTCTTCATGAAAGTATGAAAAAGTTCAATAAGCTATTTCCTGAGAACAAAGGTATTGAATTAGTTAGAGTCGATCTTAGGGAAAATAATGGGCAAAAACCTGAAGGGGTCAATCTTATCATTAAACAGATTAATGAGCAGCATAAATTCATCATCGAGGTTGAGCAACTTTATCAAAAGGGAGTCTGTACTGTAGGGACGATTTCCCAAGTAACGGGCGCAGACCCCTTAGAGATTTGGGGGAACCTAATCCACAATGATGATATTGGATTAAAATGTTGCACAGGCAGCGTTACAGAAAGACAATATGCTCTTTCTCTCCTTAATCAAAATTTCAAGTTGGTAGTTGATTTCATAAGTCTAATGACAATTCATGGTATATCAGCACAAGACTTAATTGTTAAAAACTTTGGGGAAATAGGAATAGCCCAGTCAACGCTTGACCTTTTAAATGAAATCATCGCATCGCGTAAAGGAATGCAAGCGAAGGGCTTCATCAAGATTTATAAAGAAAGAGAACAGTTTTTTAGACAGGAAATATCTAGCGAAGAAGTAGAAAAAAGTCGTGAGTATTTGCAACAAATCATCGATTGGACAAAAGACAATTGTGAAGTCTTGCCTTGTAACAGAGCTTTGGAACTTAAAAAAGACTACAAGGAGAAACTCGACCGACTTATAGGAGAATCGTTCGTAGATACAGCTTTGATTGCAAGCGAAAAAGGCAATTTACTATTCTCGGATGATGAACGATATCGTTCATTCATGAAGGTAGAGTTCAATGTTGATGGAGTTTGGACACAGGCGTTATTACTCCACAGTCTTCAGTCCAATAAAATTGACAAAACCGCATACAACAATTTGATTAATGAAGCTCCCCGACGCAAGCGTCGGGGAATTGAACCCGAACAAGATTAAACTGGCTTGGGGTAACTACAAACATACAAGCATTGATAGCAGCACTTTGATCGAAGCTGCGCGGCAATCAAATTGGGAACCCAAAACTCCTTATACTGGAGTGCTTAAGGTTCTTAATGGTAATAATTCAGGATTGATTCCTGCTGTGGTCGTTAGCTCTAATTTCATTTTTGAACTGTGGCATAATCCTGTGATTCCCGAAAAGCGTGACTATCTGATACTGAAACTGCTCGATCAGCTCACTCATGCAAGAAACCGACATGCAACGATGTTTGAACTAAAATCACAGATAAAACGTAGGTTCATGCTTGTCCCCTATGGGGAAAGAGATGTTCTCAATTTGATAGAGATATGGGAGAAGCTTCATATTGCGTGATTTGATATATTTGCCTTTCGAATAAGGTAGGACTCCCTCCAAAATCTACTTCCCAGCCCATCCCACACATTGAGCTCCAAATGCAACATGGTTGATAGTCCTGCAACCTGAGTGATAGTTTTCCTTCCCTCCCACAGACACAAGATATATGATTGAAAGCCTTTTGAAGCGTGGTTAATATGTCCTGCCTTTCCTCCTTTCGTATCGTATCCCGTCAATTTGACGAACAGATTTTATTTGTCCGACGACGCAATGTGAAGCTTGGGCATAACGATTGTCGAATCTTCACGAGGCCGGTTGGCCAAGTCAGGCATCGCACTCCTTCCAATGTCCCTTTCAGCACAAAATTCCTCTTGCGTTCTCAAAATTTCTCTTGTATTGTCTTGAACAGAAACGAATCTTCTTTGAAAGACACTCATGGCGACAAACGGCGCGCAGAAAAGAGTCGTTGAAAAGGTGTTAAGCTGGCCGGGAGTGACCGCCGCGCCACATCGTTTTGGCGGCATCGAGTTTCGTCTTGGCAAGCGCGAGCTTGGCCACGTTCATGGCGACCAGTTGGTGGATATTCCCTTTCCGAAAAAAATTCGCGACGAGCTTGTCGCTGCCGGTCGTGTTGAGCCGCATCATATCTTGCCCGAAAGCGGCTGGGTCAGTTTTTATCTAAAAGAACCATCCGATGTTGATCAGGCGATCAATCTACTCCGGCAGTCGTTTGATTTGGCAATGAAGCAACGGTCGCACAAGTCTGCGGTTGAATGAATTCAAAAGCAACTATGACAAATCCTCAATCAGTAGATTGATTCTTACCGAAAATACTTTTCGATTAAAGGATTCTTCTTGTGAACTATACCAACCTTGGCAAAACCGGACTGAAAGTCTCGCGCCTCTGCCTTGGCACGATGACCTACGGATCATCGAAATGGCGCAATTGGGTGTTAGATGAAGAACAAAGCCGTCTACTCATCCAACGCGCGCTTGAGCTTGGCATCAGCTTTTTTGACACGGCGAATATGTACTCGCTCGGCGCTAGTGAAGAAGTTATTGGACGCGCCTTGCGTGATTTTGCCAAGCGTGATGAAGTCGTCATTGCCACCAAAGTTTTCTTCCCGATGGGTAATAAGCCCAATCAAGGCGGTCTGTCGCGCAAGCACATCATGGAAGCCATCGATGCTTCTTTGCGCCGCTTGGGAACGGACTACTACACTGTTACCTTAATTTTTAGATGCTGCAATGTAACGACTATGCAGCTTTGTTCGCGCCTGAGTTGTTGTAAAGCGCCAATTCACGGTTGCACGTGCCCGATTTCGTTTTTGCACGAGAGCCTTG
>Ga0247727_10009936_pt1 | contig 17018 bp, 21 predicted proteins | sample WisWelCaveWW1625_FD_202498 | JGI IMG/M metagenome (GOLD analysis project Ga0247727, IMG submission 202498) | Biofilm microbial communities from Wishing Well Cave, Virginia, United States - WW16-25 | ecosystem: Environmental > Aquatic > Deep subsurface > Groundwater > Cave microbial mat | place...
GGGCTTCGGCTTCCTCCGCTGTTCAGCCATTGACCAGCACGTGATCGCCCGCAAGCGCGAGAACGACTTGGCACCCGTCATCGACAGATATCCCGGACTGCTGGGCATCGGCATCGACGAAGGCACCGCCATCGTCGTCACCGGCAATCGCTTTCGAGTGCTTGGAGCCAGTCAAGTCATCATCCACGACAAGTGCTATCAGTCGCAGAATGACCACCGATATTACACGCTTTCATCCGGCGACGAGTTCGACTTGTGCCGACGCTGCAAACTCGCGGTTCGAGAAAACCGCAGCGGCGACTGAAGCCGCTTGAGGCACGCTGGCCGACCCAGTAAGTTGGAGCCACTCGATCGACGCGCGGAACATCCGGTACCGCCGCTTCGGCCTCAAGGAGAATTTCTGAATCATGGTCACGAGCGTCGCCGATCTTTGCGAATTGCAGCAGGTCACTCTCACGCAGTTGGCCGAACGCACCGGCCTCGAGGAATCCCGAGTGGCGGCGATCGCCCTCGGCCGCTGGACTCCCTCGCCCGGCGAACGGCAGAAAATCGCCGCCCTGTTCAACGTGCCCGTCCAGCAAATCGCCTGGGGACACAAGACCCCGGTCGAACATCTCTACGGACACGGCCCCGGCGGTCAGACCAGTTGACGTGGACGTCGACGGCCATCACGCGGCAGCGTGATGGCGACTTCGACGAACGTAGCCATCACCGCTCCGCATGATGAGGCTTTCGCGGTTAGCTTTCGAAGACTCCCTGCACACGGCGCGGGTCAGGTTCTGGCTGCAACCACCGATCGAAGCGCAGCAGCGGATCGTGTTGTTGCTGACGCTCATCGAGCAGGAGCCAGACGGCGACGGCGGCCAGCGTCAGACTTCGGCGTTGAAATCTGCGCGAGGTCTTGCAGGTTGGCTCCCATCGCGGCGACGACACGTGCGAGGGTTTCGAAGGTGGGTTGCAAGCGGCCGTTTTCCAGACGCGAAATGGTCACTCGGTCCACGCCCGCCGATTGGGCGACTGTCTCTTGAGTCAGACCCCGTTCGTGGCGGAGTTCTCGGAGACGTTGCGCGACTTGACGAGCGGCCTGCGCGGCTTGATTTGCCAGGTGACGTCGGAAGTCGGCATCGACTACACAGCGGATGCGGTCCCACGGAATCTCGGTGACGCCGTTCGTTCCGGGAACCTCCAGCACGTCTTGGGTTTCACCGATCCGCACGCGATCCCAACGCACGGACGTGCCCGGCTCGCGGAGCAGGCTTTCGACAGGCACTTGAAAGCGGTCACCGTTTCGGAACGACACGTCCAGCGTCTGTTGATCGGCCAGGTAACGGCAATTGCGGAGCAGCATCGCCGCTCGATTCCATGTCTTCGCTCGATTCGATGTCTTCATCAGTGTTCCTTTCAGGGATTCAGCGCATGCCAATGAGCCATCAGCAGCGCGACGTTGTCCGCCAGCAGTTGGCCAGTCGATCTCGGCAAAGGATCGCCCACGATGACTTGCAAACTGGGCAAACTGACAACGCTCGCGTGTTCCAAACCTGACCAGTAGACGTGGCAGTGCGGGAGATGATGCGGGTTGCTGTCGTTGCCGTAGATGTAGACTCGGTACTTCCCGTCATCCAGCATTTTCGGCATCGCCAAACCCTCACGACTCTTCGTCGCTGAGTGTAACGCTTGCGCCTCACTGAATCGAGAGGCCGTTTCGACGATGTTAGCCAGCGGGGAGTCGGTCGTAGGTGTCCGCATCGTCCGGGCGAAGCTCTTGATCGCGAGGTCTACCGCCGCCTCCGGGAACGCGGGGTAGGTCTCCTGCGTTGGGTTCAGCCTTTCGGGCACGTTGTCTGGCTTCGCTCTTGCGTTGCCTGATTCGGGGAGTCCTGCGGTCCAGCGAAGCGGCGGGGTCAGGAGACCCGCGCCGAGCGCGGCGGTATTTCCATTCGCGGGCGAATTGGAGGGCGCGTTGGTCCGCCGCGGCGGAGCTCGCTGAGGGTCTGGTCCGCCGCGATGGCGTCGAGTCATTCGCTCGGGGCTGGGCCTTGGTCACGTCCGCCGCGGCGGATGGATCAGACTCATCCGCCTCGGCGGAACGCTCCGCTCGCAGTTCCGAAGTCCACGGCCTTGGAATGAACGTGGGGTGAACTTGGAAATCGTGGCTGCTAATTGAACAAGGTGGTAAGCTTTCCACAGGCATTGCGCGTTTGGAGAGAGTCAGCAGTTCTAGGCGTTGGTCGACAGGTATCGAATCGCGGCTTCGAGGAGTCAGGACATGCCGGAAGTCAGCCGATTTTTCGGCATTTCCATTCGCATGTATTACGACGAGCACAACCCGCCGCACTTTCACGCGATCTATGCCGAATCGGAAGCGCAGATCGGAATCACTCCAATCTCACTGTTGGAAGGACAACTCCCTCGACGAGCATTGGGATTGGTGGTCGAATGGGCTGCCGAACGGCAACGACAACTCCAGGAGAACTGGAGCTTGATGCGAAACGATCAACCGCCAAACTGGATTGATCCGCTGGATTAGGAGCCTCCCATCATGAATCCGCGCGTGACTGATGTTCGCCACTTGGGTGACTTTCGCCTCGAAATCTCGTTTTCCGATGGCGTCTCCGGCGTGCTCGATTTTTGGCCAAGGATTATGAACCGCCGAGGAGTCTTTGAGCCATTGCACGACCTGGAATTCTTCCGGCAAGTTCGAGTCGATTGCGAATCCGGCACGCTCTGCTGGCCAAACAACGTCGATCTCTGCCCCGACCAACTCTATCGTGACGTTGTGTAATCTCACGCTCCCGGCCAATTGGTCGATGCTTCGTGAGTCACATCGGCTGACGCGCGGCAATCAGCCTGAGCCATCATTGATGTCTGGTCCGCCGCGATGGCGTCGAGTCCGCCGCGGCGGATGGATCAGACTCAGGGCTTCACGCTCCACTCGCAGTTCCTGAGTCCACGGCCGTGCATCCCATAGCTTCAACGTCAAATCGTCATCAAGCGAGGCCAGCCGAAGTCCGTGGCGGGCGACAAAGGTTACAGCGGAACACAGAATCGCACTTGGCTGAAACGCCGCCACATCGAAGATGTCCTCGCCAGCAGAACGAACGAACAACGTGATGCCGATTTCGACCAAGACAAATACCGCCGTCGCAACATCATCGAACGAGCCATCGGCTGGCTCAAAGAGAAACGCCGCATCGCCACTCGCTACGAAAAAAAAGTCGTCACTTCCTCGCCCTCGTGAAAATCGCAATCATCCGCTGGCTGTTGAATTCGGATGTAGCGGCAAAAGGTAGATGAAGTCATGAGACTTCAGTTCGGAACTCTCACGCGTTCCGCGACAGGCAGCTTGGAACCGCTCTAATGGTCGCCTGGGACGTCCTTCGCAGCGCGGGTGGAAAGGCGTTTGAAAGTCGTGGTGTCCATGTCGAAGCTCAGCGACTTGACGCGTCCATCGCCGAACAGGAAGTGCGCGCCGGAAGCGTGCCAACTCCAAAAGTGTTGATTGCTGCCAAAGACGCCAGCGCCGATGTAACCGCGATGCAGTCCGTGTTCGGTGGAAATGTAGTGCTCACACTCGGTGCCGCCGCAGATCAGCCAGCCCCACCCCAAATCGCTCGGTAGGCCACGTTCGCCCACCAACAGGGTTTGCGAAGCGCCGTCGGCGACGTGTGCGAACCGCACGGAACTGAGACTGAAAAACGCTCCGTTCCCGCGAGTTGTCCCTTGGCAACTGGAATTCTTGTCGCCGCTGACTCCCAAGTAACTGCCGGGGTACAGGTCGCCGCAGGGGTACGCGCCGGCGACTGTCCCGTGCGGCAACATCTCGAACCCTTTGGGATCGCTGGGGCACACGAACACGCGATAGGCCGTCGAAGCCAGTTCCGCATAGCTTAAACGACTCGCGACGGCGAGCGAATGGGAATCGTGGAGATTGCACTATGCTGACCAACGTGGATCAACTCCGCACAACTCTGGAGCAAATGGAGCGGCTCCTGCGAGCGCTGGACGACCTGAAACAGAACGCCTTGCCGAAAGACCCCGCTCTGTTTGCCGTGATGGCCGAGGCTCCGTTAGACGATCTCGCGCGTCTGCGAAGCGAAATCCACGGATACGCTCATGAGTTGCAGGCGACCGCATGAGTCGAAGGCAGGGGTCCGTAGGTTGGGACTCCGTCCCGACCCGCTTGTGAATCTCGAACGCATGAGCCTTTGCGACGGCGGTGACGCGTTCCGACCATGCGATACGGTCGGGACGGAGTCCCAACCTACGGCTTCCATTCGCGGGCGAATTGCAGGGCGCGTTGGTCCGCCGCGGCGGATGGATCAGACTCATCCGCCTCGGCGGAACGCTCCGCTCGCAGTTCCGGTGTCCACGGACGCGCGTCCCACACCTCATCCTCCGACTTCTATTTCTTCTTCAGCAGAAGTGTGAAGCCTGCTTGCTCAAAGTGGTAGTCGGCGGTCAAAGCATCCGTGATATCGCGGTCCTTCATCACGTTGAACGACACGCAATCCGTAAACGACCACTCTTTGTCGGGGCGTCGCACGAACAGTTCAAATCCACGAGCGAACGATTCGTCATCGGCCGTCAAGATCTCGAACCGGTCTTCGGAAGACAGCGCTCGCACGAGCGATCCGAACAATCACCGGTTCGGTCCTTCGGCGAGGAAGTTTCCAAGTTCAGCGAGCACCCATTGAGTCGTGACGATCCGATCGTCAGAGGTCGTCATGTACTCACTCGACACGGCGTGATTCACATCACGCGGATTGAGGTACGCGACGAAGAACGAAGTATCCGCAAATAGCAGGTTCATCGTTTGGTGTGCCCGTAGAGGAAGTGCTCCACGTTTTGAGAGGCGTCTGGTGGAAGACCTTTCGCCTTGCCCGCCAGTCGCAGCAATCCCTGGCTCACCGTGACCGATTTCTTCTTGGTCTTCGTGGTGCCGTTTTTGGACTTGATGGGCCGCACCGTGACCTCGGCTCCCTCTTCCAAGCACTGCGGATCGTCGAGCACGACCACGCCTTTCTGCACTCGTCCACGAATCATGATTGTTCTCCGGTTGGCTCGGCTCTCGGCAAAGTCCCAAATCGGCATCAATGTAATGGTCGCGTCGTCAAAATAGCACTGCTTCGACTGCCAGCCGACGAACCTGGTCCGCCGCGATGGCGTCGAGCCATTCGGTCAGTAGGTTGGGACTCCGTCCCGACCCGCTTGTGAATCTCGGACGCACGAGTCTTTGTGGCATCGGTCACGTGTTCCGACCATGCAATACGGTCGGGACGTAGTCCCAACCTACGGCTGCCATTCGCGGGCGAATTGCAGGGCGCGTTGGCCCGCCGCGGCGGGGCTCGGTGAGGGTCTGGTCCGCAGCGATGCCGTCGAGCCATTCGGTCTGCGGTTTGTCTTGGTCACGCAGCCAGTGGATCAGACTCAGCGCCTCACGCTCCGTGAGCGCGACGAATCGCCCCGCCGACCTTGCGTCGGCGGTTCACGGGTTTTTGCACTACTCAGAATCTTCCAAGAATGCCCGTAGTGCAGAAACGCGTGAACCCCTGAGGCAAGCTCAGGGGCGTGGCGTTAGTGCTTCCATTCGCGGGCGAATTGCAGGGCGCGTTGGTCCGCCGAGGCGGGGCTCGGTGAGGGTCTGGTCCGCAGCGATGCCGTCGAGCCATTCGGTCTGCGGTTTGTCTTGGTCACGCAGCCAGTGGATCAGACTCAGCGCCTCACGCTCCGTGAGCGCGACGAATCGCCCCGCCGACCTTGCGTCGGCGGTTCACGGGTTTTTGCACTACTCAGAATCTTCCAAGAATGCCCGTAGTGCAGAAACGCGTGAACCCCTGAGGCAAGCTCAGGGGCGTGGCGTTAGTGCTTCCATTCGCGGGCGAATTGCAGGGCGCGTTGGCCCGCCGAGGCGGGGCTCGGTGAGGGTCTGGTCCGCCGCGATGGCGTCGAGTCCGCCGCGGCGGATCGGGGCTGGACCTTGGGCACGTCCGCCTCGGCGGATGGATCAGACTCCGGGCCTCACGCTCCGCACGCAGTTCTGGTGTCCACGGCCAGCCATCACCGCGGCCTTACGGCCGCGTGATGGTGACGGTGTTGCTGCCTTTTTCGTTGCCGGTCGTGGTGATGACATAGACCTTGAAGCTGGCGGTGCTGCCGGCGGTGGTCAGGCCGGAGTCGGTCAGGAATTCGCGCAGCTCGGCGGGGGTCAGGTTGCCGATCACCGTCTCGTTGTCGGTCGAGTAATCCGGCCCGGCGCAGAAGCGAATCTCATACTGCGAGAGATTCGGATTGTCGCTGCCGGTGAAGGTGATCTTGGCCTTGAGCAGGAGCGCATCCCAGACGATGTTGGCGGTGACGCCGTCGGGAGTCGAACCGGGTTCGGGCGTCAGTCGCGGGAGGCTCTCGACCAGGGCGTCGGTCGGGGCGAACGTCCCCTGCACCGCCTGCCGGTAATCGCGCAGAGCCGGCTGCACCTTGTCTTGCAGGTCGTTGCGGCGTTCGCGTTCCAGCTTCACGTCCTGAGTCGCGTTCTGCCACGTCACCGATTCGGCTCGCAGCGCGGCCAGATCGGTATTCAGCGTCGCGACCAGGTACCCGCCCAGCAGCGTCAGGGGCCCGGTGAAACCGGGGATGGTCGCGGCATTGATCTTGGTCCACAGCGTCGACATGTCATCCAGGCTGTCCAAGATTGTTGACACCGCCGAAGTCACGGGGGGCAAGTCCGGCAAGGCCGTGACGAATGCCGTGTGACTGAGGAACCCCCGGACCTTGCGATTGAACTCCCCGATCCGCGTCACGAGGCCCAATTTCTTGATTTCCAGGTTCCCGCGAGCGATCTCCACGTCGTTGAGCTTCCCCTGAATCGAGGAACCGAACGTGACCAGCAAGTCGCGATAACCGGTCAGGATGATGATCGTCGTCCCATCCCCTAAGACCAGCGGCCCACCCGCCCCCAAGAACGTATTCGTCTGCAACCAGTGTGCGAGGAACTCATTGACGGTCGGGACGAACGAAGAGGGACCAGTGATTGCCATGATTGTTCCTTAGAATGTGATGAATTTGACGATAACGTCTTCAAATATGCAACAGTGAATCATAAATAAGACACATTTCATAAAAACTGACGTATTCAAGCCTCAACTGTTCATCTTCAAGACTAACCTGTTCATCTTCAAGACTAACCTGTGAATCTTCAAGTCTTACATTGGCATCTTCAAGGCTCACATCCGAATCTTCAAGACTGACATTTGCATCATCAAGCCAGCACGACGCGCCAGCGAGTGGTTCGGACCACCACCACTCGCTGGCGCGTCGTGCTAGAGACTCCGTGAGCCAAACCGCCGTCACTTCGCACGCGGCGTGACGTCCCACACCTTCGCCGTCCGATCGGCGCTGGCTGACGCCAGACGTTTCCCATCCGGGCTAAACGTCACGTTCCAGACATGGCTGGAGTGTCCTTTCAACGTGAACATCTCCTGACCGCTCGTGGCGTCCCACACCATCACGGTCCCATCGAGACTTGCCGCCGCGACCCGCGTCCCATCCGCGCTCATCGCCACGCCCCTGACCTTGCCGGTGTGCCCTTTCAACGTGAGCAATTCCTGGCCCTTCGTGGCGTCCCACACTTTCACTGTCCTACCGATGCCGTGTGCCGATGCCAGCCGTTTCCCATCCGCGCTAAACGCCGCGCTGTAAACCATGCGGTTGAAGTCCCCTTCCAAGTTGAGTACCTCCTGACCGCTCGTGGTGTCCCACACCTTCACGGCCTGACGGGGACCGACCGACGCCAATCGTTTCCCGTCTGCGGTAAACGCCACGCTCACGCCCTGGTCGTTGTGCCCTTCCAATGTGAGCGTCTCTTGACCGCTCGTGGTGTCCCACACCTTCACTGTTCCATCCATGCTTGCCGACGCCAGCCGTTTTCCGTCCGGGCTAAATGCCACGCTCTTGACAGCACCCTTGTGCCCTTTCAACGTGAGCGTCTCCTGACCGCTCGTGGCATCCCAGACCTTCACCGTCTGATCATAGCTGCCCGACGCCAGCCATTTCCCGTCCGGGCTAAACGCCACGGTCATCACCTCCTTGGCGTGCCCTTTCAATGTGAGCGTCTCCTGACCGCTCGTGGCGTCCCAGACCTTCACCGTCTGATCATAGCTTGCCGATGCCACCCGCTTCCCATCCGCGCTAAATGCCACGTTCCAGACCACGTCGGTGTGCCCTTTCAACGTGAGCGGCTCCTCATCGCCCAGCAGCGGGCTGGCGAGAGCCATGCAGACCACGACCCAGCCCGCGGCGGCGGAGAATCCCGCCACCCACGGACCGCTGCGAAACCAACGTGTGTCTGACCGAGAGTATGTCATTTCGTGTCGCTCTCTTTCTGTCGAAGCGTGACGTCCCACACCTTCACCGTTTTATCGTTGCCGGCTGCTGCCAGACGTTTCCCGTCCAGGCTAAAGGCCACGGTCCAGAGCGCGCTGGTGTAGCCTTTCAAACTCAGCAGCTCCTGACCGTCCGTGGCGTCCCACACCCTCACTGTTCCATCCATGCCTGCCGAGGCCAGCCGTTTTCCGTCCGGGCTATAGGCCACGCACAAGACGGGGGCGGTGTGCCCTTTGAGGCAACGCTGTGAAGCATTTTTAGCGTGAAAAACTGGGGTTTCGCTGATTCGGCAGATATGAAAAAAGCCAGATTCCTAGCCACTCACTGAAAACACTTCAGTCAGAAAGGAATCTGGCCATGACTCGCAGGAAGCAGGTCAATGTATCGCAACGACAGAAGCAACGGAAGCCAAGCCCGGCAAAGCCACTGAGTAACAAAGCCGCCCTGAAAGATCTGTTGAACTGGTACGCGCCACAGGGTGGATTGTTTGCCAAGGGAGAATTTCATGGCAATATCAAATGGATTCCTGAGCAGCTCGCCGTCGAAGCGTTGGTTTGGTCGTGGCAAGAAGCCAAGAATGTGACCGACGCGTTTGATCAAACGTTGGAGATCTGTGGGGATCTGGGCCTGAAGGACACAGCGAAAACTTACACGGCATTTATGAACGCGCTGGAGAGTTATCATGATGTCCTTGGTTCACGCTTGCGTGCGCGATTCCAAAGTCTGGCGGAGGAGATCGGCGGCCAGCACTGGAGAACCAACGGTTGGGTGCTCATTGGTTTCGATGGCTCCCGAGCCACTGCCCCGCGAACGGTTTCCAACGAGCGGGCGTACTGCGCTCCCAACTACGGCCACGGGAAGCGAGCGAAGTATGGGAAAAAGAAATCGAAGGGAATGCGACGCCAGCGGAACCAGGACAACAAACCGCAACCACAAGCCCCTCAGGCGTGGATCACCAGGATGTGGCAGATGAGGCTGCGACTGCCCTGGACCTGGCGAATTGGGCCCTCGAATTCCAGCGAACGCGGGCACGTCGTGGAGATGCTGGAAACGGAAGAATTCCCCGACGAAACCTTGTTTTGCGGTGATGCGGGCGTTGTGGGCTATCCCCTCTGGCACACCATCTTGGCGAGGCTCGCCAACTTTCTGGTCCGCGTGGGCGCCAACGTGAGTTTGCTCAGCGAGACAGCCGACATCCAGAAGTGTGCTGGCAGAATCGTGCTTTGCTGGCCGAAAGGCCAAATGAATTCCGGGGAACCAGCGTTGCGTTTGCGTTTAGTCAAGGTCCGGGTCGGCAAGACGGACATGTGGATGCTGACCAGTGTGCTGGATCGTCGTCAGCTGACCAAGAAACAGATCATTCGCTTCTACAAAATGCGTTGGGGCATCGAAGTGGAGTTCCGTGGACTGAAGCAAACCATCGACAAGCACAAGCTCCGCTGCCGTAATAGTGATCGACTGCTGGTGGAATTGGATTGGTCGATTCGCGCGATGGCAGTTGCTGAACTGCTCGCACTTCGGGAACAGATCGCGGCGAAGGAAGCCGCCTCGGATGACGCCTATGATCCGATCGACCGTAGCCTCGCCAACACGCTGCGAGCCTTGCGAACGTGCATGCGCCGCTTGGACAAGCGCCCTCGGGACGAAAACGGTTTGTGGCATCAGCTATCGCAAGCGCTCGTCCAGCGTTATGAAAACCACACCGCCAAGCGGTCGCGCTACCGACCGAAAAACCCAGACAAAAAACCGCTTGGAGATCCCGACGTCAGAAAGATGACCACTACAGAGCGAGAAAAACTAAGACAAATCAAGCAAAACCAAGCCGCATAAAATGCTTCACAGCGTTGCCTGAAGGGGCGACGCTTGATTCCGCCCGTGAATTCGAGCGTCGCCCCTCCGGGGCTTGATGATCCTGATTGTCACGAAACCGGGGGTTTCCACCCCCGGCTATACTCCGTCGCCGCTTCGCGGCTGAAGACAGCGCAACATCAATAAGCGCAAGCGAGGGATGCTTGAAGGAATCCCTCGCTTGCACTTCGGGCTTGTATGATCGCTACAGCTTGGTGAGATGCGCTCTATTCTAATTCTTCAAACCTCATCTTCAGCGTCGGGCCACCAAGGTCGGGATAGAGCAATTTCGTGACCTTCAACAGTTTGTCCGCTTCGGTCTGTTCGCCGAGTTTTTGGCAGCAGCGGATTACGTGCCAGCGTGCCTCGAGCCAATCCAGCGTGCCGGCCTTTAGCGCGGATTCCAGTCGTCGCCAATACGACTTCGCGCGCGTGGTCGCCGCGGACGAGTCGATTATGTCACACAGCTCGGCGGCCGTGCGGAGCAGTTTCACGTCGCGCGGCGATTGCTCCACAAGCTGCTGGTAAACGGCGAGTGCTTTCGACGGCTGACCGGTCGCCGCGAACGCTTCGGCGCGAGCTCGCCACAACCGCAGTTTTTGAGCGGCGGTGAGACTCGCAGGCGACGCGGCCAGTCCGTTCGAAGTCCGTAGTTGCAACTCAGCCACCAGTCGTTGCGTTCCGGCGTCGCAGTGCGCGGCCACGGACGTCAAGCCATCCAGCAGCGTCAGCAACTCGTCCGGCCCGGCCTCTTCGAGCGAATCCAGCAACCGCTCGGCGTCGTCGATACGCCGCTGCCCCGCCAGCGAAACGACTCGCAGTTGTTCCGCCGACTTTCGCCACTCGCCCTCACGCACGTTCGCGATCACGTGAGCCAACAATTGATCCGCCAACCGATACTCCGCCGGTTGCCGTTCGAGCAATAAGCGGGCCACGCGCACGAGCAGTTCGGCTTGAGCCCGTTTCAGCGGCGGCAGAGACAACCTCAATTCGGCGTCGTCATCAATGGAGGCCACTGGCAGCTTGCTGCCGGTGTTCGCTGCTGAACTCTCACGGGCGGACGACCCGCCCGCGGCACCCGCAGACGCGACACTCGAAGCCACCGCCTTCGCCGCCGGGATCAGTTGTTCGAGCGCGGCCTCTTCCGCTTCAATAATTGATTTTCCTTCGGTCCGCAGTTTCGCGATGAAACGTTCGTGGCAACGAGCCAACGCCGCCCAAGCTTCATCGCGCCGAACATGCTTCGTCGGCACGGCAGAATACCACTCCAGCGCCTGACGAAATCGCTGCTGTCGTTCGGCCCATTGAGCGAGCAGCCAAGCCGCCTCCACCGCTTCAGGTTCGTCCGGGTATCGCTCACGCAGCGACCGAAGAACTTTGACGAATTCGAGCCACCGTTCGTCCGACGACATCTGTTCGGACGACTTACCCAGCGAGATCGCCCACAACAAGTGCGTGGCAGCCGAGCGTTCGTGCCGCGGCGCGGACGCCAATTCGCCAAACGCGACGGCCGCTTCGTCGTACTTGCCCGCTTGAAACAGCAACGACGCACGCGTGTCGGCCAGTTGCCGCAATAGTTCTCGCTGATTCGCCTGCGTTGCGGCGGCGATCGCCGCGTCGAAGAGTTGGAGCGCCTCGTCGGCCATTCCCGCCGCGAAGGCCGCGCGAGCACGTCGCACCAGCGTCGCCAACTCGCGGCCGTATGCCTTCATTTCCCGTTCGAGCTGCCACGCCCGCTTGGCGCGCGCCGCCCAATAGCCACCTTCACTTTGTTCGAGCCGCACGACCTCGGCTTGAGCTTGGCTCCACAATTCATTCGCTAACGCTGCGTCGCCGCGCGCCGTGGCGAGCCGCCACAACTCAATCTCGATCTTGATTTGCCAATAGCTCAACTCGCTCGACATCGTCAAGCCGCCGCGCCGTTGCTCGATCAGCCAAGCCGTCGCTTCGGCCGGTTGCCCCTTCGCCAGCCACCAGCAGATGCGTTCGCTGACGAATCGTTCTCGCACCTCCTTGGGAGCGTCGGTGCCGAGACTCTTGTCCAACGTCGCCAACATCTTCGCCGCGCGATCGAGGTCGCCCCGCAATCGAGTGACCTCCGCCAACGCGAGCTGGCTGTCCCACGTCAGGCGATCGCCGCTCGGCCCCGCCGCGAGCGGCAACAACCACTCGTCGGCCGCGACCAGCGATGCCGCTCGATCCGCTGCGTTTGTCGCCTGTAACTGAGCTTGAACAAGCCGCGCCGTTCCGAGACGCAAGCGAATCTGCTGCGACAACGCTCGCCGTTCGAACTGAGTCAATCGCTTGTCGGCCGCACCCGTCGTCATCGGACTTCCCGCCGCCGTGCCTTGTCGCAAGTCTTGTCCGATTGACTTCTCGAGCGCGGTGAGACGCTGAATCGCCGCATCGACCGCCGCTGATCCGCGCTGCGGGAGTTCGCGATCATCCGGCCGCAACTCCGTCTGAGCGAGCGACCACTCGGCTTGACCGAAATCAATCAACGCCCGCTGCACATCGAACAACTCGCGCCGCGCGTGTCGCGGGAATTGTTCGAGGAACTCGGTGACGACTTGCCGCGCTCGTCGCCACAGATCGTCTTGCTCGGCCCCGAACGTCTGCCACGCATGTGCGGCGTACGTGCGTGAAAGTTCCAAGACGATTTCGCCCCGGTCCCGCTCGCCGAGCGATTGCCCTTCGAGCCGTCGCAAGCAATCGGCCTCGACAAGACTGAAGAGCTGCCGTTGCCGAAGCTGCTCGTAAAACTGCGCGGTGGCTTCGTCGGCGCGAAGCAGTGGAGTGGCGGAGACCAAAAGAACGCTCGCCAGGAGCAACCGCGTTCCCACTCTCGGCCTGGGAACACGATCAACGAATTTCTGCGTCGTCCGACGGGACGGGCCGAGTCCGGACTCGAGCGCCCACACGGGGCGTGAAAACGAAGGCCTTGATGCCAGCACGATCGGCTGATTTATTGGCGCTCGTTCGCTCACGGCAGATAAAACTCCCGTACCATTTGCTGGCCGAGTCTGAACAACGGCATAATATCTTGAACGTAGCCAATATCACGACAGGGAATCACCGGCGCACCTTGTTCTAAGTTGAGGAATTGGTTGTCCAACGATCCGCCAAAGGAGACTTGTGATGAGTCCTTCGATGTTCACCGTTCGTCGCGTTGTCGGTGGAATTATTTGTTCGCACTGTCTGCTGGTCGCGTCCTGGGCTCAGGAGAAGGATTCCCTCAAGGAATCCGCTGCCGGATGGCAGGTGACTCGAAGTGAGCTTTCGTCAAACGTTTGGCAACGGGCGGTTAATCGGGCGACTCAGCATGCAGCGCTGCGGGCTGGCGCCGGACAGCTCACGCTGATGCGCGTGTTGCTCGATGGAACCCAGCCCAAGTTTCCGCGCTATCTCGGCGAACCAGAAAGCACGGATGCGGTCGCGGTCGAACGAACTGTGGATACCGGTCGCCGAGCAGCGGAGACGGACATCCCCGTGTCGCGCCAGGTCGTTAATGGCATTCCATTATTCTTTCCCGATCTAGGACCGTTCGTGGCGGCCAAGCCGAAAACTCCGCCATCAAAAGACGAGGTCGTGCAAGTCAGCTCGACCAAGGTTGTCAGCCTGGAAGAATTGCAAGGCGGTGGGGTGTTTCAGGAGCTCAAGAACGGCGACTTCATTCTCGTCGAGCACATCAATTCGACGAGGCGGCAGGAAGGCCGCGACCCGGTCGAGATCGGAAGCTTCACCCACAACCACGCCCATCTTTGGGTCCAGGTGCCACCGGCCGGACAGCTTGGAATTCTCGGGGATGTGATCCTGTCACGACCGCAGGCGTCGTCACTCGGGAACATCGTGGCCGAAATCCGATTCTCTGACACCTTCGGTCGAAACAGCGAACTGCCGCCGGTTCGTCATCTGCAGTTCGGTCCCGTCGTCGTCGGTGGACCGTACGGAATGTCGCGCGAGTTCAATGGCGACTTCGTGTGCAACACCGGGTTACTGCCACCGGGGGAGTACAAACTCCTGCTGCCGGATTTCGATTTGGTCAAGAGCCGCTGGACGGTCACGGTCAAGCCGGGGCATTGCACGCGAGTGCGGTTCGAAGTGCAGTCCGCGAAGCTCGTCGTCAAGACCGAGGAAACGTCACTTTCTCAACCCACCGAATAGTGATCTTTCACCATCTCCTCGAATCCTTCGATGGCCGGATCAGACGGCGCGGACAATTGAGCGAACTCGTGGCGAATCCAATCCAAATCGAGTTGGCCGGCGTTCTTCCAAGGCCAGCTTGAGCTTCTCAGGCTGGATCGGTTCGGGCGTGTTGGCGTTGGAAGAGCTCACGCATGCTCCTTTGCCATTCTGCTTCGTGACGGAGCCAGATGGAATCTTGCGAGCCGAAGATATCGTCGTTCTCATTCAACGTGGCGGCCATGTCCAGCATGTCACACAAGACTGCCAGCCGTTGGTCAGGCGTCAGATCACGTTCATCATCGACCTGCCGACGAATGCGTTCTCGATGTGTCGGAAAGGGAATGGGGATCATGGGCATTGCTGGCTCCAGACTTCGATGCGGCACCAACAATTTATCGAATGGAACACGAGAACGATAGGACTTCCATTTCTACCAAGTCATCGAGCAACCTGGGCAGCGTGAACTGCGACACCGAGATCAGCAAGTCGATATCCCTGGTGGTTCGCACACGGCCGCGCGCGACCACGGCTAAGTCACCGATCAGCGCGTACCGAATGCTCCGTCGCTGCAACACTTCGGCCACGGTGCGCAGGGTGGCCAAGAGTTCGTTACCGAGGCTGCGGGGCGAGTTGTCGTCGGAGGAAGTCACTCATGCACCTCTGCCACTCAGCCTCTTGGCCTTCTTGAAACGGGTCGCGATGCAAAGCCGCTCGTCCGGCATCGAACGCCTCAACGACTTCCAACAGTTCCTTGACTGAAACAAAGGTGAACAAAGGTGTCAGCGACGGTCTTAAATTTGATCAATAGCTGATTCAAAAAGCATTTTTGAATTCCTTTTCAAGTGTTGGGATGAGTTGGCGGTTTGTTGGGGCCAGCCCCCAAACCCCCGGGATTTTTGGAGGCATGGCTCCGGTGTCCAATGGCGGTTACAACTCTTGGTGATCGGACATAGGTTGTCGTTACTTGGAGAAACGGAGAGAAGCTCTGTGGGGACACAACTTCTCAAGGGATATCCAGGTCGATGGTGCGCCAAGGGCGTGTCCCAGAGCGTCTGGGGGAAACCTCAGACGCTCGTTTTGTTGGGTTCCGCCCAAAGCTGATCGGTCTTGATGAGCGTGTTCAGGATCGTGAGCAGCTTTCTCATGGCTGCGGTCAGGGCGACTTTTTTGGGTTTCCCTTCAGCCAGCCCGCCGCGGCGGGCTGATAAAAGGTTTTGATTCTGGAATTGAACCGTGTGGCCACGAGCGTGGCCATGTAGAGCACGCGACGAACATACGATCGCCCGCCAAACGTGCGGCGTTGGCCGGAGGCTTGTCCGGAATCGTTGTTCTGTCCGCCGCGGCGGACCCACGAGCTTGGCAATCTGCCCGCGATTGAGTTCTCCCAGCTCCGGCAACTCGGCCAGAAACGTGCTGACGGCCACCGGCCCGACCCCTTTGACGGACTCCAAGATCTCGACTTTGCGAGCGTTCGCCGTGTCCGCTTCGACGCATTTGGCCAAACGCTGGTCGATCGTTTTGACCTGCTTTTTCAGAGTTTCTAGTCCGCCGCGGCGGATTTGATGTAGTCCTGGATTTCCCGATCGGCCGTTTGCTGCCGCCGATTGTTTTCCTGGTTGATCAAATCCAGTAACTGACGACGACGTTCGACCAGAGCCTGGAGCTTCTTCTCGTCGTCGGATCGGGCCGCCTGAGCTGCCGGCTGAACCACTTGTCCGTAGAAGGCAATCACGCGAGCATCGATCGGATCGGTCTTGGCATCCATGCCGATGCCGGCCGCGAACGCACGAACGCGGCGCGGGTTGACCACGGCGACGGCAATGTTGTGCTGATGCAACAGCGTGACTAACAATTGCTCATAGCCGCCAGTGGCCTCCATCACGACGATCGTGCTTTGGGGATTTTTGATCCGCCCAATGAGTTCGGCGACGATCTTCTGCTGAGTGTTGTCGATCGACAAAGTTTCTTTGCCATCCGCAAACGCGAAGTCCAGTTTGCCCTTGGAAACATCGACCCCCACAAACACGGAAAACGGAGATTGGTCATTCATCATTTGGATCCCATCCTAGTAATTACGAGCTCGCGCGAAGGCGGCTCCAGCGACGGTTCGGGCTCAAAAATGAACGGCTTGCGATCACGCTGACACACGGTCTGCAGGCACCAAGGAACGATCGATCTACAAGCCGTTACCCGTTGCCAGTTGCACCTGGCAGCGGATGTTCCTAAACGTAGCGACGTGTCACTCACGGCGACATTGCTCGCCGCACTAAGACACTAGGAACCGTTATTTTCTCGTGGCAGGTTCAAAGACAAAATAAACACCGCCCAACCTGGGCGTTCGGCGGTAGAAACGGCATCCTGCCTGGCGTTATCCGCAATCGCGAGGCGGCATCCGTGCCGCCAAGTTCAACACACTGTCGGGTGGTGCTTCGCGTCATTGACAGATTGACAGTCCGATTGGTGCCGATTACGGTCACGCGATGAACTACTCACACCTGATCACAATCGAACCGGATAAGCGCAGCGGCCAGCCGTGTATTCGTGGGCTTCGCATGACCGTCCAAGACGTCCTGGAGTATCTCGCTTCCGGCATGTCGATCGACGAG
>Ga0247727_10009937_pt1 | contig 17018 bp, 6 predicted proteins | sample WisWelCaveWW1625_FD_202498 | JGI IMG/M metagenome (GOLD analysis project Ga0247727, IMG submission 202498) | Biofilm microbial communities from Wishing Well Cave, Virginia, United States - WW16-25 | ecosystem: Environmental > Aquatic > Deep subsurface > Groundwater > Cave microbial mat | place...
CTCAACACAAGACAAAAACGTAGCAGAGTTGTCGATGGTTGAGGCATTTTTTTGCAAGGGCCATCCGTTGGCTTTCGCCTATGCGTAGACATCAAAACGTTTTGATTCGGCAATTTACCGGCTCTCTTTCACATCAAAGATAAGACCGCTTTGCTCCCGCATGAAGAGTACCGGCGCGGCCCATTCGTGTTCCCGCATATTGGTTTTGGCCATGATGTATCGCCGCGCCTCGGCCACTGCGGCGTCAATCGAATAGTTGTTGAGAATTTTCGAGTAAAATGCCCAGGCAAAATATTTGGAGGTCTCGTCACGAATTTTGAACTGCATCGCCACCACGGCCGGCACACCGACGCGCACCAGATTCTGCGCCATGCCGGTAAAGGCATCTGTGTTGGATTTACTTCAAAGAATTCAGTCCGGTTTCAAAAACCTCCGCGCCGCCGGTGCGCAAAAACAACACTGGCGTTCCCCAGTCTTGTCGCGCAATTCCCAGTTTTTTGACCAGCGCCTGGCGTGCATCGTATAGGGCCGCATCGATGGAATAATAAGTGAGTAGAGAACGATAAAAGGATTTCGCAAACAAGCTGGACGTCTGGTCCAAGATTCTGTGCTGCATCGCCACGACCGCCGGCACTCCCACGCGCACGATTTTTTGCGCCACGCCGTAGAAGACATTATTCTCCGGCGCAACGGCGCCTTCGCAGCTATTCAAAACCACCAGACGGATTGAAGAGCCGAACAACATTAAGCCAATTTCTTCGGCTTCTGCCGGTGCCCCTTTGCCATCGTCATCCTCCAGCACCAGTGCTCCAATTCCTTTGGTCTGATCAAAATCGCTATGCCCGATGAAATGCAACACGTCATGCTTTCCATTGGAAATCGCTTGGGCAAGCTTTTCACGAGTGGTATGCTCGATAAAACTCAATTTTACTTGCCGTAAAAGAACCAGGTGGGCAAGCGACTTTTGGATGTCCTGCTTTTCTTTCTCTACGTCGAGGGGCGGCAGATCAACGGGACTGGAAATGGCCACCAGTATTTTGAGCGCCCCCCGAAATTCCTTCAGCTCCAGCGGCGCGCCGAAGGGGATGTAGCGGGTGATCGAGAGCTCGCGATTGAGCGCCATGAATTCCACCGCCATTTTATCGGAGCACATGTATTCCCACGGCAGAAAGCTTATTTCTGCAGCGTCGAGCCGCAACTGTATTCTCAGACGCGTCTGATTGCGATGGGCCAACGCCAAACTTACCTGAAGCCGGTTTTCAATGGATGGTTGAAAAAGCGCATGATAGAGGCTATTGCCTATCTCTTTCAAATCAGCAACTGTGACGTCATTGTTTTGCAGCCGGTTGAGATGCTGCTCGAAGTCATGCTCCTCAAAAAAGCGGGCGAAGGAGATATTGCCCTCATCCTCGCCGGCAGGAGAATAAGTGATCGAAACCGGATAGCGTCCTTCCTGCGCTTCGGTGACGGAGATGGCCATGACGCTGTATTGCGGCAGCACATAAATTCTGAAGAGTTCGTAACGCACGGCGGTCAACCCCACAGTACAGATGATGACCGGCAGAACCAAACCGAGCCAGTAATCGACCTGCAGCAACAAAAACGCTAGGAGCACAATAACGCCGTTGCAAAACAACAATATCCAGCGCATGCGGCGCCAGCGGGGAGAAAATTTTTCCGAAATGAACAAAAGCCAGATCAGCCCAAGGATGATGAGCGCCATTGCCAGCAAAACATTCGCATACCGAGCGACGCTGATATTTCGGCTGTTCAAAATCTGACAGATGAGCGAAGCGTGAACGGCCCACAACGGATACTCGCCACGATCGAGAGGGGTTCGAACCAACGGCCGTTCCGGGCTGGAATTGACGATGAGCACGATTTTACCGCGAAAGCTTCCTGAATTGGTTTGTAATATCGTTCGCGCTTCCCCCATGGTTTTATACTCAAAGTTTTCCCGCGGCAAATAATTGATAATCATGCGGCAATATCTAGTTGTCGGAATCGATTCGATATTGAGTTCTTGGCCACGACTTATGCGATAGGCGCGCGCTATCTCAAACGAAAACGATTTATAGAAATAATTGTCGAAGCCCAGCACCAGAGGAAAGAGATGATACCTTTCGCTCTCGAAGTTGATTAGTCCCAAGTAGTGGGTGGCCTTCAACAGCGGCAGGATGGGATGTTCAAGATAGAAGCCGTCGACATTTGGGGTTTTTTGCGGGTACATTTGACAGTGTCTGAAAGACTTGACAATTGAATCAGGGAGAGCAAAATGTTGTTCGATGAAATTCTTGGCGACCGCGTAGTCTTCATTCGATTCTCTCTGTTGTTCTCTGGCAATCCGTAACGGCAGAATAATGCGCGGATTGTTCCCGAATGCCCTGGCCAAGGAATCTTGACCGCCGGCATTCCATGATGATCGGTCTTCCACGAAGCGAATATCCATGCCGATACACGCAACACCGTTTGCCGTCAACAGCTCGATGAGCGTGGCGTAATCCTGGCGGCTGCGGTTCTCGGTCGGATCCACGCTGTCGATGATCACTAAATTGTTGATCGCATGGCCGGCATCGTGGATGTTTCTGCTAGCTCCGGTAAGATTTTTGAATTTGAAGAAGCGGGTGTAAAAAAATTGCTCGTTCCATTCCAGCCAGATGTCCGCCGGCCGGTAGGATTTCGTGATAATGAGCATCACGCCCCAGGTCAACAGCGCCGCCAGAAGACCTTTGCCGATGACTTTTAGTTTTTTGATGATTGGCAACATCTGCGATGCATTCCCCGGTATTCAGAAACTCTTGCGCTCCGTTGGCGCATCTTTTAAATTTCCCACCACAGCAAGCGGGCGCGGTCCTCATCGACCAAACCTTCGCCTTTGGGGCCGGCCCAACCCGGCATGAAGTCGTCCGGCTCACGGCCTTCCAAAAGGCCTTGCATAGTGTTGTTGATAAACCTCCCAATCCCGAGCAGTTTTTTCAACAAGCCGCTATCGTCTGTCGGCGTGTAACGCGTCGTATCTTGGACAACGCCGGAGGAGTCGAGACGCGCCGCCCCCAGCGCTGCCGGTTTTTGTTTTTCGGCTTCGTGTTGGCCGCCCTTGCCTAGCGGCAGCACGGGCGATAGTCCGAGCATCAGCGCCGCCTGTTCCGGATCATTGTTCAACCAGCGGCTGGCTTCTTTCAAACTATTGATGCAATCCTGCCGCAGCGCTTCGCTGCGTTCGGTGTCATCGGTGATTTGCATGGCAAAAAGAAAAGCCAGATTCAAATAGGTGCCGGCTTTATTGTAAGGATTGTTGCGAATGGCTCCATAATACAGCGATTCGGCGACGGCATAATTCCCTTCGACGAATTCGAGGTTGCCCCTATTGTTGAGGCCGGATGCATGTTTCGGATTTTGCGCCAGAACCATTTTGAGCTGAGTGCGCGCCTTCTGCCGCTCTCCATTTTGGCCGAGCACCGCAGCATATTCGTTTCGGCGCTCGATGTCGCTCGGATTGCGGCGCAGGTCATTTTCGAATTTCCTGAGATAGGCATTCACCGTATCCGCCAGCGCCGCGAGACTGGACGTGGCTATTGCGCCAATGCTGGGCGCCTCGGTTTGGCATGCAAAGTGAATATCTGCCGGCTCATAACGGCCAAAGGCGATGTCGACGATTTGCAACGAATCCCCTTCAAACGCTTCGCCGGCTTTTACTGCGCCTAAATGCCATGCCTCCGTGAATGAGGCTGGAAATACCGTCGTTTCGACCGGCAGCCACAACGTCCCACGATAGGGGAAAAATTTTTTCGGCGATACCAGCATGCTGTTCGAGCGCCGCTCCGGAATATCGGTGTTGAGCATCATGAACAAATGTGTGGGCGTCGCCAGCAGAACGGTTTCGACGCCTATCGACTCCAGCAGACTGGCATACAGCACGGCAAGATCATCGCAATCGCCCGCGGGTGTGGATGCCAGCAAATCTGCGGGATAGCGAATTTGATCAACGACATGTTTGGTTTGGCCGACTTGATGGAATGGCGTTTTGGCATCTTTAACCCAGCGATAGTGCAACGCATTCAGGGCTTCATAAACCTTGAGCGCATAATCCATATTGCGCGAGAAGAAATTACCCCCGGACTTGTCCGGCAAGTCCTGTGTCACCACGCTTTTGGCAAACTCGTTGAGGCAGCGATCATTTTTCGTCACGAATGCGGCGGCCTTGCCGGGATCGTCCCACGTCAAAAAGCCGGGGCCATACAGAGTATATCCGACGCTTAGCGGTGTATCGAACTCGCCCCGAGACGGCAAAGAGTAGGTTGCCACAATCTTAGCGGTCTTGCGTTCCCGGGCTTTTGCAGTGATAATACTTTCGTTCAGGAAGGCCCGCAACGAGACTTCTTTAATTCCCTTCGCGGGAACGACAACGGTTTGTGGCAGAGGATGCTTGGTGTAAGGCTCGGCGTTAAAAGTCACTTCAACGGTAAGAGAGTCATCGTGAAGATTCTCCAAAACCACTCGGCCCAATTCGCCGGCTTTGGAAGAATCTATTTTGGAGGCGGAAACACGGTCACCCGCCTCATAAGCATAGTGCTTGTAAAGCGAGGCGAAAATATCGTTGATCGCCGCGTCTTCGATGCGAATGAGGCGCGGATTTTCTTTCAAGATGAGCGAGCCGCCGAACTGTTTGTTCGTGTTGGACAACACCGGTGAATCGGTCAGCGCATAATCCACACTAACGGCTGACCCCTTCTTGGGGTTCGTTTTAAAACCAACGCCAAAAGAAAAAGTGGCGCTTTCATCGGTATGAAAATCCTTTTGCAGACCGGCGCGCAGCGCCAACGTGCGGGCTAACCAGAATTCCAGGCCAATATGAATGCGGTCGTCAAAGTCGATCGCCAGCACCGGGTCGGAGATGGGTATTTTGCCGCCCGGCCACGCTTCGATGGGCCGGTAGCTCAAGCCCCAGCGGATATTCTCAAAATGCAGCTTATCTTTTCTGCCGGTTTCGTGCTTGATTTTCGTTCCGCCAACGTCGTGCACCATGAGGCCAAGAGTGATTTTTGGGGGTACAGAGCGCAAAGCATCTAATATATGATGGAAGATCCCTCTCTTGCTATTTTGCAAGCTATCACTTTGGGGCTTTGTCTCCCTCTGGCGAGAATTGATTTTCTTGGGCGCAGAAAACAATCCGCCGAGATTATAAAGCATACCGGCATCCCACCCCCAGCCGCTGGCATCGGCTTCGAGATGGCCATCAAGCTTGCCGCCGAGCTTTAAGTATTTCGCATTGGCGCCAAGGCTGAAATCGCGCAGAACCGGCACGCTCTGTGGCGGCCTGAAAGCCAACGAAAAATTCCACTGGTTCTGGTCGTATTCGAGCTCATCGTCGCCGAATTTTATGACTGACCAATCTACGCCAGCGGCCACGTAGTCCGTAAGCGCCGGAATGGGGTAAAGACGGGAAAGAAAGCTGCCATAAAAGCTTTTAATGCCAAGGCCGAAGAGATCGGCATACGCGAAACTCATCTGGATGCGCTCCATCCGCGCCAGGCCCGCCGGATTCCAGTAGATGGCATTGCCGTCGTCCGCCACTGCGACAAAGGCTTCGCCCATGCTGAGCGGCCGCGTGCCGATGGCGACCTGGTTGCGGATCTGCGCCAGCGATGGCTTCGAAATGGAGATCAAAGATGCAAGCGCGAGAAAAAGAGAAGTGATGTTAATCCGTCCTGATTTCATTCTCAAATCGCTTCCGATGCGATAAAGTAAAAAAGATGTTGGAGGATAATGCGCAATACGTAATGCGTAATGGTTCTAATGTTGTATTACGTATTACGGATTACTCTGCCTTCTCATTCATTCAACACCATGACCTTTTGGTTAGCTTTGAACACGTTGCTATCGATGAGCAAAATATAAAGCCCGGTTGGGCAAATCTGCTGATCGCGATCTCTGCCATCCCAAGCGATGGCGTTGACGCCGGCGTTCAACATGCCATCCCATATCGTATCCACCAATCGTCCGGCGAGATTGTAGACTCTCACTTTGACGTGCGCATCATGTTTCAATTGAAAGGAGAGCGTGGTTTGCGGGCCGTGCCCACCGCCATGCGGAGAGAAGATGCGGGGCTGGGCGCTGACTTTGGCTTCGGCAAATTGGTTCTGCTGGCCGGATACTGTTCCAGCGGCGCGCACCGCGTAGCGGCCAAATTGGTCGATGGCAGTGGTGAGCGTTATACGCCCTTGATTAATCGTTTGCGTTCCGCCGATGACGGCGCCATCTACCCGGCCCAGTGAATCGAGATCGCGATGGATGGAGAATTGTTCATTCGGTGCGCCTACGGAGTCTGGAAACTCGAAGCTCAGAATAACTCCCTTTTTTAGAATATTGGTGTTAAAGGGCATGAGATCATAAGCGAATAGTGCCGAGGTTTTCAGCGAGTCAGGATGGACAGGGACGATTGTCACTTTGAGAGTATCTGAAGATTGATAGGGCGGCCAATAAAGTATAATCTTGACTTGACCGGAAATGTGAATACCACTTGTATCGATACAGCTTGTGGAAATACCTGTGTCTGGATCGGTCTTATAAAAACAAAGAGTAGCCGGGCTTCGATCTTCATTCTTATCTTTATCGATCGCTTTTACATAGAAAGTATGTAAGCCGCTAGTGGTTGCTGTGATGCGGGCAAAAGTATCAAACGTATATTGAGACCAACTATCGTTGTCCAACTTGTATGAATAACGAAGTTGCTCTTTGGGAGTGTTCAAATCAATTCCGAAAAAACGGAGCTCAAATTCAGGTTGGGTTGTGACACGGAAATCAAATTCAGGTTGGGCGCTGATTTCGGGTGATGGCAAAATAAACGTATTAGGTTGTTTGCCCTGTCGCCGGTATCGTGTCACGCCATCAGCCCGTGTGCCAAACCAGATTTCCCCCTTTTTTGTACCTGCAAGTATAGTCGTTATATGGTTGTCCGCCAGACCATTAATCGTCATATAAGAAGTCCAATGCTCTCCTTGTTTTCCCAGCCTATAAACACAACTTACACCTCCGCCGGTAGCGAACCAGATTTCGTCGCGCTCGTTGAAAATGAGGATGTCCTTTACGAAGTTGTCTACGAGACCATCATCGATCGCGATCTTGCCCCACCGACCATTCATAAAGAAGCTGGCCCCTCCACCATCCGTGCCAAACCAGACGCGACCACTTGCTGTGTCAATGGTAATGGAATTTATATTATCATTGCCAAGTCCATTAGCAGTGTTTTCAGTTGTAAAACATTTCCAGGTGCCGTCATAAAAACCAACTCCACGAGGTGTTCCGCACCAGAGGTTGCCTTGCAAATCAACGGCAAGAGCTTCGATTTCATTGCTGCACAGGCCATTAGCGGTCGTGAAAGTAGTATCCCAGGCTATGGTATCACACTGAAAATGGAAAAGGCTTAGCCCACTCGTCGTACCGAACCAGAGTGATTCTCCAGCAATTGCGATTGAAAGAATTTCATCACTTACTAACCCGCTATCGGTTCTCTCCACGGTAAAGCTATCAATTTTTGAGGCATCGACATTAATTCTAATGATCCCTCCCCCAAAGGCGCCTAACCACAACGTCGTGTCGTTGGCAACTTCGATTGCGGTAATTTTATTACGCACGTCCGTGATAACAGGGAAGTAACCTTTCGGATGCCATGCACCACTATCAAAACGTGCGATACCACGTTTGGTGCCAATCCAAACTTGGTTCAACAGATCCCGGGCCATTGAAAAAATCTCATCATTTTCTAAACTGTCACCAGTGGCCGTAGAAAAGGTGGTCCAATTTGCCGTATATTTTGTTGCGCCGGGTGGGTTTCTTGACCCAAACCATAAATTTCCATCCACATCTGCTGCTATGCTCCGAACCGTCTTACGATCAAGATCGGTTGAACCACTCGAACATCGCCAATTCATACTGATCGGATCGAAACTGAGTGGTCCATAATTGGTACCCAGCCAGAGGTTGCCTTCATAGTCGTTAGTGATCACATAAATATCAGTACGGGAAGTGATACTTTTTCGCGAGAAGCATGTGATGTCAACCGATTTCGGAACCAAGGATAAATCAGCCGCACCTAGTTTATGGAAGCTATTACCCATAATACGATTCGTGCCGAACCACTTATTGCTTAGTCGGTCAACCCCAATAGCCGAAACCCGGTGACCGTTTAGTAAGTTGTGCCATTCATTCTCGCCTTTGAGCATCGAGACCCCATCTTCGGTACCAAACCAAAGACTGCCTGATGAATCCGCTGCAATCGCGTGCACCAGATTGTTTGAAAGGTGTTTTTCATTTTCGTTGTACTTCTTGATCGTATCCCATTTCAAACTATCACTATCCCATTGTGCGTAGTCTGTCGTTGTATAACGGTACCAGTGCCTTCCATTATACAGCCCTACTCCGACATCGGTACCAAACCACAGCCGCCCGATGCCATCGACGGCGATGCTTCTGACACGATTATTGACAAGCCCATTCAGCGTATCGTAGAACACCCAGGTATTCTCTTCGCGGTTGAAGCGACCGACACCTTTGATATCCGTACCGAGCCAAAGATTGCCATCATGATCAACGGCGAGCGACCAGATAAAGTCATCACGCAGGCGGCTGTTGCCGGTATTATACTCTGTAAATCTGTTGCCGTCGAAGCTGGCCAAGCCGGTACCAAGGGTTCCAAACCAGATGTGTCCAGAATCCGCGACAATCGCGTAAATCTGCCTGCCAGTTAGATATTCGGTGAAAACATCTCCTCTTGCATCCTGTTGAAAGAGAATGGCGCCTATTAGAAGAGCTAATCGCACGAACGATTTTATTGAATGCCTTCTCATAGCTATTCTCTGGACGTTCGAAAAGTGGTTGTTACTTCACCAAAGCCATTTTGCGTACTTGCGAAAACCTGCCGGCATTCAGCCGAATGATGTACACACCGGATGGTAGATTCTTTCCGCTCTGATCGATTCCGTTCCACTCGATGCGGTGGTAACCCGCTTCCTGCGGCTTGTCAACGACAGTGACGACCCATTGGCCGAGTACGTTGAAGATCTGCAATCGCACGTGCTCATCCTTTGGCAGACCATACTCAATCGTTGTGCTTGGATTGAACGGATTGGGATAGTTTTGCGACAAAAAGAAATGCTGCGGCACTTTTTTCACAAATTTGACCTGAGCCGTTGCCTGCATGGGAATACCGTCATTGACTGAAAATGCCTTCAACTCCAGTAAACTGCTTTCGCCGACTTTACCAACGGCCCTAAACGTAATGAGAAATACTTCACCAGCAGATATGTTGGGATGACCGCCAGTTAACCATGCGCTAAAACGTCCGGGCAGTTTATTGTGGCTCATCGGGCAGTCTTCCAAAGCTTTGCTTTTGGCAATAGCTAAAAATTCAAGTTTCGAGGTATCATAAGCCAAGTCAATCATCGCTGAAAGAATTCCCTGCGAAGGTTCTATGCGAAGCGGCAGATCAAAAACCTCCCCCGGAACGAGCGCAAGGTCCTTCATGAATGGATATTGCGCAAAATCGAGGCTGGCCCCGTCAGCAGCGCCCAAGAGCGGCCAACTGCCATTGACATCACCCAAAAGTATGGCAACAAAGTCTTGGGCGGTCCGATCTGAATCGAGCAAATGATAAGTATAAGGGGGAAAGCTTTTGTCTGGCTTTCTGAAGCGCCACTGGCCGGTCTGGCCGGCATTATTTTGAAGCTTTGTAAGGTCGTCTACATCAACCTCGCTGTCTTGATCAACGTCTGCTGCTAAAAGCTGCCAAGGGTTGAGAATGTTCATTACCGGGGGACCGAGATATGCAGCTAACAAACCCACGTCCTGAGAAGTTATTGCTGAGCCGATGTCACCGGTCTTAGAAGGGGTGACGGTATAGTTAAAGCCGCCGGGAATATCCGAGAGCACATACTCTCCGATATCAGGCGAAGTAGAAAATGTCATCGCCGTAGCAAAGCTTTCACCGTCTCGTGTTAAAAGCGCATTTGGAACCCGCACACCGTTGCCATTGTCCAGATCGACAGTACCGAGTTGGAAGTAGGTGACTTTTCCACTTATGTTATGAAGCAACGTGCACCCCGTTGTTATATTGGGGTTTGCAGGATCTGGATTGACATTTCCCTGAACATCTCCATAAAGAATGCCGACAAAATCCATCTGTTTGAAATGAAAGTTTTTTAGAGTGACGTTTAGATGATCCGGGGCTTCGAAGAATCTGTCAGGGAGAATCGTTATGTGAGCGTCAATAAATGTCCAATGCGTGCCTAATCGCGAAAATGGCAGGCATAAGTTCGTCGAATTCAATTTATCCTCGATTTCAGTAACGTCACGCCCATTGACTTCGTCGTCTATCACTTGCTCAGATTGTTGACCTGATACGTTGGCAGCTATTCGTTTATAAACGTTCAGACGACTCGGGTCTCTAGCCGCAGTTACATCATCCATGTCGATTGCCCCCATCGGAATACCACTACGGGTGACAGTGATCTCGTAGGCTCCTGTGTCGCTTACAGTAGTAGAATACGCGCCAACACTGTCCCTAACGTCGCTAGTTAAGACGGTTTGGATTGTGTTTACGTTCTTCAGTTTCACTGTCGCCCCGGGTACACCCAAGCCGGCAATGGTTTTGGCAGAGCCTTCGAGTTTGAAAGATGTTAAAGGTAACCACGTGAAAATGATATCTCGGGTTACTTCGCCTCCCGATCCGCCTTGGCCTTCTAACCAACTGAATTGAAAAGTAATCCCCGGAATCTCGCCACCCTTAAAAGGTATCTTGGTTACAAAATTAAACACTTTGAGTGGCTGAGTCACAATCGGCCTCGTCTGCGTGGGAGGCAAATCACCATAATCTATCTGCTGCCCCAGATCAGTTAGCGTGCCATCAATCAGCTTGCCATCGATTAGCCTAATGCTTCCCAATAGGCCGTCAGCCGTCGCACCGCTTGTCAACGTGTGCATCAACCGGTGGCTTATTTGCAACATAGTATCCGATGGTTGAACAATAAGCGTCGGCACGATGTCGACCATTTTGAGAGAAACATTGTCACCGGATAATGCGATAGTAACATTGGCTCCAGGCGCATTAGAGGCAAGAGTCATCTCAAAGCTCTTCTCCATTCCGGTTGAGGTCTTCTGAACGACGATCAAAGTAAAGAAGAGTGTATCGGGCAAGGGTGCATTCGCCGTGGTAAGATCGTATGTATCCGTAGAAAATACGGAGTCGCCGGGCGCAATGTTGGCAAAGGTAGAAACGCTGTCCGGACCGATGGTAACCAAAGGCTCGGCAGTTCGCAGGATCGACTGCAACGGTCCAGTGGAGGTGTCTCCGAAATTTTTCAAACGAATCTTCAACGCGATGGTTTCGCCGGGATTGACGGCGCCGTTTGGCTCGCCGTTCGACAGGGATTCTGTGATCAGGCTGCTGTTGAAGACCAGGTCAAGACCCTCATTTTTTCCGTTCGGTGTCGGTAGCCCCTCCCTAAAGGCCAGTCCAAGCTTTTCATCCGTCTCAAGGTGCCCGGTGATGCCATCGCCGAGAATGGATTGCTCGTCAAATTCACGAGGGTCTGGACGGCGTTGCCATGATTTCAGCATGGCATGGGGGGATAATAGTGAATCAGGATCTTGCGGCCCAATTAAAATGTTGCCTATTTGGAAGAACAAGAACTTCGGGCGATAAAAAGATCGGCTTGTATCCGCATCTATACCGTCAATGGCTAAACCGAATTTGCTGATAGCCTCACCGCTTCCCCACGCCACATAATCCACATCAGCCACGAGATCACTTATCCCATCCCAACTAGCAAGTATGACCACGTCATTCAAATCCTTCAAACCAATCGTGCCGGCGCCAAGTTTGTCGATGCGCATGTTTTTTACTTCCGGATCGACACTGAGGATTTCATAGGTCGGTTTTTTGCCATACCGCCTGCGAAAATTGTCTGCATGGAAGGCAAGGGTTTGGTATTGGCGCGGACCGATCTTCGCACCGGTGGGAAAATGTACAACAAAATCATCGTCGACGACTTCCAAAGAATCCTGGCCTTTAACGATGCGGGTATAGCTGTTTCTTCGCACGGCACCATTGGGGGCACTAAAGTCACCATTGTCGGTCAAAAAGTAATTAGTGAGATCGCCGCTGTCGACAAAGGAGGGATTGAAAATCTCCAAGAACTCAGCAGTGCTTGGCCGCACACATATTTCCGAGATCAATAAATGGTTCGGTGGTGGATTATTGAAGAAATTGTTCAATCCAATGGAAGGTTGAGGCTGATGAAAAAAGTCACCTGACTGCGTCAAATCCGTGCCCGAAGAGTTAGCGATAAATTCGTAAGAAAATCCTTCTCGCGCAAAGCGAATAAAATCTCCCGAAAGCCACAAGCCCGCCTGCGCGGCGATACTTTCAATCGTTGAGACCGAACCGCCGATTTGAATAAAGTCAACCGAGCGGCAGGGATTGCTAAAACCTGCAAATTCACCCGGCATGATCCGTTGCACCAGAGCGATCGCGAACGGAACGTTGTTGGTGTTCCTGGCGCCTGCCAAAGTCATCTTCACGACCGAGGCGCTGTTGTTTCCCCAAAAACCATCCGTGGAATCGGTGGGATTGCCCCCATCAGAAGGCAACCCGGTGAAAAGATTTTCTTTGTCGTCGATGCCTGGTCCCAGCCAATGAATCACCAACAGAGCACCCGGCGCCAGCCTGCGTCCACGAGGAAATGCCCAGAAGGTGTCCAGCGTATCGCGCCTGATCCACAACGCCCATTCGTCTAATAAGACCGAGGTTGTGTCAGCATTTTTTAGCTCGATTTTTTCTGTCCCAAATCGTAAGCCATTGATTGTGTCCACCACAATGTCATTGAAATTGGGATCATACAGAATTTCGTTGATGACGACACCATGAAAAGTCGGAACTGCAGAAATCGTGATTGAATTCTGGCAACTATCCTGATCACCGTTGGCATCGCTAACGTTACAATTGAAAATGATGTCGTTGACCCCTAAAATCAAAGGTATGGTCGCAACAAGCGTATCCCCGACAAAACTTGCCGGAACCCCGTTCACACTGCCGGTCCGGCTGTACGGCGGCTGTCCGCCGGCTATGTTGAGAAGAGCTTTCACCTCGACGCCGTTTCCGCAAATTTCATCCCCATCGATCGGAGAGAGTGGCGTGAGCTGGCAAGCCGGTGTGTTGCTGAAGACATAAACCACTCCAGCGCCGGCTGCGAAAGGCGCGCCGACAACGACCTCATTGCCAATTGCAGCCACCGAGGAGCCGAATAAGTCAGCACTGCTCTGGGTCGGATTAGTGAATGTCTGGATGAGGTTGCTGGTATGGCCATCGAAAAAATAGGCAGCGCCATCGCGCGGGATGGGGATGTCGGAGGAGCCTCTTGCCCCAATGAGAATATTGTTGCCAAGAGCCGCTACTGAGTAGCCGAAAAGCTCATCGCGATTGGGGTTCAATTTCCGAAAAATTACTGGCGAGGCGTCACTCCTATTTTCGAAGAAGTAAGCTGCCCCAGCGTCTCTTCCATCTCGATCGTCAAACGGCGCGCCGACGAGGAACCCTTCGCTAAACGCAGCGACTGACCAACCGAATTCGACATTTCCAAGACCGGTCGGATTCCGAATGGTTCGGACCGCATCGCCGGTGGTGCTATTATAGATATAGACGGCTCCAGCCTCGGCCTCGGTTGCGTCTCCGTCAGAGGGCGTTCCAACGATGAGGTTTTTGCCCACCATTGCAAGCGCAGTACCGAAGCGGTCGAAGTCGCCTGGCGCCGGGTTTGGAATGGTTAGCGTATCACCGGAGGTAAAATCGAGAATGTATACGGCCCCGGCATCGGGCACACCACCAACCTCGGCTGCAGGCGCACTGACGATGAACAAGAAGTTAGTGGAAGCCGCAACCGAGGCGCCAAATTCATCACCGGTAACCGGATCTGGGCGCCTAAAAGGAATTGGACTGAGGTATACTCCAGCTTGGCTCACAAATATATAAGCTGCCCCCGCCGCATTATCTTCACCCGGCGCGCCAATGATAAAGTTGACATAATCTTCACCGCCAGGGTTTTTTACAACGGCTATGCTCAGTGCCGCGCCAAACCGATCGCCGCCGTCAGGATTTGGATTGCTAAACGTTTTCAGCAAATCGCCGGTTATGCCATCGAAGAGATAGGCGGCTCCGGTGTTCGCTTGACCCGTACCCAAAGTATCACCCGGCGCGCCAACCAGGATGTTATTGCCAATGGTAACAACCGACCATCCGAACGCAGTACGGCCAGCAGGGCTGGGACTTGAAATCGTTAGCCGAGGTGGCGGTGATTGTGCAAATAAATTTTGGTAGTCACCAACCAGAGCGACGAGCGCGATGCAAATGAGCTTTTTCATAGGGTTCCCCTTTCACCGAAGCAGTGCAAGTTTCTTGGTTAACGTCGCGCCGTTGGCATGAAGCCTGTAGAGGTAGACGCCCGCAGCGACCCGGCGTCCGGCTTCATCCCGGCCATCCCATTCGGCAACATGAGAGCCGGGCGGGAGATTAGCATCTCTCAACGTGCGCACCAATTGCCCAAGCAAGTTGTAAATTTTCAGTTCCACCCGTCCGCCGGTGAAATCAGTTGCTGATGTCGGAACGTCGAATCGAATCGTCGTCTCCCCACGGAACGGGTTGGGCAAGTTCTGCCGCAGGGCAAATTGCTCCGGCAGCGGCGTCAAATCCAAAATCAGATCAACGTTGCCTTTCAGCAGCATGTCGGAGATGATCAGATCCGCGCGGCTGCCAAGAGGGCCGTCAAAAGCGATGATCATGGTGTTGCCGTCTTCTTTGAGATAGCGAAGAATGTCAATCGTCATGTCACCGTTCAGCGGCATTCTAAAAACATTTGCGCCGGTGAGCTGGTCCGCGCCCTCGGCGCTCAACGTAAACGCGTGGCCGTTCAAATCGACCACAATGCGCTGAATGCCCTGGTTTTTGATGTAGAAATAGCGGTCGGCATAAATCGGCTCCACGCGATATTCGAAGATGCGCAGCTCCGGCATCAACGTCAGGAAAATGGGGTCACACGTAACGATGTTCCCACTCACATCCATTGCCTTCACCGTAAATGCGAAGGGCTGTGCCTGATCAATCACCGTGTAAATGGCCCGCACCGGCTCGGTGGTGCCGATCTCGAAATGCGGCACGGAAACGCTCACGTTGAAATCATTGATCGTGCGAATGAAACGCAGGCCGCTCTCGAGGTCTTGCAACACAACCTCGATGCTCTTGGGCGGGCCGGGATTTATTTTATCGATTTCACAGGACGGCGCATCAAAGTCCAGAACCGGCGGCCTTTCTCCGGGCAAGGTGGCAATAAGCACCTGGGTGACTTTAATGGAATCATTGGGCTGAAGGACGAGCGCGGTCTCGCGAGTTTCGCCCCAATAATACTGAATCGCGTTATCGCCGCCGAAGGCGCCGGCATTGGGGTCGGCGTGGGTGGTTACGTCCAAACTATCATGGATTTGATAGCTAAAGGCTTTGAAAAATGCCAGCAGCCATGAAACGAGCTGCAAGCGCTCCGGCTGAAATGGCGAATGCAGCAGGTTCGACGGTGTCAGCGCCGAACCATATACATTGTATGCCTGCTGAGTGATGACATTGGTGTCGGCAGCCACATAAAAATCGAAGTTGGGATTAGAAAAACTATTCTCAAAGTTTCCGAATGGCTTGAACGATCGATTCATCAACACCGGCCCGTCATCACCGGCAACGATCAAGTCCCACAAATAACGAATGCCGATCGTGTCGGTTGCTAAGCCCACATTCTTGACGACAGTAGAGACTTCCACCCACGAATCATCGAAGCCGTTGCCATGTGTATTAATAATCTGGGTGATTTCCAATGGGTTGGGAAAGATCTCCTGCGCCGCGAGTCGCGCCACGCCCGGCACGGTGTAGGTGATGGAATAGCCGGTTGTGTCAAGACCAGAGGTGATGGCCTTGACCACGTCGAAATCGAATTCATCTTCGTTGGTCTCGTTGACGAAGGTCGTGTCGAGCCAGATGGTCGTGAACCCGGAATCTGATACGGCGAACTCCGATTGCACGTAGTCGATCTTCGAGCGGTAGGAGCGAATCGTAGTGTAGCTTGTTCCGGACTCGTCGTTGCTCGCGCCAACCAGCAAGTCCTGCTTTGGATTTTCAAGGTCTTGCTTCGCAAAGAACTGAGTGATCGGATGTGTCGGGCCGGTTCGCACCGAATACAGGCCCACCCCTCTGCCGATGACTGGCTCAATCACCATTTCGTAGGCGCCGTTACCTGCGATCTTCGGGACAGCAGCGAAACCTTGAGCGTGGCGGCGGTTAAGAATTTTCGACTTGTCAAAGACGCGTGAATCCGCGGCAAGGCAAATGGCAAAGAGCAGCAGGAGAGCGCCGGTCGATAGCATTATCCACGGCATGGCGCGCCGGCTGAGCCGCCCGCTGGACTGGCTGGTCTTCCTAAACAGAAATGGCCGCATGAATCGTCCTTTCATGATAAGACTCCGGTTTTCCCGCGCCCGTCCCGTCGGGGAAAAGAGTCAAAGCTGCAAAAAGGGTCTAATCATGTAGACACCGAAATTCTGTAACTTGCCCGAAAATGCGTCAGGAGTTGAGTGGCCAAATCGGTATAAAGTTAGGAATAGCTCACCCTCGACCTAACCATCTTTTTCAAAGCATCGTTCAAAAAGAGGCCGGCCGTGGCAACTGATTTGCTCTTCGCCTGGCGTCAATCCATGAAGAGCCGCGCCTTGATGAATGGCTAAACTGACAACTCAGCCAAAAGCTGTTGAAAGGAGATGCAACGAGGAAAACTACATTTCTATACTACTTGCGAGAGCTACAAAATACGGAAAACTTTTTAAGATTTTTTAATCGGATAAGTTGATGGGGTTCAGCACGTTGCAAATTTGCAACGCCAAATCTTAACAAAACCGCCAACCAATGTCAAGGGCTTTCTCAAGCTCATCCAAAA